>ULQN01043747.1_pt1 | contig 26377 bp, 30 predicted proteins | sample 1954491 | NCBI WGS metagenome assembly ULQN01 (sample SAMEA4835656, study PRJEB28245) | human gut metagenome | biome: gut microbiome; material: fecal sample | place: Denmark | collected 2008
CTTGGCCATTCTTCAATATATAACGATTGCAACTGCCATTCTTCTGTCCGCATACCTGACATTGACGCCTCATGCTTTATCCCTCCCGAGCTTAATATGAACATAGCATATTGCGATGCACATTACAGCGATTGTAATGATTAAGCAGATTGCAAAATCAATAAGTATAATCTCCATAACTAAGCCTCCTAAAATAAATCCTCTTTCGGCAGTACGAACCAATACTCTCCCAATGGACTAGTCGGGTACCACTCCCATTTATATCCCTGCTCCTTGCAGTACATAATCAAGGCATCAGATGCCAGGCAGTTGATAAAGCTCCCACTCTTTCTGTACTGCTCTGCTATAGGCTCAAACTTTTGCCGCATTTCATCAGCAGTATAATGTTCAAGAGCACGGCGACCGTTGAATATAATACTCGATGCAAGATTTTCCGCATGCCAGAATTCGCCACGGCGTTTCAGTCGTTTCTCTAATTCTTCATTCCACTCCATGCATTTACTCCTTTACACGCTAATCCTCTGCCCGCAGTTTGGGCAGTAGGATGCGTAAGAAGGTACGTCTTGCCGGCAACATGCGCAACGATACGCTGTGCTGTAATCATCTGTCTTTTCAATATTTATGTAGCCCGGAATCTGGCGTTTGATGGCTTTAGCTATCAGCTTCAGTTGTTTGATGGTAGCTTTTGTGCTCAGCACTTCCACGCGAGATTTTTTATATCTCAGAAGTGCTTTCTGCTCAGATATAGCGATTTTCTGGATTTCAAACAGACAAACGCGCAGGTTCTGTTCACGTTCCGACAGGCTTTCCCACCATTCAATGCGTTTTGGAGTCGCATTGTTTCCGTAATAAATCATATATTTTCATCTCCTTGCTCGTGTTCTGGAAATGCAGCGCCACACCATGGACAATACCAATAATCAGCATTGGTACGGATTCCGCAATCAGGGCAGGTTACCAGCTCCTGCCATGGTCTCTGGTAATACTTTTGCTCAACATGCCCTCTCGACCTGCCTGTAACTCTGCCACGTGTCTCGATGCCATGCCTTGCATCACGTTTCTGGCGCACATGACTGCCGCTGCACTCTTTGCATCTTCTGGCCGGTGTGCCGTCCGCCTTAATCACAGCAGGACGGCCGCAGTATACGCACAGCCCTTGAGCACGGCGCTCCTCTTTAAGCTCTTTGCTTGCCATTGCTCTCAGCCTCATAGATAGCATCTTCAAGTCTATTGCGCAAGCGCAGGTAAATTTCCAAATTGTCGCGATGGTAGTTCAGTCCACTGTCATACAGGCCTTGCGGCATCTCTCTTTTTGTATCTTTCAGCGCTAAAACCATACCGAGGTTCTCGCCAATACTCTTATCTAAGGCGATACGCAGAGCCATACGCTCCGGCTCGGTGATGATCTGAATGTTAAGCGGCGACGATAATTTAAATTCTCTCATTTTCTCATCTCCAATGCTCACGTGCTTTGCGGCACAGTATCTTTCAGCTTGCGTGCTTTGCGATGCAAAACAAAATTAGATACCTGATGGCGTGCTTTTCTGCGAGCTTCTACAAGCAGATGTCCTTTGTAGCTGATGCGTTTATTACGCAGCAAGCCATACATACTGCGTGATACAGCATAATAATCAATCTTTTGCATAACTTTTCCCTTCCTCTTTTTCCCAAATTTCCATAACTGCACCAGCAAAGCGCTGACAGGTTTTATTTTCCTCTTCATTCAGCTGGCGCTTCTTGACCTGAATGCTGCGTTGGTATAATTGTTTGGCCAACACATCCAAGCGAGTATCTTTAGCGTTGAGCTTGCCATAATCATGCGCCGCAACGAGCGCTATGGCCTGCAGCAAGACCTCCATGGTCTCAGCCGCTGCTTCCTTTGTTACTTTGATTTCGCGCGCTGCCGATACCGCAATGGCCTGCGCAGGAGAAATGCCCTGCTTTGCACATTTAAATGCTACACGACGTTTATTTTTACGGGTTATACTACTCATTGCGGCCTCCCATTTGGCGGATTTCCTCGCCGATGAGCTTGTGCAGCTTCTTCAGCTCCTCTTTGGTCAGCGTAATGCCCTTGCCGGGCTTGCCGTTGGGATTCCAGGTGCGCAGGTCATATTTTGTGTATTTACCATCCCAGACAACCACGTTCAGCTCCTTTGTGTAGCCGGAAGGGTTCTCGCTGAGAGCACCGATTCTTCTTTCCAATTGAAACTCAATCTGCATTGATTTCACTCCTTATGTTTGTTATAATATATGTGATTTCACTTTTTACTTTTATTTTCACTTTTGTGTGAACAATTTAATTCTTTTTCTCATATTTTTCACTTCTTAGAGCATTGATACGCCAATATCAATGCTCTTTTTCTTTTTATGGAACGTAGAAAGCGCAGTCATTATTTGCGAACCTCGATGGGAATCAATACTATGTCACCAGGCTGCAACGTGCCTTTGATGTTGCTGATCTGGCGTGTATAAAAGATAACCTCGTGAATGTCTCTGCGGTCACCCTCTTGGCTCATGACACCGCCAACAATGTTCCACAGCGTATCGCCTTCGCCGGCAACAGTTTTTACTACGTATTTTTCCACCGGGCGGCTATAGTCCCACGCCGCCCAAACGCAGCAGGCTGCCAGCAGGACAAATAACAACTTTTTCATGTTCATCACCCTTTCACGCTGTCTTTTCTTGTTTTTCCTCTTTAACGTCCGACAATTTAATAGTCCCTTTTTCGACTCCGTACCGGAGCAGGTATTCTGCAAGGCGCTTAAAAGCAACTTCATCCATGATCTGCCCTCCTCACACACCCGGCAGCTGCTTGATGATATCAACAATCATGCCCCAGCTGTTGTCCATCGAAGTGATTACAATAGTGTTGCCATGCGTGAACTTCGCAAAAACATGCGATTCATACTCGTTTTCTTCCACGTACTCCAGCGACTGCAGGTCGTAGAAGCGGTTGGTCAGCTGCAGCACCTCGCAGAGCTTGTCGCAGATAAGCTGCTTATTCGCTTTGCCATCACGTCTGTTGTAGTTTTCATGATACTGAAGCCACAGCTCAAAAGGTATCTTTTCATCTTCCATAACTCACCCCTCCCTTCTTCAGCTCCTGCACCAGCGCCAGCAGCTCATCCAAATACTCCAGCTTGTCCCAGCCTTCAAGTTCGCAGACCATGAGGTCCATACGGATGTCCGCCAGCAGGCGCAGTTTCATCTTTTCTCTCGCCAAGCGATTAAACGCGCGGCGCGTTGCCGATGTGTCCGGCGTAAACTGTATGCTCATTATTGCCTTCGCGCTTCCTCCCACCAGCTGGCGCGCTGTGCCTTTACTACCTCGAAAGTCTTTCTGTAAAGGTTGGCTCTCTTTTGCCAAAACTCAACGGCAGAAGCACAGCGCAGCTTTTCGCATCCCAGTGCTTCCTCTTCGGCTTCCTGCGCTTTGGATAACAAAGCCATAGCGCAGGCCGAAACTTCATCAAGGGTAAGTGTAAGTTTCATTTCTTTACCTCCCTACCGCCAGCGCCACGCCGGCGGTTTTATCTAGTATACTAGACATTTATTGCATTAAAAAAGCAGATACGGAACAATTAAGAGCATTAGCAAGAGCTTCTAAAGTGCTAATTTTTACCTCCATCTCTTCGCCACTTTCCAATTTAATGATAGTAGCACGCGAAATATTAGCTTTTTTAGCCAATTCATCCTGTGTCATACAGTTTTCTTGTCTAATCTTACGAATATTATAAAGCATTCTTTTTCCTCCTTTCTATCTCCGTTGTGTCTAGTACACTAGATTTATTTCTTAATGTCAACTGTATTTGACATTTTTCTTTGCTTAATGTATAATCTAGTTGACATTATAAGGAGGCTTCCATCATGACTATCGGAGAATACGTAAAACAATATAGAAAAAGTCAGGGTTTATCAATGCAAGCTTTTGGCGAAAAATGCAATTTAAGTCGAGCATATATTTCCATTCTAGAAAAAGGGATTAATCCCACAACAGGTAAAGCATTCGCGCCAACAATAGAAACTTTAAACAAAATAGCTGAAGTTACTGGCGTTACAATCGATACTTTATTGCCAATGCTCGACAGTAATCAGCTAGTAACAGTAAATGCACCTTCCCCCTCTCTCTCCCTCACTCAGCAGGAAGAAACACACATAAAAAAATACCGCCAGCTGGATGCTGACGGCAAGGAAGAAATTGACGATCTGATTGATGTTAAGCTGGCCAAGCTCCAGCGCAAGGCGGAAGAAGACGCGGAGAGTTTAGGATAATTTAGGAGAGGCGCTTCGCCGGCATGGTCGGTGCGCCGATGAGAGCGTAAGCGCTGAGGAAAAATTAAAGCCTCCAGCGGAAGGCTGACAGCGGAGTGAGTGTAAATACTATATATTGTGGTGTTTGATATTAAAGCTATATATAGTACCACAAAGTTGACAAAAAAGCAAGTTTTTTCCCATACCTGTCATTGACATACATACTTTAAATGCGTATAATAGAGATAGGAAAAGCGCCGGTATCCCTACGGGGACCGGTACGGAAGAAGGCCTTCTCTGTTATGCAGAGGAGGTCTTTTTTTGTGAAAGAATTTAAAACAACAAGCGAACAAATAGAACTTTTGAAGCAACGCGGGCTAATTATCCCCGATGAAGAACGTGCAAAAAAATATCTTTTAAGCCAAAACTACTATAACCTTATCAATGGATACGCCAGATTTTTTCCTAGAGAAGGAGATAACTACACTGCTCAAACAAGTTTTGACGAAATTACAAGCTTATATGTCTTTGAACGTGAATTTAAGCAGGTATTGCTTTTAGGTATTTTAGAAGCAGAAACGCATTTAAGATCAATCTTTGCTCATCGTTTCGCTGAAAAATTTAAGGATGAACCTTATGCGTACTTAAATATAAACTGCTATGAGCAAGACAAGACGTTGTTAGTCGCAAAAACAATATCAAATCTTTCAAGAAAAATTTTGGCCCATAACAAGGATAAATCTAACAAAAACAGCAGTATTGCTCACTATCTGAGAAAGTACAAGCATGTTCCCATATGGGTATTGGTTAATCACATTGAATTTGGAGAGCTTCGTCATTTGTTAAAGCACTCTAAAAAATCTTTGCAAAATAAGATTTGTAAAGACTGTCTTGAATTTATCGGGCAAAACATTCCTGATAATCACAGCCAGTTCCAACCGGAAACATTGAACAGTTTTCTTGAAAACATCAATGATATCAGAAATATATGTGCGCATAACAATCGCCTGCTTGGGTTCCGTTGCCACCAGAGCACTAAGTATTGGGCACCGCTTCATGAAAAATATAATATCCAGAAGGAGGACGAAAGGCGCAGCGCATACGAAGCCTTCATAACACTCCAATGCTTCATTAGCAGGAACGAATACGCTATAATGCATAACACATTCAAAAAGCGTTTCAAGACTCTTAGCAATAAGCTAAAAACAATCCCTGTTAATAATGTTTTAAAAGAACTTGGGTTTCCGGATAATTGGCATATTGATAACGATAAAATAGAACAACTTTAACTGCGCAAAGCAAATACCGCCAGCTGGATGCTGACGGCAAGGAAGAAATTGACGATATTATTGATGTTAAGCTGGCCAAGCTCCAGCGCAAGGCAGAAGAAGACGTGGAGAGTTTAGGATAATAGATTTTGAAAGTGAGGAATGAAAATGAAAGATATAAAATTGTTTCAGAGTGCGCAGATTCGCTCCATTTGGAACGATGAAGCCGGAGAATGGTTCTTTTCTGTTGTCGATGTTGTCGGTGCATTGACCGACAGTGCAGATAAATCAGCTTATTGGCGCAAACTAAAGCAAAGAATGAAAGCAGAAGGTAATGAAACCGTGACAAATTGTCACAGGTTGAAATTGCTTGCAGAAGACGGGAAAATGCGTCTCACTGACACCGCAAATACAGAAGTTATTCTGCGTATTATCCAATCTATCCCCTCACCTAAAGCCGAACCATTCAAGCAGTGGCTCGCGCAACTCGGTGCGGATCATATCCACGACCTTGAAGCAGCAGAAGCTTTCAACAAAGAAATAGACGCTCGCATTGAAGCACGAAATAACATCAAACAGCATAACGTTGCTCTCGCTGATGCAGCCTTTGCCGCAGGCGTAAAAACGAACCTTGACTTCGCCAAATTCCAAAATAGCGGTTATATGGGACTTTATGGCGGTGAAACCGCTGGCGATATAAAACGTCGCAAAAAGCTTAAACCTAATCAAGAGATTTTAGACCACATGGGCAGTGTCGAACTCGGTGCGAACCTGTTCCGCATCACGCAGGCAGAAGACAAACTGCGCCGTGAGAATATCAGTAGCAAAGAAGCTGCCAACAAAGTGCATTACGAAGTCGGTCGTACCGTTCGCAAAACTATTGAAGAACTCGGCGGTACAATGCCAGAAAAATTGCCTACGCCAAGCGAAAGTATTAAGCAGCTCGATAAACCTAAAAAATAAAAAAGACCGCCCTCGTAAGAGAGCGCCTTCAGGATCAGTATTCTTTCAAAATATACTCTTTCAATACCATGTCCTCTCCACGCCAAACAATAGCGCGGAATTCTTGCAGGTCTTCCATGGTATAACCTTCAATGCTTCGCAAGGAAAATGATTTTTCGTTATTCAGGAAGTGCTCGCCCCAACCGGAAGCAATAAGATTACCTGCTTTATAGACTTCATAGTAATGAGGCCTGTTGTCGCAGCCAACTTTTTCCAGAATCGTTTCTTCAACGAATATCGGATTCTTTCCGAAGTGCTGGTTTATAATGTTGGCTAACATTACAGCCTTATCACGCAGCCATACAGGCCATAGCATTCCTAACGCTCCGGCAAAGATAATAGCGCAAGCTACTCGCATCATTTCGCTGAGCTGGATACCTAACAGCCGACAAATATTGCTCAGCACCAATGCCAGCAACCAAGCTGCTGCAGCAAAAAGAAAGTAAGCAAGAACCTCATTATTTAACTTTTCCTTTTGTACATTGCCGTTCATAAGCTTGCAGGCTGCTACGCCTACAAACCCCGGAGCTGCCTGTGCAATATTTTGAAATAAATTTAATTCCACAATATCCCTCCATCCCGAAAGAAGGTGAAACAATGAATAAACCGAACCCTGCGCCGTCCAGCAGTGAAAGCAGAAGCGATCAATTTACCATGCCTCTGCCACCTGCTAAACCAGCGCCATTACCACCAAAGCAGAAATGATTCATCTTCCCTTCTGGCTATATTATATCATGTGTTTTATCTTATAACAATATAGTCAGTTTTAGAATGCCGCCAGCAAATGACCAGCAAATTGCCGGCAAATGAAAAGTAATATGCATTTTTTGCATATTGCAAATTCAGACAAACCTGTAGGCGGAAGAAAAAACGCCCCCGATATGGGGGCGCAACGATAAATATATTAGTTTGCTGCGATAAAGCGTTTAGACAATGCTTCTTGTAATATTTTGGATAAGCTCAGACCTTCTTCGGCGGCCTGTTCATCCATCCAGCGCGGAAGGCTAATCGTACGTTTTACTGCACGAGTATCTTTGATATCTGCTCTAATAAAATTAACAAACTCATTATTTTCCAATTCAACATCTCGTAATTTGCTTGGTGCAGGAATTTCTTCCTTGCTGTCCTTTAAATATTCAATCCATTGTGTGAGCGCAGCTTCTGCCATCTTCATAGCGTTACCTAAAGATTTGCCCTCGCTGATACAGCCGGGTAAATCCGGGAAAATAATAGTATACGTGTTATCATCGTTCGCATGAAAAACAGCAGGATAAACGTATTCTTGCAACAATTTCTTTTCTTTCATGTTCCCTTCTTCCTCCTTTTAATTTTTAAATGCTATTGAATTTATGATTGCGATTACAGTAAGAAGCCCGCAAAGCGGGCGGGGTAAAAAGTAATCTTTATTTTACGCCCGCAGCTTTGAGGATTGCTTTCGCTGTCAGCTCGTTCAGTTCCCGGTGCCTTGGAATCTGAACGGAGCGGCTGCCCGGTTTTTTGTAGATGGAATGGTCTCCATCATCACGTTCAAGCTTAAAGCCAGCTTGCGACAGCAATTTTACTAAATCGCGTCTTTTCACATAATCACCTCTAATCTTATTAATTGCTTGGTTCTTGATTATATTATAATACGTAATTTACGTAATGTAAAGTAAAAAATAAGTAATTTACGTAATTTTTCAAAGGAGATGACTCTATGCAAAGAGCAGTTATTTACGCGCGCTTCTCTTCTGACATGCAGCGCGAAGAATCCATTGATGCGCAGGTGCGCGCCTGCAAAAGCTATTGCCAAAGTAAAGGCTATCTAGTTGTTGGCCAGTACGTCGACGAGGCCAAAAGCGGCCGCGAGCTGACCAAGCGCGACGCTTATAATCAGATGCTGGCCGATGCCCTGGAGGATAAGTTTGATATCATCATTTTCCATAAAATCGACCGTAATTCCAGAAACGAGCTTAATTACTATACAACCAAGGATAAGCTGGAAAAGCTGGGTATACGTTATGAATACGCAGTGCAGCATATAGATGCATCCCCGGAAGGCCAGATGATGGAAGGTGTGCTCGTGTCGATGGCTGCTTATTACAGCCGCAACTTATCCAAAGAGACCAAAAAAGGCCTGAATGAAAATGCCTATAAGGCGCAATTTAATGGCGGCACCGCGCCGCTAGGCTTCAGAATCGTTGATAAGCATTACGAGATTGAACCTATTGAAGCAGAGGCTGTGCGTCTTATTTTCAAGCTATACCTTGCAGGCTACAGCTATATCCGCATCTGCAGAGAGCTGGAGCTGGCAGGCTACAAAAAGCGTAACGGCAAGCCGTTTGATAAAACCTGCCTGTATAATATCCTGGGCAACGAAAAATACATGGGCCGCTATACCTTTAACAAAACTCCTCGCGCCAAAAACGGCCAGGCTCGCAACAGCCATGCCAAGACGCGCCCAGATGACTTTATAGCGATTGACAATGCGCTGCCGGCAATTATATCTAAAGAAGATTTCGCGGCCGTACAGGCCAAACGAGAAACTAACCAGCGCCGTTTTTCCTCTTATAAGGCTGTTGAGCCTTATCTGTTATCCGGCAAGGTTATTTGCGGCTATTGTGGCAGCGCGATGAGCGGCCACAGAGTTGCTCCACGCAACGGCGAGCCTTACGGCTATTATTACTGCCTGAAAAAAGAGCGCGTTGCCGGCGAACGCTGCCCGCAAAAATATATCCGCGCCGAGAAGCTGGAAAGAATCGCCATCAGAGCGCTGGAAGAAGAAATCTTTTCCGACGCGTCCATGAAAAAAATTGCTGCCCTGATGCGCGAAGGCTACGCTGCCATGACCAATGAAGCTGATGAAAGCAGAAAAGCCCTAATCCAGGCTAAAGCTGCAGCAGAGAAAAAACTTGATAATTTATATGCCTTTATTGAGAATGGCGAAATTGACGAATATTCTTTGGCTCGTATGAAAAAAATAAAAGACGAGCTTGCTAAAATTAAAGCTCGTCTTTGTGAAACTTCTGTGAAATTTTCTAAAACACTTACGGAAGAAGAAGTTTTTGCTACTCTCGCCGCTTTCAAAAAAGATTTGGAGAGCAACGCTGATAATTCCGCTAAACGTTTTGTTGTAAACCTCTTAATAAACAAAATAACCGTTCGCGATAATTGCGCAACGGTTGAGATTTTACCAAATATGCTTACTGTATATCTGGTGCCGCGGACCGGAATCGAACCGGTACGGGTATCACTACCCGAGGGATTTTAAGTCCCTTGCGTCTGCCAGTTCCGCCACCGCGGCAGACATAACTAATTAACACCTTTTAAGAAATAAAAATGGAGGCGACACCCAGAATCGAACTGGGGATAAAGGTTTTGCAGACCTCTGCCTTACCGCTTGGCTATGTCGCCTTAAAAGGTGGAGCGGAAAACGAGATTCGAACTCGCGACCCCCTCCTTGGCAAGGAGGTGCTCTACCACTGAGCTATTTCCGCAATATGGTGCCTCAGCACAGAATCGAACTGTGGACACAAGGATTTTCAGTCCTTTGCTCTACCAACTGAGCTACCGAGGCATGATTGGCGACCCGGATGGGACTCGAACCCACGACCTCCGCCGTGACAGGGCGGCATTCTAACCAACTGAACCACCGGGCCAATCAACTACGAATTATATTATACAGGCTTGAACCTATTTTGTCAACATCTTTTTATACTTTTTTTAAATTTTCCAATGCGGCCATCAGTTTTTCTTCTATATGCACCTGCAAAGCCTGTAGCTTATCCTCTGCCGGCACGTTGCCCAGCACGTCAAAAGCATCTGTGGTCAAGGGCAGATGATTCTTGCGCATTTCCGCAAACAGCTCATCACGGAAAATATTATAGGAAAAGTATATCTGATTGCCATGCTTGAAATCAGTATAATCCAAAAAAATAAATGAACCATTGATATAAGGCAAGGGATTATCGGGCGTAATATACAGCTCATAATCGCCTACCTGAGCAGGCAGCGAGCGCCAGTAGTCCCACTGCTCAAAATGCAGCGCTTTTGCTTCATACGGCAACGCATGCACGGTTTTCTTGTCCATGCTGGCCAAAATATCCGGCAGGCTCTTGCGCATCATGTCGGCAAAGTGCTCGCGGTCACGGCAGAAGAAGCGCACGTCGCGAAACGTATGCAGGCCTACGGTTTTTACCGGCACATAATCAAAGGTTTCTTTTGTATAAGTCAAATCAAGACGGCAGTGCGATGCTTCGTGCACATAGGCTGCAATATTCAAAATCTGTCCGTCGATGCCGGAGCCCGGCACAAGGGTATAATCACCTATAGCAGCAGGCAGATTGCGCACAAAGTCCCAATCCTTAAGCCCTGCCTCTATTTCTTTGATATCAGGCTGTCCCATCTCAACCTCCGCACTTTTCCAGCAGCTTGCCGATTTTACTGTAAATCCTTACTGCATTGTTATAAAATACATCCTCGTGATAGCATTCGGGAACAACGTGGCTGATCATCCAGATATACAGGGGAATATTTACAAGCGGCCAGTCGCTGCCATACATAATTTTTTCATAATTGCCAAGATAATTCAGCCAGGTATGCAGCTGGCGCAAAAAGCCACGCTGTCTTTCGAGCAGCATCAGCGGTTTAGGATTGCCCTCCACCAGACCGGAAAGGTCGATGCATACGTTGGCGTTCTTGCAGGCCACCTCTGCCGCATCGGCAAACCACGGGCAACCGCAATGCGCTATGACAAAGGTAACATCAGGAAACGCCACTGCTGCTTCATCAACAGTCAGCGGATGCGAATACTTCAACAGACCGCTTGGCCAGGCAGTATCGCCTGTGTGAATTGCTACTGGCACATTATAGGCACGCGCCAGCTCAAACAACGGCCAATGCCTTTTATCGTTGACATAGACGGCGTTATAACCGGGGTAAAGCTTGATGCCCAGGCAATGCGGATCTTTAATAAAGCGTTCAAATTCCTGCGCCGTTTTTTCCGCATTTGCTTCGGTTATAGCCTCGCTGTTTACACCCATGCAGTAACCCATGTTCTGCGGCTGATTATAATGCTCCTCGTCAAAAGGCGCTGCAAGGTCAATCATGCGCGGTGTGACACCGCCGTATTTTGAAGACGTATAATTAGTGTTGCCCATAGCTACGGAAAAAACGATATTGTTTTCTTCGCATATCTTCTGCCAGCAGGCCGCAGTATTTTCATAGCCTGCATTGGCTGCAACCTGCACAAAGCCATCAACATTGTAATAATGCATATGGGCATCAATAATCTTCATTTGTAACCCCTCTTTATTTTAAAACACGTATCGTTATTCTTCTTCCTCTTTAGGCAGAATAATATTTAACACCATAGCCACGATAAAAACTACGGCTACACAGTTTTCTGCAAAAACATTCTTAATCAGATCCGGGAAAATCTTAAAAATTGCCGGTGTCTGAGTAAAGCCGATACCGATGCTGAGTGCCAGAGAAGCAATCGTTACATTGCGTGTATTGTAGCCGCAGTTGGCAATCATCTGCACGCCGCTGACTACGATAGAACCGAACATCATCAGGGTGCAACCGCATATTGTTTTTCGCTCATTACGCTTCCCCATGTCTGAACACTACTGTGTTGGTTTTGGCATCCATCTTATCAATAATAGCTAAGGAATGCAAGTTATAGCCGGCTTTGCGCAGCTTGTCGCCGCCGCCCTGGAAGCCTTTTTCTACAGCAACGCCAACGCCTTCAACAGTAGCGCCGGACTGACGTACAATATCAATAAGGCCTTCCAGTGCACAGCCGTTAGCCAGGAAGTCATCAATAATCAGCACATGGTCTGTTTTGGACAGGAATCTTTTGGAAACAACAACGTCGTTTGTTTTGCTATGGGTATAGGAATAAATCTGAGTGAAGTAAACATCCTTATCCATATTGCTGCCGCTGGATTTCTTGGCAAATACTACCGGAACGCCAAAATACATTGCTGCAACGCAGGCAATACCGATACCGGAAGCTTCAATAGTCAGGATTTTAGTGATATTCCTGTCTGCAAACAAGCGCTTTAATTCTTTACCAAGCTCCGCAACAAACGGCACATCAATCTGATGATTTAAAAAGCTGTCAACCTTCAGGACATTGCCGCTTTTGATAACACCATCATTAACAATTTTTTCTTCCAATAATTTCATCGTCAAGCCCTCCATACATTTTGTTTTTTAACTGCTGCTACGAACATGTCAGCAATAAATTTGTCTTTTAAGTATAAAGATTATTTTATCACACTGACAATCTATGGTAAAGTGATTTTCTGCTTCCGCAGAGATATTTTTACCTTAATCTACCACCAGTGCGACCTCGCTGCCAGTCCCCTGTTGGCCGCGTTTTTTCCTGACGAGAATTTTTTTGTCAATCATTTCCTGCAAATCATGTACATGCGAAATTATGCCTACAAGACGATGGCCTTCACTGAGGCCCTGCAGCGTAGCAATAGCCTGCTGCAGACTGCTGTCATCCAGCGAGCCGAAGCCTTCGTCGACAAACATCGTATCCAGCTGAATGCCGCCTGCGCAGGACTGCACCTCATCCGCCAGCCCCAGCGCCAACGCCAGCGATGCCATGAAGGATTCGCCGCCGCTTAAGGTTTTGACGCTGCGCAGATTACCGCTGTAATAATCCTTAACCTCCAAATCGAGGCCTGTTTTGCTGTTGCCCGTCTTGCTGTCCGCATCCTGCATTTTGTCACGGCACAGCTCGTACTGGCCGCGGCTCATGTGCAGCAGCCTTACATTGGCGCGCTGCAGAATTTTATCGAAGTAGTGCATCTGCACATAGGTTTCCAGGTTGACACGCTTCTTGCCTGTCAAGGTTCCGTTCAGCGTTGCGGAAAGGCTGTTGATCAAGCTGTATTCCGCTTCGCAGGCTGCCCTGCGCGCTTCGTAGCCGCTGACCTCCTGCTTAATCCGCTGATTGTTTTTGATTGCGGCATACAGACGCTTATCCTGCAGCTCCAGCTCACGCTGCTGCGACAGCAGCTTTTCATGCTCCTGCTGCAGCTTCTGTTCATCCACATCCGTCAGCAGCTCATTCTGCTCGGCAAGCTGCTTTTTCAGCTCCTGCAGCTGCCCTTCGGCACCTGCCAGCTGCTGCCTTATGCTCTGCGCCGCAGACTCCGCCTGCTTGTCGGCAGCCTTCTGCTGCTCCAAAGTTTTCGCCAGCTTACGGTATTGCTCCACCTTTTCCTGCAAGAAGCCCATCTTCAGACGCAGGGACGTAATCTTATTATTAACATCCTTCAGTTCTGCCTGCGCTCTTTCGGCAATCAGCTTCAAATCATCACAGCCAAGCAGCTCCACACCCTTGCCTAGCAGCAAGGTTTTGTCCAGCTCCAGATGTTCCTTTAAAGCCTTGCCTTCACCTATAAGACCATCCCTTATCTTCTGAGCAGCCTCAGCTTTAGCGCGCGCCTGCTCAACATCATTTTCGGTAGGTGCATCCTGCGCCAGCTGCACAGGCTGCGGATGCTCGCAGGAACCGCAAACCGGGCAGGGCTTGCCGGGTTTCAGCTTATCGTGTGCCAAAAGTCCCGCCTGCGCGCCCAAAAATCTGTCAAAACAAGCGTCGCTCAGCTCATTAAGATGATTGAAATTATCGCAGGCCTGCTTATACTCCTGACGCTTCTGCAGAAGTGCAACCTCCTGACTTTGGTAACGCTGCTGCATTTCCTGTAATTGCCGCAGCTCTCTTTGGCGTGCAGCCAGCTGCTGCCTTTCTGTTTGCATCTGTGCCAGCTCCACCTCGCCCTTTTGCGCTTCGCTGAGCTCTGCCTCAAGCTTTTGCAGAGCCTCCTGTCTTTGCACTGCTGCAGCTGCTTCCTGCTCCAGTTGCTTTTGCATGCCTGCTATTCTCACTTCTGTCGTCTGCATATATTTTTCAAGCTGCTGCTTTTTATCAATAGCGCTTAGGCTGTCCTGCAGCACAGTCAGATTTTTCGTCACAATAGCCGCCGCTGCCGCCACCTGCTGCTGTTCCTTTTCGTCAAGAGCAATAATTGTGTCAACCAAGGCCAGTACTTCTTCAACACAGCCTTCATAGTGACGCGCGGCAAAGCTCTGCAGCTTTTCCGTATAAGCAGAATAAATACAACTGATGCCATCTAACGCCTGCTCGCTTCGGCGCTGCTGCTCGGCAAATTCGTTACGCTTAGCCGCAGCATCCTGCTTCAGCCTATCCTGCAGCTGCTGGAAAAAGTAGGTATGAAATAAATCACGGAAGATTTTACTGCGCTCATCCGTATTGGTATCCAAAAATTTGCGGAACTGTCCCTGAGCAATCATCGTAATCTGCGTAAACTGCTTGTGATTAAGCCCCAACAGCTCCACAATGCTCTTGTCTACATCAGACATTCTCGTTACCGGCACGCGTCCATCAGGATAGTACAGCTCGGCGCCGGCCTTTTCCTTCGTCATACCGGTGCCGCGCTTCGCCGGACGGCGATACTCCGGGTTACGTTTTACCCTGTAGCACTTGCCTCGGAAGGAAAACTCCAGCTCCACAAACGTCGGCGTACCCGCGTCCGCATATTGGCTGCGCAGCATATTGGCATCACGCACACCGCCGCTCGTCTGTCCGTACAGGGCATAGGAAACAGCATCGAAAATTACGGTTTTGCCGGCACCGGTATCGCCGGTAATCAGATACAGCCCCTGCTCCCCAAGCTTGGAAAAATCTATAACGGTTTGGCCTGCATACGGACCAAACGCACTCATAACCAGCTTCAGCGGTCTCATAATACGTCACCTCCCATTTCCGAAAGCAGATTAGTAAGATACTGCTTCTGCTCCTCGCTCAGTTTCTGATTGTTCTGCAGACGATAAAAATCATCAATAAGCTCTAACGGTGTTTTCTCTACCAAATCTTCCGTTATTTCCAGTTCTGCATTCGCCTGCGTGCGCTTATTGTCATAATCAAGCTGCAGCAAATTCTTATATACAGTCTGCAGGCGTTGCATAGCATTAGTTACATCGTTTTCATCCGTAAGCGTCAGATAATAAAAATCCTGCAGGAAGCCATTTTCATCCATCGGAAACATGGCATAATTCGGTCTTGCCATTAAATTCTCAAAGGTATCCTTTAAATAGCGCACCTCACGCAACGGCGTCAGTGGCAGCTGCGTAACCTTCATATTGCCTTTTTCGGCAAGCTCCACCATTGTCACGGATTTTTGCTGCTGCCATTCGCTGAAGGAATACTTCAGCGGTGTACCGCAATAGCGGATGCGCTCGTTGCCGCCGACATTCTGCGGATTATGGATATGCCCCAAAGCCACATAATCAAAAGCAGCAAAAACCTCCGCACCGATATTATCCAATCCACCCACATTAACAGCCTCACTGCCTGCGGTAACAGCACCGGTAACAAACTGATGCGCAATAAGCACATTGCGCTCGTCCTGTGCCAACTGCAGCTGCGACACAGCATATTTCACCGCATCATGGTAGCCTGTAATCTCAGCTGCAGCCTCCTCCGGTGCCCAATGCTTTACAACAGCAGGCTTCAAAAAAGGCAGCAGGAAAATATTCACCCTGCCGAATTCATCCTCCAGCACAAGCTTCTGCTCCTCACCGTTGTAGCTGCCCGCAAAATGAATGCCGCTGCCGCTCATCAGCTGCGCGCCGAACGCCAAGCGCTCTGCCGAATCATGGTTGCCGCTGATGATGCACACAGGCACCTTAAGCTCCGCCAACTGATTCAGAAAATCATCAAACAAAACGACAGCTTCTGCCGGCGGTACCGGTTTATCATAAATATCTCCGGCAAGCAGCACACAATCAGGCTGCTTGGCGCAAATCATCTGTACAATCCGTTGTAAAATATATTTTTGATCCTCATAAAGAGAAAACTCGTTGAGTTTTTTTCCTAAATGCAGATCCGACAAATGTAAAAGCTTCATGCTATCACTCCCTGTCACGAATATTTATTCACTGTTATTTAATCGTTGTATTATCTTGATTTTATCATGCTAAAGCATATGCGTCAATCTATACTTCAAACAAACGTTGCCGTTCCTCCTAAACTTTCTAGAAAAAATTTCTACTTTTTTTAAAAAAAGTACTTGACCAACTGCTATCTATCTGCTATAATCGTTATTGTTCTGATGAGCGTGCTCAAAAAGAACTGCTACTCCGGGATGGTGTAATGGTAGCACAAGTGACTCTGGATCATTCGGTCTGGGTTCGAGTCCTAGTCCCGGAGCCAAATGGCGCTATGGTCAAGCGGCTAAGACGTCGCCCTCTCAAGGCGAAATCAAGGGTTCGATTCCCTTTAGCGCTACCACGAAAGGCAAAACGCTGAGATTCAACTGAATTTCAGCGTTTTTATTATTTACAATTACTTTTACATCCAAGGAGTCAAAAAACTTCTTCAGGAAAGCGTCAGAAACCCCTACTTCAGTAATGAACGAATCAATGAAAGCTTCCAGAATATCTTGGTTGATAGCAGAATAGTCATTCTTGTTCAACTCAATAAGTTCTGCCTCCATCATGTCTAAAGTTTTCTTAGCTTCTTTATAAGCGTTTAAAACCATATCATCTGTTCCATCATACAAGGCAAGAAGGTTCTTAGCCTTGTTTTTTTGTACCCCAATTTTTTGACGCAGTTCATCCGCACGAACTTTCTCCTCTCTATTCTCAGACTGATTTAAAAATTCCGCAATAATAGACTGCTTGTGAGCCTTTATGTAGTCAACAATAGCAAGATAAACAACATATTCTATTTTGTCTTTGCGCACCATAGAAACGTCACAATTACCATGTTTATTTTTTTGGTTGCTACAAGCATAATAAATGTATTTATTTCCTCTGGCTCCAATTCTAGTTCCAGACATAGCTGCTCCGCACTCGCAGAAAATACGGCCACTAAGCGCATATATTTCTTTCGCATTTGTTGCGCCATTACGACGTCTAGCCATAATCTTTTCTACAGTCAAAAAATCCTTTTTTTCTATAATCGCAGGAAGAGCATCTTCAAATTCCATATAGTTGTCAGCCTTCTTTCTACTATTATGCTTGGTACTCTTGCCAAGTTCTAAGACACCTATATATTTGCGGTTACGCAATATATCATGTATAGCGCCTTTACTATAATCTCCACCACGCTTGGTTTTATAACCATTTGCTTTTAACCAATCAACTATTTTTCCATAGCCTGCACCTTCAATCTTCATAGAAAAGATTTTTTTGACAGCTATAGCCTCATATTCATTAATAACATACGTTCCATCCGGCGCTATGTCATACCCCAAAGGAGAAATTCCACCATTATGCTTTTTCTGCAACAAATTCTCTTTTTTCCCACGTTTTATCTTGATAGATAAATCACGGGAATAAAAGGCTGCTACAGCCACTTTAACGCCCTCTGTAAGCTTTCCGTTCGGAGTTGATACATCTATACCCTCTGCACTGTATTCGTAGCGTACACCTAATTTAAGAAGCTTATTGACGCTTGCGTAATAATCCATTTCATTACGTGCTGTGCGATCAATCTGGTAAAAGACTATAACATCAAATATACCGCGTGATGCATCCTCAATCATCTGATTGAATTGTTCACGCCCTGCTACTGTTGTGCCACTTTTAGCTTCATCGTAATAGTAGTGTACAATATCATAGCCCCTTCTTCTGCAATACTCTTCACTGCAATGAAACTGACCAGATATAGATTCATAACGCTGATTATCAGAAGAATATCTTGCATATAATACCGCTCTCATTACTCTCACCTCTCGTTTTTAATTTTTTTGCACTTAAAACGTTATTTTGTTATAATAAGAACGCTGTGACTCTTTCCGGTAGGAAGGAGGTGGGAATGTGTTCCAAGCAGTTCTTTCTTTCGTTTCTTCTGTCGTAGCAGGTATTGTTGCCAACATTATTTGCAAGTGGCTGGATAGAAGATAGGTTCACAGCCAGCACAAAAAAGCCCCGAGTGCCAGCTCGGGGTTTTCTTTTTTTGCGTGGAAATACGTTCCACAGCTCTTTCTTTTGTCAACAATATAGTACCACGAGCGTTCTGGATTGTCAAATTTTATTATTAGCTGCTTTATGCAGCTCTTTTTTATTTCACAAAGAAAACAGGTACTGTCAATAGTTTTGCGCAAATGTGTGCAACTTCTTATTGCAATTTAGTGTTCATACAAATGCCCCCAATACTGAGTGTCCAGTATTGGGGATTACATATCAAAATACTTAAATTATAGCCGTTTTTTCAGCTTATGATGTTACTTTTGTCCCATCCTCATAACTTTAAGGAACATAGAAAGTTAACGATGCAAAATAATTCTCTTGATTAACTTTATCAGCGAATTCTTCAGTAGCCGGTAACTCTAATTTAGTTTTTACTACCCAAGTTCCCCAACGATCTATACGTATTTCCGCAATACCTTTAGCATCGGTAGATGCAGTACATGAAGCAGCATCATAGTTAGAATAACCTTCATACATTGCGAAAACCTTTTTGTGTCGCACTGGTTTACCTTTGAACAAAACCAAGAACTTCATCACAGCACCACTATTATTAGTAATTTCATACGGATTAGTCAAAGGAATGATTTCCAATTTTTGACCAAAAATATGAGATAGATTTTTTGCCTCACCTTTGCCAACATTAATTAGTGATTTTGCAAATTGCTGTGAATATGTACTGCTGACAATATTATTTAAACCTTCCTTGGTTCCTTTTATTGTTTTTAACTTACCAGTGTCCAGATATGATGTATTGTAAGCATCCTTTCTTGTTACAGCTACAACGTACAATCCCTTTTCTTTTAACTCTATTTGCTTTGCTGCGAACCCAGTAGTTTCCAATTTTACGTTTTCTTTATTTTTAGAAGGTGTCAACAACGTAATATCAGTAAAATCGTCAGCCTTAACAAAACTATCTACAGGAAAATGATGTCCCCATCCCATATAGATTTTAGTTTTAGCACCCATTTTCTCATTAAAATCAAGATTATAATCAGTACAATTCACCCATAACGTATGAGTACTGCCAACAGCAGCTGCTCCGCAAAGCAAAATAGTTCCTATAACCGTTGTGAGTTTCTTGTTTAATCTCATATAAGCCACTCCTCCTATAACATATTTGTAAGTAAGCATTATTGCACTTATAAGTTTCTATTTAAAATATGCATGAATCTCTGTGTAGATATCATTTAGAATCTGTATGTATAACTAAGCATGAAATTAGTAGGAGTATACAGACTACCAAAGCCAACTTTATTAGAATAAGAAAGAATATCACTTCTGTTTAACAAATTGTTAATCAATAAAGAAACTTCACTATTATTATCCGGCGAATAAGTTGCTGTTAAAGAAGTCAAGAAATATGGTTTCAGCTTGTATGAATAAGACATTGTTGAAGGACTAGAATATCTATCACCGATATAACTACCGGTTAATTTGGCTCTAAACTTATCAATCTTATATCCTACTCCACCAGTAATTTGATATTTACCAAATTTATTATGCCAACCATTTCTAATATCAGTGTCCCATTTATATTTAGGGTTGTGAACTAATAAGCCTAAATCATAGTCAAATTTTTCTGATGCATCTACCCGTAAGCTTGCTTCAAAACCAGTATTTTTAAAATCCTGATTACTATATTCATATGTATCGTCTTTGTTCAATGTAGCACTAATATTATCCTTAATATCCATATGGAATAAAGCAACTTTCCAAGCATGATTACCAGAAATCTCTTTATAACCCATCTCATAGTTAATACCTTCTTGTGGTTTTAAGTCAGGATTAGGTTTTGTCTCAACCCAACTAGATGGAAACATTTGCTTGAATGATGGCATAACAAAAGATTCCGCAACACTAACATAAAAACTTTTATCTTGATCAAATTTATGTATATATTGTGCTGAAGTACTAAAATTATCATAACTTTGTCCGTTGCTTTCACTAGATGTCCAAGTACCTCTTCCACCGATAATTACATTGTCCTTATCATTAAATTTATAATCCAATTGTGCAAATAATCCCATTTGATTTCTAGCTTTTTTACCTATGCTAGGCTTCCCTTTTTTCAACTTGGAATTATACACTTCCCTCTTGTAAACACCACCTACAGTCAATAGAGATTTGTTATTTAACTCAATATTCTGTTGTAAATCAGCACCGAAAGACTCATTTTCAAACAGATTTCTTGCACTGGAACCAGCATAATCTAATTTAGTCTTATTAAACCAAGCATGGCCTTTTATCTTATTTCCATTATAGTTTAATTGAATTAAATCTTGTTTGTTTGACGAATCAGTAAAGCTGTTTAAACGATCTTTTTTTAGCGACTCATAAGAAACTTCTGTATCTAGATGATTATATTCAAAGCTCAATTGATCATTAAAATTATAACCTATCCCAATATTTTCATTTGAACTTTCTTTTAAATTTGTATATGTGTTAGCTGCCGTATATCTTGCTTCTTTAACATATCCCCATTTTTTCAAATCGTAATTGATCTTCAACTTATCATTGCCAACAGCTACATTATATTGCTGCTGTTTATAATTGCCAAAACCAAATCTTACTTTATTGGATACCTTTTTCTTCGTAATAATATTAATTACTCCACTCTGAGCTTCAGATCCATATAATACAGAGCCTCCACCCTTAACTACTTCAATGCGTTCAATAGCTTCCGCCGGAATAGCATCAATAACATATGTATTATTCAAATTTATAGGATTACCATTCACTAAAATCAAAGTACCATAACTAAATCCACGTACATTGATTTCATTTGTCATAGAAGTTTGAGCTGAACCACCAGGCAAATAAGTATTATAATCAACACCTAACATTTTAGATACAGCTTCCATAGCATTAACAGATCCGCTATCTACTATATCTTCATAAGTTATAATCTCTGTACTAGCAGGTACATCTACATCACGTTTTTCTGTTCTTGTTGCAGTAACCAGCATAGTATCAAGAGTATATTCATCAAAATTTTCTTCTGCAAATATGCTCTGTGCTTCTCCGAAACACAAACTGGTTATAAGCACGGTCATCAATAAACTTGTACTAAATTTCTTGTTCATGATACTTAATATCCCCTTTTCGTACATCTTCACTTTGTCATTCACTGTATTAAGCAGCAAATCATCAGTGCTTAACTCCAAGAAGAAAAGTAGATGTTATTGTATTTGCTATCATTGGATATTATATTCCAATTAGCTTGATTTGATTATAAGATGTATAGTTACTTGACAGTCAAGTCTTTTCTTAAAACTTCCATATTGTTGTATAAAAAAATATTACTGGCTTTTATCATTGTTATAATACTTTGGATAAGCTTGTCTAGAAAGAATCAAAATAGCGTCAGCCATGTATTGGGAAGCGCTATACCTATATCTGTCCGGAATAATAATGTAACGCTTATTTTTTACAGCTTTCACTGTTTGCAATGATTTATCCGCTAGTACATCATCTCGAAATTTATCTACATCTCCTTTTACTGTAGAGCTATACTGAGGAAAAATTAATATATCCGGATTAGTACTAACAATTTTTTCTTTACTTAAATGATCACCACGCTCTAAACCAGCCAAAGCAGCACCATTACGTAAGCCAGAACGTATACAAATATCATGAAACAACCCTTGTTTGCTCCCGAAAACTCCTTGCAAAGAATATGCCATAGCTATTTTACGATCTTTTTCAGGTATGTTTCCAACTTTGCTATTAACATATGCTATTTTTTTATTCATATCATCAATTATATTCTTTCCACGTTCTTCTTCACCCACTGCCTTAGCAATAAGTTCTATACGCTTTTGTACCATACTAAGATTGGTTGGTACTTTAGTTACAATTACTTTTAACCCAGTATCCTTTACAGAGTCTATAAAAGCCTTATTATTGTTTTCTTGTAAAATAACTAAATCTGGGTTTAAAGCTAAGATAGCTTCAACACTCATATTATTTGGAACAACAGTTTTAATGTGCGCTGCTTTCTCCTTAATTAACGAAGTGTTCCTATCCAAAGCATTTTCAGAAATTGCAACAATACGTTCTGTGGTTACTAAATCGACCAAAAGTTCCTCTATACTTAGAGTACCAGCATATATTTTTTTGGGTTTAGTATCATAATTCAACACATTACCACAATCATCTACAAATCTGTATGTATCATTAGGTTTATTGTCTATATTAGACTGCATACAGCAACCAGTAAACATCATTATTAACAATACAAGTAATAAACAACGCACATTAATCACCATCGTTATAAAAATATTCTAGAAATTATAATCTACTGTAAGCATATAATTTCTTCCTTCACACAAATTATAGCTATAATATTCTTTATCAAATAAATTGTTTACAGCAAAACTAATGCTGCTATTTTTATCCATAGAATAAGTTAAATTAAAATCAACTACAAAATATGGATCATACGCAGTATATACACCTTTGGCAGTATCACTGTTATTATCTTGCGCATACATTTTACTTTGATAAGACCCAACAAGTTCACTGTTCCACTTACCTGCACTATAGTCAACGCCAAGATTAAATACATGCTTAGGTACATAAGTCATTATTTTTCCTTCTGCAGCTCCATTTGTAGAACATTTATCAATTTTTGATTGTTGATACATGTAATTAGCAAACATACTCCACTGGTCATTAATTTTATGGTTTAAATCTAATTCAATTCCATTGGTAGTAGCTGTACCTGCATTTTCTACTCGCTGCTTATCTTTAGTATATGTAGAACCATTGACAGTATAAGTAATTTTTCCTAAGCCTGTTTTACGCGTATACAATAAATCATTAATATCATTATGATAATATGTAACTCCTAAAATAGTACTTTCTCCAAATTTCTTTTTATAACCTATTTCAACAGTTTTAACTGTTTGGGGATTTAAATTAGGATTGGCTTCTGTATAAGATGCAGAGGAAGCAGAGCCAGAAAACATTTTCTGTAAAGTCGGTGCAGCAAATGCTTTACCCCAAGAAGTAAATAAATTTGATTCGTCATCTATTTTATACTGTAATGCTATTTTAGGACTAAACGAAGAATCAGAACGAGCAGGATAATATATAGTCTTAGATTTATCCTTATCTAATTGCATCCAAGAATCGTATACTTTCCAATTATCATAACGAATTCCGCTTAATATACTCCATTTATTATCAAATTTATGGTCATTTTGAATGTAAAGTCCATAACTTCTTGTATTTCCCTTGGACTGTTTATTCAATTCTCCATTTACAAGATTATGTTCCGTCTTATGCATAGAATCTTTAGTATATTGCAAACCAAAAACCATTTCGTCCTTATTTGTTAAATCCACACTTTTTTGTATATTAAAATTCCAACGTTTATTAGGTGTATCACTTTTAGTTCCTTTTCCGTTAACCGGACTTATCCAACCACTCCAATTATGTTTGGTATCTAATAAACCTAAACTAATTTTAATATCATTATCTTTATCATTGTAATTCAAAGCGTAAATATTTTGTGTTTTTCCTCCTGGCGTACCAGTATATTTACTATCATCTATTGTCAGGTATTGGCCATTTTCGAGTTTAATATTTCCTTTATATGGCTGATTATTGTATCTAATATAATTATTAAAAACAGTATAATCATAGCCATATTCATCTTTATGATGTGTAAATGAAAACGACAACTCTTTACTATCTGTAAAATTATAAACAAACTTGCTGTGAATATTATCTTCATCAAAATGATTACGGCCTACAGTACCTGTTCTATACGTACTTTTACCAGTATTCGTTTCTGTTTTTATTAATCCAGAAATACTATTTTCATCTATAATTGTACCACTCGGTTTTTTGCTTTTAGGATCGGTATTAACAAACTTATTAACAAACCCATGCGTTTCTCTACCTTCATATGCGATTCTAAAACTCAATTTATCATTTATTTTATCACCAATACTAGCTCTCTTAATCCAAGTAGCATTACTTCCATACCCCACAGACACCTTGCGTTCACCTTTAGACGGATTTTTTGTTATAATATTAACAACACCACCCATAGCTTGACTACCATATAAAGCAGAAGCTGTACCTTTAACCACCTCAATACGAGCAACACTATCTACTGGAATATCTGACCATCCAACAACTGCTGAAGACGCATCATTTAAAGGCTGCCCATCTACTAGAACTAAATTTTGAGCTTGATTGTTTAATCCACGCATCAAAATAGTTGGACTAGAATTCGCAATACCTTTCAATCGACTACTATATATACCAGGTACCCTTGATAATACTTCGTTTATTGTATTTACATGCATTTTTTCTATATCTTTGTCAGTAACTACACTTACACTAGCCGGGATTTCAGATAGTACTTTTTCTGTTCTCGTCGCAGTAACCACCATAGTATCAAGAGAATATTCGTTTAAACTCTCTTCTGCAAAAGCAGTTACAGAACTAACTAGCAAAGAGTTAGTTATTAAAGCAGTCATCAATAAAGCTTTACTAATCCTTTTTTCCATAACAAATCACTCCTTGTAACACCTGTTAAATGTAAAATAAGAATCCATCGTCATTTTCATTCGCACAGATTCACTTATTTTGAAAACGATTCTTATTTGCTGCCATTATACCACAAAAAACATTATTGCAACTAGGTTTTTAATTTTATTAATATATTTTCTTTATGTTCCCATCTGTAATAATGAAAATCTCTCAGCAGTACTTTAAATCTTCATTGAGAAGTTACCGTGTATTAATCCATTAACAGCGTATACTAAGAAGCACTACACCTATCTTTCATTGATAATTTACCAGTGAAATAAAACTTTAAAAGCTTATAAATACCATAAGTAAGCGAAACTGGCACCAAAAAAAGCTTTAATATAGTAAAATTTGATACACAAAGCCATATATTATCTAATCGCCATAAGAAAGCCAAGAAAAGCTTTGACTTTTTATAGTAAATGCTATATCATCATATCATTAGGGAAATTATTCCCTATCCAGTAAGCACTGAAATCAACGAAGATTTTCTTTGGTTTTAGTGTTTTTTTATTTTTTGTGTTTGGATGAATTTACATGTCTACAGAAGAAAAAGTTCAAAGTGCCCTAGAGGTACACAAGCTAACATTTTGGGAAGCTGCTATGATTATTGTTGGAGCCAACATAGGTTCTGGCATTTTAGGACTTGCTTATTCTATTCGCAAGTCTGGTTGGCCAATACTTATGATCTGGCTTTTAATTGCAGGTTTCTTTACTACGATTTCTATGCTTTATGTTGCCGAAACAACTCTGCGTACTAAAAAGCCCATGCAGCTTCCAGGTCTTGCGAAACGTTACGTTGGTGAAGTCGGTTCTTGGCTCGTCTTTATATCTGTTGCCGCTAATGCGATTGCTTGTCTTATCGCCTACACAAATGGCAGTGGACGCATTCTTTCTGAATTGATAGGTGTATCCACGCAGATTGGTAGTATTTTATTTGCTGTACCAGCTGTTCTGGTTGTATGGCTTGGTCTTAAAGTTACTGGTATCGCAGAAAAATTTATCAGCTTTGGTATGATTATCTTATTGGCAATTATCATTGTTGCCTCTTTTCTTGCATCTCAAGCTAATATTTCGCAGGCCCTGTTTAACAATTGGACCTATGCCGTTCCAGTATTCAATGTTGCTATTTTCTTCTATATTGCGCAGTATGCAGTACCAGAGCTTGCTTGCGGTTTATCACATGACGAAAAGAAACTTGCTCCTGCCATCTCTACGGGTATACCTTTACATACACTCAAACACAAAAATCTTAGAACTATATTTTCAATCCAGTGTATAAACAACTGATTTCAATCCAGTGTATA
>ULQN01002008.1_pt1 | contig 26339 bp, 29 predicted proteins | sample 1954491 | NCBI WGS metagenome assembly ULQN01 (sample SAMEA4835656, study PRJEB28245) | human gut metagenome | biome: gut microbiome; material: fecal sample | place: Denmark | collected 2008
TCTATCTTTTTTACAGCACCTATCATGGCAGAACAACTTGGGTTTGTTATGCAAGCTGTAGAAGTTTTATTAGGTATAAACCTTGTAGCTATTTCTCTTTTTTATACCTATAGGTATTTTATAGATACACCCAAAAAATATTATTTGATTATAAGTGTTATTTTAAGTGGAATTGCTTTTTCGATTTATCAAGCACTTACAACAATATATGTTACAGCTGCAATTTGTTTATTTATTTTATATATATCACGAAAAGATGTAACGAATCCTAAAAAAATATGGCAAGTTATAATTTTGAATATTATTTTATTTTTCTTATCTTATGTGGTTTATTTCGTGTTAGCTAAGTGTGTTTTATCTTTATTGCATATTGAAGCAACAAAATATACAGGAGATCAAGTAGCGTGGGGTACTGTTCCGGTTATTCAATGTATAAAAAATATTTTGAAATATATAAAGGGCACTGTAACAGATAATACAATATTTTATTCAAAAGTTTATGTTGTTCTAGCAATTTTATTAGTAATAAATGCTTTTTATGGTAAAAAAGAAAAATATGATAAAAGATATTACATTTATATTTTAGCTATTGGTGCTTTATTGGTAACACCATTTCTAATGGGAATTATTTTAGGTGGTCAACCAACAAAAAGAACAGCAATTTCATATCCATTTATGCTTGGTTTTTCAAGTATGTATCTTTTTGAAGAAATTAGAACTAAAATAAAAAATAAAGATGCTATACTTATTTTAATGGTACTTGTGGCACTTGTACCATTTAAACAAAGTGTCTTATCAAGTAGACTCTATTATACAGAGTACATTACTAATAAAGAATCGGAGATTGTAGCAACGAAGATTTCAAATAGAATCGAAGAAATAACAGGAAGTTATAATCCTGAAGAAAAAATTGCATTTATAGGATGTATGAGATTAAATAGGAATAACAGTTGTTATCAATTAGAAGATTTAGAATATGTCGGCAGAGGATTTTTTGAAACTAGCTTTTCGACAACACACGGAAGCTTTTTAATGAGAAATTATATGGCAACATTAGGTATTAACTATCAATGTCCATCAGAAGATGATGCAAAAATTGCAGAAGAATACGCTAAAGATATGCCAGCTTGGCCAAATAAAGAGTCAGTGAAAAAAGTAGATAATATTGTTATTGTAAAATTAGGATAGGCAAGAGGTGATATAATGCGAAAAGAAAGATTATTTTATTTAGATTTTATACGAGCAATTGCGACAATCTCTATTATAATGACACATTTTAATGCAAGATATATTTATGCAGGGGCACAATATATTTATAAAGCCATTATATCTACAACATTTTTTAATATTTATATAGGCGATTGGGGTGTTTCTTTATTCTTTATCATTTCAGGAGCGGCTTTAATGTATGTATATCAAGAAAAGTTAGAATATAAGAGATTTTATAAAAAGAGATTTGAATCTCTTTATCCAATGTTTTGGATGGCTTACATTATTGCGTTTATAGGATTGTTTTGTTTAAATAAAGGAATGTTTTTACAAGCACCTAAGAAAAACTTTATTTTAACGATTATTGGCTTTGATGGTTATTTGGCAGCCAATGTTCCAACATTTTATATATTGGGTGAGTGGTTTTTAGGATGTATTATTTTATTCTATGTGTTATTTCCTTTATTAAGAACAGGAGTGAATAAGTATCCTAAAGCAACTGTTGTTGTAACCGCAATGATCTATTTAACGTTTATTTTCTTTTATCATGGTGTTTTTGATATGAGTAAGATTGTTTTTGTAAGAATGCCAGAATTTTTAATGGGTATGTATTTTATTAAGTATATTAAGAAAGTAAATCTGCCTATGCTTGTTACATCTATAGTTGTTTTAGCTTTGAATTTGATTTTAAAGCCACAATGGTCAAATCATTTACAAACAACATATGTTGGAATAAGTTCATTCTTTATACTTGTTTATATTTCTAAATATTTTGATAATAAATTCTTTCAAAAAGTATCAAGCTGTATTAGTAAGTATTCTTATGCTATTTTCTTGGTTCATCATGTCATTATTGCACAAGTCATGGCACGTGTCGATTTAACACAAATTTCATGGTTTGGTAGTTATAAATTATTTGCATTATGTTGTATAATAATAGGAATATGTGCGTTTCTATTATTTCAAATACATAAATATATTATGAAATTTATAAAAGGAAAAATGTTATGTATGAAGAAGGATTAAAAAAAACAGGTAGAAATATTGTTTTAGCTATATTTGCGATTATTGTAGGTATTTTAACGTTTTTAAGTATGTTTTTAAATACTTATATAAGTATAGAAGAACGTACGACGATTATAGAAGATAATCCTTATAAAATGATTATTTACTTTATTGTTGTTTTAGTTGCTTTATTTTTTGTAAGAAGATTTTATAAACTTCAAAAAAAGATTGATAATCGAAAAATGTTTATACGAATTTGTCTTGTACTCTTAGCAATTTTTACGATTATTATCTTTACTCATAATATTTATCCTGTTGCCGATCAACAAGAAATATTAAATTGTGCAACAGCACTTAAACAGGGAAATTACGCGCCTTTTTTACCAGATGGTTATGTGGGAAAATGTACAAATCAAGCAGGAATAGTAATAATTTTATATTATTTATCTTTTATTTTTGGAGATAATAATTATCATGTTTTCCAATTCTTAAATGTTTTGGGTCTTATTTTAAGCTATTATTGCATTTGTAAGATCTCAATGATTAGTTTTAGTAATGATGAAATAGAACAATGGACATTTGGTTTTCTTATTCTATTTTTACCACTGACTTGGTATGTTACCTTTGTCTATGGTAATATCTTTGGTCATGCTTTTTCTATGTATGCAATTTTATCAGGATATAAATATTTTGAGGATCGAAAAACAAAAGATATCTTGCTTAGTGTTGGATCTATAACACTGGCCATGATGTTTAAATCAAATTATTTGATTGTCTTTGTCGCAATGATTATATTTATTTTATTTGATATTATTTTAAACAAACACTATCGTTCATTTATCTTATTTCTTGTTTTAGTTCCAGCATACTTTGCTTCAAGCTTTATTCCAAATTACTTAGTAAAAAGTATTACAGGAATTGAATTAGGCAAAGGTGTACCGATGCTCGCCTATGTTGAAATGGGACTACAAGATTCTCCTGATGCACCGGGTTGGTGGAACGGCTATAACTGGAATGTTTACACAGATAATAATTGTGATAGTGAACAAGCAAGTGCACAAGTAAAAAATGATTTAAAAAATACACTTATTTATTATTTACAACATCCAAAAGAGTGTCTTGACTTTTTTTATAGGAAAACAGTTTCACAATGGTGTAATCCAGATTTTCAAGGTACGTGGATCCTGCGGTATTCTGATTTTTATATTCACGGGGATTTGTATTATGAAATATTTAATATATTTGAATCTATTGTCTTTTTAGGAACACTTGCTTATATTTACTATACAGGTCGTCAAATGCCATTGCATAGATTATTGTTACCTATGATTTTTATTGGTGGATTTATTTTTCACTTATTTTGGGAAGCTAAAGGGCAATATACAATTACGTATTTTGTTTTGTTGATTCCTTATTGTGTAAAGGGACTTATGGATATGACAGACGAGATAGCAGATGGTATTTTGAATTTAGAAAGGCATCAAGGTGTTTTTGGAACGATAAAGATGTTGTGGAAGTTAGATTCATTTAAATATATAGCTTTGTTATTTGGATCAACTGTGTTACTTCATTTGATTGTTAGGGGGAGTTTGTTTTGAAAGATTTGATTTTAAAATATAAAGAAGTCATCATGTATTTAGTATTTGGTGTTTTAACAACAGTTGTAAATATTGTTGTTTATTATGTGGCTGCAGATTGTTTAAAAATTAATTATTTAATCGCAAATATTGCAGCCTGGTTTTTATCAGTATTATTTGCTTATGTGACAAATAGAAAATATGTATTTGAAAGTAAGAGTGATCACATTTTAAAAGAAATGATTTCTTTCTTTAGTGCAAGACTTGCTACAGGAGCACTGGATATGGGATTTATGTATGTAACTGTCAATTTCCAAATACTCCCAGATTTTATTGCAAAGATTGTTGCTAATATATTTGTTATTATCGCAAATTATGTATTAAGTAAATTATTTATCTTTAAAAAGGATGGTGAATAAAATGGAAAAAATAACAGTTATTGTACCATGTTATAACGAACAAGAAGCATTACATTACTACTATGAAGAAATGAGTAGAGTAATGAATGAGATGAAAGAAGTAGGTTTTGAATTATTATTTATTAATGATGGATCCAAAGATAAAACATTGGAAGTTATTAAAGAACTTGCCTCTAAAGATGAAAGAGTCAAATATATCTCATTTTCAAGAAATTTTGGAAAAGAATCAGCTATGTATGCTGGTTTTGAAAACAGTACAGGAGATTATGTCTGCTTAATGGATGCAGATTTACAAGATCCACCAAGATTACTTCCTGAGATGTTTAAAGCAATCAAGGAAGAAGGATATGACAGTGCAGCAACAAGAAGGGTAACAAGAAAAGGTGAACCACCAATCCGTTCCTTCTTTGCAAGAATGTTCTATAAAATCATGAATAAAATATCTGATACGGAATTAATGGATGGAGCGAGAGACTATCGTCTTATGACAAGACAATTTGTTAATTCATTATTAGAAATGAAAGAATACAATCGTTTTTCAAAAGGATTATTTGGTTGGGTAGGTTATCAAACAAAATGGATCGAGTTTGAAAACGTTGAAAGAGTTGCAGGAGAAACAAAGTGGTCATTTTGGAAACTACTTCTTTATGCCATTGATGGCGTTGTTGCTTTTTCAACAGCACCACTTGCAATAGCTTCTGTTGTGGGAATGTTGATGTTATTAGTAGCGTTTATCTTTATTATTTTCATTATTGTAAGAACACTTATCTTTAATGATCCAACAAGTGGATGGCCATCTCTTGTATGTATCATTACATTAATTGGTGGAATTCAAATATTCTGTGTAGGTATTGTTGGAGAATACTTATCAAAGATTTATTTAGAAACAAAGAACAGACCGGTCTATATTGTCAAAGAGGATAATTTAAAATAAAAAAACAACTCGGCTAAATGCTGAGTTGTTTTTTATTCCCCTTTGTTCCCTCCTTTTAAACACGCAAGAAAATCTCTATAAAATTGAAAATACTTCTAACGTGTTTAGACTATGTCATATTTTCAATGATTGTGTTGGTAAGTGAAACGATTAAGTTAGTAGAGATTTCTCCATTATATTAATAAAGTTTAAAAGATTTAGATACCAAATGGGAAAATAGTAAAAATAATGGGAAAATGATACTAAATAAAAAGAAAACATCCAATAATTCTATGAGTAAGACTACCATTTTATTTCATAAAATAGTATAATATCACAAAATGAGGTGGAATCATGGAAACGGTTTTAGTGGAAAAAGAAAACATAAACGAAGTTATTGACTTATTAAATCATGACGAGGTTGTGGCTTTTCCTACTGAGACCGTTTTTGGTTTAGGCGTAAAATTTTCTCATTTAGAAGCATTAGAAAAAATCTATGAAATAAAGCACAGAAGTCATAGCAAGGCAATATCTTTAATGATCTATGATCCTAAAGATATTGAAAAATATGCTTATGTAAATGAAAATGCTCAAAAGTTGATAGATCATTTTATGCCAGGAATGATTACCCTTGTTTTAAAAAAGAAATCAATTTTATCAGATGACTTTACGGCAGGATACGATACGATTGGTATTCGTATTCCTGATGATCCTTTTGTTTTAAAGCTTTTAAAAGAAGTAGGACCAATGCTTGTAACAAGTGCTAATATTTCTGGTCAAGAAACATTGTTGAATGATCAAGAAGTCTATAAACAATTTAAAGGAAAAATTAAGATGATTGTTAAAGGAAAATGTAAAAATACACTTGCAAGTACAGTCATCAAAGTTGATGAGGATGTAACAATATTACGTCAAGGTTGTATTCAAGAAGAAGAGATTAGGGAGGTATTAAAGTGAAAATTGCAATGGCATGTGACCATGGAGGTCTTAGATTAAAAAATGTATTAAAAGATGATTTGGAAAAAAATGGTTATGAAGTAGAAGATTTTGGTACATACACAGAAGATAGTTGTGATTATCCAGATTTTGCTTCAAAGGCAGCAAAGGCAGTTGCTTCAGGATCGTGCGACAAGGGGGTTGTCGTATGTGGAACAGGTATTGGTGTAAGTATTACAGCCAATAAAGTTGATGGAATTCGTTGTTCTTTATGCCACGATGTATTTAGTGCAAAGGCAACTCGTCAACATAATGACTCTAACATGTTAGCAATGGGACAACGTGTTATTGGAGAAGGACTTGCTTTAGAAATCTTACATGCATGGCTTGAAAGCGAATATGAAGGCGGAAGACATGATGCAAGAATTCAAAAAATGATGGCTTTGGAAAAGGAGTAAATAAATATGAAGGATAAACTATTATTTGAAAGCGTAGAAAGAGAATTAAATAGACAAAGAAGTAACATTGAATTAATTGCTTCAGAAAACTTTGTATCTGAAGAAGTGTTAGAATTAGCGGGATCAGTTCTAACAAATAAATATGCCGAAGGATATCCAGCAAAAAGATATTATGGGGGATGTCAATTTGTTGATGAAGTAGAAGAGCTTGCAAGAAAAAGAATTTGTGAAATTTATGGTGCTGAACATGCTAATGTTCAACCACATAGTGGAGCGCAAGCCAATACAGCAGTTTACTTAGCTTTATTACAACATGGAGATAAAGTGTTAGGAATGTCACTTGCAGATGGGGGACATTTAACACACGGGCATCCATTGAACTTTTCAGGAATTAACTATGAATTTTATAGCTATGGTGTTTCAAAAGAAACAGAAACAATTGATTATGAAGAATATAAAAAGAAAGTAGAAGAAATTAAACCAAAACTAGTTGTTGCCGGAGCAAGTGCTTATAGTAGAATCATTGATTTTGAATTTATGGCCAAAGTAGCTCATGATAATGGAGCATTATTTATGGTAGATATGGCCCATATCGCTGGTCTTGTTGCTGCAGGTGTTCATCCTTCACCATTTCCATATGCAGACATTGTTACTACAACAACACATAAAACATTAAGAGGTCCACGTGGTGGTGTTATCATGTGTAAAAAAGAATTTGCGGCAGATATTGATCGTGCTGTCTTCCCAGGTATGCAAGGGGGACCACTTATGCACATTATTGCAGCAAAAGCACAATGTTTCTATGAAGTTCAACAACCTGAATTTAAAGAATATGCCAAACAAATTATTAAAAATGCAAAAGCAATGGAAAAAGTCTTTAAAGAAGAAGGTTTCAGACTTGTTGCTGGAGGAACAGATAATCACTTGTTACTTGTTGATGTAAAAGCAAGTTGTGGTATTTCTGGTAAAAAAGCACAACGTCTACTTGATGAAATCAATATTACAGCTAATAAAAATGCAATTCCCTTCGATACAGAAAAACCATTTAAAGCATCAGGAATTCGCATTGGAACACCAGCAATGACAACAAAAGGATTCAAAGAAGAAGACTTTGAAGAAGTTGCAAGAATTATTGCGTATCGTTTAAAAAATGAAGAAACAGATGAAATTAAAGAAGAATGTTTAAAACGAGTAGCTAAACTTACTGAAAAGGTCACAATGTATTCAAATATTAAATATATCTAGGAGGACAAATATGTCAGTAACAATATTAGATCATGCTTTAATTCAACACAAATTAACAATCATGCGTGATAAAAATACATCAACTTATATCTTTAAACAAAACTTAGATGAAATTGCAAAACTTATGGCATTTGAAGTTACACGTCATGTTTCTTTAAAAGATAAAGCAATTGAAACACCAGTTTGTGCTATGCTTGGAAAAGAAATGGATCAACAAATTATTTTAGCACCAATTTTACGTGCAGGAATTGGTTTGGTTGATGGTTTTAGAGATATTATTCCAACAGCTAAAATTGGGCATATTGGAATGGAAAGAGATGAAGAAACACTTATTCCACGTGAATACTATGCTAAATTTCCAAAAGGTTTAGAAGATGCACTTGTGATTGTTTTAGATCCAATGCTTGCAACAGGTGGAAGTGCCAATATGGCAATTGAAAACATCAAACAAAGAGGAGCAAAAAATATTCAACTTGTTTGTCTTGTAGGAGCTCCTGAAGGTGTTAAAGCTATTCAAGAAGCACATCCTGATGTAGATATTACCCTTGCATCATTAGATGAAAAATTAAATGAACATGGTTATATTGTTCCTGGACTTGGTGATGCCGGAGATCGTCTATTTGGTACAGATGAATAATAAAGAAAAGCTTTTTAAAGATTTGATTTATGCTTTGACATTATCAGGAAAAATATTTGGAACTTTTATGGCTGGTGTCATATTGGGTTTATATTTGGATGATATATTATCAACCCGTCCTTTAATGACGCTAGTCTTTCTTATTTTAGCGTTTATAGAAGTGATGAGAATTTTATTAAAAGGTGGACAGTCATGAATGAAAAGTTAGTTTTGAAACGATCGGCACTTATATTTTTGATTGGGTTTGTGATTTTTTTAATTGTTGGATTTATCATGAAATCAGTCAGCTATCCACTTGGCTTTTTGCTAGGATATTTATTTAATCTTGCAATTTTTTATGTTATTATTATCACGTCTGATATGATATTAAACTTAAAGAAATCAACAAGTTTAATTATCTTATTAAATATAGTCAAACTTGCTATTTATGCAATTGGTTTTTTAATTGCTATTTTTATACCAAAGTGGTTTAATCTCATAGGAGTTCTCTTTGGTTACATGGTGATTAAAATAACGATTTATATTGTGAGTTATCAAATGAAGGAGGTGAAAGAGTGAGTAACTTCTTAGATTCTTTACAAGTAGAATTGATCTTTTCATTATTTATTATGCTATGTATGGGTATATTCTTTGTTTATGCTGGTAAGAAATTTGCGACTGCTGATCCTACAGCACGACCAAAAGGGGTTGTTTTGGTTGTAGAAACAGGAATTAAAATGGTTTATGACTATTTAAAGAGTATTATGCCTAAGAAATTTGAAAAGAATTATTATCCTTATTTTGCAATGCTTTTTATTTATTTAGTTATTGCAAACTTAAGTGGATTAATAGGATTTGAAGCACCAACTTCAAACTATTCTATTACTCTTGCATTAACAACAATTACTTTCTGTTTAATTCAGTTTAATGCAATCAAGAAACAAGGATTATTATCCTATATTTGGGGTGCCGTTTGGCCACCAACAAACTTATTAAGTATTCTTTCGCCATTGATTTCGTTATCAATGCGTTTGTTTGGGAATATCTTAAGTGGATCAATACTTATGTATTTGGTTTATCAATTTACTGGGTTCTTATCAAGTTTTATTATTAACTTTAACTTCTTAGGACCAATTATTGCACCAGTGTTGCATTGTTACTTTGATATTTTTTCGGGATGTATTCAAACATTGGTATTTGTTACATTATCATCTATCTTGATAATGATGGAAAATCCAGATTAAGTTCTTTACTAGTTCGCTAGTTAAGATATAAATGAAAAAATGAACTATTTTTTAGGAGGAAAAAATTATGGTAAAAGGTTTAATTGCTATTGCAGCAGGTCTTGCTGTATGTGCCGGTTTAGGAACAGGGATTGGTGAAGGGATTGCTGCTAGTAAAGCTGTAGAAGCTGTAGGTAGAAACCCAGAAGCTGAAGGTAAAATCCGTACTATGATGATCTTAGGGATTGCCTTATCAGAAACAGTTGCCATCTATGGTTTATTAGTTTCTTTAATCTTATTATTCGTATATTAATAATTGAAAATCTGACAAAGGAGGAATAAAGATGCCAGATATAGCAGGAAAATTATTCCCTAATCTTACAACACTGATTGTTCAATTATTATCTACAGGAGTTTTATTACTTATTTTTAAAAAGTATTTATGGAAAAACGTCATGGAGTATTTTGCTAAACGAGCAGATTATATTGAATCTACAATTAATGAGGCAAAAGAAATGAATGAAAAAGCTTCTGCTAATTTAGAAACTGCAGAAAAAGAAGCACGTGAAGCTGCAAGCAAATATCGTGATATTCTTGATCAAGCAAAAGATGATGGTCAAAAAGTAAGACAACAAATTATTGATCAAGCCAATGAAGAAGCAAGAGCTAAAATTGAACAAGCACAAAAAGAAATTGAAACAGAAAAGAAACAAGCTCAAGTGGATATGAAACAAGAAATTGTGGATGTTGCTATTGAGGTTGCAACTAAAGTGATGAACAAAGAAATGAATGAAGATATCAACAAAGGTTTAGTAGAAGAGTTTGTTGATGAAGTGGTTAACTAATGAGTGTTATTGGTGATAGATATGCTGAATCTTTATTTGATTTGGCTAAAGAAGAAAATAAAGTCACTCAATATCTTGATGACATCAAATTAGTTGGTGAAGTTCTAGGTAGTGATCCTCAAATTGTTCAATTCTTTAATCACGTTCTTATTGAAAATGAGAAAAAGATTCAATTATTGGATCAATCATTTAAAGGGAATGTTGATCAATATGTTTTAAATTTCTTAAAACTATTAGTGCAATCAAGAAGAATTCGTTATATTGATGATATAATTAAATCTTATATTAACTTATCTAATCAATATTTAGGTATAGAAGAAGGTACAATCTATACTCCATACAAATTAACTGATCAACAAATTCAAGATATAGAAAAAGCAATCAGTAAAAAAGAAAACAAAAAAGTTACTTTAAAATTATCAATTGATTCATCATTATTAGGTGGTATTAAAGTTCAAATTGCTAACCGTATTTATGATGGAACAATTAAAAATAAAGTAGAAATGCTTAAAAAAGAACTATTAAGAAAGTAGGTGGAAATAGTGGGGCTTAGACCAAATGAAATTAGTGCTTTAATTAAAGAACAAATTAAGCATTATGACGATATCATTGAACAAAAAGATGTCGGTACAGTCGTGACTGTTGGTGATGGTGTAAGTGTTATTCATGGGTTGGATAATGCCATGTTAGGTGAATTATTGCTTTTCCCAAATGATGTTTACGGAATGGTCATGAACTTAGATGAAGATAGTGTAGGAGCCGTACTACTTGGATCTGAAAGTACGATTAAAGAAGGAGACGAAGTTAAACGTACTGGAAGAATTATTGAAGTTCCTGTTGGGGATGAAATGTTAGGTAGAGTTGTGAATCCATTAGGACAAGCAATCGATGGTCAAGGTGAAATCAATACTGGTAAAACAAAACCAATCGAACGTGTTGCTAGTGGGGTCATGACAAGAAAATCAGTTGATCAACCATTACAAACTGGTATTACATCAATTGATGCTATCATTCCTATCGGTAGAGGTCAACGTGAGTTAATTATCGGTGACCGTCAAACAGGTAAAACTGCAATTGCTATTGATACAATTTTAAATCAAAAAGGACAAAACATTTATTGTGTTTATGTTGCTATTGGACAAAAGAACTCAACAGTTGCACAAGTTGTTGAAAAATTACGTCAAGGTGGCGCAATGGATTATACATGTGTTGTTTCTGCCGGAGCAAGTGAACTGGCACCAATTCAATACATTGCACCTTATGCAGGATGTGCCATTGCTGAACATTGGTTAGATGAAGGAAAAGATGTTTTAATCGTTTATGACGATTTATCGAAACATGCGGTTGCTTATCGTACAATGTCGTTATTATTAAAAAGACCACCAGGACGTGAAGCTTATCCAGGGGATGTCTTCTATTTACATTCAAGATTACTTGAACGTGCATGTCGTTTAAATGAAGAAAATGGTGGAGGATCAATTACTGCTTTACCAATCATTGAGACACAAGCAGGGGATATCTCAGCATATATTCCAACAAACGTTATTTCAATTACAGATGGACAAATTTTCTTACAACAAGAATTATTTAACTCTGGATTTAGACCAGCGGTTGATACTGGATTATCTGTATCACGTGTAGGTTCAACTGCACAAATTAAAGCTATGAAACAAGTATCTGGTTCATTAAAACTTGAACTTGCTCAATATGCAGAAATGCAAGCTTTCGCACAATTTGGTTCTGACTTAGATGCAGCTACAAAAGCAACATTAGATCATGGGGCAAAAGTACGTGAAGTATTAAAACAAGCACAATACTCACCACGTAGTGTACCTACACAAGTCATTACTTTATTTGCATTAAAATATGGTTACACAAAACAAATAGAAGTAGAAAAAGTACAAGAATTTATGGATGGTTTAGTAGAAAATATTCAAATGTCTCATCCTGAATTTATTACTGAAATAGAAACTCAAAAAGTGATTTCAAATGAATTAGAAGCGAAGATGAAAGAAGCAACAGGCGCTTATGTTGATCAATTCTTAAAAACACAAGGGGCTAACTAATGCCTGGATCAATGCAAGAAATCAAGCGTCGTATTAAATCCGTTGAATCTACTAAAAAGATTACAAAAGCAATGGAATTAGTTGCGACATCTAAACTTCGAAAAACAAGAAATCAACTTGATGAATTAAAACCTTATTATCAAGGTGTTCGACAAACATGTGCAGAAATTTTAGCTTCTAATAAAGGATTAAAAGATTCTGCTTATCTTATTGAAAATAAGGAAGAAAAAGATGTTTATATTGTTATTTCTTCAAGTTTAGGATTATGTGGTGGATATAATGCGAATGTTTTTAAAGAAATTAGTCATCAAATTAAAGACAACGATTATGTTTATCCAATTGGAAGTAAAGGAATGAATTACTTCCGTAGAACTCATCAAGGATCAATCAATACAGATTTTGCTTCATTAAATTCAACACTTGCTTTTGATGAAGTGACAAAATTAGTTAAAAGTGTTACAGATCTTTATATTAATAAGGAAGTAGGAAGTATTAAAATTATTTATACTGAATTTGTTAATAACTTAACATTTAAACCTCGTACAGTAACGCTTTTACCTATTGATACAAATGAATTTGAAAATATTGAAATTACGAATAAATTCACTGTTTTTGAACCAAGTCCTGAAGAAGTTTTAGATAGTTTGATACCAATGTATCTACAAGCTGTCGTTTATGGTTATCTTGTTGAAAGTGTGACAAGTGAAAATGCGTCACGTCGTACTTCAATGGAAAATGCGACAGATAATGCAGAAGAATTAACAGAACAATTATTATTAAAATACAATCAAGCTCGTCAAACAGCAATTACAAACGAAGTTAGTGAAATTGTTGCTGGAGCTAATGCACAATAAGGAGGTCAATATGGCAAATATTGGGAAAATAATTAGTGCCCGTGGGCCAGTTATTGATATTGCATTTGATGGCGAAGATAAATTACCTCGATTAAATACTGCTATTCGTATTCAAAATGGCGAAGAAGAATTAGTAGTAGAAGTTGCGCAACACATTGGTGATGATGCAGTAAGATGTATCGCCATGGGACCAACTGATGGGGTAGTAAGAGGAATGGATGCTGTTGATACAGGTCACCCAATTTCAGTTCCAGTAGGAAATGATACATTAGGACGTATGTTCAATGTTTTGGGTGAACCAATTGATGGTAAAGGTGAATTAGGAAATGATATTCCACGTATGCCTATCCATAGATCTGCACCAACTTATGCAGAACAAATGACAACTACAGAAATCTTTGAAACAGGAATTAAAGTTGTAGACTTAATTTGTCCTTTTATCAAAGGTGGTAAAATTGGGTTATTCGGTGGTGCCGGAGTAGGTAAAACAGTATTAATCCAAGAATTTATTAACAATATTGCAACACAACATGGTGGGTTATCTGTATTCGCTGGTGTTGGAGAACGTAGCCGTGAAGGAAACGATTTATATTATGAAATGAAAGAAAGTGGCGTTTTATCTAAAACATCACTTGTCTTTGGACAAATGAATGAACCACCTGGAGCACGTTTACGTGTTGCCTTAACTGGTTTAACAATGGCTGAACAATTCCGTGATGGACAAGGACAAGACGTGTTATTATTCATTGATAACATCTTCCGTTTCACTCAAGCAGGTTCAGAAGTTTCTGCCTTACTTGGACGTGTACCATCACAAGCAGGATATCAACCAACCCTTGCAACTGAAATGGGTGCTTTACAAGAACGTATTACATCAACTAAAAAAGGATCAATTACATCTGTACAAGCAGTTTATGTACCAGCTGATGACTTGACTGACCCAGCACCAGCAACAACATTCGCACACTTGGATGCTAAAATTGTCTTGGATCGTTCAATCGCTGCTTTAGGTATTTATCCTGCAGTAGATCCACTTAACTCATCATCAAGAGCCTTAGATCCACTTGTTGTAGGTAAAGATCATTATGAAGTTGCTCATGGTGTTCAACAAATCTTACAACGTTATCAAGAATTACAAGATATTATCGCAATTCTTGGTATGGATGAATTAGGTGATGAAGATAAATTAATCGTTGCACGTGCAAGACGTGTACGTAACTTCTTATCACAACCATTTACAGTAGCTAGTCAATTTACTGGTTTAGATGGAAAATATGTCCGTGTAGAAGATACTGTTCAAGGATTTAAAGAAATTCTTGAAGGTAAATGGGATCAATTACCTGAACAAGCATTCCATAATGTTGGTACAATTCAAGAAGCTGTAGAAAAGGCTAAACAAATCGAAAATGATTAAATTTAAGCTAAAAATCATTACACCTCAGGGTGTTTACCAAGAAGTGGAAATTGATCAGATAAATCTTGATACAACTGCTGGACAAATAGGTATTTTAGCTCATCATATTCCACTTGCAAGTGGTGTGAAAGTGTCTCAAATGAATTATATTATTGATGGAAAAAGAACATACTTTTCTATCGCGGGTGGGTTTGTTTATGTTAATGAAACAGAAACAACTCTTATCGCTAATGCAATTGAATCACAAGATGAAATTGATTTAGAAAGAGCACAGGAAGCAAAAAGAAGAGCTGAAGAAAGACTTAAAACACAAAACGATGAAATCGATATGTTAAGAGCACAAGCAGCATTGCAACGTGCAATTATACGTATTCATGTCAAAGGTTTATAGAGAAGAACTTCCATTCTTCTCTTTTTTTTGTATAATGGAATAAAGGAGAAAGGGAAGATGAAAAAGAAAATAATTGGAATAGGGAGTATTGTTGTTTTATTAATTATTGGCTGTGTTTTTTATTTTACAAGAGAAGAAAAAATTACATTATCTTTAAAAGATAAAAAAGATATTGTTGTAGAATATGGAAATAAGGTTGAATATTCATTTGATAATCTTATTCAAACAAAAAACAGCGACAAAGAACAATTAAAAGAAGTCAAAAAAGAAACAAAAATTACAAGTAATTTAAAAAATGAAGATCAAAAAGAATATCCAGCTATTGGAACTTATATGATCACTATCAAATATCAAGATCAAAAATTTAAAAAGAAAATCATTGTTAAAGATACAACTGTTCCTACATTTAATGAAACTAATGAAGTCTCATTTGAAGAAGAAACTGAAAACTATGATTATAATAAAGAAATAAGTGCAACAGATCTAACAACTGTAGAGATTCAATATGATACCTCTTCACTTGATACTAAAACGCCAGGTGAATATAAAATCAAAGCAATCGCAACAGATACAAGTGGAAATAAAACAGAAAAGGAAATTACAGTACATGTTACTAAAAAGCCTGAACCAAAAAAAGAAGAACAAACAGCATCGAATCAAACTGTAAGTTATCATGGTGGAGGTAAAGTTGTTTGTATTGATGCGGGACATCAAGCAAGAGGAAATAGCTCACTAGAACCCAATGGACCTGGTTCATCAACGATGAAGGCAAAAGTTACTACAGGAGCAACAGGCTGTGTTACTGGGAAAACAGAATCACAGATTAATCTAGAAGTTGCTCTAAAATTACAACAAGCTTTACAAAATCAAGGCTATACAGTTATTATGTGTCGTACCTCACAAGATGTAGATATTTCAAATGCTCAAAGAGCAGAAATCGCTAATAGTAACAATGTATCAGCGTTTATTCGACTTCATTGTGATTCAAGTACCTCTTCATCAGCAACTGGAACTTTAACGCTTGCACCCTCTACATCAAATCCTTATTGTGCAAATATAGCGAGCGAGTCACAAACGTTATCAAAGGCAATTGTCAATAATATTTGTAATGTGACCGGTTCAAGAAATCGAGGCGTTTCAATTGTTGATAATATGACAGGATTAAATTGGTCTAAAGTTCCTGTGACAATTGTAGAAATGGGATTTTTATCAAATCCTCAAGAAGATCAATTACTCGCAAGTGATGATTATCAAAATAAAATTGTCCAAGGAATTGTAAATGGGATAGGAGCTTATCTCAATTAAAAAGGAAAAAGGAATGAAAAATGAAATGGAAAAAGTAACACTAGGAAGAACAGGAATTACCGTTAATCGTAACGGTTTTGGTGCCTTACCGATTCAAAGAGTCACAGGAGAAGATGCCACAACAATTTTACGTAAGGCATACGATCAAGGGATTCGTTTTTTTGATAGTGCACGTTGGTATAGTGATAGTGAAGAAAAATTAGGAAATGCATTAAGTGATGTAAGAAAAGATATTTACATTGCAACAAAAACGGGTTCTACAACAGTAGAAGGTTTCTGGAAGGATTTAGAAACAAGTTTACATAATTTACAAACAGATTATATTGATATCTATCAATTTCATAATCCTTCGTTTTGTCCAAAGCCAGGAGATGGTACAGGACTTTATGAAGCTATGTTGGAAGCAAAAACTCAAGGCAAGATTCATTTTATTGGTCTTACAAATCACCGTTTACCAGTGGCTATAGAAGCGTGTGAAAGTGGATTGTATGATACAATTCAATTCCCATTTAGTTATTTAGCTGATCAAAAGGATATTGATTTAGTAAATAAATGTAAAGAAAACAATATTGGATTTATCTGTATGAAAGCTTTATCTGGAGGACTTATTAATCGATCAGATGCAGCTTATGCTTATTTAGCACAATTTGATAATGTTTTACCAATCTGGGGAATTCAAAAAGAAAGTGAACTTGATGAATTTATTTCATATCAAACAAAAGCACCCAAACTAACAAAAGAAATACAAGAGCTTATTGAACATGATCGAAAAGAACTTGCAGGTGACTTCTGTCGAGGGTGTGGTTATTGTATGCCATGTCCTAAAGGAATACAAATTAATCAGTGTGCTAGAATGTCATTAATGTTAAGAAGAGCACCAGCAGCAAGTTGGCTTAATGAACATTGGCAGGCAGAAATGAAAAAGATTGAAGAATGTTTAAATTGTGGTAAATGTATGCAACATTGTCCATATCATTTAAATACACCTGAACTATTAAAGAAAAATTATGAAGATTATAAAACGTTTCTAAAATAAAAAGAGTGATACGAAATTTCGTATCATTCTTTTTTTAATAAAGTCTACGACAATTATAAATGTAATTATGGAAGTAGCTACCAGGAGCTATAGATGTAACTTTAACACATTGGTTAGGATCTTGTCCTACCGTTTCTGAACCTTTACCAGAAGCGTGCACCATACGACCATTACCAATATAAATACCTATGTGGGCAACACCACGACCATAGTTGAAGGTAATGACATCACCAATTTGTAAATTGTTGTAAGAAACAGATTTTCCACTACCAGCATAACCTGCAGCTGTCGTTCTTCCAATTCTTACTCCTGCTTGTTTATGCGCCCAATAAACAAGACCAGAACAATCGAAATATGTAGGACCACTTGCACCCCAATAATAACGAGATCCTTGTTTTGCAAGAGCGTAGTTAGCAATTTTTACACCAAGTGCAGCATTTGATTCTGTTGTACTAGAATTGTTTTGATTCGTATTTGTTGAACTATTTTGATTATTATTCGATGAATTTTGATTCTCATTTGAATTGTTATTATTTGTTGTTTGATCTGTGTTTGAACTTTGATTATTATTTGTATTTGAACTTGTGTTATTGTTTGTTGAAGGTGTTGAAGGAACAGGTAATTGAGTTACATGACCAACATCATCTTTTTTAGAATTTTCATAGAATGCAGTTAATGATTCATCTATTTGTTTAGATTGTGAAGCAGCAACATTTGCATCAACTTGAGTTGCAGCTACTTTCTTTCTTTGTTCTTCTAACAATGTTTCATATTGTGTTTGAATTGCTGCTTGTTCTACTTTTTGTGATTCTAATACTTTTTTCGCATTTTCTAAAGTAACTTTTTGACTTTCGATTGCTTTTTTCTTTTCAACCATTGTTTTTACTAATTCTTTATCACTATAGGTTAAAGTATTGAAACTATCAATTCTTGATAACATATCTGTGAAATTATTTGCCCCAAAAATATAATTAATAAATGTATTTTCATTCATATAAGATTGCATGACATACATACGATCTTTTATTTCTTGACTATTTTGATCAATTTCATTTTGTGTATTTTGAATCGAATTTTCTACATATTTAATTTCAGCTTCTTTAGAAGAAATACTATTATTAATTGAATTTAATTTCTTTTCAGCAGCTGATAAAGAATTGGCAGTTGATTGAGCCTCATTTCTTTGTGATTGTAATTCTTTCTTTAATTTTTTGTTTTTTTCTTTTAAATAGGTATTAAAAGATTCGCATGTTTTTTTATTGCTATTTGTAAGGCTTCCGCTTGCGCATAAAGACATATATTTTGTTTCGTTTTTAGAAAAATCAATAGCTTTAACAGGTTTAAAATAACCAACACCTAAAAGCATCGAACAAGTCATTAAGCCGATTATGTATTTTTTTACCTTCAAAGAAAACACCTCCTAAATTATTTATACATCAAATACGTTTAAAAGTAAAATAAAAACAGGATATCCTGTTTTTATTTATTAATAAGGTCTAACGGCACATGTAAAACGACCAACATTTGAAGCGATTTTTACAACATCTCCTGTTTGCGGTGCGTGGATATATTGACCGTTACCAATATAAATTCCAACATGCCCAGATTTCCATAAAATATCTCCAGGTTGTGCTGAACTTACAGGAATAACAGCACCTGATCCAGCTTGTGAACCGGAATAGTGATCAAGAGAAACACCTGCTTGTGCATAACACCACATAACAAGACCAGAACAGTCAAATGTATTTGGTCCACTAGCACCCCATACATAAGGACAACCCAATTTAGAATATGCAGCGGAAACAACAGTAGAACCATACTTATTTGTTGTTGGCACATTCATTTGTGTGAATTTTGTTGAACTTCCTGAACTACTTGATGATCCACCACTTGGTGTTGGTTGAATAACAATTGCGGATGCTAAGAACGAATCTAATGAGCTTTGCGTATTAGAGACTTTTGATTGTTCATCCTGTTTAGCTGCAAGTTCGTTTTTTTGTTTAGCAAGTAAATCTTGATATTGACTTTGTAAAGCATATTGTTCATTTTGTTGAGAAACCATATTTGCTTTAACAGTTTCTAATGTTGCTTTTTGATTTTCAACTTGTTTCTTTTCATCATTAATTTTTTCAATCAATTCTTCATCAAATTGAGTGATTTCATTGATACTATCAATTCTTGAAAAGAAATCAGAGAAACTTGAAGCACCAAAAATAAATTCAATATAACTATTACTGTTGTTATAAGATTGCATAGCATACATACGATTTTTAACTTCTTCTTCTTTTTTAGTGATACTTGCTTCTAAAGATTTAATTGATTCTTGTAAATAATTAATTTCGTTTTGTTTTTGTTCAATTTGATTATTCAAATCAGCAATCTTAGATACTACTGAATCTAAGGAACTTTGAGTATCTGAAATCTTTGATTTAGAATCATCAATAGAGCTTTGCAAGTCTTTATTCTTTTTCTTTAAGTAATTATTGAACTGTTTACAAGTTGAATAATTGCTACTTGATAAGCTTTTACTTGAACAAAGCTTCATATATTTTTCTTCTTGACCTTCAAAGTTAACGGCATTAACATCACTTAAAAAGCCAAAAAAAGACATAAACATAGTTAAACAAATAACGGAGATCAAACTTTTTTTCATTTCTACAATTCCTCCCAACTCTATTATCTTATTTTTTAGTTGAAAAGTAAATATATACGACAAGATTCCTAACATTTTTGACAATGTGGCATATATTTAAAATGAGGTGAATAAAATGGTGAAGCATGGTATAGATGTTTCTAAATTTCAAGGTGTTATTGATTGGCAAGAGGTCAAAAAACATATTGATTTTGCAATTATTAGATGTGGTTATGGAAGTGATGATGAAAATCAAGATGATCCATTCTTTAAAAGAAATGCAGATGAATGTACACGTTTAAAAATCCCTTTTGGTGTTTATTTATATTCGTATGCCACAAATGAAAAGGAAGCACTGTCGGAAGCTAATCATGTTTTAAGATTAGTGAAAGATTATCAAATGGCATATCCTGTTTATTATGATTTAGAAGATAATAATACAACAGGTAGACAAAGTAATGAGATGATTGGAAATATTGCTCAAACCTTTGCTCAAAGATTAGAACAAGAAGGTTATTATGTAGGAATGTATGCCTCTTTATTTTGGTTTAGAACAAAACTAACCAGTTCGATTTTTAATGAGTATACAAAGTGGGTTGCTCGCTATAATGATGAACTTGATTATGATGGGAGTTATGGAATGTGGCAATATAGTGCGACTGGTACAGTATTAGGCATTGATACAATGGTTGATTTAAATTATGCTTATGAAGATTTTCCTGCGATTATTGAAGAAGGGGGCTATAATAACTTCTCTAATCCAAATATTACTCGTTATAAAATAGGGGATGAAGTTGAATTTCATCATGTCTTTTTAACCAGTGAATCAACACAACCATTGATGCCTTATCGTCATTTTGGTACGATTACGCGAATCGTTCAAGGGGCAAGAAACCCTTATCTAATAGGAAAGGATGCGGGTTGGGTCAATGATCAAGTGATTGAACAAAGAATTCGTTATTTAAGTGCACCTGATTATACGGGAACAAGTTTTACTGATGCATTACGTTCTATTCAAGAAGATACGTCATTTTCTAATCGAAGTAAACTGGCAAAACTTAATGGTATTGAAAATTATCAAGGAACCCAAAGACAAAATGATCAACTTTTAGAATTATTAAAACAAGGGCGTTTAAGAGCATAAAAAAGAGCTTAGATTCTTTTTTCATAAGCTCTTCTTAAAGCACCACTTGCTAGTGTGATTGTACCACAATGTTTAAAACCATACTTTGTAAGGAATTTTTGCATAGATAGATTATCATTATGTGTATCCATTCTTACGCTGTGATAATCTGGATACATAGCAACTACTTGATCTAAAATAGTAGATGCCAAACCTTTTCCCTTACAATTACTATCAACCGCAATACGATGGACACAAATATAAGGACTATTTAATAGCCATTTTCCATCAATACGATTATACGAAGTTTCCCCATTAATTGTTACCATGCATGTACCGACAATTTGATCTTCATCAACTAATACATATGCTTCATTTTTTTCAATATCCCTTTTAATTGTTTCTTCATTTGGGTATCCATCTTGCCATTGATCAATACCATTTTCTTTAAAGTAACATTTTGCTTGATTTATAATCTCCATAACACGAGAGATATCTTCTAATTTTGTTTGTCTTAAAATCATTTCTAAACCTCCCTCAAGCTTGCGCTTAAATAATATAAACTTTTGCCTAGTTTGTCAAATTGTTATATTTACAAATAAAAAGCATTTGTTATAATAGCCTTATATAATAAGGAGGTGCTTTTATGGTACTAGATCAAATTAAAAAAATCCTAGTAGAAACAATGGATATTGAAGAAGAAAAAGTTACATTAGATGCTAAATTAAAAGATGATTTAAATTTAGATTCTTTAGATTCCGTTGAACTTATCATGTCTGCAGAAGAAGAATTTGGTATTGAAATTCCTGATGAAGATGTTATGAATTTTAAAACAGTAAACGATATTGTTAATTATATTGAAGAACATAAATAAAAGCTCACCATTAGATGAGCTTTTCTTCTATTCTAAAATATAGTTATTCATAAGAGTTTTATTCTTTTCTAAACATTTAAATAAGATTGCACCAATAACTAATACCACAAATTCACCAACAAAAACATAAAAAGCGTTAATCATAAATGGAAGTTCTAAAGCAAGATAAAGTTCTAAACCAACGATCAATCCATTAACAGCGCCCCCGATAAAAGCCCCCACAAAAACATTTTTAAAATAATACATACCAAGACAGGCAATTAAAGTAGCGGCTGTTCCAAAACAAATATCATAAAGTCCCATTGGGGAAGCAAGATTTGCAAGTAAACATCCAATAGTAAGTCCTGGAATAAATTTCTTGTTGTAACATGCAAGTAACACAATAATTTCTGTTAAACGCATTTGCACAGCTCCATAAGCGATTGGTGAAATCAAGATTGTTAGTACAGCATACACTGCTGCAATCATCGCATTCATTGCGATCACGTGTACCTTTTTATTATTCATTTGTAGTCCTCCTCTTCTAAAGTACAGTTAGAAGCCAGATAAAATAAAAAAGATGACAGAGCCATCTTCATTACCTATCCTTAGTTTTTTATACTGGGTTTGGCTCTCGAACCAGTCGATGTCATTATACATAAAAGGAATATACAAATCAATAGGATTTCTTTTAAAACTATTCTATAATAAAGATAGATAGGAGGGATTTGTATGTTATGTCCAAAATGCCATAATCGTATTGTTAAAGGTTCTTCCTTTTGCCATATTTGTGGGGAACCTATACCTCAACAAAAAGTAGAAAAAACAATTCTTTCAAGAGTTAAACAAAAAGAAGAAATAAAAAAAGAAAAAAGTAAAAAAAGGAAATACGTTGCAATCATCTTCTTTTTAATTATCATAATAGCCGTTATTGTAGGTATCCATCTTTTTTTAAACATGAATGAACCAAGTTATTCCAGTGACAATATTGTTAGTCAACAAGTGGAAAAGGCACTCCACATAGATAAGGATAAAGTAACTTTAGAAATAGGAGAAAGCACAACAATCAAAGCTAATCTTAAATGTACATATACTGTTCAGGATGCTTCTATTTGTAAAATAAATCAAGAAGGAACGATTACTGCACTCGCTGCAGGTAAAACAAAGATTTTTTGTATCAGTGAATCTGGAAAAAAAGAAACAGTGAAAGTTACAGTAAATAAAAAAGAAGAAACAATTGATGAAGAAGATTTTGTTTTTCCTCATAGTGATACGGAATTACTTACAGAAGAAGATTTACAAGGAAAAGATCAACAACAATTACGAATGGGTATTAATGAAATTTATGCAAGACATCATTGTACTTTCAAAACAGAAGAAGTGAAAAATTATTTTGAAGCTAAAAAATGGTATAGTGGCGATGAAAATCTAACTTCTGATTTAATGAATGAACATATGTCGGAATATTTTAATGAAGTTGAATTAAAGAACATTTCGTTTATTCAAGCACACCGATGAAAATAATTTGCATGAGAATTAATAAAACAAAAAATTCATGAAAATAGTTGTCAAAAACGAGAAATTTCATTTTCAATTCACATAACTTGTTTAAAATGAAAATGTGATCAAAAGAGATTATACATTCGTCATTCTCTCTTAAATATTTTTTTGACAACTCTATTTAAGAATGACGTTAAGAAAAGTAAGTTCGCTTGCTTTTCTTTTTTTGTCAAATATTGCCTAGGAAATAAAATAAAAAGATCATTTTGACCTATAAGAAAATTATTGATATTAAATAGAGTAATCTATAGAAGTTACATTGTTTTTTTATTCACATAAGCGTATAATAGGGGTAGTCTAAAAGAATTGGGGGAAACCAGAAATGTACAAAATAGTCAAAAAAGAAAGACTAAATGATGTTGTTGAGTTAATGGAAGTTCATGCTCCTATGGTTGCAAGAAAATGTGAACCAGGTCAATTCATTATTTTAAGAGTTGGTGAAGATGGAGAAAGAATTCCTTTAACAATCGCTGATTATGATCGAGAAGCTGAAACAATTACAATTATTTACCAAATTGTAGGTTTTTCAACTCGTCAATTAGCTAAATTAAACGAAGGTGATGAAATCACTGATTTCGTAGGACCTTTAGGTGTACCAACTGAATTACATAAATCAAATCACGTTGTTGGTATTGCCGGTGGGGTTGGTAGTGCACCACTTTATCCACAACTTAAAAAATTAGCTGAAATGGGTGTAGATGTGGATGTTATTATTGGTGGACGTGAAGCACAATATGTATTATGGGCAGATAAGTTTAAAGCTTTTTGTAAAAATGTATATGTGATGACAGATGATGGATCTTTAGGAGAAAAAGGATTTGGAACTGTTAAATTACAAGAATTAATTGATAGTGGTGATCCAATTGATGAAGTTATCGCTATTGGACCAGTACCTATGATGAAAGCTGTTGTTGGGGTAACAAAACCTCATAATTTAAAAACAATGGTTTCATTAAACCCTATTATGATTGATGGTACAGGTATGTGTGGTTGCTGCCGTGTTACTGTTGATGGTAAAATTAAATTCGCCTGTGTTGATGGACCAGACTTTGATGGCTTATCAGTAGACTTCGATGAACTAATGGCTCGTCAAAGAATGTTCAAAGAAGAAGAACATCAAGTAGATGTGAATGCAGATCGTATTTGTAATTTAATGGGAGGTGCAAAATAATGCCTAATATGTCACCAAATAAGGTTAAAATGCCTGAACAAGATCCTAATGTAAGAAATAAAAACTTTGAAGAAGTTTCTTTAGGATATACAAAAGAACAAGCTATGGAAGAAGCAACTCGTTGCTTAAATTGTAAAAAACCATTCTGTATGGATGGGTGTCCAGTAGGAGTACCAATTCCTGAATTCATTCATCATGTTGCAGAAGGTGAATTTGAAGAAGCTTATCAAACAATTACAAGAGAAAATGCATTACCTGCAATTTGTGGACGTGTTTGTCCTCAAGAAAATCAATGTGAAGGTAAATGTGTTAGAGGAATTAAAACTGAATCAGTAGGAATCGGACGATTAGAAAGATTTGTTGCTGATTATCATAGAGAACATGGAAAACCTACAGAATTAAAAATTGAAAAAAATGGTAAAAAAGTTGCTGTTATTGGATCAGGACCTGCTGGTATTACATGTGCTGGAGAATTAGCTAAAAAAGGTTATGATGTGACTGTTTTTGAAGCATTACATAAAACAGGTGGGGTATTATCTTATGGTATTCCAGAATTCAGATTACCTAAAAAATTAGTACAAAGTGAAGTAGACGGTGTTGCTGCTTTAGGTGTTGATTTCCAAACAAACGTTGTTGTAGGGCGTTCAATTACAATTGATGAATTACAAGAACAAGGATATCAAGGAATCTTTGTAGGTAGTGGTGCTGGTTTACCACGTTTCCAAGGAATTTCTGGTGAAAACTTAAACGGTGTTTACGCTGCTAATGAATTCTTAACTCGTGTTAACTTAATGAAAGGATATCAATTCCCTGATCATCCAACACCAGTTAAAGTAACAGATACTGTTTGTGTTATCGGTGCTGGTAACGTTGCCATGGATGCTGCAAGAACTGCAAAACGTTTAGGTGCTAAAAACGTATATATCGTTTATCGTCGTGGACCTGAAGAAGTTCCTGCCCGTGCTGAAGAAGTACATCACGCTAAAGAAGAAGGAATTATCTTCAAACTATTAACAAACCCAGTTAAAATTGAAGGTGAAGATGGATGGGTTAAGTCTATGGAATGTGTTGAAATGGAATTAGGTGAACCTGATGCATCTGGAAGAAGAAGACCAATCGCTAAAGAAGGATCTAACTTCACAATTGAAACAGGAACAGTTATCGTTGCTATTGGACAAAGTCCAAACCCACTAATCAGACATACAACTCCTGGTTTAGATTGCCAATCTTGGGGTGGAATTATCGTTGATGAAGATTCAATGAAAACATCTAAAGATGGTGTTTATGCTGGGGGAGATGTTGTTACTGGTGCAGCAACAGTTATCTTAGCTATGGGTGCTGGTAAAAAAGCGGCTAAAGCAATGGATGAATATTTACAAAATAAATAATTAAAAAAGTCAATTCTTCGGAATTGGCTTTTTCATTAAGATAACATGATTTTTGTAATTTTATTATTAGAAAGAAGATAAGTCATTTTTACCGTTTTCT
>ULQN01029913.1_pt1 | contig 25783 bp, 18 predicted proteins | sample 1954491 | NCBI WGS metagenome assembly ULQN01 (sample SAMEA4835656, study PRJEB28245) | human gut metagenome | biome: gut microbiome; material: fecal sample | place: Denmark | collected 2008
CCATGCTCTCGTAGATGGGGTGGTAGCGGCGGGTGTAGGGCAGGGCGTACACCTTGTCCAGCTCTCCGCGCACCAGCGGCTTTGCGGGGATGTTCTGCACCAGATACTTTTCGCTCTGCTTTTGCACGATGATCTGGCCGCTGACCACGTCCTGATTGTCCATCTGGATGCGGCAGGCCTTGGCGTAGGCGGTCTTATCGCTGGCCACCTTTTTAAAACCGGCGCACTCCACATACCGCTGGGGCAGGTGGTCGAAATCGGTCAGGTAGCAGGTGCCGTTCACGTCCGTGATGGTCTCCACCGGCTCCCCGGCGGCCAGACGGCGGGCAATCTCCACGGTCTGGTGCTCGCCCATGCCAAAGCTGATGAGATCCGCGCCGGAGTCCTCGGCGATGCTGGGCAGCACGGTGTCCAGCCAGTAATCGTAGTGGGCAAACCGGCGCAGGCTGGCTTCCAGACCGCCTAAGATCACCGGCAGGTCGGGGTAAGCCTGCTTGGCAAGCTTGGTGTACACGGTGGCGCTGCGGTCCGGGCGGGCACCGGCCTTGCCGCCGGGGGAGTATTCGTCCTCGGCGCGGGGAATTTTTGCCACGGAATAGTGGCTGACCATGCTGTCCACGTTGCCGCCGCCGATGAAAAAGCCATACTTGGGCTTGCCGAACCGCTTGAAGTCCTCGCAGTCGGTGTAGCGGGGCTGGGCCAGCACGCCGATCTTATAGCCCTCGGCTTCCAGCAGGCGGCTGATGATGGCGGTGCCAAAGCTGGGGTGGTCCACATAGGCGTCGCCGCCCACCACCACAAAGTCCAGCTGCTCCCACCCGCGGGCCTCCATATCGGCCCGGCTGATGGGAAGAAATTCGGTGTAGATCTTAGGGGAAGAGTTGTCCATTTGCTAATATCCTCATTCTTGGTTGAACACGGGCGAGTGCTCTTTTATTTTTATTCCTCCGGCTGGTTCATCTGCTGTTCGATCCACTGCTGGCGGCTGATGAGCACTGCACGGGGCTTGGCACCCTCGTAGGGGCCAATGACGCCTTTCTGCTCCATTTCGTCCATGATGCGGGCCGCGCGGGCGTAGCCCAGCTTACAGCGGCGCTGCAAAAGGCTGGTGGAGGCCTGACCGGCATCGATGACCACCTCCACGGCCTGCTTGAACATGGGGTCGCTGTCCGGCTCTTCATCCGCATCCGCGCCGCTGCTGCCCTTTTTGCCGTCCTGAATGGCATGCTTTTCCATGGCCTCGATCATGGCTTCATCGTACTGCACGGTGCCGCTCTGCTTGATGAAGTCCAGCACACGGCTGATCTCCTCATCCCGCACGAAGGTGCCCTGGATACGGGTGGGCTTGGGTGCGCCCACCGGCATGAACAGCATATCGCCCATGCCCAGCAGTTTTTCGGCACCGGAGCCGTCCAGAATGGTGCGGCTGTCCACCTGACTGGACACCGCAAATGCGATGCGGCTGGGGATGTTGGCCTTGATCAGGCCGGTGATGACGTCTACGCTGGGGCGCTGGGTGGCCACAATCAGGTGCATGCCGGCCGCGCGGGCCTTCTGGGCGATGCGGCAGATGGAGTCTTCCACATCCTTGCCCACCACCATCATCAGGTCGGCCAGCTCGTCGATGATGATGGCGATGTAGGGCATCTTTTCCAGCTCCGGCCGTTCTGCGGCCAGCTTGTTGAAGGACTTGATGTCGCGCACATTGTTCTCCGCAAACAGGCGGTAGCGGCGCTCCATCTCCTGCACGGCACTGCCAAGGGCACCGGCGGCCTTTTTCGGCTCGGTGACCACCGGCATCAGCAGATGGGGAATGCCGTTGTACTCGGCCAGCTCCACCACCTTGGGGTCGATCAGCAGCAGCTTCACGTCCTCCGGGCTGGAGCGGAACAGCAGGCTCATGATGATGCTGTTCACGCACACCGATTTGCCGCTGCCGGTGCTGCCCGCGATCAGCAGATGGGGCATCTTGCACAGGTCTGCCACCTGCGCCACACCGGCAATGTCCTTGCCCAGCGCGATGCCCAACGGTGAGGTCATGCGCAGAAAGCTCTGGCTCTCGAACACGCTGCGGATATACACGGGGGTCTTTTTGTGGTTAGGCACCTCGATGCCGACGGCGGGCTTGCCGGGAATGGGCGCTTCCATGCGCACGTCCGCCACCGCAAGGTTCAGTGCGATATCGTCCGCCAGCGAGGTGATGCGGCTGATCTTGACGCCCGCCATGGGCTGCACCTCGTACCGGGTGACGGAGGGGCCCCGGGAGATGTCCAGCACACGGGTGCGCACGCCAAAGCTTTCCAGCGTGTCCACCAGCTTCTGGGCATTGGCCTTGAGCTCTTCCTGCGCACCGGGGTCGGTCTCGTCCTGCGACTTTTCAAACAGCTCGATGGGCGGGTACTGGTACTGATAGGTATCCACCGGTTCGGTCTCGTCCACAGGGGCCGCTGCCGCGGCCTGCTCGGAGGCGGCGGGCTTTTCCATTGCCGCTGCCACCAGCGTGCTGATGTCCTTTTCCTCCACCGGTTCAGCGGTAATGCTGATCCAGCCGTCCTCATCCGGTGCGCTGCGCATGGCTGCCGCGTTTTCTGCACTGACACGGGCGGGTGCCGTCGGCACAGCGGGCTGGATGGGTGCCGCAGGCATTTCCGGCGTGATGGCCGCTGCCGGAGCTTCCGGCGGGACGGCGGGCATCACCGGTGTATCAAAGCTTTCAGCCGCAGGCTGCACCGGCTGTGCGGCCTTTGCAAAGAAGTCGGATGCATCCGTTTCCACCGCATCTGCCACGATGGGCTGCGGGGCAGGTCCGGGGGCCGGGCGCAGCGGGTTCTGCCCAAAGGTGCCGCCCGGGCCCACGATGAGCGGCTCGATGGGCTCGCTGCCGCCCTCCTTTACCTCAGTGTGGTCGGGGCCAAGGTCTACGTCAAAGGAAGCCCGGGGCCGGGATACCCGTACCTGCACCGGCGTGATGGCCGGGGCGGCAGGCTCCGGCTGGGCAAGCGGCTGGCCGGAAGTGTCTGCGGGCGGCTCCGGCTGCGGGGCTGCCTCCGGTTCCTCCGCTTCCATCTCTTCGGTCACCTTGTGGCCCCAATGCCGGATGCCGTTCAGCCAGTCCGGCACACCGATATGGAACGCAGGGCCGGCCGGTTCGTCCTCCAGCTCCTCTTCCTCATATTCGTCTTCGGCTTCCTCATCGTCCTCCTCGGCCTCTGCCGCCCGGGCGGCCGCACGTTCCGCACGGCGCTCCGCGCTCTGCCGGGCAAGGGCTGCGCCCTTTGCGTGCACCCCGCCGAATGCGGCGCACAGCCACTGCCAGACCTCTGCCGGAGTCAGGTCAAAAATGTACAGACTGACGCAGAGCGCCAGCACCGCCATGATCAGGTTTGCCGCCGGTCTGCCGCAGAGCAGCAGCAGATTGCCGCCCAGCAGTGCACCCAGCGCGCCGCCGCCCAGCCATGCATTCACGCCATTGGCATAGCAGGCAGCGGTCATCTGGAACGCAGACATGCCCTGCGGCTGGATATCCGAAAAAACGATCACGGTCCCGCAGGCAAACACCAGCCCTAAAATCAGCTTGAAGATCGGGGGAAGAAGGTCTTCGCCCCGGGTATACTGCACAGCAAGGCAGCACACGGCTGCGCCCAGCACAAAGCTGCCGCAGCCAAAAAGTCCGAACAGCACATCGTGCAGGGCCTTCCATGCCGAATCTCCCTCCACAAAGGCCAGCACCACCAGCAAAAGGCCTGCGAACAGGGTGCCAAGCCCTGCCGGGAGCCGCTGTTCGGCGCGCTTTTTGCGCGATGATGTGCGCCGTGTTGTCGTTTTACGTTTTCTTGTCGCCATTCTTCTCTGTTCCCCACACTTGTAGTAGACACACTATTTGATTTTATTATTGTACCACGCAGGGAAGAAAATGGCAAACCTATTGTTGTACAAATTTCTTCAGCCCGGCAGGCCAGCAGATAGCTTTCTCCGCGAACAGCCCGGGACTCCAGTCCCGCCCTACTGCCTGCGGCAGCAGGGTCCCACCCCCAGGACATTCGCTGGAGAAACTATCTGCCGTCCTGTCTTCTTACTCTTTTTCAATTTCTTTATACAGCCACGCCAGTGCATCCGAAAGCCCGCCCAGCTCGTCGATGAGCTTTTCCTTCACGGCCCGGCGTCCGTCCAGCACGGTGCCCATGTCCATCACCAGCTCGCCGGTGTGGAGCATCAGGTCGGTGTAGCGCTTTTCGGTCATGCCGCTGTGGGCCGCCACAAAGCCGGTGATGCGCTGCTGCATCTGCTCAAAGCTGCGCATGGTCTGCGGCACCCCCAGAATAACGCCGGAATGCCGCACCGGGTGCACGGTCATGGTAGCTGTGGGCACGATGAAGCTGCGCCGGGCGCTGACGGCAAGCGGGATGCCGATGGAGTGTCCGCCGCCCAGCACCAGCGTTGCGCTGGGCTTGGATACGCTGGCGATCAGCTCCGCCAGCGCAAGACCTGCTTCCACATCTCCGCCCACTGTGTTCAGCAGCACCAGCAGGCCCTCGATGCGGGGGTCCTCCTGCGCGGCCACCAGCTGGGGGATGACATGCTCATACTTCGTAGTCTTCTGGCCCTGCGGCGCTTCCGAATGGCCTTCGATCTGGCCGATGACGGTCAGGCAGTGGATGACATGCCCGCCGCGGGCCAGCGTGACCGTGCCCAGATCCTCGATCTCTTCTTTTTCCAGCCGACCTGCGTCGGTCTGCTGCGTTTCATCGTTCATATGCTTTCCTCCTGCGTTTTTTGTCAGCATTCCCCGGCCTGTGCCGGGCTATACAGACCCGCTGCAGCAAAAAAACGGTAACATTTCATAAAATTTTTTTGAGAATGATTTGACATTCTCCATCGGTGCAGTATACTTTAAATAATTGACTGTAATATCTGCAAACTGTAATATCTGCAATATGAACCCGTAAACGGATCGGGGTTTCTCTGCGCCGCATCTGTAAAGCAGGCAGCTGCGGCAAGTACTGCGATAGAGCGAAAGGAGAAAGTATTCTATGAACACCCCTGCAAAGGCTTCGCTTCCCGTTATCAAGCGTCTTCCCAAATATTACCGCTATCTGCGCTCTCTGCAGGAAGACGGCATCAACAGCATTTCCTCCCGCGAGCTGGCTGCTCAGATGGGCACCACCGCTTCGCAGGTACGACAGGACTTCAACTGCATCGGCGATGTGAATGGCCGGCAGGGCATCGGCTACTCGGTGGAAAACCTGCTCTCCATTCTGGAAGGCCTGCTGTTCGGCAACGGCGACCGCCTGCCCACCATCCTGATCGGCTGCGGCCGTCTGGGCAAGGCAGTGAGCCGCTTTATCACCACCGACACCAACGGCTACCGCCTGATTGCCGCCTTTGATGTGGCACAGAGCGAGGTGGGCAAGGAGATCAGCGGCATCCAGATCCGCCATATCGATGAGCTGGAGTCTTTCTGTGCCGAGCATCACCCCAAGGTCGCAGTGCTCTGTGTGCCCCGCGACGGTGCGGAGCAGGTCAGCGGCCGTCTGGTGGATCTGGGTATCGAGGGCTTCTGGAATTTCTCCCACTATGACCTTTCGGTGTCGTACCCCGATGTGGTGGTGGAGAACGTCCATCTGGGCGACAGCCTGATGAGTCTGGGCTACCGCCTGCGCAATCAGGACTGAACGTACCTATTATAAATAATAAGAGAACCCTCTCAGTCAAAGCCTGAGATGCCGCCGAACCCTCTCAGTCTCGCATACGCTCGACAGCTCCCCCAAAAGGGGAGCTTTATGAGTGGGGACGGGAAAGTTTCTGCTTCTCCGGCGAAGGACAGCCTGCCCGGAAGATGCAGAAAAGCTCCCCCATCGGGGGAGCTGGCAAAGCCGTCAGGCTTTGGCTGAGAGGGTTCGTTCTGCAAGGAGAGTTTTTCAAATGGCAAAACTGTATTTCCGTTACGGCGCGATGAACAGCGGCAAGAGCACCGCCCTGATGCAGGTGGCCCACAACTACGAGGAGCAGGGGATGCGGGTGCTGATCCTCAAGCCGCAGGTGGATACCAAGGGCGGCGGTGAGCTGGTCAGCCGTCTGGGCGTCCGCCGCAAGGCCGATCTGCTGATCCCGCCGGAAACGGATGTGTTCGAGGCGGTGCGTCAGGCCAACAGCACCGCTGCCCTTGCCTGCGTGCTGTGCGACGAGAGCCAGTTCTTCACCCCGGAGCAGGCCGAGCAGCTGTTCATGGTCACGGTGGACCTGAACATCCCGGTGATCTGCTACGGCCTGCGGGCAGATTTCTCCCTCAAGGGCTTCCCCGGCTCCACCCGGCTGCTGGAGCTGGCCCACACCATCGAGGAAATGAAAACCATCTGCACCTGCGGCCGCAAGGCCATCTGCAACTGCCGCAAGGTGAACGGCAGATTCGTCTTTGAGGGCGAGCAGGTGGCCATCGATCTGGAAAACGATGTGCAGTACGTGAGCATGTGCCCCCAGTGCTATTTCAAGGCAAAGCGCGCGTTCTACGCCGAAAAAGCTGCTTCGCAGGCTGACTGAAACTTGCATACAAGGCCGCTGTGTCCAACGACACGGCGGCCTTTCTTTTTTATCCCCGGCCTATGGACGCAGTCCACGCAGCAGCGCAAAATATGTCGCTGTCGGTGCTTTTTCACCCCCCAAAAGGACGAAGAAGCACCGATTTCCGTGTCTGCAGACCGGTGCCGGGGAACCGCCGCAAACAATTGATATATCAGAGTGAACATTTTTTGCGCTATTGATATATCAGTTCAAAGGCTCCCGTCCGGGCTTTTTAAGCTGTTGTTCGTCCACAATGTATGCAACGATTCTACGTTCTGAAACGGAATGTTTACAAAATTATTGCAAAATTCGACGTTCCTCCTATGATGCATCCCAGTTTTCTATGCAAAATAGCGAAGTATACATGTTGCACAGTTTTTCGAGCCAAGTTTATTCATTTCAGCGAAGGCGTCAATTCTTGCGCGAAAACAAGAGCAATATTTGTACGTTTTTTGTTTAGATATCTGCAATTTGCGTCTTTCTTTTTGGTTGTTGTTTTGTTATCATAATTGTATACAACGGGGTATGTGCAGAACCCCCGTTCGAGATGATGTTTTCTGTATTTAGGAGGAGAACGAAAATGAGCAAGGCAATTTCTCGTCGTGATTTCATGAAGGTCACCGGCGCTGTGGGTGCTGCCGGCCTTCTGGCTGCCTGCGGCGGCAACTCTGCTGCATCCGGCTCTGCTGCTTCCACCGCTTCTTCCGCTCCCGCTGCTTCTGCAGACGAGAGCCTGGCACTGTCTGACGGCCCTGTTTCCATGACCATCAGCTGGTGGGGCGGCGACAGCCGTCACGAGGCTTACCAGAACGCCATCAAGGAGTTCCAGGCTGAGCACACCAACATCACCATCGAGCCCACCTTTGCCGCATGGTCCGGCTGGGAAGAGAAGATGGCAGCTGCCTTCATCGCAGGCAACGCACAGGATGTGTGCCAGGTGAACTGGAACTGGCTGTACAACTACTCTGCCGACGGCAGCAAGTTCGTGGATCTGAACACTGTTTCCAAGTTCCTGGATCTGACCCAGTGGGATGACGCTGCCATGGACGCCTGCTACGTTGCAAACAGCCAGCAGTGCGTGCCCGTTTCCATGACCGGCCGTATCTTCTTCTGGAACATGACCACCTTCAACAAGGCTGGCATCACCGAAGTTCCCAAGTCTCTGGATGATCTGATGGCTGCCGGCAAGGCATTCAAGGAGAAGCTGGGCGACGATTACTACCCCATGCACCTGGGCGCATACGACCGTATGATCCTGATGGTCTTCTACCTCGAGTCCAAGTACGGCAAGGACTGGGCTGACCCCGTCACCTCTACCCTGAACTACACCGAGGACGAGATCGCTGAGGGCATCGACTTCATCAAGAGCCTGGTGGACGGCCACGTCATGATGAACCTGAAGACCTACTACTCTGCAAACTCCGATACCGCTACCCACCAGTCCAACGAGTGGATCACCGGTAAGATCGCAGGCATCTTCGAGTGGGATTCCGCTGCTTCCAAGTACTCCTCCGCTCTGGATGACGTCAACAAGGACGGCTTCACCGTTGGCGAAGAGATCAAGTTCGGCGACAACAACGGCGGCTTCTCCAAGGTCTCCATGGGTCTGGCTATCACCAAGACCAGCAAGTGCGTTGCCGAGGCTGCTACCCTGATCAACTTCCTGCTGAACGAGGAGAAGGGCGCTTCCATCATGGGTTCCGAGTGCGGCATCCCCGCTTCCAAGGCTGGTCTGGCTGCTGCTCAGGCTGCCGGCGCTGTCAAGGATCTGGTTGCTGAGGCAAATGCCAAGGTCATGGCTTTCACCACCAACAAGCTGGATCCCCTGTTCGAGAACAACGACCTGAAGGCTTCCGGCACCGGCATCTATCAGGAAGTGTTCGATACCGTTGACTACGACGGCGTTGCCGGCGCAGACGTTGTTGACACCCTGCTGGACGGCATGGAGTCTGTTGGCTACACCATCGGCTAAGTTCCATTTTTGAGTGCCGCCGTGTGCGGTCACGCACAGAAAAGGGCACCCTTTGACTGAACCCGAGGGGCACCTGCCGCCCGACCGGCAGATGCCCCTTTTTTGTCAGGGATATATTACAAAATCTTGACAAAGCTGTATCCAGTCTGTTACCCCTTCGTCCGTCTCATGCTCCGAAATTCCTTAAAAAGGAGGATTTCCCAGATGAAAGAAAGCAATGCTCCCGCCGTCGGGCGCACCCCGTTCCAGAAGTGGCTGGACAAATATCAGGGCCTGTTTTATCTGATCCCCTGGATCATCGGCTTCGTCGTCTTTAAGGCAGTTCCCTTCGGTCAGTCGTTGTACTACAGCTTCACCGATATGAACTTCTTCAAGAGCGGCACCCAGTTCGTTGGCCTGACCAACTACATCACGGCCTTTACCACCACCAAGATCACCAAGGCGCTGATCATCACCTTCAAGTACGCTTTCATCACCGTGCCGCTGAAGCTGGTCTTTGCGCTGTTCATCGCATACATCCTGAACTTCAAGATCGCATGCGTCAACCTGTTCCGTACTGTGTACTACATCCCCTCCATTCTGGGCGGCTCTGTTGCTATCGCCGTTCTGTGGAAGGCTGTGTTCAGTGTGGACGGCCTGCTCAACACCGTTCTGCGCGCTGTCACCTTTGGTCTGGTGCAGGGCCCCGAGTGGCTGTCTGACCCCAGCTACGCGCTGTGGATCATCTGCTTTTTGCGCATCTGGCAGTTCGGTTCTGCCATGGTGCTGTTCCTGGCTGCTCTGAAGGGCGTGCCTGCCGACCTGTACGAGGCTGCCACCATTGATGGTGCCGGCAAGTGGCGTCAGTTCTTCTCCATCACCGTTCCGATGATCACCCCCATCATCTTCTACAACCTGGTCACTCAGATCTGCCAGGCTTTCCAGGAGTTCAATGGCCCGTACATCATCACCAACGGCGGCCCCCGTGGTTCTACCACGCTGATCTCTCTGCTGGTTTACAACTACGCATTCAAGTCTTATGACATGGGTATGGCATCCGCTCTGGCATGGATCATGTTCATCATCGTCTGCATCCTGACGATCATTGCATTCACCAGCCAGAAGAAGTGGGTCTACTACTCTGACGAAAGGTAAGGTGACCAGTATGGGAATGAAAGCATCGAACAAAATCGCGACCTTCTTCAAGTATTTCGTCCTGATCCTGGTCGGCGTCATCATGATCTATCCTCTGCTGTGGATGATCAGCGCTACCTTTAAGGACAACAGCGAGATCTTTGCAGGCATCAGCCTGTGGATCAAGCACCCCACTCTGGATGGCTACCGCGGCGCTCTGAACAACTTTGGCGGTTCCATCAACATCCTGCAGGCCATGCTGAACACCTACAGCTACGTCATCCCCAAGGTGATCTGCACGGTGGTCTCCGCCTGTGTGGCTGCCTACGGCTTTGGCCGCTTCGATTTCCCCGGCCGTAAGCTGATGTTCAACATCATGCTGGCCACCCTGTTCCTGCCGCAGGTCGTTCTGAATGTGCCGCAGTACCTGCTGTACAACAAGTTCGGCTGGCTGGACAGCCCCTTCTATCTGGCCATCTGGGTGCACTGCGCATTTGCGACCGAGACCTACTTCGTCTACCAGCTGGTGCAGTTCATGCGCAATGTCCCCCGTGATCTGGACGAAGCTGCCGCCATCGACGGCTGCTCCTCCTTCCAGACCCTGTACAAGGTCATCGTGCCCATGCTGGGCCCCGCTCTGGTGTCCTGCGCACTGTTCCAGTTCATGTGGAGCTGCAACGACTTCATGGGCCCGCTGCTTTACGTCAGCACCCCCGGCAAGTATCCCATGTCCCTGTTCGTCAAGCTGTCCATGGACGGTGATACCGGTTTCGCCTGGAACAAGATCCTTGCTCTGTCGCTGATCTCCATCCTGCCGCAGCTGATCGTTTTCTTCTGCGCACAGGACCAGTTCGTTGAAGGTATCTCTGCCGGTGCCGTCAAGGGCTAAGCCCCGCGCACAAGCATAAGATCTCTGATACAAACACCCCCTGTGCCGTTCCCGTAGATGGCACAGGGGGTGTTTTTAATGATGTATTCGCCGCAGCGGAATGATCATTTCTTGTGTCCTTTGCGGTACTGCAGCGGGCCGGTGCCCATCACCTCGCGGAACACCCGGCGGAAATGGGCGGCGCTGGCAAAGCCGGTCTGCTCCGCTACCGCGCTGATGGACAGCTCTGTGGTCTCCAGCAGCTTCTGGGCCGCTTCGATGCGGCGGTTGTTGATGTAATCCACGATGGACTGGCCTGTCACCCGCCGGAACAACCGGCTCAGGTAGTAGGGCGAAAGATAAAACTGCGCCGCTACCTCGGTGAGGGAAAACTTCTGCCGGTAGTTGGCCGCAAGGTAGGCGCAGATCTGCTCCACCGTCTCGTTGCGGGGGCGTGCCACGGCACTGCTCTCTGCAAAGCACTCCTGCTCCACGTAGTGCAGGATCAGCAGCAGGTACAGCGGGCCGGGATAATCCTGTTCGTCCATTGCACTGCTCATCATTTCCAGCAGGGTGCGTATCCGGCTGGTCCACTGCACCGGTGCATACAGCACGGTGCGCTCCCCGGGCGCAAACAGACGAGAAAAGTCCCGTCCTGCCGTGATTTTCAGGTCGTGCAGCATTCCCAGCGGAAAATGGCACCCCACGATCTGGGGCACAGCGCTGCCGGTCTGCAGAAAGCTGCAGCCGCCCGGGCCCAGCAGCACGGCGCTGCCGGGATTTACCAGTACGCTCTGGCCGCCCGATTCCAGCGTCACGCTGCCTTCGGACACCAACAGCAGATAACAGGTGTCCTCGTCGGGCAGCAGCTCGTGGCGGTTCGCATTCAGGCGCAGGGTGGCAGCGGCCACCTTGCCGGTGATCTTTTCACGTTCTGATCTCATAGGTAACTCCTTCAGTCGCGGCTGATGCCGCGCCAGCTCCCTCAAAGAGGGAGCCTCTGGCGAAGAGGAAAAGCTTTCCGGTATGCCAAAGCCTCCATCACGGATGGAAGTGGCAAACCCGCGAGGGGGTTGACGGAAGGGGTTCCCTTCATTCTAATCTTTATCATATCATGTCCGCTTCCTGCGGGCAAGACAAAACCATCAGGAGGTTCTCTCATGAATCTGTCGCTTATCCGTTCCATGACGCGCAGCGCTGTTTTCGAGCTGGAAAACGACCTGTGCTACCGTCCGGCCCATCCGTTCATCGTCACGTTGAACGGCAGGACTGTCTACGAAGCCTGCAATACCAACGTGTTCTCCCTGTTCTCCCTGCTGCCTGGCACGGAATACACGGTGGGCGTGCAGGCTGAGGGCGAGAGCCTGACCTGCACCTTTACCACCGAGGCCGAGACCTTCTTTGTGGATGCATCCCGCTACGGTCTGGTGGCCGACGGCACCACGGACAACACCCTCAAGCTGCAGGCTGCCCTGTCCACCTGCCCCAAGGGCGGCACGGTGTATGTGCCGGCAGGCCGTTACCGCACCTGCAGCCTGTTCATGAAGAGCTGCACCACCCTGTACCTGGAAAAGGGCGCTGTGCTGCTGGGCGACAACGACCGCACCCACTATCCCATCCTGCCCGGTGTCATCCCCAGCGAGAACGAGGTGGACGAATACTACCTGACCGGCTGGGAGGGCAACCCCCTGAGCAGCTTTGCCGGCCTTTTGAACATCACGCAGGTGCATGACGTCGTTGTGACCGGCGAGGGCACGCTGGACTGCGACGCGGAGAACGGCGACTGGTGGGTGACGCCCAAGATCAAGCGCATCGCATGGCGTCCCCGTGCCGTGGCCATGGTGGACAGCGAGAACATCTGCCTGCACGGCATCACGGTGCAGAACAGCTACTCCTGGACCATCCACCCCATCTTTGTCAAGCACCTTGACCTGCTGAACTTCAACATCAACAACCCCTACAACGCCCCCAACACCGACGGCATCGACCCCGAAAGCTGCGAGTACATCCGCATCATCGGCGTGAACATCCATGTGGGCGACGACTGCATCGCCATGAAGGCCAGCAAGGTGTTCCTTGGCATGAAGCTGAAAAAGAGCTGCGAGCACACCGTCATCCGCAACTGCCTGCTGGACAAGGGCCACGGCGGCATCGTCATCGGCAGCGAAATGAGCGGCGGCGTCAAGGATATGGTGGTCACCCAGTGTCTGATGGACCACACCGACCGCGGCCTGCGGGTCAAGACCCGCCGCGGCCGCGGCAACACCGCCGTCATTGACGGGCTGGTGTTCCGCAATGTGGAAATGCGCGGCGTCAAGGCTCCCTTTGTTATCAACATGTTCTATTTCTGCGACCCGGACGGCCACGGCCCCTATGTGCAGTGCCGCGACGCCATGCCCGTGGACGAGTACACCCCCAAGCTGGGCAGCCTGACCATGGAGGACATCGTGGCCACCGACGCCCAGTTCGCCGGCTGCTACTTTGACGGCCTGCCGGAGCAGCCCATTGAGCGCGTTACCATGAAGAATGTCACCATCACCTTTGACCCCAACGCCAAGGAAGGTCAGGCCGCCATGGCAGATAACCGCCCGCTGGTGAAGAAGCTGGCCATCTATGCCGAAAACGTCAAGGAGATCGACCTGCATAACGTCAAGATCGAGGGCTACGAGGGCGAACGCCTGCATTTTGCCAACGTCGGCCATTTTGAGGAGGACTGAAACCATGACCCATGAAGAGATCCTGTCCATGCTGGGCGACTACGTGGACTATCTGATCGCCAATTCCAGCGCCGAAGCACCCATGTGGAACATCGAAAAGGTGCGCAGCGGCAAGCCCAACAAGTGGAACTACATCGACGGCTGCATGATCACCGCCTGCCTGAGCCTGTACAAGACCACCGGCGACGAGAAGTACCTGAGCTTTTCCAAGAACTTCATCGACTGGTTCGTGCAGGAGGATGGCTCCATCAAGACCTACGACCCCAGGGAGTACAATCTGGACAACGTGAATCAGGGCAAGAACCTGTTCACCCTGTACGATATCTTTGGTGACGAGAAGTACCGCAGAGCCATTGACACCATCCGCAGCCAGCTGGCCACCCAGCCCCGCACCAAAGAGGGCAACTTCTGGCACAAGGACATCTATCCGTGGCAGGTGTGGCTGGATGGCACCTACATGGCCCAGCCCTTCTACATGGAGTACGAGACCCGCTTCAACAAGATGCAGGGCTGCATCGACAGCTACAAGCAGTTCATGAACATCAAAAAGCACATGCGGGACGAAAAGACCGGTCTGTACTACCACGGCTACGATGAGAGCCGTCAGATGTACTGGGCCGACCCCGTCACCGGCTGCAGCCCCAACTTCTGGCTGCGTGCCATGGGCTGGTTCATGGTGGCGATGGTAGACGTGCTGGAGCGGATGGACGAGCAGCTGTACAACGAGTATCGCGGCATCATGGCAATGCTCAAGCAGGCCATCGAGGATGTGCACAAGTTCCAGGACGAGGAGACCGGCATGTTCTGGCAGGTGATGGACCACCCCGGTGTGGAGGGCAACTACCTCGAGACCAGCGGCACAGCCCTGTTCGCTTACGCCGTGCTCAAGGGTGTGCGTCTGGGCTACCTGCCCAAACGCATGGCGGCATGGGCCGAAAAGGCCTTTTACGGCACCTGCGACAAGTACCTTTCCAAGAACCCGGACGGCAGCCTGCAGCTGGACGGCATCTGTCTGGTGGCGGGTCTCGGCGGCAAGGATCACCGCGACGGCTCTCTGGCTTACTATTTCAGCGAGCCGGTGGTCTGCAACGACGCCAAGGGCGTGGGCCCGCTGGTGCTGGCCTACACTGAAATGATCGCAAGAAAGTAAGCACTCGCCCATCCTGCCTGCGGCTTCAAGTTTTCAACAGCAAGGCCCCGCTCCTGTTCTCCACAGGGGCGGGGCCTTGTTTGCTGCCGAAAAGTATGTTAAACTGAGAGTGCCGCTGAAAAGCGGCGGATAGGTGTTGTGTTCTGAACGCAGGCGGCTCCCTTGCCGGTATCAGCTCGTTTCATGTTCCCATGGAATGAAAGGATTGCCGGGAGGCTGGCTTTTTGAAGTTGAACCTCCCACTCGTGCAATGCGAGAGAGGAGGAATGTCCCATGACATTGTCGGAATTGCTCTTACTGCTGACCCTTCTGGCCGCAGTTGGTTCCCTGATCATCAGTGTGGTCAACACTACATTTGACATCGCGTGGAAAGTGTCTCACGACAGGCAGAACGATGACAACAAAAAAAGCGAATGACCGCCTTCTAGTTCCCCAACCGGATACGGTTACTCGCTTTTTGTGAGTGATACGCGGTAAGGAGCTGGCTGTCAGGCACAGCACCTTTTCCGTTTTCTATTTTCAGTATAGTGATTTTCTGCCCGCCTGTCAAGCGGGCTTTTTGTATCGCAGAGCAAAACAGGTTCAGCTGTTCTTCTCCCGTTCCTCCTGCAGGACAGCCGTCACCTTCTGCATGATGTTCACAGCACGGCGCAACTCGTCGTCGCCCAGTTCCGTGCGCAGGCGGGCATAGCAGCGCTTCATAAAATCGCGTTCTTCGGCCATCAGCTCCACCGCCTTGCTGGACAGCTCCACGTAGGTGCGGCCCGCCTCGCGGTCGGTCTTCCACGCCACAAGGCCCTTGTCCTGCAGTTTTTCCACCGCCTTGGACAGCTCGGTGATCTTCAGCCCCATCACTGCAGCCAGATCTGCCAGATAGATCGTTTGCTCCGGGTGCTGGTCGGCCTCCATCTTGATATAGTACAAAATCAGATAGTCGGCCCGCTGGATGGTATTGAACACCCTGTCTGCATCAAAATTGTGCAGAAAGAACCATTCTTCCGGGTGATGTTTCAGTTCCATATCGTTTCCTCCTTCAGAAGCGGTTTTTTGTCCTTAGCAGTGTATTACCGTTCGTTGCGGCGGATATATTCGTGGTCGCCGCCAAGGCTCTTGTAGGCCGGGCGGATGATCTTGTTGGCACTGAGCAGTTCCTCAATGCGGTGAGCGCTCCAGCCCGTCACACGTGCCACGGCAAACAGCGGGGTGTACAGCTCCATGGGGATGCCCAGCATATCGTAGACAAAGCCGCTGTAGAAGTCCACGTTGGGGCTGACGCCCTTGAAGATCCTGCGCTCTTCCGCGATCAGCTGCGGGGCCATCATTTCGATCTTGTTGTAGAGGGCCAGGTCTTTGTCCCGGCCTTTTTCGTGGGCCAGCTGCTCCACATAGCCCTTGAACACCACCTCGCGGGGGTCGCTGAGGGAGTAGACTGCGTGGCCCATGCCGTAGATCAGGCCCTTGCGGTCAAAGGCCTCGCCGTGCAGCAGTTTTTTCAGGTAGGCTTCCAGCTCCTCATCGTCCTCGGTGTCGTGCAGATTTTCGCGGATGTTCTGCATCATCTGCATCACCATCAGGTTGGCGCCGCCGTGGCGCGGGCCCTTGAGGGAACACAGCGCTGCCGCCATGGCAGAGTAGGTATCGGTGCCGGAGGATGTGACCACACGGGTGGTAAAGGTGGAGTTGTTGCCGCCGCCATGCTCTGCATGCAGCAGCAGGGCCACATCCAGCACCCGCGCTTCCAGTTCGGTGTACTTCATATCCGGGCGCAGCATCCGCAGGAAGTTCTCTGCGGTGGAAAGCTGGGGGTCCGGACGGTGGATGTACATGCTTCCGTCCTTTTCGTAGTGGTTGTAGGCGTGGTAGCCGTACACGGCCAGCATGGGGAAAATGCCCGTCAGCTGGATGCTCTGGCGCAGCACATTGGAGATCTCCAGATCGTTGGCCATGGGGTCGTAGGAGGCCAGCGTGAGCACGCTGCGGGCCATGGAGTTCATGATATCATGGCTGGGGGCCTTCATGATGACATCCCGGGTAAAGTTTGTGGGCATGGTGCGGCACTCGCCCAGCACCCGGCAGAACTCCTCCAGCTTTTCCTGCGTGGGCAGTTCGCCGAACAGCAGCAGATAGGCCGCCTCTTCAAAGGCGAAACGGCTGCCGGACGATCCCCGGATCAGGTCCTTGACATCATAGCCGCGGTAAAGCAGCTGGCCGTCCGCCGGCTTTTTTACGCCGTTCACATACTGAAAGGCGCGGATATCGGAAATATTCGTCAGACCCGCCAGCACGCCCTTGCCGTTTTCGTCGCGCAGGCCCGCCTTGACGCCAAATTCCCGGTAGAGGTCTTTGGCGATGCGGTCATGCTCGGCACACAGCGGCTGCTGCTGGTCGAAATATCCCATCACGTTCTGCAGATGATCCATAGGTGTGTTGCTCCTTTCCTACTGCCGTCCTGCCCGAAAAAACCGTATTGATTCGGGACGGCATTCACTTACATTCAGAATACTCTTCCAGATTACAAAAAGGATATTTCGGTGTCAAGGTACTGTTTGTAAATAAAAAAAGAACAAAACCGGAAAGCAGAAAAGCTGCCGGATGCGTGTTTGCCCTTTTGAAGAGAGTCAGAACGCAGCGGAGGCCGGTTTAAATCGCTTTCTTTCTCTGTGCGGGATTGCGAAAATCCCACAGGTGCGGTATACTTAAGACCACTTTATTTTAAAAAAGCAGGGAGGTGCGGTGGATGATCGGTGCTCCAAGGCCGCTGCCGCTGGCAAAACCGGCAGCCATTGATACGGCACAGGCCGCACGGTATTTTGGTGCCCGCGGTGAGCCGGACGAAAAAACCATGGCGCTGCTGGAAACATGCGCCCAGCCGCTGCTGGCGGCGGCAACGCCCCGGGCGGTCTGGCTGGAAGCGGACACGGCTGCCCTTGCCGAAGCAGGCATCCTGCGGGGCGGGGACGTGATGCGCCATCTGGAAGGATGTCCGCAGGCGGTGCTGCTGGCCGTGACGCTGGGGCCCGGCGTGGATGCACAGATCCGCCGCGCCGGTGTGGGCGATATTGCGGCGGGCGTAGCCTCCGACGCGCTGGGCAGCGCGCTGGCTGAGCAGGCCGCAGACGCGGCAGAAGCGGAGCTGCGCCAGTGGGCCGCAAAAGAGGGAAAGTATCTTACCGGACGGTTCTCGCCCGGCTACGGTGACTGGGATATCGCGGTGCAGCCGCTGGTGGCAAACGCGCTGGACACGGTGCGCCGTGCAGGCCTGTGCGTCACCGACACCAATCTGATGACCCCGCGCAAGAGCGTGACGGCCATCCTGGGGGTCAGCGGCCACCCGGTAAAGGGAAAACTGGCCGGGTGCGGCCACTGCGTGCTGCGCACCCGCTGCGAATACAGAAAGAGGGGAAAGACCTGTGCAAGCGAGTGAACTTTTCAAACAGAGCAATACCGTCCTGCTGGACGGCGGCATGGGCACCATGCTGCAGGCTTCGGGCCTGAAGCTGGGTGCAAAGCCGGAGGAACTGAACATCACCAACCCGGAGCTGATCGAGAGCATCCATGCAAAATATGCCGCTGCGGGCAGCCGCATTGTCAACGCCAACACCTTTGGCGCATCGGCCCACAAGCTGGCGGGCAGCGCCTACAGTCTGGAAGAGATCATTGCGGCGGGCATCGCCAACTGCAAGCGCGCCTGTGCGCCCTACGGTGCCCTGACCGCGCTGGACGTGGGCCCGCTGGGCGAGCTGCTGGAACCCAGCGGAACGCTGGCCTTTGAGGATGCGGTGAGCGAGTATGCGCGCATCGTCCGGGCAGGTGCTGCCGCCGGGGCCGACCTTATTTTCTTCGAGACCTTTACCGACCTTTACGAGCTGAAAGCCGCTCTGCTGGCCGCAAAGGAAAACAGCACCCTGCCGGTCCTTGCCAGCATGAGCTTTGAAGCCGGCGGACGCACCTTTACGGGCTGTACGGTGGAAAGCTTCGGCGTGACCGCCCGTGGTCTGGGGGCCAACGCGGTGGGCATCAACTGCTCACTGGGCCCCAAGGAGATCTTCCCCATGGCAAAGCGTCTGGCGGAGGCTGTGCCCGGCGATTTCCCGGTGTTCGTCAAGCCCAATGCGGGCCTGCCCCGGGCCGACGGCAGCGGCTACGATATCACCCCGCAGCTCTTCGCCATGGAAATGAAGCCCTACCGGGAGCTGCATCTGTTTGCGGCGGGCGGCTGCTGCGGCACCACGCCGGAGTTCATCAAGCTGCTGAACAGCGTTTTTGCAGGCTGCGTACCCGGCCGTCCGGCCCACAAAATGCCCTCGGTGCTCTGCACGCCGGTGGACTTTGTCAATGTGGACGGCATCACGGTGGTGGGTGAGCGCATCAACCCCACGGGCAAAAAGCGCTTCCAGCAGGCACTGCGGGAAGAGGATATGAACTATGTTCTGGAACAGGCGGTCAGTCAGGTGGAGGCCGGTGCTCAGGTGCTGGACGTGAACGTGGGCGCACCCGGCGTGGACGAGCCTGCCCTGATGCCCAAGGTGGTCAAGGCCCTGCAGAGCGTCACCAGCCTGCCGCTGCAGCTGGACTCCTCCAATGTGGAGGCGCTGGAAAACGGTCTGCGCGTGTACAACGGCAAGCCCATCGTCAACTCCACCAACGGCGAGCAGGAAAAGCTGGATGCGATCTTGCCCCTGTGCAAAAAGTACGGTGCGGCCATCGTGGGCCTTGCCATCGATGAGCGGGGCATCCTGCCCGCCGCCGAGGACCGGGTGGCCATTGCCCGCCGCATCACGGAGGCGGCCCTTGCCGCCGGCATCCCGCGGGAGGACATCTACATCGACTGTCTGACCCTGACCGCCAGCGCCCAGCAGAAGGACGTTCTGGCCACCGTGCAGGCACTGGAAGCCTGCAAAAAGGAGCTGGGGGTGCGCACCATTCTGGGTGTGTCCAACATCAGCTTCGGCCTGCCCTGCCGCCCCTATCTGAACACCACCTTCCTCACCATGGCCATGTACGCCGGGCTGGACCTTGCCATCATGAACCCCTCCAGCGAGGAGATGATGGCGGCGGTGTATGCTTACAACGTGCTGACCAACCGCGATCCGCAGAGCACCAAGTACATTGAGCGGTATGCCGACCGTGTGCCTGCATCCGCAGCCATCCGGCAGGCCGCGCAGGCGGTGCCTGCGGCTTCGGCATCCGGTGAGAGCGCAGAGCTTACCGGCCCTTATGCGGGCCTGATAAAGGCGGTGGAAAAGGGCCTGAAGGGTGATGCTGCCGCCCAGACCAAGGCACTGCTGACCGAAAAGCAGCCGCTGGAAGTGGTGGACGAAGCACTGATCCCGGCGCTGGACATCGTGGGCGCAAAGTACGAGAAGGGCACGCTGTTCCTGCCGCAGCTGCTGCAGGCCGCAAGTGCTGCCCAGAGCGCCTTTGAGGAGATCAAGAATGTCATTGCCCAGAAGGGCGAGGGCAGCGCCAGCAAGGGCCGCATCGTGCTGGCCACCGTCAAGGGCGACGTGCACGACATCGGCAAGAACATCGTCAAGGTCATTCTGGAAAACTACGGCTTTGAGGTGATCGATCTGGGCCGTGATGTTCCGGTGGAGACGGTGGTGAACACCGTGCGGGAAAAGAATGTGCATCTGGTGGGTCTTTCCGCTCTGATGACCACCACCCTCAAGAGCATGGAGGAGACCATCGCCGCTCTGCACGAAGCGGGTTTGGACTGTAAGATCATGGTGGGCGGTGCCGTGCTGACCCCGGAATATGCCGAGAAGATCGGCGCGGACTGGTACGCCAAGGACGCCAAACGCAGCGCCGACATCGCCAAGGAATTTTTCGGGGCGCAGTAAGCGCTATGTGGGCAGGCCAGCAGGGAGCTTTCTCCGCGAACAGCCCGGGACTCCAGTCCCGCCCCAACGCTTACGCGCTGGGGCCCCTTTGAAAACACCTGAAAATCTATTTGCAAATTGTTCAAAAACTCCACAAAGAAATGCCACGATTGTCTGGTAGTATAAGGGTGCAGTCAGGGAGATGCAAAGACACCTCCCAAAAGCCGACAAGGGCTTTCATCTGCGGGGGCTGGTGCTTTGGGCACGACCCAGCAGATCCTTATTAAAACACTGTCCCCCGTCCCATGCCAGGCAATAGCCCGGGCGGCGGACAGACTACCAAATCCCTCCTGATCCACCGCAAAGTTCGGGAGTTCTCATACCGCAGCCAGCACCGCTTTATCCTCCTTTCCACGGTGCTGGCTGCTTTTGTTTTTACCTGAATGCAAGAAAACGATTGGGAATAGCCGCCGCGTGCGCTTTGGCTGTTTTAGCGGAAATTCTATTATCATTCGTTGAGCCTCGGAAAAATCTGCGGATTTTTCCGAGGCTCTTTTTCACGGATGGGGTCGAAGCAATATACTTCATCTGAATGCAAAAAGCAAAGCGAGAACGAGTGCGAGACGAAATTGGTTTATACAGTTCGTTTTACTTCGCTGCGTTTCGCCCATTTGTTGCTGATTTTATCTGCCAGCAGGGAGCCGCAGGCCCCCACTGCAAGGCCCAGTGCCACGCCGCCCAGAATGTCGGTGGGGAAATGTACATACAGGTACATCCGCGTGAAGCCGATGAACCCGGCCAGCACAAGAGCCGGGACGCCGAGCCTGCGGTTCTGCAGCCAGAGCGCAAAGGCAGCGGCAAAGGCGGAGGACGTGTGTCCGGAAGGGAAGGACCAGCCATGCGGCCGGGCCACCAGCGTGAGCATCTCCGGCCGGAGGTCGCAGGGGCGCGGGCGTGCGAACAGCGGCTTTAAGGCGCAGTGGCCCGCCAGCATGTAAAGGCCCAGCGCCAGCGCCATGGCCAGCCCGGCCCGACGGGTGCGCCGGAACGCCAGCAGCACCGCCGTGAAGGCGATCCAGATCTCGCCGCGAGCACCGGCCTGATCGAAAAACACCGCCAGTGCATCCAGCACCGGACAGCGCAGAGCCTGCAAGGCATCCAGAAGGGTAAATTCAAAGGACATGGATAAAGCCTCCCTGCTTGTTGTTCTTGCCCTTATGGTATCATGGAACCGGACAGAGAATAAGAACAAGGCTTGTACAAAGGATAAACAAATCTTAAACCGGCAGAAAAGATGTCGGAAACAGGACAAAACTGGAATATAACGGCACAATACTACAAATTGTAAATGAAAAAGAAGCCCTGCGGTGCTGGACGCAGGGCTTTTTGCATCCTTTACTGCATCTGGTCAAGGGTGGGGTAGCTGTCGATGGCACCGTGCTGCTGCACGCTGATGCCGCAGAACTGGTTGGAAAAAGCAAGATATTCGCAAAGACGGGCCCGGCTCAGTTTTTCCAGCTTGTTCCGCGTTACGCCGTCACGTTCCAGCTGCCACAAAAAGGAGCCGATGAAGCCATCGCCCGCACCGGTGGTGTCCACAGCCCGGACTTTCCGGCAGGGGGCAAAGCCATGGGCGGTGCGGGTGTAGGCGTGGGCACCGCTGCTGCCGCAGGTGTAGACCACCAGCTGCACATCGCCCACGAACAGCTGCGGCAGGGCGGCTTCGATGTCTGCCGTGCCGGTGAGAAATTCCAGCTCTTCATCTGAAATTTTGAGGATGTTGGAAAGCGGCAGGAACTGCAGCACCGTCCCGCGCAGCATGTCGCGGTCCGGCCAGAGCGGGAAGCGCAGGTTCGGGTCAAAGCTGACGATGCTGCCGGCCTCCCGGGCGGCGGAGATGGCCGCAAGGTGGGCGTAGCGCATGGGACTGTCCGCCAGCGAGACACTGCAGAAGTGCAGGGCAAAGGCATCGGCGAACCATGCCGGGTCGATCTGCTCCGGAGAATAAAGCAGGTCTGCCGAGGGTTTGCGGTAGAAGCTGAAGGTGCGGCTGCCGTCCTCTTCCAGACTGACGAAGGCAAGGGCTGTGCTGGCCTTGTCGGTAAAGGCCAGATGGGAGAGGTCGATGCCGCAGTCTGCCAGCTCCCGGGCGATCTTATGGCCGAAGGGGTCATCGCCCAGCTGGCTCAGAAAGGCGCTTTTGCCGCCCAGCCGGGCGAAGGCTGCGCACACATTGGCCGGTGCGCCGCCAGTGCGCGGGCTGAACGAGGGCACCTCATCAAAAGAGCAGCCTGCTCTGGACGGGATCATATCGATGAGTGCTTCGCCAATGGAAAACAGTGTGCTGCCGGACATAGAGAACCTCCCAAATTAAGATGCTGGTAATAAAAGGCTTCCCCCGGCGCGGGGGATGGTTTTGTGACCGCTCCCAGTGTAAGGGTCAGAGCCCGGGCTGTCAATGCTTTTTTGCACGGTGCAGGGCGTTTTTGTGTTGACTTGCATTTTGGGGTGTGCTAAAATATGCCGGTATGCGTAAAAAATGCCATGAAAGGGAACTTGGATGAACCTGACAAAGCAATTCTTTAAATATGTATCGCAGAACATTTTCGGCCTGCTGGGCACCTCGTGCTACATTCTGGCCGATACCTATTTTATCTCGCAGGCGGCGGGCACCGACGGCGTCACCCTGCTCAACCTCTGCCTGCCCATCTACAACTTCATCTTTGCCATTGGTGCCATGGTCGGGCTTGGCGCGGCTACCCGCTACGCCATCCTCAGGGCACAGGGCGATGAACGCTGTCAGCGGTATTTTTCCAACGCCATCTTCTGCGCCTGCGCGCTCAGCGTGCCGTTTTTGCTGGCGGGCATTTTTGCACCGGGCAGCCTGCTGCGGCTGATGGGCGGCGACGCGGAGATCGTGGCGCTGGGCATTCCGTATGCCCGCATTTTCCTTATGTTCACGCCATTTTTTATGTGCAACTACATCGTGTCGGCCTTTGTGCGCAACGACGGCGACCCCTCCCTTGCCATGGTGGCTACCCTGAGCAGCAGTCTGTTCAATGTGGTGTTCGACTACATCTTTATGTTTCCCATGGGTCTGGGGCTGGCCGGTGCGGCGCTGGCCACCGCCGTGTCTCCCATCATCAGCATTTCCATCTGCAGCCGGCACTTCTTTAAAAAGGAGAACGGCGTGGAGTTCGTGCGCCGGATGCCCTCGGTGAAGCTGCTGGGGCAGAGCTGCCAGCTGGGCATTTCCGGCTTTGTGGGCGAGATGAGCTCCGGCGTTACCACCACCGTGTTCAACCTTCTGCTGCTGGGGCTGGCGGGCAATGTGGCCGTGGCGGCCTATGGTGTGGTGGCGAACTTTGCGCTGGTGGCAACGGCCATCTTCAACGGCGTAGCACAGGGTGCACAGCCGCTGGTGAGCGAGTGCTACGGCAAAGGCGACCGGGCCGGGACCAGAAAGCTGCTGCTCCTCGGCAGCGGCACAGCGCTGGTGCTGGCCGCTGTGCTGTACAGCGTGGTCTTTGGTGCCACCGATGCGCTGGTGGGCATATTCAACAGCGAGAACTCCGTTCGGATGGCCCAGTTTGCCCACATGGGGATGCGGCTGTACTTCATCGGCTACTTCTTTGCCGGGTTCAACATCGTGGCGGCGGGCTACCTGAGCGCTACCGACCGCCCGGCAGAGGCGTCCATCACCTCTATCTGCCGCGGCATGGCGGCCATCGTGGTCTGCTCGCTGGTGCTGAGCCGCCTGTTCGGCATGAACGGCGTATGGGCGGCGTTCCCGGTGTCGGAGCTGCTGACGGCCCTGCTGACCCTGTTCCTGCTGCTGCGGCGAAAAAAGACGGAATAAGGCACGAATGCCCCACAATGTAAAAATAAGCCAGTATTTTCTTGAAATGGAAATAAAAAACGGGTATAATACACAGAAAGGTGGATGATCGAGGAGCTTAATCATGAAATGAAGGAACTGCTATGAATCCTTATTATACAGCCAATACCATCTTTGTGGTGTTGTCCATGATGATCATGCTGGCGGCGGTCAGCTTCAATACAACGCTGGATCAGCAGCGCAAGAATATCACCCGGGCCCTGTTTCTGGTCATCAGCACGGCGGCACTGTGCGAGTGGCTGGGCAATGCACTGGACGGCGCCCCGGCAGAATCTATCGGGCTGCATAAGCTGGTAAAATACGTTGAGCTGTGCAGTGCGCCGTATCTGGGCCTTTTGTGCGGCAAAAGCCTCAGCAGCCGCGTTTTGTGGGAGAAGGGCATCCGATGCCTGCTGGCATTCCATGTGATGCTGGAGACCGTGACCCTGTTCACAGGGCAGATCTGGTATGTGGATGCGCAGAACATCTACCACCACGGCCCGCTGTATGCGGTGTACATTGCATTCTATTGCTTCAGCGCCGTATATTATCTGGTGCAGGAGCTGCAGACCTTCCGGCGCTACCAGCAGAGCGGCAGCGTGATGGTGCTGCTGGTCACGGTCTTTCTGGCCAACGGCATCGCGGTGACCCTGCACGATAACAATGTGGAGATCATCTGGCTGGTGGTGGCCATCTCGGCCATTATGCTGTACAAATTCTACGGCGACATTTTGCAGCAGGTGGACGGCCTGACCGAGCTGGGCAACCGGTGGAGCTTTGAGGATCACCTCAAGCGGTACCGCGGTGCCGGTGTGATCCTGTTTTTTGATGTGGATCACTTCAAGATGATCAACGATACCTTTGGCCACGCGGTCGGCGACAAATGCCTGTGCACGGTGGCGCAGGGCCTGCGCGAAGTGTACGGCGCCAGCGGCCGCTGCTTCCGGATGGGCGGCGACGAGTTCTGTGTGGTGCTGCGCCGGGATCTGGACAGGGTGGAACAGCTGAACGCCGAATTTGACGCATGGCACAAGGGACATGTTGAGAGCGGCCAGCCCGTGATGAGCATTTCCATCGGGTGGGAAGCCTTTGACACCGGCACGGAAAGCGTGAAGGAAGCCTTCCGCCGCGCCGACGAGGCCATGTATCACGCCAAAAATGCGTGCAAAGAGGCCCACATGAAGGAAACAGATGCAGTTTCTCAGATATAAAGCTCCTGTTCGCGCAGGGATTCTTCCGGGGAAAGCCCGGACTGCGCGGCATGACCGGCCATTGCCCGCCACTGTGCGGGGGATTGGCCGGTTTCTTTTTTGAACACGCGGCACAGGTAGTTGGCCCCGGAAAAGCCGCACAGGCTGGCGACCACGTCCAGCGTGTATTCCCGGTGGAGCAGCAGCCGCTGGGCGGCTTCGATGCGCACGGTGGTCAGATACCGGCCCGGCGGCACCCCGATGGCAGCGGTAAAGGTGCGCACCAGATGGCTCTTGGACACGCCCAGCCGCTCGCTGAGCTCTTCCACGCCGTACAGGCCCGCGTAGTTGGCGCGGATGTCCTCGATGGCGGCCTGTACCAGCGGCGGCAGGGCAGGGGCAGCGCTGTCAGCGTCAGAAAGCTCACACAGCAGTGCGTAGGCCAGCTGGCTGCGCGCCCGGCTGTGGGAGGATTTTTCCTCGGCCAGACGGCCCATCAGCTCGGCGGCAGCAGGG
>ULQN01001277.1_pt1 | contig 25662 bp, 36 predicted proteins | sample 1954491 | NCBI WGS metagenome assembly ULQN01 (sample SAMEA4835656, study PRJEB28245) | human gut metagenome | biome: gut microbiome; material: fecal sample | place: Denmark | collected 2008
CAAGGTGCGTGTGCTACGCAAAAACTTCTTATATATAATGTAGCACACGCGCCTTTAGAAAGCAAGAGGATATCTTGTCTTTGCTGACTTGATAAAGGGACTAACTTTAGGAGCATTTGTATGTACAGAGAAATCACCTATAAGGCGGGAGCTACGAAGGAGATCATCCGGTACTATCCGAAAGGAACCAGGAAGGGAATCACAAGAGGACCTGTCAGAAAGAAAACCAGGGAAGAGATCCGGGAGGCTAACCGGAGAATGGCGCAGAGGGAACTGGAACGGATCATGAATGCGAACTTCCGTCCGGGTGACTGGCATGTGACTCTTACATACCGGAAGGAACTGCGGCCGACACCGGAGGAGGCCAGGGACACACTGAAGAAGTTTCTGGGGAAACTGCGTAGGCGATACCGGAAGAATGGATTTGAGCTGAAATACATCGTGGCCACGGAGTACCTGTCCAAGCACATCCATCATCATCTGGTAGTCAATGCGGTGAATACCGGAAAGGAGACCACCGCGGATATGATCCGGGAGCTGTGGACGGATCGGAGCACCGGCGGGATCCGGGGAAATCCAAAGTTTGTACAATTATATGATAACGGAGAATACAGTCAGCTTGCGAGTTACCTGATCAAGGAGACGGACAGGACGTTCCGATCGGAGGGAAGTGCCGTGGGTCAGCGGTATTCCTGTTCGAGAAACCTGGTGCATCCGCAGAAGCAGGTAAAAGATAAGCCGAATAAGACCTGGAAGAAGGAGCCGCAGCCGAGTAAGGGATATTATATCCTGCCGGATAGTCTGTATAACGGCTTTGACCGGATGGGATATCCGTATCAGCGGTATGTGCAGGTCAAGTTAAATCCGTGTGATGCGGATTGGGAGAAGAGAAGATCTCCTTCGGGAGCATGTCACAGAGGCACCCGTTTACATAGTTCTTCCCGCCGGTCACGGGCCGGTGGGGGAAAGGAGAAAACAGAGAAGTCTGAGAAATAGGTGAGTGTGTAGAGGAGAATGTCATGGATGTTTTAGAAAGCTCAAAGAAATATTATTTGGACGTGAACCTGGAAGAGGCGGAGACCAGCATCCGCGCCAGTCTGAAGGATGCGGCCCGCAGCGTGATCGCCGTGGGACATTACCTCAAGGTGATCCGGGATAAAGAACTGTATCGAGAAGCCGGGTATGAGAATGTGTGGGATTATGCAGCAGATACATTCGGATTCAGTAAGTCGACCGCCAGCCGTTATATGGCGCGGAACGACAAGTTCTCCGTGGGCGGAAACAGCCCTGTTCTCGCGGAAGAGTTCCGGGAGTACAGCAAGGCACAGCTGCAGGAGATGCTGTCCCTGGATGAGGCACAGTTGGAGAACGTGACGCCAGATATGACGGTGAAGCAGATCCGGGAGCTGAAGAAGCCGAAGGAACTGCCATGTTTTGAAATTGATGGACAGATGGAGATCCAGGATATTCTGAAGGCGGACCAGGAAGGGCAGAAGAAGGATCCTGAGACCGAAGAGAAGTTATCTGCATATGGGCTGCCGAAAAGAGCATATCCGGATGGTGTGACCAGAAAGATAGAGGGATGTGAAGGAGATACAGGGAAAGGATACAATTGCCTGGAATGCCATCTCGAGTGTGAAATTGGTGAAGAATATTGCATGTGTGTAGACGCAACGGGCAGACTGCCACTTCCCTGCGAGATGGTCCGGACCGGTAGGTGGGAAGATCTCAAAGAGCATGTAGGAAAGCGCTGCCAGTTTGTGAATCTGGATTTGGTGAAGTATGAATACGGCAGTGTGGTGCCGGTTCCATGCTGTAAAAAATGCCAGAATCCTTGTGCATTCGCTTGCACGGTATCCGGAAAGCGTGTTGCGGCGTCGCAACAGCCGGTCGCCGCTGATGTTCCGCAGGAAACAACGGGAACTGCTGCCGAAAAGCAGCCAGAGGAAAATGTTGCGACGTCGCAACAGAATGCGAAGCAGGACAGCCTCACAATCCGCGAGTTTATTAAATCCTGGAAAGAAATCCTTCCGGAAGAGTTTAGGCGGGCCATGCGAGCAATGCGTGAGGGAAACAGCACCAAAGAAAAAGCACAGCAGATTCAGAAAGAACTTTCACCATATGGCGCACATTGCTATGGATGTTCAGAATATAGTTTTTCTTGGCATAGCTTCGCGAAGGGAATGGATTGGGAGGTGGATGGAAAGAAAATTCATCTTACATATGCCCGGCTTGCGAGTGAGCTGTTATGCATGTATGATCCGCAGTTAAACCAGTTTGATGAAAAGCCCGACATCGATGATGAGCATGAAGAACCGGCAGAAATATCTGCTGAACAGCAGCAGGAGCATGAGGAAAAACCGAAGACAGGGAAATGCATACATGATGGTATACACCGGTGTATGTTGGCAGAAGCGGATAAAGAAAAGGTCGGGAACGGGGAAGATTGTTCTCACCATTGTTGTTGGAAGTGCGTAAAACATGGGGACTGCAAGCTGGAGTGTGATGCATCCACGAAGCGAACGAGCCGGAGTATTCTGGAGCCGACAGATGTTGATGAGACAGATGAACTGATTGATCCGCCGGAAGAATACAATAGGGAAATTCTCGCAAAGTTGATTGAAAACGCTGAAGCAGCAATGAATGAAATGGAAGAATACTGGAAAAACGATTCTCCGAAGATTTACACGAAAAAGCGGATGGAGATAGACGCGTTCAAGATGTACCTGGAGAAGATGGACCAGGCCGAGGCAGAACAGAATGCTGAAGAAGAAAAACAGCCGGAACTTCCAGTATTGAATAACAATAATCAACGTGCAAAATTTATTGACAACTATGAAGTTTGGCCGCTGTGGATTGATACCAAGGAAACAGGGGAACGGTATTACCGCTATGACCTGCCGGATGGGACAAGCTTTGTAATTAAGACTTATCATGCAATGCTGTATAACTACGATGCGTTGGAATACGGGAATTACAAAGAGGGATATGGAGAAAATGAACAGTATCTTCTGAAACCTGGAAAGTTCTTCCGGGACTGCCGAACGAACCGCTCAACGTTGATTGAAAAGCTGAAAGAACTGCAAAAGAATATGTGAGGTGATGAAGACGGATGAAACATGATCTCTATTCACTGGAAAACATTTTAAATGGGTCTATAGAGCACACAGGTCTGACGGCCGGTGAGGTGCATCAGATGATTGGACTATCGGTTTCAGGTGTGCGGCGCTATGCGAACGAAGACAATATATATCATCGCACATGGAGAATCCTGCAGGAGGCTGAATGGACAGATGGGGAATGTCTGGAATGGGATTTCCTTCGGGCGATGGTCAGACATGGATTAAGGCACACAAGGAACTTTAGAAAATTAAGAGCGTATGGGGAAGGAGAAGAGATGGGAAAAAATAAGCTTGATGTCGGGTATATACAACAGGGAATGGTTGATCGGAGAATGCAGGACGCAATCACTCCGGCCAGAATGGTAGAAGTTAGAAAGAAGGTTAAGATCGGGGACAAAATTATTATCGTGCCTGTGAAGTGTGGCGGAGAGGAACAGAAGGGGAAGGTGATCGGAATTTACAGGAGTTTCGTGACTGTAAAATTAAAAAATGGAGTCTGCGAGAGTGTTTCGTGGTTGGAGGCAATGAAGCTGAATAAGAAACTGGGAGGGAGGCTACATGAAGAAGATTAAGTTGTTTCCGGCATCGCATGTCGAGATCAGGATCCATGTGTCAGAGGAGATGGAGAGGGACTATGCGGAGTGCCAGAAGATGATGAAATCCGGTGAGGACTATGACTGCGATAGATGCAGCTGGGCAAACGTCAGCATTTACGGCACAGGAGCTTGCGAACTGAAAGGTCTGAAAGAACAGCTGGGAGGGATAAGCGGTGAGATTGACAGAAAAGAAAGATAGTGGTCATTGGAGCTTAAAAGGTGTGTCATGGGATGATCTGAAGCCCGGCACAGTGCTTACTAAGAAAACTTTGGAAAAGCTTTACGGGGCACTCTGGAAACTGAAGGATTATGAAGATACAGGATTAAGTCCGGAAGAAGTGGAAAGCGTCAATGATTTTGAGAAGAGCCAGACATACAGGGCGATTGCGGAATTGCAGGAAGAGAGGGAGAAGCACAGGTGGATCCCGGTAACAGAGAGGTTTCCGGAACCTGGTGATTATGTGCTGCTCTCGTTTCCCGACTTCTCAGTCCCAGCCATTGGAAGATATGACGAGGACGAAGAGGGCGGAGCATTTTTTATTGGTGATGAGACAGAATCACTTGTTAGCCAGGAGATGTTTGTGAATGCATGGATGCCGTTGCCAGAGACGTACGAGGAAGAAAACTATTAGTCAGGAGGGGAATGAACTATGGAGTGGGTACTGCTTGAAAAAGAAAAAGCTAAAAAAATAGCCAAGTTGTTGGAACGCTATGGACGGATCCAGCGCAAGAGAGCCTGGCATAAGCGCAGCAGGACAGGAAAGCGGAAGTAAGTTAAGATTTGGAGGATAAAATACAATGCCAAATTGGTGTGAAGGGATGTTGAAAATTAGAGGCAAGCAAGAGAAGGTACTTGACTTGTTAGCTGAAAATCTTCAAGTTTGGAAAAGAACTATCATCAATGAAGATATGTTTGATATACGAGAAGAAATTGACAAAGAAGCCATCAAAATAAATCGGGAAGAGAGCTGGGTTTATGTTAGCGAGTTAGCATACATCAAAGGTACGCATAGAAATTTTGTTGAGCCAAATGATATCGAAGTATACGAGGATAAAAACGGAAATACCTGTATCGCTATTGAAATGAAGGGAGCTTGGGATATATTAAGCGATCCATATATTGATTTATCAAAGCAGTACAATGTTGATATTAAAATTGAAGCATTTGAACAGGGTATGGAGTTTAGCAGATATATCCTCATTGAAAAAGGCGAGCTTAAGGAAGATAAGAAAATTGAGTATGATGATTATGTATGGGATTGTGTAATGCCAAACCTTGGTGGATGATGGCAAACTGAAATTTGATTAAGGAGGCCGAGATGAAAGTGAAGATAGAACCAAGGAAGTCTACTGATCGGGGCGGATACTACTGTATGCCACTTTATTCCAACGTCCCGAAAGGCAAGCCAGGGTGGAGGCTTACAACTTGTCCGGAGTGTGGAGCGAAATGCTGGCGGATCCCGCTGGCTGATATCGTGGAAGAACAGGGCGCTAAGGGATTGTGCACGATGTGCGCACTAAAGAAAGGAGTGAAGGTGGGGACTAACGATGATGAAAAAGAATGAGATATTCAAGAACAAAGAAGGATACACAGATGAGGTTGCGGGTGCGGCCATCACTGCGGCTGACCGGCCACCGGCGGAGGTCGTACGTTTCCGGAAGATGGTAAAGATTATGTGTGAAGCTGGAGATTTACGAGTACTCGGAAAAATCACGATTGTAGACAAAAAGGGAAGGCACTGGTAACAGCGGAATCCTTCGGTGAGGGGAGGTGAAAAATTATGCTTATGACAGCGAATGTGTTGCTTATTGTGACGGATATTTTGCTGATTATGCTGGAGGTATTGCTTTTAAAAGAGATGCGTACCAAAAAGGCAGAGCGCGAAGAAAATGGGATGTATGATGTCGAAATGGTATCAGACAGCGTAAGAGAAAAAATCGCAAGAATAGAGACAAGAATAGAAAAAGAAGTGGGGGTGGGATGCAGCCAGGAAGAACTGGCACAGATGAGAGCTGAGGCGAGAAGAAGAAAGAAACGGGAGGAAGAGCGATGACAACAAAGGAATACCTGTCGCAGATCTATCTGCTGAATGTGAAGGTGAAGACGAAACGGCAGCAGGCAGCAGAACTCAGAAACAGCATTGCGGGGATTTCCGGAATCGACTATACCGGGATAAAGGTGCAGACAACTCCGACTCCGAAGATGCAGGAAGCAATTGACCGGCTGATAAGTCTGGAAGAAAGAATCGCACAAGAGATTTTAGAAATGGAGCAGAAAAAGGAAAAAATCGTCAGCCAGATTAATCGCCTGAGAAGTCCGCTACATATCCAGATCTTAAAGATGCGGTATCTTGATTTCTTTGGGTGGGAAGAGATTGCGGAGCGGACAAAGTATTCTGTGAGGCAGGTATACCGTTTGCATGAAAATGCACTCAGAGAGTTTCGGGAAAAAAATAAAATTTGAAATAATTTTAAAGATGTCACGAAATGTCATGGAATGTCACCTTGCACCTGTGATATAGTGTAAACTAAGCGAAAGCGAAAAATGACATAATAAATACTCCTTATTGCACACGATCCGGAACACAGAGAAGCCGGGATATAAATACTCTGAGCGGTTCGAAAGAGCCGCTTTTTTTCTGCCGTCAAACAATCTGCTGAATGAGGCAGCGATCCGTGAGAATATCAATTTTTCACAGGTTTTACAGGAAGCGTTGACAGCGAAGCTGGGGCTTGGCTAAAAAATAATAAAAAGGGCACTCGGAAACGGGTGCTCTTTTTGTATCAAAAAGAGGGGAAAGCCTATGTTTATTATTTATTTCGAGAACCGCATGGTGATCACATATCTGCTGATCGGAATGGTAGAAGCCGGGATACTTGCGTATCACTGGTTTCGTCCGGGAATGACGGATAAGGAATATTGGATGATGGTGAAGTCCTGTATCCTGAATGTGTTTTTCTGGCCGGTGCTCACCACCTTTTCAGTGTTCAGCCTGATCGAGTGGATCTACTGCAAGATTATGTTTAGGATCCGGGCATGGAGAGCGAGAAGAAAGGAAAAGCAGGATGCTTAAGTCGTGTACATACTGCGGCAGAATTCATGATAAGAAATATATCTGCCCTCAGAAAAAGGAGGCCTTGAAAAAAAGGCAGGTCAAGAAAAAACAGGGGGTCTCAGATTTCTTTCATTCGTCTGCAAAGTGGACGAGAAAGAGCAAAGCAATCAGGGAGCGTGACCATCATCTGTGTCAGTCATGCCTTCATGGGCTGGATGGTGCAGGAATCAGATACACACGTGATGGGCTTGAGGTCCATCATATCGTACCGATCAATGAGGACTATGAGTTAAGACTGGATGACGATAACCTGATCACACTGTGCAGGGAGTGTCATGAGAAGGCAGAGAACGGAAGCATAACGAGAGCAGCACTGCAGGCAGCAGTGGAGGCAGGACGGTGAGAGATCAGCGAGGACAGGGCGGCATACCCCCCGGTCTGAAGCGGTCTCTTTTTTAAAAAAATGCAAGACCGACCGCCCTCTCTTGAACACAAAAAATTCCCAAAACCATCGCGCCTGTATGGGCGCGCGGGTGCGGGTGTGTGCGCGGGCGCGCGCGAATAAGGAAAGGAGGCAGTTATGGGGAGACCATCAAAACCGGCGGAACTCTTGAAAAGCGAAGGAAAATCACACAGAACAAAACAGGAACTTGCATTCCGTAAGCAGCAGGAAGAAGCCACGCTGACCGGGAAGAAACTTGAGGAACCGAGAGCAGTCAAAGATCTGAAGATCGCCCATGCGACCTTCCTAAAAACGCGGCGTCTGCTTGATGCGATCAACAAAAACGATGAGCTTTACAGTGCGGCCACCTGCCGGTACTGCACCAATACACAGAAGCTTGCAGATGCCGAGGAATCCATTCAGGTGCTGAAAACAGAACTTGAGGAACTGCGGGAAAGCCGGAGCAGTTACGCGGAAGGCAAGGCTATCCCGGATTATTACAGGATGCTCACAAAGCTGGAGGATACGATAACCAGGAAAGAACAGCTTGCGGCCGGGATCCGGAAGGAACTGACGGATTTTGAAAAAGAAAACTGCATGACGATTGCATCATCCCTCCGATCAATCGCAAAGCAGCCGGAAAAAAAGGCAAATCCACTTCTGGAAGCACTGGCGAATGCTTAAAGACGGAAAGGCTTACGCTTATGCGGTGTGGGCGGTGGCCGAGACGGAGGGAAAGGTTCCGCAATATGTAAAACGGCAGTGCCAGAGCTGGATCAATATCGTGGATAATAAGGATCCGGACGCGGTCGTAGATGAGAGAGCGTACCAGAAGATCTGTAAGCTCATGCAACTCATGGTTCATCCGGATCTGCACTGTTCGATCTACGAGGGACTGGAAGATTATGCATGGCTTTTTATCACAGCGACGCTGTGCACGAAGTGCCGTGATGTGGATGAGAGATATTACATCACGGCGCTGCTGGAGATCGCCAGAAAAAACTTTAAAACCTTTAATTCAGCGGTGATTTTCATCGTCCTGATGCTGACAGAACCGGCATTTAGCCGTTTTTTCTCGGTTGCTCCGGATCTGTCTCTGTCCTCAGAGCTGAAGCTTGCGATCCGCAAGATCATAAAGTCCTCACCGGCGCTGATTGATGAGGTGGATCCGGCGTTTAAGATCCTTCGGTCGCAGATCATCTGCAAGCTCAATGATAATGAGTACACGCCGTTGGCATATAGTCAGGACACCATGGATGGTAAGTTGGCGAACGCGTTTCTCGCGGATGAGGCGGGCGCCCTGGATGACTATCCGGTGGAAGCCATGCGGTCCTCTCAGATCACACTGCGGAATAAGCTGGGAATCATCATCAGCACACAGTACCCAAACGACAATAACGTCATGATCGATGAGATTGACGCGGCAAAGAAGTCTCTGGACGGGCTTCTGGATGATAAGCGGATCTTCAGCCTACTCTATGAGCCGGATGACGATCTGAAGCAGGGCGACCTGTGGCAGTCTGATGACCGCTGTATCTACCAGAGCAATCCGGTAGCAGTCGCACATCAGGAGATCTTCGATGCCATCAGAAAAAAGCGTCTTATGGCGACTTTGTATGAGAATAAACGGGAGAATTATCTCTGCAAACACAACAATATCCTCTACAAGGGACTGGGAACGGAAGGATACATCGATATTCAGAAAGTGAAGCTGTGCGTAAGAAAAGATGATCCGGAATGGTGGCGTGGCCGCCGTGTCTGGGCGGGACTGGACCTGTCCCAGACGGACGATAATACGTCGGTGGCGATGGTTACAGAAGAAGATGATATCGTCTATGCGAGAGTGATGGGATTCCTTCCGGAGGGTAGGATCGAGTTTAAATCCGCGAAGGAAAAGCTGGACTATAACCGGATGATCCGGAATGGAAACTGTATTGCATGTGGAGATGAGGTGATTGATTATGCGGAAGTTGAACGATACATCTTAGGACTTGAGGACAAATTTGGCGTGGAACTGATGCAGGTAGGCTATGACCGGTGGAACGCGCTCAGCACGGTCCAGAAGCTGGAAGAGGCGGGGATCACCTGCGTGGAGATCAAGCAGCATTCCTCGGTGCTCCACAGTCCGACAAAGCTTTTAAAGGAGAAGATCCTGAGCGGACAGTTTGCGTACGATGAGAACCGGCTTCTGGAGATCAATTTCCAGAATGCACGGTGTACGGAGGACACAAATCTGAACAAATATGTGAATAAAAAGAAATCCTCGGGAAAAGTGGATATGGTCGTGGCAACGATCAACGCGGTATATCTCCTGCAGCAGGACATGATGTACAATAACGGCTTTGTTGCCATGACATTTTGAGGTAGCGATATGTGGGTAAGAGAGATGATGGAGCGGCGTGCGATGCCGGCCGGGCTGGAAGACAGCAGCCTGAAGCTTACGGACGTTCTCCTCCAGGCGATAGTCGGGAAAACCACGATCGATGTGTCAAGCGCGATGAGCATACCGGCGTTCGCTGGGTGTGTGAATGCCATCTGCAACACGATCGCGACCGTACCGATCTATCTGTATGAAAAAAAGAATAATGCCGTGGAACGGCGCGATGATGCGCGGGAACGCCTCTTAAACGGGGATACACGGGACACTTTGACCGGAGCTGACTTCAAACGTGCTCTGGTTTTTGATTATTTGACGGATATCGGTGGATATGCCTATATCAACCGCCGAGGAACGCACTGGCTCTCACTGAATTATGTGGAGCCGTCTAAGATCAGTATCTCAGAGAGTGTGGATCCGATCTTTAAGGACTACAGTCTGCTGGTGAGCGGACGGGAGTTCCGCCCATACCAGTTTTTAAAGATGATCCGGCGAACGAAAAACGGATACCGCGGAATCAGCATCGTGGATGAGTCCAGAGACCTTCTTGGGACGGCTTACGCATATGTGATGTTTGAGCAGAAGCTTGTGACGTCCGGAGGAACGAAAAAAGGTTTCCTTCAGGCAGAGAATAAGCTGAAACAGGAGGAGATCAATTTACTCCGGCAGGCATTCCGGAACCTGTATGGTTCCAACGATGAAAATATCGTGGTGTTAAACAATGGAATCAAGTTCCAACCGGCGGCCAGCACATCGGTAGAGATGCAGCTAAACGAGAACAAGAAGACGATGAGCAATGATATCTGCAAATTATTCATGATTCCGCCGGAGATCATCAACGGGGCCGCGACGGATGCGCAGAAGAAATTGTACATTCAGGAGGCAATTGTGCCAATTCTCAATGTGATGTGCACTTCGTTAAACCGGGATCTGCTCCTGGAACGCGAAAAGGACACACTCTTTTTCGCTCCGGATCTTACAGAGCTGACTCAGGGAGATATCAAAGCGAGATTTGAAGCCTGGGGAATCGCGGCGGATAAGGGAATCATGCAGATCGATGAGATCCGGAAGAAAGAGAATCTGCCGGCGCTTGAAATGCCGTTTATTAAGCTTGGACTGCAGGATGTCCTGTACGATCCAAAGACTGGGGACATCTACACGCCGAATACCAATAGTTGGAGTTCTGTAAAGAAAGATGCTGGAAAACCGCAGGAAGGAGGTGGAGAGACATGAAAATCACTTTAAGAACGGATTCGATTGAGGTCGAAGGCTATGTGAATGCGGTCGGCCGGGATTCCAGAATGTTGATGGATGAGAACGGGTATTCGTTCCGGGAGCAGATTGATCCGGGAACTTTTGCAAAAGCCCTGAGAGCGAAAGCAGATGCGCAGCAGGAGATCAGCTTACTGCTTGACCATAATCAGGGACGTGTCCTTGGAGGAACAGGAAGTAATCTGATTCTGGAAGAGGACTCCATCGGGCTTATGGCCAGAGCTACGATCACAGACCCGGAAGTGATTGAGAAGGCAAGAAACCATCAGTTACGTGGCTGGTCCTTCGGTTTCCGGAGGCTGGACAGCAGGGAGGAGTACACGAGTACCTGCCGCCGGATTATCGTCACGGAGATGGATCTGGTTGAGGTTACACTGGTGGATGATCAGGCGATTCCGGCCTATGCCGGTACATCGGTACATACACGGACCGATGGAACAGAGGAACATATCCAGACACGTGCTATGGATGGAAATGTGTATACCTATCGGGAGCAGGATGAGATCGTTCCGCCGGCACCGCCGGTCGATAACGGTAAATATTACAATATCATCAAAGAGTTAAAGGAGAGAAGCAGATGAATGAGAAAGAGCTGAGAGAAAAGAGAGATCAGATCGTGGAGCAGATGCAGGCGATCACAGACAATGCCACCAATGTGGAGAAAAGGACTCTGACGACAGAGGAGCAGCAGAAGTTCGCGGACTTAAAGAAAGAGGTTGAGGACATCGACGCGACTCTGGAAGCGATGGAGCAGTCCAGAACCCTTTTACCGCCGACGAAGACACCGGAGAAGAAGGAACCGGTTGAGGACATCGAGATCCGCACCTTCGCGAACATCATCAGAAACCGTGTTGACACGAACATCACCAAGACCGCCAATGGAGCCGTGATCCCGACGACGATCGCAAAGAAGATCATCGATGTTGCAAAAGACAGATCTCCGTTATTCAGAGACGCTGAGAAGTATAATATCCGCGGCACCGTATCGATCCCGTATGTTGACACAGAAAATGACAATATTACAGTGGCGTATGCGACCGAGTTCACGGAACTGGAAGCGAAGGATACGAAGCTTTTGACTGTGGATCTGAAAGGGTTCCTTGCCGGAGCACTCTGCAAAGTCTCCAGAAGCCTTTTAAACAGCACAGATCTTGACCTTACTACCTTCGTAGTAAATAAGATGGGCGCTGCCCTTGCGGACTTTCTGGACAAGCAGATCATTCAGGGAGATTCCGCCCACATTACAGGACTTTCCACCGCGACTCAGATCGTCACTGCAAAAGCGGCAACAGCGATCACAGCGGATGAGTTGATCACACTGAAGAACAAACTGAAATCCGTATTCCAGGCTGGAGCTTACTGGGTTATGGCACCGGATACCTTAACTGCAGTGCAGCAGTTAAAGGACGAAAACGGCAGATATCTCTTTAACGATGAGATCAAGAATGGATTTTCCGGAACGATCCTTGGAAAGCCGGTCTACACATCTGACCAGTGTCCGGGAATGGCAGCGACCAAGACTGCAATCTTTTACATCAGCCCGAAACAGGCCCTTGCGGCAAAGATCGTGGAGGACTCCGTGCAGATCTTAAACGAGAAGTACGCAACACAGCACGCGATCGGAGTCGTTGAGTGGGCGGAAGTGGACTGTAAGATTCAGAACCAGCAGGCTGTCGCTGTCCTCAAGATGGCGGCGTCATAATGCGGGTGCGGGCACTTCGCAGCTTCGCAGGAAACGGTTTCGCTGGGTACAAGGGGACGGAACTTGAGGTCCCTGATGAGACCGGAGCGGACTTGATCCGCGCGGGGTATGCGGAAAAAATCGAGGAAAAAACGGAGATTCCAGAATCTTCAGAAGCTCCGGTGGATGAGCCGATGGAAATTGTGGATAAACCGAAGAAAACCAGCAAAAAGAAGGTATGAGGTGAGTGATGAAGGCGAGTGAACTGAAAGCGGCGGATCTTGCCGGATATCTCAGAATTGAACCGGAGGATCTCGATGGAGCGGAGACCGCGATGCTGGACGCATTCTTAAATGCGGCGAGAAATTACGCACAGAATTACACCGGACAGACAATCGAACGCCTGGATCCACATGAAGATGTGGCGATCGCCGTTCTTTGTCTGGCCGGAGATCTGTATACGAATCGTGATATGTACACGCAGTTAAAGGGCACCGGAAACAGTGTACAGAATCAGACCGTACGGAGCATCCTGGACATGTATTGCGTGAATTTTATTCCCGGGGAAAGTGATCTCCTGAGAGAGGAGGAAGGCTGATGTATGTACTGGATGCCGGACGGCTGAAAAAGAGAATTTCCATTTACGGATACCAAGAAGTTACCGACGATCTTGGCCAGAAAAGTACCAGGATCGTAAAGAAAGCTTCTGTATGGGCGGAGATCAAACCGGTTCGTGGCATGGAGTTCCTGGAATATTACCGGGATGCGAATGAGCTGCAGTATAAGATCACGATCCGGTACCGGGATGGACTCACGGAGAAGGATGTTATTGTCCGGGGAAAGAAGCAGTATGAGATCAACTCTATAATCGATATTGATGAGGAGCATATCGCGCTTGAGATCTACTGTACCGAGTCGAAGGACAAGAAGATTCCGGAAATGGAGACGGCGGATGAGTGACTATGAGCTCACAGTTGACGGCCTGGACGACCTTATAAGCGATTTTAATAAAATCGTGAAGAAATACCCGGATGCGGCAGAAAAAGAACTGTATCGTCAAGGTGGGAAGTGGAGTGAGGATGTAAATGAAAAGATGCCTACATCATACGGGAAGGGAAAAGAACCGACCTTAAAAAAATGGAAGCGCACCCGTGTAAGGGATTTTAGCGGACACACACTGGAGATTGACGTCTCAAACAAGGCACCTCACTGGCATCTTATTGAGAACGGACATGAACTTTATATCACGCCAGAGCGGTACGCAGCGATGCAGGAGGGAAAACTTACTCTGAAGGGAGCCAGACATAAAGGAAAACGCCGGACAAAGGACAGTAAAGGAATGATCCATGCCGGTTTCGTTCCTGGAAAGCATTATGCAGAAAAAACCCGGAAAGAATGGCAGTCCATCTTTCCGGAAGAGATCCAGAAATTTATCGATAAAATGTTAAAGGACCACAATTTATGAAGAAACCACTTTATACGATCGTGGACGTGAAGAAGACCTGTAATGAGCTTTTGCAGACGACGTTTCCGAATATCACGGTATATGGAAACGGAGTATACGACGGCTATACACGGCCTTCTTTTTTTACAGAAATATTGGAGACATCCAACAACTTAAGCCCGTATCAGCGCTCCCGTGGGTATTCCTACAAAATCACGTATTTTGAAACAACTCACGATGAGAAGCGCTGTCTGGAGATCTATGAAGAGATCCTGTACGTGTTCGGCATCGATGTGACGATCCGGACGGATGACCGGAAGATGCGTCTTCTGGTGGACAGTATCGACTTCCAGTGGATCGACACGAATGCGGACAAGATGCAGATTACGATTGATTTTGCGGATACCGTGCAGATCGGCGGAAGAACCGAGACGGAAGATATCGCGGAATCCTGCGAGACTGTGGTCAGAAATGAAAGTGAGGGAGAATAATGGGACTTGGAGTACCAAGCGTAAACATTGCGTTTATTGAGCAGTCGATCACTGCGATCCAGAGGGGAGAAAGAGGCATTATCGCCATGATCCTTACAGATGCGGGGATGGATGACAAGAGTTCTTTTACGGTGTTTGATGTGTCAGACATCCCGGAAGAACTGAGTGAGGCGAATAAGCAGCAGTTAAAGTTTGCCCTGATGGGTTATCAGACGGCACCGAGAAAGATCATCGGATACTGTATGAAGACATCGGCGGGATATACAGACGCCTTAAAATGGGCGGCAACCCAGAAGTTTAACTATCTGGTAGCAACAACGGCAGAAACGGATGAGAAGACCCAGGACATTGTATCCTGGATCAAATCCCAGAGAACCAACAACCATATGACATACAAGGCGGTACTCTCCAATACCGCGGCGGATTGTGAGGCAATTGTAAACCTGACCTCCGGAGCAACAATGGGAGATACCGCGTACACCGCGGAACAGCTGTGCTCCAGAGTAGCGGGAATTATCTGCGGGACTCCGCTCACAATGTCCTGCACCTATGCGCCACTTACAGAAATGTCAGACTGTGACCGGCTTACCGAAACAGAGCTTTCGGCAGCAGTGGATCGTGGAGAGCTGAAATTCATGTGGGATGGAGAAAAGGTCAAGCTGTGCCGCGGAGTCAATTCCTTCGTCACGACAGCAGACGGAAAGGGCGAGTCCTACCAGAAGATCAAGATCATGGATGCGATGGATATGATCGCAGATGATATCCGGCTGACCGCCCAGGACAGCTATATCGGAAAATATGCGAATTCCTATGATAACAAATGCCTTCTGGTAACAGCTATCAATGGATATTTCAACACCTTAATTTCCGATAAGGTTCTGGGATCCGGAAGCTGCAAGATCAACGTGGAGGCACAGAGGAACTTCTTTGTATCACAGGGAGGAAAACTTGTGATCGATGGCGAAACGGTCAATGTGGAAGATTGCTCCGATGATGATATCAAGCGAGGAAATACAAAATCAAAGGTATTCCTGCGGGCAGATATCTCCATTCTGGATGCGATCGAGGACATTGAGCTGCCGATTTATATTGGGTAAGGAGGGAATAACGGATGAATGGATATACATCGGACCAGGTATATAACGGCACCTATGGAGAGGTATGGGTCAATGGAAATTATCTGGCAGAGACCAAGAGCTTCCGCGCTGAAGTCAATTGTAACTATGAGGCGGTGCCTCAGGCCAGAGACCTGATGGATGGTCAGAAGCTGACAGGTCTGGAAGGTCAGGGCGAACTTGTACTGCACAAGGTATCTTCGTATGTAATGAATCTGCTTTCCAAATCTTTGAAGGCCGGAAAAGTCCCGGATATTACGATCATCGGAAAAATCGACGATCCGAGTGCAATCGGCCAGGAACGGATTGCGCTGTATCATTGCAAATTCGCAAAGATGATTCTGGCAGACTGGGAACGTAAGAAGATCGGAGAAGAGTCCTACTCCTTCACATTTGAGAAGTGGGATATCTTAGATTCTACGAAATAAAGGGAGGAATAACCATGAATATTGTTGATTTACTGTTAAAACTGGATTCCGGAAAACTTACGATCGCACCGACAAAGAAGGTGAGAATCAAAAGACTCTCAGAAATGGCGGGAGAAGATGTGTACTTCACCGTGAAAGCCATTCCTGGAAGACGGTTTACGGAACTCTCAGAGTCGATTTATGGAGATGACGGAGAGGTCGAGGTAGGAAAATCCTACGATGCAAACCTGATGATTGATGTGGAAGGCATCGTTGAACCGGATTTAAGGAACGCTGATCTTTTAAAGCACTATGGATGCGTAACACCGAAGGATCTTGCTGAAAAGCTTCTGAACGGTGGAGAAATTACGAAACTTTCCGCTGTTGTTGCGGATCTTTCCGGATATGGAAAGGATAAGGAGAACGAAATAAAAAACTCATCTACACGGACAACGAAGTAAACACCGCCTATTTGTTATTCCGTGATAAGAATTGGACGCCCTCAGATTACTACGGACTCCCGGAAGGAGAACGCAGGATCGTGAGGGTGTTTTTGCAGCAGGAAATGAAGGAACGCAAGGAAGAGCAGGACAGAATCAGGAGGATGAACAATGGCAAGTAGAGTGATCGATGTCGCATTGAAGCTGCGCGATGCATTTACCGGACCGATGAAAGGTGCAATTTCCTCCCTGACTTCCTTCGATAAAGAAGGCGCCAGAGTCAGGAAGAGCGTGGAAAAGGTCGGGAAGGGGATCGCTGGTGTCGGAACCGCTATGACAGCGGCGGTGACGGTCCCACTTGCCGGTCTTGCCACGGCATCGGCAGCAAAATTCGGAGAAGTGGACAAGTCCTTGAAACTGGTTCAGCAGACGATGGGATCCACGGACGAACAGGCGAAAGTGCTGGAAGGAGCAATTAAAAAAGCCGCCGCAAACTCTGTTTATGGAATGCAGGACGCCGCGGATGCAGCGTTAAACTATGCTCGCCAGGGCTTTAGCGCCACGCAAGCAGCGGGTATGATCGCTCCGGCAATGAACCTTGCAGCGGGAACCGCGACGGATCTGGCAACGGTTACGGGCGGCGTCGGCAACGCGATGAAGATCTTCGCGGATCAGGGATTGGAAGCTGAGTCAGCCGCGAATATGCTGGCAAAGGCGCAGGCCCAGGCAAATACCACGGTGACAGATCTTTTCGAAGCGATGTCCACGGCCGGACCGATGCTTGACTCTGTGGGGTGGAGTTTTAAGGACCTTGCGGTGGTCACGGACGTATTTGGCGACGCCGGTATCTCCGGATCTGAGGGAGCGACGGCGCTAAAGACTGGACTTGCCCGGCTGGCGTCACCTGCTGCGGATGGCGCTGTGGCGATGAAGAAGTTAAACCTGCAGTTCTTTGACTCGGCGGGCAAGATGGATGACCTTCAGACGATGCAAAAGAAACTTCATGAAAGCTTTGCAGGACTCAATGACCAGGAACGCATGTCGGCGGCCGCGGCTATCTTCGGCAAGAACCAAATGGCAAAGTGGATGACGTTGATCAATGCAGCACCGGAGACCTTTGCACAGTATTCGAAAGGACTGGAGGACTCCGGAGGAGCGGCGAAAGCGATGGCGGATGCGTTGCTATCGGGTCCTGGTGGAGCGGTCGAGAAGCTCAAATCGTCGTTTGATGTTTTGCAGTATACGATCGGTGGAACGGTCGCAAATGCCTTTATGCCATTCATCGAGAAAGCCACGACGCTCCTGGATACATTCAACAACATGGATGAGTCCCAACGGGTACAGATCATTCGGTGGGCGGCAATTGCCGCGGCCATGGGACCGGGCTTGGTGATCTTCGGAAAAATGGTTACTGGAGCAGCAGGAGTATTCCGTGGAATATCGATGATCAACAAGGCCGGGGGCGCTATGAAACTGATTCTGGGGGCGGTGTCTTCACCGGCCGCGGGTGTGGTTGTAGCGTTACTGGCTATCGTGGCGGTCTTTGCTGTGATCGTTACCCACATCGATCAGTTTAAGGCTGCGTGGGGAGCAATGGGATCCGAAATCTCTCCGGAGGTGGCGGAATTGAAAAATGCGTTTGTATCGCTTATGCAGCAAATGCAGCCATTTGCAAGCTTTGCTTCAGGCACTTTTGTCGCAGCTGTGCTGGGCGGTTTCCAGGGAATGGGAACAGGAATCGGAATCGTGATTAACGGAATTACGATCGCCGTGCAGGGGCTGACGACGTTGTTTGGCGGTATTGCGATGGTGATCCAGGGAATTACAAACGGAGATCTTGGAACGGCGCTGGACGGCTTGAAAACAGTATTCAGCGGAGCTTTTGAGTTCATTTGTGGAATGATCCAGACCACCGTCGGTGCAATTGGAACGATTGCAGGAGCGGTCAAAGGTGCGGTATCTGCAGTTGGCAGCTTTGCATCCGGAAAGAAAAAGAGTAAGATTCCGGAAAATGCACATGGAACACCACGCTGGGGCGGAGGAATCACCCGCGTAAATGAAAAGGGCGGCGAGATTATGGATCTTCCGTCCGGAACGCGGATTATTCCGCATGATGCGTCTCGTAATACTCCGATCGGGGGGAATATCAGCATTGCGAAAGTGGCGGATACGATCGTAGTCCGGGAAGATGCCGATATTGATAAGATCGGTGATGCAATTGTCCGGAAGATTCAGGCAGCAGGCGGAAGAACAGGAGGTTACAGTTTCAGTGGAGATATGGCTTAAAGGCACAAAGAATTTCCGGTTTCCGATCAATCCGTCAGAGTATACCGTAACATCGGAACATGGAAGTGAAACGGTAGATGTCAATGCCCTCGGTGAAATTGATCTGGGAGGAAAACGGAAACTTCGGAAGATTTCGTTTTCTTCCTTCTTTCCGGCGCGGAGAGAAAGCTACAGTCAGTACGCTTCACCATCTCCGCATATATGTGTGGAAACAATCGAGCAGATCAAGAGTGGATCACCGGCGAGGATTGTGATAACCGGAACTCCGATCAACTTTAAATGCAGGATCCTGTCCTTTGAATGGGGAGAGTGTGATGGCAGTGGTGATATCCGGTTTTCAATTTCTCTTCAGGAGCATCGGGCAGTCAGTGTTAAGGCCTCTGCGGTAGTGACGTTATCGTCACTGGAAGGTGACGGAACGACGGTAGACGGGAATGGAGTTGCGAGAACGCAGCCGGAGCAAGCTGCAAAGACCTACACCGTGAAGTCCGGAGACTGCCTGAGCGTGATTGCCAGGAAGATGACAGGATCCGCAGACTGGAGGGCACTGTATAACGCAAATAAGAGCGTGATCGGTGGGAATCCGAACCTGATCAAGCCGGGGCAGGTCCTTACGATCCCGTAACAGGAGAAAATTATGGTTGTAATGCTGATAAAGCCAAAGGATAACATCCAGTATGACATCACAGAGGCATGTGCATCGTATTCCTGGTCCGGATCCGCCTCAGAAGCGGTCCGGAGCTTTTCTTTTGAATATCTGAATGCGCCATATGACAATACACTGCGGCTCCCGCAGGTAGTCACCGGGGACTTTGTCTCTCTCTCGGATGATCGGGAGGGAGAAGTCTTTTACGGGCAGATCTATGGCGTTGAAAAGAGCAGCCAGATCGGAACGATCACTTACACAGCCGTGGATGCGATGAAACATCTGCTTGAGTCGAATGTCCGGGAAGTGTACCGGAATATGACACCGGAGGCGATTGCGACAAAGGTATGTGCTGACGCACAGGTCCCGATCCGGTACCTGTATCCGACAGGAATCAATATCAAGTCGATGATCTGCAACGAAAAGTCCATGTATGACGTCATCATGGCGGCATATACAAAAGCACATAAGATCACCGGGGACAAATACTTTGCGATGATCTACAAGCGCGGCCTGGGCGTGTACAAGGCGGAGTGGATCGTTTCCGGATTTACCCTGTCCGACTCCGATAATATTTTTTCATCAGACATTCAGGAGACTATGGACGAGATCAAGAATCAGGTCCTGATCTTTAATGAGAAAGGAAAACGGATCGGAGAGGTGAAGGACGATACCTCGCTATCAGACTTCGGCGTTTTTCAGGAAGTTTACACACAGGAAAAGGGAGTGGATGCGGTAACAGCGGCGAAAGGTATGCTGAAAACGCTTCCATCGCAGACGATCAAGATCTCCGCAATCGGGGATATTAACTGTCTGTCCTGTTATTATGTGATCGTAAATGATGGGGCAACAGGGCTTTCCGGACGTTACTGGATTGCATCGGATAAACATACGTGGGATGCTGATGGAAATTATACGATGGAGTTGGAGCTTCGCTTTGAAGCTCTCATGACAGAAAAAGAGGCAGAGGAAGAAAAGGCAAAAAAGAAAGGATGAGGCTTATGGCGTGGGATGCGGACATGATACAGTTTATGAAGCAGCAGGGGAAGAGCGGAAGTCTGCCGGGTATTGCCCTGGCAACGATGACAGGGCCGAAGTCCTGCAAATTGAAAGACGGTATGGAACTTGGACCGGGGGAACTGCAATTTGCAGAACATCTGGTCAATCCGCTGGCGGTTAAAGTTGCCGGGCATTGTCCGGCAGATGGTGAGCTGCAGGATAAGACACAGTATATTTCAGCATTGAAAGCTGGTGATACAGTGGCAGTGTATCAGCTGTCAGATTCTGAGGTACTCATTTTAGAAAAGATGGTGAGCGTATGAGCATACTTCCAAGTTTTATGATGACGGTGGCCAGCGAGGTGCAGAAGGAAACGGTTCTGGAGATTCCGAAAGAATATGGAATCAATTTCAAAACTGGCCAGCTTACCGGAAAGATCGTGGAAGGAAAAGAAGCCATCAAGGTATGGATCTGGAACTGCCTGAAAACGCAGCGTTTTCGGTATCCGATTTATTCCTGGGATTACGGGGCAGATCTGGAGCAGTACATCGGACACACCGTGTCAGAGGAATATTTGAACACGGATGGTGAAAGTGAGATCAAAGAGGCGTTGATGGTGAATCCGTATATCGAAGGAATCAGTGACTTTTCTGCTGAGGTACGGAAAGAACATTTGACCTTGTCTTTTAAAGTAGAGACTAAGTTTGGAGAGATGGAGGTGGAGCAGAGTGTATGAGGATAAGACTTATGCGTCAATCTTATCGGATGCTCAGAAGGAGACCGGTGCTGGAGTGCAGACGGGGGAAGGATGGCTGGTCGGAAACGCGTTATCGGCGTTAGCTTATGAAGCGGAAAAGCTGTATATCCAGATGGATTATATCTGCAAACAGAATCATGCGGATACGGCAGACCTCGATGAGCTTGTAAAAATTGCGCGGGATCGAGGAATCTATCGAAAGACGGCCACGAACGCGGAAGTGCTTGTTGAAGCAAACTGCACGGTGCCGATCGGCAGTAGATTTTATCTGAAATCATTCCATTATGCTGTGACAGAGACAATCAATGAAGGTAAGTTCCAGTATCGAGCCGTATGCGAAGAAGCTGGAACAGGGCCGAATGGACTTACAGGAGAACTAACGGCGATCGATCATGTAGACGAACTTGAAACTGCGGAAATTAAGGAGATTCTGATTAACGGGTCAGATGATGAGACTCAGGACAGCCTGTATACCAGGTATTTACAAAGCTTTTCGATGGAGTCATTTGGTGGCAACATCGCACAGTATAAAGAACAGGTGGGAGCAATCTCCGGTGTTGGTGGATGTAAAGTGGAACCAGTCTGGAATGGTCCGGGGACGGTGAAAGTCGTTGTGATCAGTTCTGTGTTTGGAACGTGTTCTGAGTATTTGATTAAACAGATTCAGGAGGCAGCAGTTCCGGCCGAAGGTGGTAGTGGGTACGGATTTGCCCCGATCGATCATGCCGTTACGGTTGAGTCGGTGGAGGCCGTGAAGGTCAATGTTGTGACAAAGATATCCTACATGAGCGGGTATAACTGGAACAGCATTGGAGCAGCGGTAAAGAAAAAAATTGCAGAATACCTGGAATCAATCGCCGCGGAATGGAAAAACGGAGATGAGTCCACAAAATCCACAATCTATATATCGAAGCTCCAGGCAGCAGTGCTGGATGTAGAGGGTGTCGTGGATATTTCTGCGACAACGCTGAATGGGTCCAGCGCAAACCTCGTTTTAAATTGGAATCAGATTCCGGTCTTAGGAGAGGTGACAGCACAGTGAATGAATTTTTAATGCCGAATGTGATCCATTATTTTCCTACGCACATTGCAGACATAGAGGAATTTAAAAGGATTGCGAAGGTGTACGATGCTCAGTTAAAACAGGTCTGGGTTGAACTGGATCGAATGGAAGATAACAGACATTTTGACAGCATGGAGGCATCGGAGTGTACGTACTGGGAAAAGATCATGCAGATCAACCTGACCGGAGAGGAGACTCTGGAGGATCGTCGAAGGAACATAAAAGGACGATGGGTATCAAGCCGCCCATATACATCCAGGAAGTTTAAAGAGGTTCTGGATGCGATGGTGGGAGAGGAATACTACAAGCTTGAGATCAATCCAAAGGAAAAATATCTGAAGGTCAGTCTGATGTTAGAGGCTATTTCAAAGGATGGTTATATTTATGATCTGATGAGGGCAATGGCTCCGGCCGACATGGTTGTACAGGTTATGATCATCTTCAACCGGCATCGATCGTTTAAGCCGTATACACATGCTCAGATGGCAGCGTATACACATTATCAACTCCGAACAGCAACAGATTTTGAGACAGAGTTTAATACACAGGCACACCTGGCAACGTATCGACACAATCAGCTTTCGTCCTACATGCAGTCAGCGTTGATGACTCAGAAATTATAAAAAGGAGAAAATCATGGCAACGAAAACATCGAAGTATGAATTTAATAAACCGGAACAGAATGATTTCTATGACGTGGATGTCCAGAATGAAAACTGGGATAAGTTGGATAAAGAATTGTCTGAATTTGATGATTCTGGGGCTACTGAAGATATTAAGAGCTTTCCTGACTTCCTGACCAAATTTGTGACAGGAAACAAGGTAGCCGTCACATTACGAAACCTAAAGGCCGGATTGCAGTTTGTGCTACACACGGGACAAATTGTCAACAACTGTGTGACGGACAATTCCAGCTTACCTTTATCAGCAGCGCAGGGGAAAGTGCTGAAAGACCTCTACACTCAATTGTATAGTGAGAAAATTACGTTGTGCGGGAATATCACTGATTTATCAACGCTTGTATCTCTTAGCCAACAAAATAAAACTGTTTATATCGGATATATCGATTGGAGGCAAACAGATATTTTGCCATTAGGATCAAAAAGCGGCACCACTATTTGCTTTGCATCTAATTGGTGGATATGGGCACTCAGTGGATCCAAAGAGTTCTTCTGTCTTACGCAAGAAGCAAAGTGGGAAAAAGCACCATACTTATTGTCTAATGATCTTACCGATTTTCAAAACAAATTTTTTATTAACATGACCAATTATACATTTGACGATTTGAAAAAGGTCTATACTGGTGCATTGCCTAAAATTGGTTTTGTCGGATATAGTGGACCATTTACTCCAAACAGACAAACCGGATATGTATTATGCGGTGGATCATGTGCATTATTATTCAGCGTAAATGGTGATCGATATCGATATAACACTGGAAATGGCGATACTGCATGGGTTAAACTTACTTAGTTTTTTGTCCAATTTATCGTAAAATCCTTTCCTTCATAATTTATAAAATGCAGTTTGTAATCCGTTGGATCGAGGTATAAAGCACCTGAATTTATGCCGATATTTTCAAATCCGTATGAAGCGGCTCCGGTTCCGTTATTAGGTCTTTGCGCTTTAAAATTTGCTGTGGAAAACAATGTCCCATCTATAGTTGTGCTTTTGTTCACAAGAAAAGACTGACTTTGAGCGGCAAACAGCTGAGATTTTGTAATATAGGGTGATAAATCCGACTTCATAGTTGCATACGAAAAATTGCTTTCAGGATTCGAATAATCACATGTGGCCAGATAACAGTTATTGTTCAGAAAACATGCAATAGTGATTTTTCCGCCTATAACATTTCCGATAGAGAACCCATAAGTCTTGCCCTGCCATCCTCCTATGATCACATAAAATCCATCTCCCTTATTTTGGTTCGAGATGAGTTTTGCCTTTGCTTTTAAGAGCGAAGGGATATCATCTGCTGGTGTATCATTCACGATAATTGCTCTATAGTTGCTCATGTCACTATACAATTGAGTATGTGTTCTGGGTAAATGCCCTATCAGAGCCTCCATCCTTTACAATGAAAAGCGAAGGAAAGGAGGCTTTTATGATAGAGCAGATTATCAAAAACGTACTTAATGCGATGACGTCGCGGCTGGATCCGGAGCAACTGGAACATCTCAGCAACGTACTCTATTTGAATTTCCATGGAAAAGAGATCCAGGAAGAGCACACAGAGCTGGTGGACACAGGAGAAGATGGAGATGAAGCGAAGATCCGGATGTTCGTGGCCAGCAAGATTGCCATGAACAGGAAGCGAAAAACACTGCAGCATTATGTGAAAGAAGTTAGAAATGTTTTAGCATTCCTCGGAAAGAGCATTGACGCAGTGACGGGAATGGATCTCCGGATGTACTATGGATATATGAGGGAAAAGCGTGGAATCAAAGCAGTGACAATGCAAACGAGATTGCACTATTTATCCAGCTTCTGGGATTTTCTCATCACAGAGGAGCTTGTCAGAAGCAATCCTGTGAAAAAAGTGGGGACGTTAAAGCTTGAAAAGGAGATCAAGAAACCATTCTCGGCTGAGGAAATGGAGCGGTTGCGTGATGCCTGCCCAGGAGTTCGAGACCGCGCCATGATAGAATTTTTGTATTCCACGGGAGTCAGAGTTTCCGAGATGGCAGCCTTAAATGTTGGCGATATCGAAATGGGACGTCAGGAATTGATCGTATACGGAAAGGGGAGCAAAGAGCGAAAAACTTATCTAACAGATTCAGCGAAGTTTTATCTAAAACGATATCTAAAAGAACGTGACGCAAAAGACAATGAGCCGCTATTTGGCGCGGAGCATCGTCCGGATCGGCGGTTGACGGTGGCTGGAATTCAGTACATGCTTCGGCAGCTGGGTGCCCGGGCCGGGGTTGAGAAAACACATCCACACCGGTTCCGGCGAACGATAGCTACGGACCTGCTTGCGCGCGGCATGCCGATTGAGCAGGTGAAGGAGTTTTTGGGGCACGAAAAACTTGATACCACATTGATTTATTGCACCGTTAAGGAAGAACAGGTGAAAGCGTCCCACCGGAAGTACGCATAAGAGCAAAAAAATATGATTTTTAGGCAGGCGGAAACGGCTGCTTGTTTGCTATGCGCGTAGATATGACGGCGGGAAACGGCAGATCTGACTGACCGGCTTAATTGTATAGTGACTCCCAGGCTACTTCTGGAGCCCTGGCTGAGAAAGCTCCCAAATCTCATGCATCTGCTGATTCCACTTATGGCAAAGGATCACCAACCACCTTTGGGCACCTGAAAATCTCCGACAACTACACATCCAGTGCCGGAGCTGCAGCAGATGGAGTCGCGGCTAGCAGTAAAGCCTTAGATGATGCGTATAAAAACCTTGATTCCGACGCAATGAGAAATCGTGGGACCATTACATCTTTTACAGCTGCTAGTGGATGG
>ULQN01013698.1_pt1 | contig 24953 bp, 20 predicted proteins | sample 1954491 | NCBI WGS metagenome assembly ULQN01 (sample SAMEA4835656, study PRJEB28245) | human gut metagenome | biome: gut microbiome; material: fecal sample | place: Denmark | collected 2008
TTACCTTTGTACTCACAGTATATTGTTTGTCTTGAAATTCACTCACCTTCCAAACCTTCTCCCTCACCTCCAGATTATTCCTCTTGATAATCCCCGGCGACAAATACACCACCATCATCATCGGAGTGTTCCCGACACTCATGTATTCCTCTATTTTCACGCAATAGCAATCCCAGAACCGGAAAATATCCGCAACCTCCACCTCATTATAGATAAAATGGATTTCCCCGTCCTGTATCATCCCTTCATTCAGCCAGTCATAAAAAAACGCCTCGTCTCCGCTGCATTCAAACGCAAGCGTAATCAAATCCCCCTCGACCGACAGATTCTCTCGGTTTCCTATTTCTTCACAAATCTGTATATGCAGCTGGATGATTCTTCTTAGGTTTGAATCATCATGGTGTTGGATATGGCAGCGATAATTGTAATAAAGTATCGGAATTTCTTTGCCACGAATTTTCAATATAGCTTGATAAATCATGATAATAAAATTTCAAGTAAGCAACTATGGTAACAAATCACGACTAATCCAATAATAAGTCTGCCCGTTGGACCAGAACGCCTTGCCGGCAGCCTCATCCAGCAGTTTTTTCTTTTCCTTGAAATACTCAACCAGCCCGTCCAGTTCCACGTCCGTAATCATCTCCTTTTTCCGCAAGTCCTTGACCCGATAAACCTCGAAGAACGGATAATCCACAGGACACGATGTGAACCGTTGCAACGCTTCCGACAGAGACATGTTCAGGAAATCCCTTCTTCCCGTCTTGCAGTATTTGTCCCTGTTGCGTTCCGAAAGCAGATGCCTTACCAGTTGCCTTCTCACACGGCGCGTCGGGGCATATTCCGGTATGTTCAGGCTGTCCGTCTTCACACGTATGGTAGCCTCCTCTGTATCTGCCGGCAGATAATCGTCTGAGCAGTTGCAGATATCCGTCTTCGCCTGCTTTTTCTTTCTGACCGCCTCATATTTATAGTCCAGGACCAGTTTGGCGGGCACTTCCACATACTTTCTCAGTCGCTTGAACTCCTCTTCATTGACGAGCAGGTAATAGTCCGTTACGGACGAAAGCGAGTCGGGCAATACGACAGGCTCTGCCGGCAGTTTCCATCCCGGCTCGATACCCGGCAGGACAGACAATATTGGTTGCACGCCTGATCTGCGGATGTGATAGTAGTCCACCAGCGTCGAGTCAAGTTTATACCGGTGGGTTCCCACCTCCTCAAACGCCCTTGTCAGGCTGTTGTCCAACAGCGTATTGTCAAACTTCACCTGTAACAGCATGGAGTCCACGGCGGTAGTCAGCCCCTCCAGCTCCAGCGACTCGTTTTTCTGCGGAAAGACAAGCCATCCCTGTGTCATGCTCCGGTTCGGAAAGTCCAGACAATATGTATTGTGGTTCACCTCCGCATATTCGTTTCCGTTCCGCAGCTGTTCGGGATACACAATCAGTTCCCGTTTCTTCCGGCTGATGCGTGGAGCCGAGCAGTCTATCATGTTCCCGATTTGCAGCACGAAATTGTTGAAGTTGTCCGGTTCTCCGCCGTAAAGCTGGAATCCCAGCAATCGGCAGTTGTTCTTCACCAGCCGGTCCACCAGGGTGGAATCCGCCCATTCGCTGTTGAACCCCTTGTCACCTACCACCACCAGGACATTGCTCTCGTCCCGGCATTTGTTGAACAGTTCCACCCCTGTACGGACACCCGACCAGCTGCCGAATCTCCCGTAAACAGGTTTCAGTTTTTCCGCGTTCCGTGCCTTGTCCGATAGAAAGTCCAGAAATTCCATATAGTCGGGAGTCAGTTTGCAGATGGGATCTTCCCGGCTGTCCGGCTCGTTAAAAGTGAGCACGGCGCCGAACTTGAAGGAGAAACTCTCATCGTTCGCCAACTGGGACTGCAACCCTTGGATGGCATTCACCACGGCAGGAAACTGTTCGATGGCCTTATCCTTTCCTTCCAGGACAAACACGAGGTTTATTTTTTGCAGGTCCTTTTCTATCTTGTTCTTGAAGATTCCGTAATAAATCGGATGGCCGTTCACGTTCAGCACATAGCTCTCCCGTTTGTCAATGACCGGCATCGGCACATGCGTTCTGAAACAGAACGCCGTATCATTGTGCCGGTAGGACAGCACCGGACTGTACCGGATGGCGGGATGCCGCCCGGCAAACTCCCGTACCTGCCGCATATCATCGGATGCCAGCGTCAGGGTATCCTTTCGTTCGCTGTCCTTAAACAACAGTGCGCTGTCGGGCAGCGAGGCGATATCCACATGCAGTTGCTGGCCTATTTCGGTCAGCAGCCGCCGGTCTATCCACCCGACAGGCATCCCCTCGATACTGTCGGCGTCAAGTTTGGGCCGGTCCGCCACAAGCACGCATCCTTTGTCCGCCGATGCCTGATAAGGATACACAATGCCGTAGAACGGGATTCTGCCCGCTTCCTGTGTCAGGTCGGTATCTTTGAACAGTTTTACGGAATCATCGACGAAATACGTTTCCGGTTCAGCCAGTGCCGCACTGTCGGCCGGCATCACCACCTGCTTGTTCTTGAATCCTGTAGCTATGTCGGTCACACCGCTTCGGGTCAGCAACAGGTTGTCCCGGTTGATCCATCCGCAATACCGGGCCTGCTTCCACTCTTTCAGCCTTCCGTTTTTCAGGATGGCGGGGTCATACTGGATCAACTGAAGCCAGTCGCCTTTGCGCTTGATGACCAGAAACGCATCCATATAGTTCACGGGGCGCATTTCATTCTTCCCACTCGGACTCAGGTAGGTTGTCCCCGGCTCGTTGGCAAAGACAATCCACGGGTCATGCTTGAACAGCGACAGGCTGTGGGGAGCTTTCACGCCTTCGACGGAATAGTTCCGTACATATTCGCGGGGGACATTCTTCACGCGTGTAAAACGGTGTACCGGTCCGCAGGCCGCCAGACAGATAATGCTTCCGCAAATCCATCCTCTTTTCAACAGAATTGACAAACAGTTCTTTTTCATGCCTCACATTACTTTTTTGATTCGGAAAAACGTTCGTGCTGCGTCACCATCAGTTGCATCACGCATTCATTGTTCAGGTTGTCACCCATATCCACAAACACCTCGTCGATGAGGGTCTTCCGACGGGCAATGATTTTCAAACCCTGGCAATAGGAGTAGAAGTCATTCTTTTTGTTATTGTTGACCGTCACCGCAATGTCCGGATTTCCGCAGAGATACTTCTTGAGGATATAATTGTAATGGACATTGAACGGCTTGCCGTCCACGATGGCCTGCAAATGCTCGCGGATGTCGTTGCCGATAACGACAAGCACATCCGTCGAGTCGTTCTCCGCATATTGCGGAAGAACCTCAATGGTGTGCCGGACCGGATACTGGGTCTCTTCCGTGGTCAGCAGCACCTCGTACCTGCCCGGCTCAGAGTAGGCATAGAGCGGATTCTGCTCCCGTGAGTCCACAATGCCCGATTCGCCGAACTGCCAGCGCCATTCCCTCGACGGTCCGTACCCCTTGAATGAAATGATTTCACCCTGGAAGGCGGTCGCCGGCGCCTCTATCTTGACCAGCTGGTCGCTTCCGTAATTATTGGCCCGTCTGTTCACCTTGACGATTTGCTTCTTCTCCAGCGAATGGTCCACCTGAAGGCGGACCTGGTAACGCCCCGGTTCCTTGAACACGTACTGTCCGCTCCGTTCATGCGAGACATCCCCGTTGCCGAACTCCCACAGCCAGGCACCCGCGTTACGGGTGCTGTCCGCATAATGAACGGCTTCCCCGACTTCCACCTCGATGGGCGTCAGGGTCATCCGTACGATACGGTTGGAAAAAAACAGCCGGATCAGCACGGCGACAAGCACACACAGCAGCATCGCTGCAACTACAAACAGAATCTTTCTGGTACGAATCTTTCCCATGGCGTCATTTGTTTTTAGTTCCCGAGCGCAGGTCTTCCTCTTTCTTCCGCAAGCCGATCTCGCACTCCTCCAGATTGGCTTTGAACAGGCGTATGTTTTGTTCGATGCTCCACAGCTGTTTCTTGTCCGACAGCCACATGGCATAAAAATCGGCGATATGCATGAACAGCTTGTACCGTTTGTCCCAGCTGTTCCTTTCGTAGGTGCTCCGCAGGTTGTTTATCAGGTAGTGGATGTCGTCCTCCTCGTATTGGGCATACACGCCGGGCTGGAAAGCCTCTATCTTCCGGAACAGGGAGTCCACGGGCATCTGGCTTTCGGCCTGTTCCTGCTGGAAGTCCTTGATACGGTTCATCTTGATTTTCACAAACTCTTTCTGCTCGAACATCCTGAAGTCCGAATTCCACATGAAGATGGCAAGGCAGCACGCCACGGTCGTCAGGAAAAAAAACAGGAATACGTATGCGTGTCCCATAAGGATTTCCCGTTTGTTCAGTGTTTTTCTGTTATTGTCCATCATAGCGTTCTCATTGTTTGTTATTGGGTCCCACACTCAGGCTGCGCCGTGTCTTCCAGTTGTCCTGGATGCACTGCATCAGGTCTTTTTTTACCATCTCCTCCTGAATGTTCAACAGGCGGATGGAATCCTTCACCCCGAGAAATATGTTGATATTTCCCAGCAACCGGCTGTAAAGCCTGCAATCCCTGGCATCCATGCCCTGAATATCCTTCAGCAAGTTCATCTTGCGTGTGCTGACCACACTTTGCAAAAGCACGTCGTTGATTTTCGGGGAGGTGTTCATCAGTTTCATGTATTGGTACACGGAATCCACGCTGTTTGCCAAGGCGAGTTCCCTGGCATAGACATGGTCGTATTCCAGCGTCTGCTCCGTAATCCGTTTCACCTCCGTGCCGGAGGTTTTGAGGAAACAGGCAAAGATGGTTACCGCAAGCACGATACAGCTTGTCAGGTAGCCGGAGAACCTCAGATAGGCCTTTCTCACTTCGGTGTTATTTTTCGGTTTCATGTCGGATGATGTTTTGTTTCTTTATAAATAAGTACTGATTCCCAGGTACGCGCACTGTCCGTCCGGTGTCCCCAGCCGAAAACGGGCGTCCTCCTGTTGGATGATATAGCGGACTTGTACCTCCTTGTCCGATGGCAGGAACAGCTCCATGAGGGCGTTCAATATCCGGTTGTTGGCGGCTCCCGGGAAAAAGGTCTCCATTTTCCAGGCGGACAGGGGGCCGATTTCCAGCAGCAGCCGGTATGTGCCGTCGGCAAAACGGTTCCCTGCCACCATCGTGTCGCCCAAAAGGCACCGGCCTAACCGAGGGACAAGACCGGGAGGTGCCTCTGTCACGCATTTGTCGCCTCTCTTCAGGCGGACAGGCACCCCGGTCAGGATACTCATGCACTCGCCCGTCTTCGCAAGGCTGGCGGTAATCTGTTCCAGATAGGGCAGCAGATGGACGAGCATGACCGCCAGATGGAGCGGCAGCAGCTTGAGCACCGGCCACTGTCCGGAGAAGATGCTCACAAAGTCGGCGTGCACGTTCATCTCGTCGATACGACGCTCCTTGTTCTGGAAGGCGACCAGCAGATGGTCCAGCGAGATTTCAAAAGGCTTGAAAAAACGCCGGGCGAAGAATTCCTCCTCGCGGTGGATGCGGATTTCATCCAGTACCTGTTCTTTCGACACTTTCCCCGACTGATGGAGATTCTTGTGGAAGATGCCTTCCGGAAGGGCGTCGTAAATGCTACGCCTGTTCACGTGGAGATACAGATAATCCGTCAGGTCGTAATGGGAGTATTCCGAGCGTATTTCCTGGATGTCCTTCGAGAAGCCGCGACGCATGTCGCCCCGCCTGGAGATAAGGGTGCGTTCCGCATCATACCCGCCCTCCTTCAGCCCGCTGGCCACCACTTCCGCCTTGAAGTCGGTATCCGGCTGGTTGAACAGATGGGGGCGTTCCTCAAAACATACGATTTTGTCTGTCTCTTCTGCCATGGTTGTTCTTGTATGAATTATCAGTCCAATATGTTCCAGCGTGACTCGTTTGTCTCCTTCGGTTGTCTGGAGCGTTCGGCAACCACGATGTTTTCCTTGTGCTTGCCGATGTATTCCAGCCGGCTGAGCGTGGTCCACAAGTCATTGAACTGGTACAGGAAACGCTCCGCGGTTATCATCAGCGGACGGATGTTCTGGTGGTTGTACAACAAGCCGCTGTTTTCCCGCAACAGCCCCTCGTAAGCGCCGGGATTGATGCCGTTCCACTCGTTGAAATATTTCAGCAGGTCCTCCTTCTCCTCCTTGTTCATAAATCCCAGGCAGACATACAGGCGGTGTGCCAACGTGGAGAATACGTTCAGGAAACGGAGGGGCGGATAGTACTGCCCTTCGTTACGGTAGGAGAAATAGATGTCGGATATGAACAGCATGACATGGCGGCACAGCATGCCGATATTCACGGCAAGCGGGGTCTGCTTCTCCGCGTTTTCCACCTTGGCGAGAATATCCGACGAGGCTTTCTCGATGGAATCGACCAGCTGCCCGAATTTCAGATAGTAGTTTTTCAGATCCGGATGGCTGGACATGCTGGTACAGGGAGGGATGAAGTTCCCGTCCACCTCGCAGCGGTTCCCGTTTTTGCGCAGGCGACCGATTACCAGGAAGTGCCTTCCCAGGTTGTTGCCGTCAATCTGCCCTGTCGGAACGACGCTCAACGCATAGTTGGGCAGCGCGTCAGGCTGCCGGGGACTGGCTTCCTTTTCATCCGGGATGCCCGAAGGCAGACGCTCGAAAGGGTCTGCCATCAGAATGACATCCCACCGCTGATCCTTATCCTCCGTCTCGTCAATGGCGATATGGAAACTGGCGGTCAGCTCGTCGTCTCCCCCCGCGTCATAATCTATCAGGTAACCGCCGGCGGTAAGGGCGAGGCAGCGTTTCAAACGGACTTCCAGAGTGCCCGTGACAAGTTCCGTGATGCTGAAATCACCGGAAACGGCTTCTCCTTTCCTGAAGGGGAGCAGCCCGTAATTGGCACGGTTCAGCTGGAATGACTGGTATTCGCACAGCCGGTCCGTGAAATGGTCCTCCAGCTGGATAAAATGCTTCTTGTTGACCGGCATTCCGTCCGCCCAGTTTACCAGCGGATATCTCTTTTCCGGTTTCTGTTTTCCTGTATTCATCATGTCTGTTTTTTTAATATTCCTTATAATTCACTATTTCGTTCGCCACGCGCTTGGCTATGATCACATCATGGCTTTTCAGCCGATTCTCGGCAAGCGTGACGTCCGGGTCTATATAGAACCTTCTCTTGAAAAAGGAGGATTTGGTATAGAACACCCATTCGTAATAGGCGCCGCCGTCATTCTGATAGACAATCGGGGAGGACGGCGATTTGAGGTTGCAGTCGTCAATCATGCGCTGGAACCAATGCCCGAAAATGACATCTTCGGACGCCTTGCCGGTAATACGCTCCGCGGCGGGATCGTCCACCTTGCGGAAAATTTCCACATCTACCACGATGCTCCGCTCACGGTTGATGTACAAGGAGTCCGAATCATACTCTTCCGAATACTTCCAGACCTTGTATATTTCAAGGGGTATGTCAAAATAGCTGTTTACCGTCTGGGTGTACAGGAGCGGGAAGGCAAAAGGCAGCAGGCAGGTGGAGGCCCAGATGCCGTACTGGAGTTCATTGCAGAGGTTGAACACTACGGAGAAGAGCCCCGCGCCCAGCAGCACGACCGTAACCGTCAGCAGGCACCGGATACCGAAAGAGGGTATCTCCTTGCCCGAGGCGAACACTTTTCGCAGCAGAAACCGGTTGTAATACCCGGCGGTCCAGTACAGGATGGCAAGCAGGACATAGATATAGGGCATGAAGTTGTAGTCCATGAATCCCGACAGGCCGGGCAGGGCAAGTACAATGCCGCACAGCAGCAGATAGACAATCAGTTTCTTATTGTTGAGCAGTTTGTTTTTCCGTGCGATAAAATAGGCTGCAATCCCGAAAATCACAGTCAGTATGGGCATCAGCAGGTACGATGAAATCAGATGTTGAGTGACAGGGTCCATAAGTTCTATGTTTATGCGTTATTATATTCGATGAATATGCGGTAATTGAATGTGTCCGGCGAGCAGGCAGACAGTCTGGTGTGCAGGCTGTCCTTCATCTGTTTTTCCTGCGACGGCCCGTCCAGCTTTGTTCCCAGAATCAGATGCACTTCTTTGATGCGTATCAGTCCCTCGGTGGGCACCGGACTGATTTCCACCCCGTTGCGTATTTCTGCCCGCAACAGAAGCTCGCCAAGCTCTTTCTTGCAGAAGCTGGCTATGTCGTTTTGCGTCAGCACACGCCCGTGTGAAATAATCCCGTATTTGTAGATATCAATCAGTTCCCGGTTCTTGGGGGCTTGCTTCCCGCCGTAGGTAGTACTGACAAGCGCGAGTGTCTTCGGGTCCAGATAGGTGGTGGCGTATGGCGACAGTTCCACGCCGGCCTGTATTTGGTTGCCTGTCTCGCAGTGGGTGGTCCAGTATTTCACGGTGACCTGCCCTTTGCCGGACATCTGGTCGATCATCAGGTAATAGGGTGTCTCCCTGTATTCGTTCATGTTGTCGGTCGCCTGTTTCAGTTGTGCCGTCAGTTGCTCCATCTGGCCGGCAAGCGCTTGCAGCTTGACACTCGAAACGGCATGGAAGGCGTGGGTCTCGTCATCCAGCAGGTCCAGCAGATAGCCGAGCAGTTCCTTGGCGGAGCGGGAGTCAAAACGCTCGCAGCCTCCCTTGCGGATGGAATAGGTGCCGTAACTCTCCGTGGAGCCGGGTACCGGATACTGGAGCTCATGATAGCTCTTTCCGTCCGAGTCCTTCACGCTGTGCACGGACAGCAGGGACTCGTAATTGCCGGTACGCAGGGGAATCACCCTGAACGTGTCTTCAAGGGAGGTGGTCTGTTCGTGCAGCAGCTTGTTTTCCACAGGCACGATGTTGATGCCCGCATGAAGCTCCTCCAGGATTTCCGGAGTGAAATGGGCGGGGAATACGATTTTCACCCACACCAGCTTTTCCTGCATCTTTTCCCGCACACGCTCCCCGAAACAGAAAGACAAGGCTTTCGGCAGGGGCTCCTTGTCAACCTCATCGAGGGGGACCGGTTGCGAAACCCGCAGGAAATGCTTGTTGTAAAGCTCCATCACCTCCTTGTCTATGACGGACATCACATCATAGCTCCGGAAGAAGGCACGGGTGGATTCCTCCGGCAACCGGCTTTTCTCATAGATGCCCGGCTCCATCCGGATGGGGGTTCCACCGACGGACCATTCCGTGCACGGAAGCAGGAACAGGTATTCATAGCTTTCGGTAAGGTTGGGGAAGTCAAGATAGAAAGAAATGTTTTCCAGGTCCGTCAGCGAGTCGTCCACCGCCAGGCCGAGCCACACCGTGCGGGCGGGCGTCCTTGTTTCCGTACGGGCAATCATGGTTTTCGACAGGGTATGGTCCACCTGATAGAGAATGTCGTCACACACCATGTATTTCACATCGGCTTTGTGCAGCAGGGTGTCACAGGCCGGATAAAAGGAAATGCTTCCGGCGGACAGCTTCTGGGTCAGCAGGTCATTCTCATAATACATGCCCGACTCTTTCGTAATCAGGTAGCCGGGCTCGATGGGACAGGCATGCACGACACCATGCGCGGGAAGTGCCGAGGTCAGTATGTCCGGTGTCAGAATGCGGGCGGTTTTTTCCAACAGCCGCGTCTCGATGGCCGTGAAGTCTTCCCCCAACATATACAGTTCGTTGGACAGCGCCTCAAGCATCAGTTTGACGACAGGGTCAAAATTTTCCGCTTTCTTGATTCCCCAGAATGCCGCCGCGTATTTCAGCATACGGTTCCTGATTTGCTCCTTGTTATATTTCTCCATACTCATACGCTTGTCATCGGGTTGAAATGGGTCCTAAATAAATCACATAGTAAAAACAACGCTTCTCTCCGGTATGCACCAGATTACCATAGACATATATCTGCACGCGTTTTTTTATGGTCGAAGCCTCGAATACATTGTCCTGCCGGGTGGTATCGTCGATAATGACCCGGACGTTCACATTCGTAAGACGCTTCTCGTACCGGGTGACGGCTTGGGTGATATAGTCGGAAAATTGCCCTTCCCAGCGGGTATGCGAAATGATACTCTCAAAATCAAGATAAAAAATCTCGCAACCGAACTCCTTGTCAAAGGCGTGCTCCCCGGGAGCCGTGTCAATCAACATCTCGATGAATTGGTCGATGGACTCTATCTCCGTACAGGATGCGAGGCGGCTGTTTTCCACATCCTCGCCGAGCAAGGCTCCAAAATCCAGAGGCAGTTTGCAAAATTTCGTTTCCATACTTGTCAGCGCCATTCATTATTCTCAAATTCGTCGTCACTGAATTGCAATATCCTTGCGGCAAACAGGAGTGTGATGCAGCTTTTTTGGTTCATACGGTCAACCTTACGCTGCAAACGGATGCAGTTCCCTTCCACGAAACGCAGGACGAATACGGCTTCCTGGTCCGGTTTGTCTTTCCGGTAGACCCGCAGGTCACCGTCCTCGCATGGTTGGCTGTAGGCACCCCATTGCAACAGGCCGTCACCCGGCATACCCGCAAGGGTACAGGTAACGAAACCGCCGTATGCCTCACCTTCCGGCAATCCGTCACGGTCGGTATTCCGTTTGAATTGCAGGTCAAATTCTTCTACTGTGTATGTCTCGTGACATACGGACAGTTTCATCGCATAACGGTCATTCACCGTTCCAGGCTCTTTCCGTTTAAACAAGACAGCAAACCAGTTCATAATCTCATTTCAAATTTAGGTGACACGAACCGCTGGCTTCCATTTCCCTGAAATGGATAAGCAGCGAAGTACAACTCTCTTTCACGGTCGAATGCACATGGAAATCCAGACATTGGGCTCCCTTGAACCTGATTGTTTCCTTTGGTGTCCCCAGCCTTCCCGAGGTGTTCATCACCTCCCCGCTTTTCAGGATGCGTGAATTGAACATCCATTCCAGCAACTCCTTCGAGGGAAATCCGGCTATGCTTACCTGCATCTGTCCCCCGGTGGTCTTTCCGGCCGCTTGCCCGCATGGGGTCATCGGCTTCCGGAAGTCATATTCATAACTCAACAAGTTGTAAGCCTGCACCTCATCATGTTCCGAGGGCTCGGCGGTCCAAAGTTTGATATACGATTGTGCACTCATAATATCCGTAATCTTTTATTCGTCCTCACTCATCAGATTGGTTTGCAACATAGTAGTCAGGGTCCGTTCCAGATTCATACGTGACTCCACGAACAATACTGTGTCCTGACTGTCCAGATGCTTGCGCGAATAGGCTCGCAGGTAGGCTTTGAATGCTTGTACCTTCGTGCGGTATTCGTCTAAGGGAAGTGCGAAGATGTCTTGCCCTCCCAATCGCTCCAGTCCGCATTTTTCCAATTCATCCTCAAATGATTTTTTTGACAAACCATTAGAAATGATATAAACAATTAATACCTTATACTGCGCCATATCTCTAATCAACTTAACTTAAGAATAAAAATACGTGTTATTATAAATCCTAAATACATACCTATCAAGATTAAATAAAAAGGAAATATGTACACATTATACAATATATCCTTATTTAAAAACACTATAAAAAAACAGAGAAACATCACCAGTAAAAACATATAATTCAATCTTGATAAAGAACGAAAAATCCAACTGTCATTCTTTGTTTGTTTCAATTTTTGATATGTATAAAAACTGGCAATAGCACCTAGTAATAAAAATGTGCGATACCAAACTCCTGTAAAAGTATATGGATACAATAAATTTAAAGAAATCAGAATCACGACAAACATATTACTTAAATCATTATATAATATACTATTTTTCATTCAGATTTTTTCTTTGGAAATATCGGTTCAACATGTTCTTTTCGCACAATATTAGTATTATCTTTAGGCAATACTAATGTTTCTGAATATAATTGTTCTATTATCCTAGCTATTTTGAATTTATTAATAATCGAAGGCTCTACAACTTTTTGTGGCTTAGGGCTAAAATAAAAATATTCACTTTTAAACTTTTGTTGTTCATTATATCTATAATTATGCTCAACAGAATGTTCTACAAAAGTATTTTTAACAGTATCTACAGAAGTTACTTGATAATAATCCTGTATTGCATAAGCTAATCCTGGCAAAAAATAATTACCTCCTCCATTCGAAAAATTATCAGGATTTGGCATTGCAATAGGTTCTCTCATCGTATAGTGCGTTTTAGGTATTTGGGTTTCAGACCATGGGCCTGGATAATGAGAATTTCCATTACCTACATTTTTGTAATATATAACAGCGACAATATAACACAAACACCCCCCAGCCCAAACAAATGGAAGTAAAATATCATCCGCAACCCCTATTCCTGTAACATCATCTACCATAATTGATAAAGACAAAGCAGAAGTTGCTTTTAGAACATTTTCAGGAGTAAACCATGAATCATCATATTGTTCTAAATGTGTGTTACAAATTTTAGAACTAGCTCTATATGCTTTAGGAGAAATATCTAATTTACATACATTATATGAATCATAGATAAGCGTAGTTTCATTAATACTAGTAGATATAGGGATATTTTCATAAAATGCATAACCGCAATTCTCAACATATCCTTCATATAAGTTACCAGAACTTAATAAATTGGTATATAAATCCAACGAAATAATATTTGATTCATTTCTTCCTTGCATAACTATTTCACCCACCGATTATCAAATTCAATACCATTCACGCTTACACTTTCAGGAGACAGAATCAAGGTAGTTGACAAGCCTTGCCCCAAAGATTCAATAACCCGTTTCAAATTGACGCAATACGCATTCGTAAACGCCACCTCAAATATCACCCCGGACGTACCGGTCTTGAACAGTATCGCCCCGCTCTTCTTCATCCACGGTTTCACGGCCCATCCGTAGATGTTGTTCTTCACTGTTTGCGAAAGAGTAATCATGATGCGTCCGCCACGCACTTCCCCTTCCGGCTGGTTCTTTATGCCATCGACAGGCTGGTGAAAACCGATTTTGAACTGTTCCACTGCATACTCGTCACCGTCAACACTGAATATGACATTCACATTGCTGTCCACTTGCGGAAAACTAAAGAGTCCCATAACATTGTTGTTTTTAAAATACCCACTGATTTTCAAATTCCTCCGCCCCGAACGTCAGCTTCTGAGCCTGCACGGTCAGCTTGGTTGCGATATAGCTCTTCCCCTGCCGGATATAGCTGATTTCCATATCCACACAGGTCGCTTTCTCAAAGAGTATCTTTTCGAGCGTGGAACCCTGGTTGTCATGGACCACGATGGCTCCGTTCTGATACTTGCGGGCATCCAGCATCCACTGGATCATGTCACGGTTGGGAAGATGGGGATAAGTCACATAGAACGTACCGCCTTTCACCTCGGTCTGGGCCTGTCCTTTGATGTCTATCCCCTGGGCGAACCCGAACTCACAGCCGATAAGCTGGTAACTGTCCTTATACATATCGACCAGCGAGGAAGCGGCAAGATTGCCGATCTTTAAGAATACTGTATATCCAAACATACTGTACTTGATTATTGGTGAATATTCCAGGTTAATTCATTCTGTTCGTCCAGACCCACCTCCAGATTTTTTCCTTTACACAGCTCTTCATTGATGATAAGCCGCGAAATCGGTCTGCGCAGGTAGTTGCGGATAACCCCGGCAACCTGACGGGCGCCGTATTTGGGAGTGAATCCTTTGTGGGCAAGCATTTTACGGGCATCGTCACTGATGGTGATACCGATACCTTGCTTGTCCAGCAGTTTCCTGACACTGTTGAACTGTATATCGAATATCTTCAACAGGATGTCTTCACGGATAGGAGAGAACGGGACGATTTCTGACAGACGCGCCAGGAACTCCGGACGGAAATACTGCCCCATCACCTCCATGATCTGGGTGGTAGCCGGCACATTGCCCGATTCCAACTGCTTCGTCAGCCATTCGCTGCCCACATTGGAGGTGAACAGTACAATGGAGTTGGAGAAGTCCCCTTCCTTGCCCAGACGGTCATGCAGTTTCCCTTCATCCATGATTTGCAGGAAAATATCATAAACGGACGGATGCGCTTTCTCTATCTCGTCAAAGAGGACCACCGCGTAGGGTTGCTGGCGGATTTTATTCACCAGCATACCGCCCTCCTCATAGCCCACGTATCCCGGAGGCGCCCCGTAAAGCAAGGCGGCGGAGTGCTCCTCTTTGAATTCGGACATATCAAAACGGATCATGGACTTTTCATCGTTGAACAGCGCCTCCGCCAGTGCCTTGGCAAGTTCGGTCTTACCGGTACCGGTAGGCCCCAGCAGGAAGAAGGAACCGATGGGCTGGCCCGGCTTGTTCATACCGCTGCGGGATTCAAGAATGGCATCGGTCAGCGTTTTCAGCGCCTGGTCTTGACCGACAACCCGACGGCGCAGGTAGTCTTCCATGTTGAGCAGGCGTTCCTTCTCCTGCGACTGTATCTTGCCGATAGGAATGCCCGTCTTGCTGGCGACAACGGCGGCAACCTCATAAATTCCTACCTCCTCTATGCTCTTTTCCGCAAATGACAGGATGGCGGACAGTGCGCTCCGCAGGTAAGCCGCCAGCTCTTCATACTCCTGCAATTCATGGATATCCGCCTCATCGGAAACCACGCCCAGAAGGATGGGGCTTAATTTGTTGTGCATCAGAAAAAGCAGCGTTTTCAGCTCTTCTGCCTTTTCTTGAGGAGTTTTTTCCTCCTTTTCTATCTCGTCCAGTCGGGCAAACAAGGCTTCCGTATCCTTCTTTCCTGTTTCATTGACCATCTTGATGGCCGAAAGTGTCATGTCCAGCAAGCCGATGGCGGAGTCGGGCAAACGGCGGTCTTTCACATACCGCTTGGCAAGGCGCACGCATTCCGCCACGGCATCGTCGCTGATTCCCACCCGGTGGTACTCCACGTATGATTGCCGGACGGAATGCAGCATCTGTATGGCGGACTTCAAGTCCGGCTCATTGACCTGCACCACCTCAAAACGGCGGTTGAACGCATGGTCAGGCTCTATAATCTTACGGTATTCGTCAATGGTGGTGGCACCGATAACGGTCAGGTCGCCGTGCGACAATTCGGGCTTCAGCACATTGCCGGCACCGGAATTGCCCTGCCGGCTATCCAGCAGGATATGAATCTCGTCAATGAACAGGATGGCGTTGTCAATGCCGCGCAACTCTTTCACGATATTTTTCAAACGGTCCTCTATCTCCCCCTTGTAGGTGGCGCCTGCTATGAGCGAGGCATTGTCAAGCTCAAACACACGGGCTCCCTCCAAGAACGAAGGCACCTTATGGTTGACTATGTTCCATGCAAGCCCATACACTAGGGCTGTTTTCCCCACCCCGGCGTCACCGACAATCAGCACGTTCGATTTGCTGCGGCTGCCCAGTACCTCCATGACCATGCGGTTCTCCCGGTCACGGTTGATGGTCGGGTAAAGCCTGTCTGCTGCGGTGGCGGTAAGGTTCACGCAATACTTGGCGAGAAAGGAAGTGGAAGAGGAAACGGAACTTTGAATGAAACTCTCCGGCACGTTGCCGGAAACTCCCGCCGGTTCGTTACCTGTATATATGGAATAGATATCTTTCTCCAGGATAGGGAAAGACCTGAGCTGGTCACTGGAAAAGGCGATGCCCGGTTTCGTCAGTGCCAGCAACACGCAGATGGGATTGATGTCAAACAGCCCCATCTGTATCCGAGCGTCGTCAGCTGCACGGAAAACGGCGTCAATCTTCTCCGACGGCTTGATTTCGGCGAACCGGGTGGATTTCGGACATTGTTCGATATGGACATCCGCCCATTCCTCCAGATACCCCAAATCCTTACCTATACTTATTATAAAATCTCTTAGCCCTACATCTTTATGAAGTAGAGCCTTCAACAAATGCGAGGGAGTATAACACTCGTTCGCATTTTCACGAGCCACTGCAAGTGCTATGTTAAGCGCAATTTTTACAGAATCATCAAGATTAATGAAACCAACTCCTGTATCCATAATCAATAAGATTTAAAAATTGCGCAGGAGAACATTGCAAATATAAGGCAAAAAAATAAGCCCGCCACTTTTCTAGGCAGTTTTTTTTATGTTAACGAACATAATTTTTGAAAAAACCAAAAAATATCGCAAAAAATTTCCCGAAAAACTTTTGTAATTTTCAGAAAGCTCCATATATTAGCCGCCGGAAATTGAAAGCTAAAGGTGAGGAGGCGCCGAACCGCCGGTAGCCGGAAATTCCGTAATCAACTTTTTTACAAACTTTAAAACTTTGAGAATATGGCATTTAAAGCGTCATTTAAGTTTTCAGACTCAAGAGAGTTTGATGTATTGAGATGGGATGTCAAGTTCAATCGCGATGTGGATCCCAAAGGCCGTCCGGCATCTGACATCTATGGTGGTAAAATCTATGTAGAAGTTGAATCTACTCCGGACACCATTGTGTTGGACAAGATGTTCAAACAGTATCAGCCCGTAAACGGAAGCATCGTCTTCAAAAAAGCGGATGAGGATGCCAAGATGAAAGAATTGGTATTTGAGAACGGTTACGTGGTGGAATACGAGGAGGCACTGAATGTGGCCAACCCCTATCCGATGACAATCAAGTTCGCCATTTCCGCACAGACAGTGAAGATGGACGAGGCTACATTTGTACAGGATTGGCCGGAAAATAACTAACGGTTGTTTTCTAATCAAAGTTTTTAAGGTGCCGGAATATACCAATTCCGGTTATTTCGGCACCAAAAAACATACCGACTGGTCGGATTGATTAATTAATTTTCATAGCAAAAGATAGTATGGGAGCAAGTTTTCTGAATTTGGTAACTACCAAGGTGACAGTGAAAGGAGAGGAACAGAAGTTCGTTTCACTACGGCTTCATCAGCGGTTTAACCGGCATCACGCCTTTACTGTAATTGTGAATTACCTCTCGCCCGGCAATACGTTCAAGCAGACACCTGAAAAATTCATCAATTACATCGGGGAGACTGTCAGCATCTCGTTCGCTCACAAGCAGACGGGCGAAAGTTATGACTTCGAAGGGGTTGTCACACAGGTGGAAATGGTCGGAAGCATGGGTGAGGCGGGCGGAGTGGCCATTCACGGAGCAAGCCCCACGATATTGTATGAGAACAACGGGACGCTTGACTCGTGGATGGACCAGACCCTCTCCGCCATCATAAAGGAGGCGACACAGGAATACGGGAAGGTCCCGCTGGCTTCCAATCCCAAATACTCCGCCAAAATTCCTTACATGGCGCAGTACAACGAGAGCGTCTTCGACTTTATGAATCGGCTCTCCGCCCAATATGGCGAGTGGTTCTATTACGACGGGAAAAAAGTCTATTTCGGCAAACCCGACAAGGACAACACGGAAAAGATCATGTACGATGTGGACTTGGAAGAGGTACGTCTGGTGGCAAATCTGGTGCCGGGCAAATCTGCAAGATACGATTATGTAGCGCAGGAGAACAAACAACATAATGCAGACACGCCCGCCAAACCCGATGGTATGAATGACCTCCAGTCCATTGCGCATGACTGTTCCGAAAAGGCGTATGGGGCCAAGACGACTGCCACCGCCAATCCGCACATCGCTGACAAGGCGGGACTGGACGGGCAGATGAAGGTCCTCAAAAATGAGTCCGGTGCCAATTTGTTGAACATAAGGGGCATAGGAAAGACATGCCGGATTCGGATAGGCGAAGTCATTGAGGTCTCTTTCCCCGGTGATATGAACCTGCCGCCTCTGGGAAAATTCCGCATCACCGAAATCACGCACGAGGTGCGCCGTGACGGGCATTATGCCAACACGTTTGCCGGGATTCCTGACGGAACGGTAAACATCCCTGTTCCCGACGCAAAACTCCCGCTGGCATTGCCCGAGCTTGCGACGGTGAAGAAAAATGACGATGAAAAGGAACAGGGACGGGTGAAAGTGAGTTTCGACTGGCAGAAAAACGGGAAAACAACCAACTGGATCAGGGTGCAGAGCCCCAATGCGGGAGTAAGCGACGCCGTATCCAAAAACCGCGGATGGGTGTTTGTTCCCGAAGTCGGTGACCAGGTCATGGTGGGGTACGAACACGGCAATCCGGACCGCCCCTATGTGACCGGAGCCATGTTCCATTCCGCTTCAGGAAAGGGAGGGGACAAGGACAACAAGACCAAAAGCATTATCACGCGCAGCGGAAGCGCCATCGTTTTCGATGATGAGACGGGAAGCATTGTCATCACCGACCAGACGGGAAAACAACTGATCCTGCTGGACGGGAAGGACGCCATTACGATTATGGCGAAAAAGAGCGTAGTCATCACCAACGAGGACAAGTCCGTTATCGTAATGGACGAAAAGTCCATCGGTATGCAGGCGGACACGATTTCCATCGAAGGAAAGAAAAACATTACGTTGGTCTCGGGCAAGGAAAGTATGGTATTCAGCAGCGAAAAAAACATCATCAACGGCAGTGCCACCAATATCAAGCTGGAGGCGGCCAAGGAATATGACTTGAATACACAGACCGGAACCATGAAAGGCACGAACCTCACCGTGGAGGGAACGGCAAACATGACCGTAACGGGAGGCATTGTGAAAATTAATTCATAAACGGATTGGATATGGGAGCATCAGCATCTGTAATACAGGAATACTACAAGGCGGTCGATTACTGGGCGGACATAGCCGGAAAGAAAGACTGGAAACTGGCGATATGGATTGTCGGAAGGAACGATGTGGACCTGGTGGACAAGTTCCTGGAGATAGAGCGTTCTCCTGTAGGACAGTTCGATGACATATTTTTCCGTTTCGACACGCCCTACAGAGGCGATGACAACGAATATGCCGCACAGCTCTGGCAGGAGTATGCCGGATGGTTTGAGGAACAGGCGGAAGAGAAGGATGACATGCTCAAGGCGTTGCGGCACGACGGGCTGCTCAGGACGGAGTACCGCCCCGACACATCGGCCGAGCCTACGGCGGCAAACCTGTGGAAGGAGATGTTGCGCTTCAAGGAGTGCATATCCCGCTTGGAGAATGCCTTCTTCTGCATCTATTTTCCTCCGGAACAATCCGGGGAGTTTCCCAGGACGGAATGGTTCGGACAGTTGCTGAAAGAGGGTGTCCCGCAGGGCATCCGTCTGACAACCATTGATTTGAAGAAGGACAGGAATGTCGCTCTGGACGAGTCGCCGGAGGTGGTCCACATACGTCCACGCTTTGACATGGCGGCGGCATTGCATAACCGGATGGCACGGGCGGATACCGGCAACGACCTGATCGCGCCGGAGAACCGGTTCAAACAGCAGGTGACGGCGGTCATGGACTGCACGCGGAAACAGAATTTGAAACCGCTGGAAAAGGAAATAAGGAAGCTCCTGGATATCGCCGGGGAACTGAAGGATGTGAATATTCGGATATCCGCTCTCTTCATCGCTTCCGAAGCCTGCTATGCTATCCGCGAATACAAAAGCAGCATGAGATACAGCGACAAGACCATCCGCGAAGCGGAAAAGGCGATGAAGGATGGCGAGGCGGCGGGATACAGCTACTGGAAGATGGCTGTTTCCATGAAGGCGGCAATCCTGACGGCAGAAAAAAAACGCGAAGAGGCGGTGGCTTTATACGAGGAGATAGCCGGGAAAGCTGTCGAACGGAAGGACCCCTATTATGTCATGGAGGGCTACCGGATGTGCGGCTTCCTGCGGTACGAGGAAGGGAAGCTGGAACAGGCGTTCGAATATTTCCTGCTGGCACTGGCGGGAGGAAACTATCTTTCCGAAGACATCAGACGGGGTTCCACCTTCACCTACGCGGCACACCTGGCGCTCCATACGGGCAGGCAGGTGCGTGCGCCGATTGACATCGAGGTACTGGAACACCAGCTTCACGAATGGCTGGGCGAGGACTGGAAGGAACTGGTGGAGAACCCCTCCATGCGGCAAGCAAAAGCCAGAAGAAAAGGAGGTATTTTCAACTGAAAGAGAATTTAATCAACATATAGTTTAAACTTAAATATCGAATTTATGGATCTTGGAAATTACGGAATCGGCGGAAACGAAGTGAAGATTGACGCCTCCGAAGGCATTGCGGAAATTCCACAAAACCGGACATTATTGGTGGAGCAGTTGACTAAAGACGAACCGGTGGCTCCCGAAGTGATCACGGGGCTGACCAATATCGACCAGGTCTTCGCGCATTTCTTACCGGAGATAGATATTGAGTTCACCGATGCGGAAGGTGCTCCCGTGGAGGAAAACTTCCGTTTTCACAATGTGGGGGACTTTTCTGTCAAGAAAATGACGGAGCAAAGTCATTTCCTGTCAGGACTGAATACGGAAAAGCAGTTCGCTGACAGAATGGAGAAGTCGTTGCGCTCCAACAAGGTGCTGCAACGGGTATTGGAGAATCCGGCAACACGCGAGGCATTCGTCAATTCGCTTTCTGCCATGCTGGACGATTTAAAGAAAAACGAGAAGTCTAACCCTGCAAATGAATGACAACAGCTATGAGTGAACAGAACACACACAGGGAGGCAGCCGTACAACAACAGCAGGCTGCGGCACAGCCCAGAAACCTGAACGCGGAGCTACAGGTCCTGGCTAAGTTTGGTGGTTTCAATGTCCTGGAGTCCTCTGTGGACGGCATACAGAACCTGAACCCGGAGCGCAAGGCGCGCCGTAACATTTTCCTTACAGACCCCGAACGGGCGCCTGAGCGCAAGGAGCTGGAAAAACGGCTCGAAATGTGGGTGGACATGCTGCAAGGCAACAAGTCCATCAGCGAAATGATCGAACTGTGCCAGAAGAAATCGGCGGCCGTCTCCGACCTGCTTTCCCAGAACCAGCTGAAGGCGGTGGAAGAGGTGAAACAATTGGAGAAGTCATACCGTACGGTCATGCTTTTCTACAAGAATACGGATTCCGACAAGATTAAGAACATTTCCATCGTCAATGCTTCCATGGAGCAGCTCACCGACTTGGACAACTCTTTCTTCATCGATGCCATTGCGGACGAGCTGCGTGCCAACTACGACCGTCTTGACCTGCGTACCAACTATTCCTTGCTGGTCATCCCCGGCTACCTGGGTTCCAACAAGGTGATTGAGAAATGGGCGAAGATAGCGCATGACAACAAGGTGATGATTTATACCGACTTCGCCGACCTTGAAAAGCCGGACGATGTCATCGAAATGTTCTTCGACTCCAACCTGTCGGGAGGCGATGTGTACAAGTCCAACGTATGTATGGCCTGCAACTACCTGGTCGGACGTGGACGTTATGCCGAACTGGGCGAGACGGAGGACTTGCTGATTCCGCCTTCCGCGGCACTGGCGGGCAGCGTGTACAAGACAGTGATGGCACAGGTCACCGCTGGCAAGAAATACGGTTCCATGAGCGAGGTGGACGGAGTGGCTTTCAACCTGAAGAAGAGCGAGATTTCCGAACTAGAGAAGATTGGTCTGATTCCCATGGTGAAGGAATACGGCAAGGTGATGGCGTTCTCCGCCAAGACGTTGTTCAACGGCGACAACCTGGGCTTGCAGACCTATTCGGTGGTACGTGTGTTCGACTGGGTGACCAAGGTATTGATGGACTTCCTCAACCGGCGCGCTTTCGAGAACTGGAACAGCAAGGCGGAGAGGGATTTGCGCGGACAAATCAGCAAGTTCCTGGACAGTATCCAGGGTCCCGGACGCCTGATTGAAAAATTCAAAATTCTCCGCTTCGAGCGTGACCCGAAACAGAAAGACCGCATTTTCCTCGACATTCACTTGACTCCTTACTTCCCGGCAAAGAGTTTTGTCATCAAGTTGGAAGGCACCAAGGGGGATGACGAGAATGACTGGAACAGCGATTATGCACAGGATGCATAAGCAATCCCTTTTCTGAAACAGCCGGAGGACTCCGGTTAACCTTTCCGGCTGTTTCCTTTCTTTACTTTTCTAAACCGTTCTCACTATGTCAGATGTGTTGAAAAATATAGCTGATGCCGTTGACAACAACAGCACCAGACGAGGATTCTCCGACCTTTTCGCCGACTCAAAGGCTGCCCTGGACAAGCTCCAGGCGGGACTGGGCGGACTGCTCCCATCCATGCCGGGCATGCCCGTAGCCAAGTTCGGCGACCTTGCCATAGGGATAGACATGCACCCTACGGTCACACCGCCGTCACCCGTCATGCCCGTGCCGCATGTTGGGAAAGTATATGACCTCATGGCGGACATCATGGCAGGCATCGCCGCCGCCATGCCGCCCGTCACCGAAGGGGTGGCGGGAGTGGCGTGCAGCATTCTCAAGGGGATGGCACCTACGGTGAAGGTGCATAACCAGTGGATTGCGCAGGCGGGCATAGGCATCGTGCACCTGCCCGCATTCGTCCTGCACCCGGCACCGCTGGTCAGCGGCATGTCCGAATCGGAGATGTGGATGGGCAGCGCGACCGTGTTGGCGGACGGTGCCCCCTGCTCCACGTTGACACATCCGGCGCTCTCCTGCAACCTGGTCGGCATCCCGACCATTCCTCGCAAGGGAAAGCCCAAGAAAGTGAGCAAGGCGTTGCTGGCACCCACATCCATGCTCTCCACCATCACCTCTGTAGGCAAGCCGGTGCTCGTGGGCGGGCCGCCCACCATCGACATGTTCGCACTGGCAATGAAGTTCGGGCTCAAGGGGCTGGGGAAAATGTGGAAGAAACTGGGCGACAAGTTCCAGGACCTGATTGACAAACTGAGAAAGAAAGGAAAGAACCGGCTGGCGGACATTCTCCAGCCCATCAAATGCAAGACATTCGGCGAGCCGGTCGATGCAGCAACAGGCAGGGTGTACCACACTAACGTGGATTTCGAGTTGCCCGGCCCCATCCCCATCGTTTGGGAACGCACCTATTATAGCGACGCTGCCGTGGACGGCCCGTTGGGTTACAACTGGCACCACAGTTACAACCTGGGCATCCGGCGGCTGGAAGAAGGGGCTTTCCTCTTCCGCCATGCCGACGGACGGGAGTCCTTCCTGCCCGTGCTGGAACCGGGGGATTCCTATTTTGACCGCAAGGAACAATTGCTCTGGACGCTTGACGGGCAGGGTTATCTGCTGACCGACATCCGGGGACTTCAATATCGGTTCGACGGACCGGAGAACCGCTTCGGCTACCGCATGGTGTCGGGCATATCCACCAAAGACGGATTCCGCATCCGTTTCGAATACGCTTCGGCTGGAAAACTGGCGGGAATCGTATCTTCTCGGGGGGAACGCTTGAAAGTGGAAACCGATGAATTGGGACGGGTATGCTGTGTGTCCATGAGACAGGATGGCGAGGATACCAGGCTTGTCCGCTATCGTTATGACGACCGGGGCGACATGGTGGAGACCACCGACGCACTGGATGTCAGCAAGCATTTCGTCTATACCGACGAGCATCTGCTGGTACAGCTGACCAATCAGGGAGGCATGTCTTTCCATTGGGAATACGAGGGCAAAGGTGAGAACGCCCGTTGTGTGCATACATGGGGGGACGGCGGTGTCATGGAGTACTTCATCCGTTACGGCAAAGGCTACACCCATATCCGTAACGGGGAGGGTGCCGAAACCGAATACCATTATGGGGAGGACAAGCTCATCTACAAGATAGTGGATGCCAATGGGGGAATCACACGCCGACAGTACAACGGATATCAGGAACTGGAGGTCACGGTCAACCCCGAAGGCTATACCCGCAAGACTTCCTACAACGAGTTCGGCCAACCCGTCCGGATAACGGACGAGAACGGCGAAGATACGTTCCTGAGCTACGACGGAAACCGCAACCTCGTCCTGCTCTGTACGCCGGGAGGGAAACAGCTCTCCTGGGATTACGACGGGATGGACCGTGTCGTCAGCCGCACCACGCTCAGCGGGGAGACTGTGAAATACACTTACGAGGGAGGCGTATTGCATACCATTACCGACGGACAGGGACGCGTCTATACCCTCACCTTCAACGACCGCTACGACCTCGAACTGCTGCGGTTCCCCAACGGCCTGTTCCGCAGGTGGGAATACGACGGCAGGGGCAGGCTCGTACTGGCGGTGGATGTCAAAGGCAATGCCACCCGGTATGCCTATGACCGGGCAGACAACCTGATACGGCTGGAAGAACCGGACGGCAACGTGCACCGATTCGAGTACGACGCCATGGGGAACATGGTACATGCCACGGACAACATCCGCGAGGTGAAGTTCACCTATGGGGCATTGGGAGTATTGAAAAGCCGTGAGCAGGAACGCCACCGGATTACATTCGGTTACAACAGCGAGTTGCAGCTCCGGCGCATCGGCAACGAGGCGGGTGACAACTATTTCTTCGAGTTGGACGGTTTGGGACAAGTCGTTACGGAAATCGGTTTCGATGGGCTGCGGCGCGAGTATGAGCGCGATGGTGCCGGACGTGTCACACGGGTAAACCGCCCCGGGGACAAATGGACGGAATACCTGTATGACGGGCTGGACAACATCCTGAAGGAAGAACAGTACGACGGCGAGGTATCTCTTTACACGTATGACAAGGACGGTATGCTTGTCAAGGCGGAAAACAGCGAGAACTTGCTGGAGTTCACCCGTGACAGGAAGACGGGACAGATTATTGAGGAGAAACAGGGAGAATATACCGTCAACCGCACGTACGACAGCGAGGGCAACTGTACCCGCATCACCAGCAGCCTGGGAGCAGACATCCGCCATACGTACGACCGGGAAGGTAACTTGCAGACCATGCAGGCAGGCGAAAGCTGGCAGGCGTCATGGGTACGTGACAATACCGGGCTGGAGGTGCAGCGCACCTTTTCCGGCGGTGTGACTGTCAGAACGGAACGTGACTGTTTCGGCAGGGAGGTACGCAAGTCGGTACGGTCGGGAGGCATAGAGCAAGG
>ULQN01045028.1_pt1 | contig 24364 bp, 20 predicted proteins | sample 1954491 | NCBI WGS metagenome assembly ULQN01 (sample SAMEA4835656, study PRJEB28245) | human gut metagenome | biome: gut microbiome; material: fecal sample | place: Denmark | collected 2008
TTATTTTTTATCATATACCTGAAGTCTAAAGTGTGGACAATTACAAGATTGGAAAACTTAAGGTGATAGATGTAGGTTAAACGTTATTGGTATTTATAATAAATATCTGTTTACCACTACAAAAATTGAAAACAGATAACCTTCAACATACAATCCTTCTGTTTGGAAATTTTTAATTTTATACGAGAATGTCTTCAGGTATTCATAAAAATATAAAGAAAGATAGAGGTACGAAATGAAATTCGTTTTTCGTACCTCTATCTTTCTTTATATTTTTATGAATACTTAATACATTTCTGTCATACAATTAAAATTTACACAGTTGCATGTGTAGATCTATTATCTGCTCCTTCATGGCTTTTCTGGAACAGTTTCTTAAAGCAGGAAACTGCAACCATAAGTCCAAGTGCCATCAGAAGTAAAGCGACGATCAACTGTAATCCATCGATCATAAATACGAATCCACCTGTTACAAAGATCTTTGTAAAGATTCCGATCACGGCCTGTACAAGGGCTGTAAATGTTACAACTAACATGATGCACATAGGTGCGTATAACATCCATCCTTTTCTTCCTGTTGTTAATAAGAAGACAGATAATGCGATCAATACCAAAGATGCTAATAACTGGTTTGCGGCTCCGAATAATGGCCAGATGTTGTTGTATCCACCTAAGCATAATAAGAATCCGAAGAATAATGTGATAACAGTTGAGAAATATTTGTTTGTAAATAATTTTCTTACCCCTGTAAGATCAGAGCCATCAGCAGCTTCTCCCATGAATAATTCCTGGAATGACATACGTCCGATTCTTGCTACAGAGTCAAGGGATGTTAATGCAAGTGCAGAAACACACATTGTCATAAAGCAAGTAGCTACATGTTTAGGGATTCCAAGTAATGTTAAGAATCCAGCTACATTTCCTGAGAAGATCTGGAATGGTGTTCCTTCAGGCATTTTACCACCGACAGCTGCTGCACCGACAACAACTAAGGCGATAACACCTAATAAAGATTCTACCATCATAGATCCATATCCAACACAAAGCATGTCTTTTTCATTGCTGACTGTCTTAGATGATGTTCCGGAAGATACCAAACTGTGGAATCCTGAAACAGCACCACAGGCGATCGTGATAAATAATGTAGGGAATAAGCTTTTTCCACCAACATTAAATCCGCTGAATGCTGGTAAATTCATTGCTGGATGGGCAACAAATACACCAAGAACAGCACCGATGATCATTCCGACTAATAAGAAGGTACTTAAATAGTCACGAGGCTGCATCATTAGCCACATTGGCATAACAGATGCAAGGAATAAGTAAACCATAACGACTGCGATCCAAGTATTTTTTGTAAAATATAATGGGAAGGCAATACCAACGGCTAACATAACGAGCAGTAATACAAGTCCTGCAACAAATTCTACTTTCTGGTTTGGTTTTACATATTTTGTGAATAATCCGAAAACAACAGCTCCTAAGATAAATAACATGGAGATAGAAGCAGCGGCAGCGTTTGGTGAACTTTTAGCACCTGTTACTGTGAATCCGTTAAATGTTCCTGCAACCATATCTGTGAAAGCTGCGATTACAAGTAAAGTAAATAACCAGGAGAACAGAAGAAATAATTTTCTTCCTGTTTTACCAATGTATTTCTCAATCAGGACACCCATGGATTTTCCTTCGTTCTTTACAGAAGCGTAAAGAGCTGTAAAATCCTGAACGGCTCCGAAGAAGATACCACCGATCAACAGCCAGAGAAGAACTGGCAGCCATCCAAACATTGCGGCGATGATTGGTCCGGTAACAGGACCTGCACCTGCGATGGATGAAAATTGATGGGAAAATACAACGGCTTTTGGTGTCGGGATGTAATCTTCACCATCTTCGTGTGTGTAAGCTGGGGTTTTCGCTTTAGGATCGATTCCCCATGTCTTAGCTAACCAGCGTCCGTAAAGGGCATAACCAGCAACTAATACGACGATTGCGATTGCTACGATTGTTAAGCTATTCATTCTTAATCACTCCTCTTAAAATAAACTCTATCATAAAATAAAATGTATTCAAAACACAGGATACAATAAAAATGAGTAAAAAAAATCTCCTGAAATGCCTGCTCAGCATTTCAGAAGACGAATATTCTCCGCGGTACCACTTCTTTTTATTACTCAAATCGTAATCCCTTAGTCACATCATTTAATGTGCTCCTTGATAACGGAAGGATTCCGGTCGCACTTACTAATGAATCATCATGTTCAGCTGACTGCTCGCAGGGGATATGGATATAAGTTCTTTATTGCCTCACAGCAACCGGCAACTCTCTGAAAAAGAATTCAAATATCAATGTGTCCTGCTCATTGCATTCTGTATTTCGTTGCACTCATAATAGTCCTATAAAAAAAGAATGTCAAGAGAAAATAATGTTCTATTTTTGATACAATCAAGCCATTAAGGCTTTGCTTACTTCCTTAAGATTCATACCGTTAGAGCCTTTGATCAGTACGACATCGTTCTTTTTTAAGTAAGTTTCAAGGAAAGCGATCAGTTCTCCGTTAGAAGAAAATGCACGGGTATGAAGAGAAGGATTTTCCTTCCATGCTTCCTCAATATAATGTCTGGAAAGTTCACCAGTGATAAAGAGATCTGTCACTTTTGTTGTAGCGATAAAACGTCCCACTTCTTTGTGGTATTCCGGTGAATCTGGTCCAAGTTCTAACATGTCAGATAAGACAGCGATCTTTCTTCCACGAGTCTTAAATTCAGATAAAATACTTAAACTTGCTTTCATGGAATCTGGGCTTGCATTATACGCATCATCGATCAGAATATAGTCGTTAACGTGGATAATATTCTGTCGCTGACCAGAAAATGTGGATAACTGTGCCTTGATCGCACTCATTGGAACATCATAGCGGAGTCCGATCGCAATGGCGGCTAATGCATTGGATACATTATGCTTTCCAAGTACATTTAAAGTGATAGGTTCTTTCATATCACCATAGTGGAATTCAAATAAAGTCTGTCCACCTTTTTCACGGATTTTTTCTGCACGGTAAGTACAATCCTCTGCGAAACCGTAAAATTCATATGGTTTTTTGACATAATCGATATGTTTACGGATCATATCATTATCTCCATTTAAGAATAGGACACCATCTTCAGGCAGACCATTCTGGATATCTAATTTTTCGATACAGATATTGTCTCGGGAACCCATCATCTCAATGTGTGAAACACCAACATTTGTGACAACACCAACGTTTGGATGGATGATATTACCAAGAGTTGTGATCTGTCCCTTTTCACTCATTCCCATCTCAAGAACACCGATTTCATCTTCGGATGTCAGATGATCTAATGTTAATGGAACACCAACCTGACTGTTTTGATTGCCAATCGTTTCAAATACTTTGTATTTGCCCTTTAAAACATGTGCGATCATCTCGCGGGTTGTTGTTTTACCAACACTTCCAGTAACGCCGATGATCGGAAGAGACATTTTATTTCTGTAATAGGCAGCAATCTGCTGCATGGCTGTCAAAGTATCAGGAACTTTGATGTATGGAGCATTTCCTGAAGCTTCTGTATGTTCTTGTGTTAAGCAGGCACCGCCTTCTTTTAATGCATTAGGAATAAAAATATGGGCATCAACACGTTCTCCGATGATCGGTACAAATAAAGTGTTAGGACCGATCTCCATAGAATTCGTACTTAAGTGGTCAATCTTCATGGAAGGATCACCACATAAAAGTGTTCCGTCTGTTGCTTCTAAAATGTCTTGAATTGTTATATTCTCCATAGAAAACCTCGTTTCTTTCACTGTTAGATTTCAGCATAGGTGTGATTGATGATAACGGTTTAAAAAATTTATGCTGTTATCTACAGATTATAGCATAAAATGAAGTTGTATGATAAAATGATAGCCAGAAAATACAAAAAACATATTAGAAAAGAGGGTTCATGAGTTTTACACATTTACATGTCCATACAGAATACAGTCTGCTGGATGGTTCCAGTAAGATCAAGGAGCTAGTTCATCAGGCAAAAGAGCTTGGCATGGACAGCATTGCGATCACCGATCATGGAGCGATGTACGGAGTGATCGATTTTTACAGGGCAGCGAAAGCAGAAGGAATCAAACCGATCATTGGATGCGAGATTTATGTAACAACTGGTTCGAGATTCGATAAAGAAGCCAGTCAGGGAGATAAAAGATACTATCACCTGGTACTTCTTGCCCAAAATGACACGGGTTACCATAACTTGATGAAGATCGTTTCCAGGGGGTTTACCGAAGGATTTTATTACAAGCCACGAGTAGATTATGAAGTTCTGGAAGAATACAAGGAAGGTCTGATCGCATTAAGTGCATGTCTTGCTGGGGAAGTTGCAACTTATATCCGTGAAAATAACTACGAAAAAGCAAAGAATACGGCGTTGAGATTACAGGATCTTTTTGGAAAAGACAATTTCTTCCTGGAACTGCAAGATCACGGAATTCCAGATCAGACAAAAGTAAACACGGCACTGCTTAAGATGTCAAAAGAGACAGGAATTGATCTGGTTGCTACAAATGATATTCATTATACATTTAAAGAAGATGCCGAGGCACATGATATCCTGCTTTGTATCCAGACGGGGAAGAAAGTGCAGGATGAAGACCGTATGCGTTATGAAGGAGGTCAGTATTATTTAAAATCTCCGGAAGAAATGCAGAGATTGTTCCCATATGCAAGAGAAGCGATCGAGAATACAGGCAAGATTGCCAAACGTTGTAATGTTGAAATCGTATTTGGAGAACAAAAAGTGCCAGAATACGATGTGCCAGAAGGATACACTGCAGTTACGTATCTGAACCATTTATGCGAAGAAGGCTTAAAACGTCGTTATCCGAATATTACAAAAGAATTAAGAGAGCGGCTGGATTATGAATTGAAAACTATTGAAAATATGGGATATGTTGATTATTTTCTGATCGTATGGGATTTCATTCATTATGCAAAAGAACATGGAATCGCAGTGGGACCTGGTCGTGGTTCCGCAGCCGGAAGTATCGTTTCTTACTGTTTGGAGATCACAGATATCGATCCGATCCGGTATCAACTGCTGTTTGAACGTTTTTTAAATCCAGAACGTGTATCCATGCCCGATATCGACGTGGATTTCTGTTATGAGAGAAGACAGGAAGTCATTGATTATGTTGTAAGAAAATACGGGAAAGATCAAGTAGTACAGATCATCACTTTTGGAACTATGGCTGCAAGAGCCGTGATCCGTGATGTCGGAAGAGTTTTGGATATTCCATATGCAAAAGTAGATGGAATATCAAAGATGGTTCCAAATGAATTAAATATTACGATCGATAAAGCATTAAAGATCAGCAAGGACTTGAGAAATGCTTATGAGCAGGACGAAGAAACACATTATCTGATCGATATGTCGAAGAGACTAGAAGGACTTCCAAGACATGCTTCCATGCATGCAGCTGGAGTCGTGATCGGTAAGACAGCGATTGATGAATATGTGCCATTAGCAACAGGTGCAGATAACGCAGCTGTTACTCAGTTTACGATGACAACGATCGAAGAACTTGGTCTGTTGAAGATGGACTTTTTGGGACTTCGTACATTAACAGTCATTCAGGATGCAGAGAAAATGGTGCGAAGAAAAGTGCCGGATTTTGATATCACGAAAATTGATCCGACAGACAAAGAAGTTTATGAGATGATCGGAAATGGTCATACAGAAGGTGTGTTTCAGTTGGAAAGTTCAGGAATGAAGTCATTTATGAAAGAACTAAAACCACAGAATATGGAAGATATCATTGCTGGAATTTCTTTGTATCGACCGGGACCAATGGACTTTATTCCACGATACATTGAGGGAAAGAATCATCAGGAAAGTATACATTATGAATGTGAACAGATGGAAGAGATTCTGGAGCCAACCTATGGATGTATCGTTTATCAGGAACAGGTTATGCAGATCGTTATGAAACTAGCCGGATATACGCTTGGACGAAGTGACCTTGTACGTCGTGCGATGTCCAAGAAAAAAGGCGATGTCATGATCAAAGAACGACAGAATTTCGTTTATGGAAATGAAGAAGAAGGAATTCCAGGATGTATCAATAACGGTATTGATGAAAAGACAGCGAACCAGATCTGGGATGAGATGTTAGACTTTGCAAAATATGCATTTAACAAATCTCATGCGGCAGCATATGCAGTAGTTGCCTATCGTACAGCCTATTTAAGATGCCATTATCCAGTAGAATTTATGGCAGCCTTGTTAACCTCTGTTCTTGGAAATACAAACAAGATTTCAGAATACAGTTATGCCTGCAAGAAATTAGGAATTAAGATTTTGCCACCAGATATTAACTATGGAGAGGGTGCGTTCTCTGTAGACCATGGAAATATCCGCTATGGACTGACTGCGATCAAGAGTCTGGGGCGGCCAGTCATTGAAGCGATCATAAGAGAACGAAATTTAAATGGACCATACAGAGATTTTAAAGATCTCGTGGAACGATTATCAAGCAAAGAGATCAATAAACGAACTGTAGAAAATCTGATCAAATCGGGAGCTTTAGATTGTTTTCATGTAACAAGAAAGCAGCAGATGATCGTCTACGCCAGTGTGATCGATAGTATCCAGAAAGAACGGAAAAATGAGATCGCAGGACAGATGAGTCTGATGGATCTTCTTGGAGAAGAAGACCAGCAGTCTTTTCAGATTTCCTATCCAGATGTTGGGGAATATGAGAAAGAGCAGAAACTTGCCATGGAAAAGGAAGTGCTTGGGATCTACGTCAGTGGACATCCTTTAGAGGATGATGTAGAACGCCTTGAACGAAGTGTAACAGCACATACTTCTGATTTTGTGATCGATGAAGAAACAGGAAAGACAAAGATTCACGATCGGGAAAGCTGTATCATTGGCGGTTTGATCAGTGAGATGAGTGTGAAACTTACGAAGAAGAATCAGAATATGGCATTTATCACACTGGAAGACTTAAGAGGAACCGTGGAAGTTGTCGTATTTCCAAGACAGTATGCGACATATCAGTCTCTTTTAAGAGAAGATGCCAAAGTATTTATCAAAGGAACAACACAGATTTCTGAAGAAGAAAGCAAAGTCATATGTAATCAGATCATCAGTTTTGAGGATAGCAGACAGGAATTATGGGTACAATTTGCGGATAAAGAAGCATTTTTTAAAGAAGAGGATGCATTAAAAGGTATTTTAACTTCCTATCCCGGTAAAAATCCAGTGGTGATCTATTGTAAAACAGAACGTGCTGTGAACCGTCTAGGGAGAGATTATATGGTTTCTGGTGACGAGAATTTATTATTTGATCTCGAAAAACGATATGGAAAAGAAAATATTCGGGTTAGATCGTTAGGAATATAACAAAGACTATTGAAAAATTTCTTTAAATGGATTAGAATAAAAGCCAAGTTAAGAATTGTATGGATTAATAATTGGAGGATATTGCAAATGGGAAAACCAAACATTAAAACAATTGGAGTTTTAACAAGTGGTGGAGATGCACCTGCTATGAACGCAGCAGTGCGTGCCGTAGCCAGAATTGGTAAAGAAAGAGGATTAAAAGTTAAGGGAATCCGTAAAGGTTACAATGGACTGTTAAACGAAGACATCATCGATTTAACACCAACAGAAACAGCCGATACGATCTTCCGTGGAGGTACAATCCTTTTCACAGCCAGATGTGAAGAATTTAAGACAGAAGAAGGTCAGAAACGTGGTGCTGAGATCTGTAAAGCACATGGAATCGACGGACTGGTAGTTATTGGTGGAGACGGTTCTTTCCAGGGAGCTAAGAAGTTAGCAGCACTTGGAATCAATACGATCGGTGTTCCAGGAACGATCGACTTAGATATCGCATGTACAGAATATACGATCGGATTCGATACAGCTGTTAACACAGCGATGGAAGCGATCGACAAGATCCGTGATACATCAACATCTCATGAAAGATGTAGTATCGTAGAGGTTATGGGACGTGGAGCTGGATATATCGCATTATGGTGTGGTATGGCAACAGGAGCAGAAGATATCCTGATCCCAGAAAGCTTTGATGGAAACCTTCCTAAAGTAGAACAGCAGATCATCGAACATTTACTTCGTAACAGAGCAAAAGGTAAGACACATCATATGGTAATCAATGCCGAAGGTGTTGGACATTCTTACAGTATGGCGAAGAGAATCGAATCTGCAACAGGTATTGAAACACGTGCTACGATCCTTGGACATATGCAGCGTGGTGGAAGCCCAACAGCAAAAGACCGTGTATACGCTTCTATGATGGGTGCTTACGCAGTTGACTTATTATGTGCAGGAAAGACAAACCGTGTTGTTGGATACCAGAACGGAAGATTCATGGATATGGACATTGACGAAGGACTCGCAATGACAAAAGATATCGATGAATATCAGCTTCAGATCGCACATTTATTAGGAAAATAAATAAAACATGATCTTAGAGGAATCCTGTTTATCTAGGATTCCTCTATTTCTCTATATAGGAGCATTATTTTATGAAAGAATTACGACCAGTACAGGTCATATTGCTTGGATTTTTAATTACAATATTTGCAGGATCGATACTGCTTGCACTGCCGATCGCAACACAAAGCGGGCAGGCAACGCCTTATATTGATGCATTATTTACAGCAACAACATCTGTGTGTGTGACGGGTTTGATCGTTGAGACAACAATGACACATTGGAGTATATTTGGGCAGGCAGTGATCATATTGCTTGTACAGATCGGAGGACTTGGTGTCATTACGATCACAACAGGAATGTTTTTTATGCTTCGAAAGAGGATCACTCTTGGAAATAGAATGTTGATTCAGGAGTCTATGGGTCTTAATACAATGACAGGTTTAGTTCCATTAGTTAAGAAGATTCTGATCGGGACAGGGATCATAGAAGGAATTGGAGCAGTTCTTTATGCGACTCAGTATGTGCCGGAATTTGGCATTGGATATGGAGTATGGGCAGCAATCTTTAATTCAATCTCGGCATTTTGTAATGCAGGAATGGATATTGTAAGAGACGACAGTCTGCGAAGCTATGTGACGAATCCAGTTATGAATTTTACGACAATGGGGCTGATCATCCTGGGAGGTCTTGGATTTGTTGTATGGAAAGATCTTTGGCAGGGATTCAAAAAGATCGTAAAAGATAAAGTTCCTGTAAAAAGGATGATACAACAATGGAGACTTCAGACCAAGATCGTGTTATCCATTACGTCATTTTTGATCTTGTTTGGTACAATATTGATCTTTCTGTTTGAATATCATAATCCAGCAACTATGGAGAGTCTGTCATTGCCACAGAAGATACAGGCATCACTGTTTCAGTCTGTGACGACACGTACCGCAGGGTTTGAGACGGTAGCACAGGGCGCATTGACGGATGCATCTTCGCTGGTTTCTATGTTTCTGATGATCATCGGAGGATCACCAACTGGTACTGCAGGCGGTGTCAAGACAGTGACATTCGCAATTCTTGTATTTTGTGTGCTCTCTGTGGCAAAACAAGAAGAATCAATTACGTTATTTAAACGAAGAGTTCCACAGAATCTGTTGGCTAAAGCGCTTGCGATCATTGTGATCAACTTGATCGTGCTGATGACATCTGTGTTATTGCTGTTGGTATTTGATCATGGGACTTTTATGGATTCATGCTATGAATGTGTATCAGCACTCGCGACAGTTGGTTTAACCAAAGGATTGACACCGAATTTGACAATCGCAGGGAAAGTGATTATCATCATTACCATGTATTTAGGGCGTGTCGGACCGATTTCTATGGCGATCGGTTTTTCACAGAAGAATAAGAAAAAGATGGTCATGTATCCGGAACAGGATCTGATCTTATAAGTGAAATAGATTCATATTATAACATGATATCGCAACGGAGGTAACGGAGAAGAATGAAGAAGTCAGTTGCAGTTTTAGGACTTGGAAAGTTTGGAAGCAGTATCGCAAGGTCACTTGCCAAAGGTGGAGCAGAAGTACTGGCAGTTGATAAAGATGAGGATCTTGTAAGAGATATCGCAGATAAAGTAACTTGTGCAGTCTGTGTGGATATATCTGATAAGGAAATGATGAACAACATCGGATTGGAAGGAATGGATGCAGTTGTGATAGCAACTGCAGAGCATTTAGATTCCGGTGTTATGGCATTGATGATCGTCAAAGAGATCGGTGTGCCATATGTTCTTGCGAAGGCAGACGGAACTTTAAAAGGAGAGATATTAAAACGTGTTGGAGCCGATGAGATCGTTTATCCAGAAGAAGAGATGGGAGCAAGGATCGCAAACAATCTGCTTGGAGGAAGTATGACAGATCTGTTTGACCTTTCCGCAGATACAAGTATCGTTAAAGTACCGGCAAGAAAAGAATGGATCAACAAATCATTAGTAGACATTAATTTCCGTGGAAAATATAACGTTAACGTCATCGCGATTGAAGGAGAAGGTGGTGTTGACGGGGCTCCAGATCCAACGAAACCGATCAAAGATGAGGAAAATCTTGTGCTGATCGGTAAGAAAGACGATCTGGTCAAATTAAGAAAATAATAGATCGGAGGTGGATAAGAATATGATCACAACCACTCAGAATAAGCAGATCAAACAGATCATCAAATTAAAGAAGAGTGCAAGAGAAAGAAGAAAACAAGAATTATTTCTTGTAGAAGGAATTCGTATGTTTACAGAGATCCCAGAAGAATATTTATATAAAGTCTATGCATCTGAAGATTTTTATAACGAACATAGAGTGATTTTTGAACATATGGATGTGGAATTGGTATCACCTCAAGTTATGAAAGAGATTTCCGATACGATGACACCACAGGGAGTTCTTGCACTGGTGAAGATGATGAAATATTCTTTAGAAGATCTTCTAGAACAGGAAAAACCATTATTTCTGGTGCTTGAGAATCTTCAGGATCCGGGGAATCTCGGGACGATCCTTCGAACAGGAGAGGGTGCAGGGATCAATGGTGTTATCATGAGTCATGATACAGTAGATATTTATAATCCAAAGGTTACGCGCTCCACGATGGGATCAATATTTCGTGTGCCATTTGTCTATGTCGATGATCTTTTAGAAGTTGCAGAAACGATGAAACAAAAGAATATCATCACGTATGCAGCACATCTCAATGGAACAGACTATACGAAGGAAGATTATCAAAAAGGAACCGCATTTTTCATTGGCAATGAGGGAAATGGTCTGACAGATAAGTTGACAGACAAAGTACAAAAGAAGATCAAGATTCCAATGTGTGGTAAGGTAGAATCATTAAATGCAGCCATGGCATCAGGCCTTTTAGTTTATGAGGCAAGACGCCAGAGACAGGGGGTGGATTAAATGTATGCAGTTTATTGGCTGATCGCATCTGCGGTATTTTTACTTGTTGAGATCATGACACTTGGACTTACAAGTATCTGGTTTGCAGGGGGAGCCGTTGTTGCAGCGATCACAGCACTATTTGGTGTTCCGTTTTGGGTACAGATGTTGATATTTATCGTGGTAACATGTCTGTTGTTTGCACTGACAAGACCAGTTGCCAAACGATATTTAAACAGCAAGGTGCAAAAAACGAATACCGATGCATTGATCGGACAGACAGCACTTGTCAAAGAAACGATCAATAACATGGAAAGCAAAGGGTTGGTTCAGTTAAATGGCCAGGATTGGACTGCGAGAAGCTTTGAGGCTGGAGAGATCATTCCAGAAGGCAGCGAAGTGATCGTAAAAGAAATCCGAGGCGTGAAACTGATCGTAGAAAGAGAGGTATAAGATTATGTCGATTATTTTATTTATTATCGTTATCGCATTGCTTGCGATGATCATTTCATCCACAGTGCGTATCGTGCCGCAGGCACATGCTTATGTTGTAGAACGACTGGGTGCTTATCAGGGAACATGGTCTGTAGGACTTCATGTCAAAGTCCCATTTATTGATCGTGTTGCAAGAAAAGTCAACTTAAAAGAGCAAGTTGTGGATTTTCCACCACAGCCAGTTATCACAAAAGATAACGTTACGATGCAGATCGATACAGTTGTATATTTTCAGATCACTGATCCAAAATTATACAGTTACGGTGTAGAGAACCCGATCATGGCAATCGAGAATCTGACAGCTACAACACTTCGAAATGTCATCGGTGATCTGGAATTAGATGAGACATTAACTTCCAGAGAGACGATCAATACACAGATGAGAGCAACACTTGACGTTGCGACAGATCCATGGGGAATCAAAGTAAACCGTGTGGAACTTAAGAACATCATTCCACCAGCAGCCATTCAGGATGCCATGGAGAAACAGATGAAAGCAGAACGTGAACGAAGAGAAGCGATTCTGATCGCAGAAGGTGAGAAGAAGTCCGCGATTTTACGTGCAGAAGGACAGAAAGAATCTATGGTCCTTCAGGCAGAGGGAGATAAGGAAGCAGCAATCCTTCGTGCGGAAGCGAAGAAAGAAGCAACGATCCGTGAAGCAGAAGGTCAGGCAGAAGCGATCCGTGCGATCCAGAAAGCGAATGCACAGGGTATTGAATCAATCAAGGCAGCCAAAGCTGACGATGCAGTCATCCAGTTAAAGAGCTTAGAAGCATTTGCTAAAGCAGCTGACGGAAAAGCTACAAAGATCATTATCCCATCTGAGATTCAGGGGATGGCAGGTCTTGTAAAATCAATTACAGAAGTTGCCAAAGACGATGAGAAGAATATTGCAGATCTGATCGAAGAGCAGGTACAAGACACTGTAAAAGAACAGTAAGATCAGAAAATGTTTATGAAAATATGACAACCCTTGGCGGTATGCCGGAGCACTGAAGAGGTGTTCCGGCTTTTGCCATGTTTGATATTGATGGGAGATAAAAGATGAAGACAATCGTTTGTTATGGAGATTCTAATACTTATGGCTATAATCCAGAAAATGGATTCCGTTATGAATATGAAGAACGATGGACAACCATTTTGCAAAAGGAACTGAAAGATTCTGCGATCGTGATTCCAGAAGGATTAAACGGCAGAACAACAAGTTTTGAAGATGAGTTAAGACCAGGAAGAAATGGTGCAACATATTTAGATCCATGTTTACACAGCCACGGACCGATCGATCTGGTAGTGTTAATGCTTGGAACGAATGACCTTAAGATCCGTTTTCAGGCAACACCAACAGATATCGGAAAAGGGATCGACCGTCTGATCAAGATGATCAAATCGATCACTCCACAGAAGAGACAAGATGGACAATCCGCAAAGATCCTTTTAATGGCACCACCGCATCTGGGGGATGATCTGACAGAGATTCCAAGTGGAGAAGAGATGGGATTTGAAAGAGGGATCAGTTATTCCAAGAGATTGGCACCGATTTATGAAGACTGGGCAAAGTTTCATAACATTGAATTTCTGGATGCAGCAAAATATGCAAAAGCTTCCGAAATCGATGCCTGCCACCTGACAAGAGAAAGTCATAGGAAATTAGGTGAAATGGTTGCGAAAAAATGCAAGGAAATCCTTGAAATATAAGGGTTTCGGGTTGTTTTCAAAGATGCATTCCTATATAATAACAACTATATGATGTCTGCCAGGGATCAAAGGGCAGAGACATCCAAGATACAACAAAATGGAGGAACAAAAGATGGACGCAAAGACAAGCTTAAAGGGAAGAAGTTTCTTAACATTAAAAGACTTTACACCAGAAGAAATTGGTTATTTTTTAGATTTAGCAGCGAAATTAAAAGCAGATAAGAAAAAAGGGATCACAGGAAACAGTCTAAAAGGGAAAAATATCGCTCTTTTATTTGAAAAACCAAGTACAAGAACAAGATGTTCATTTACGATCGGATGTGTTGATGAGGGTGCACACCCAGAATATCTAGGAAAAGATGATATTCAGTTAGGACACAAAGAATCTGTAGAAGATACAGCAAGAGTTCTTGGAAGAATGTTTGACGGGATCGAATTTCGTGGATTCTTACATGAGAACGTAGAGAAATTAGCAAAATACAGTGGAGTTCCAGTATGGAATGGTTTAACAGATGATTACCATCCAACACAGATCTTAGCGGACTTCTTAACATTAAGAGAACAGTTTGGAGAGATCAAAGGATTAAACTTCGTATTCGCTGGAGACGGAAGAAATAACATGAGCAACTCTTTAATGATCGGATGCAGTAAGATGGGATTGAATTTCACATGCTTAGCACCAAAGAGTTTATGGCCAAATGAAGAACTGGTAAAACAGTGCGAAGAGTATGCGAAAGAATCTGGAGCTAAGATCCGTTTTACAGAAGATGTGAAAGAAGCTGTGGAAGGTGCAGACTGCATTTACACAGACGTATGGGCATCTATGGGTGAAGAAGACAAGGCAGCAGAAAGAATTGCTTTATTAAGACCATATCAGGTAAATAAAGAAATGTTAGAGATGACAGGAAAAGATACTACAGTTGTTATGCATTGCCTGCCAGCAGTTAAAGGACATGAGATCACAGAAGATGTTTTTGAACATTATGCAGATGTGATTTTTGATGAAGCAGAAAATCGTATGCACACGATCAAAGCTGTTATGGTAGCGACTTTAGGAGAATATTAGGAGATAGGATATTCAATGAAAAGTAAGATTCTCAAGGAATTAAAGAATGCAGATGATTATATATCAGGACAGCAGCTTTGTGAGCGGTTGGGAGTTTCAAGGACTGCTGTCTGGAAGCATATCAAAGCATTAAGAGCAGAAGGTTACGAGATTGATTCTGTGACAAATAAAGGCTATAAACTTATGATGGAACCAGATCTTTTGACAAAAGAAGAAGTAGCATCCTGCCTTCATACCAAATGGCTTGGAAAAGATCTTCATTGTTATGAGACAATGGATTCTACAAATCTTGAGATCCGCCGTCTGGCAGAGGCAGGTGCCGGTCACGGAACCGTTGCGATCACAGAAGAACAGACGATGGGAAAAGGAAGAAGAGGACGAAGCTGGTTGGCAGAAGCTGGAGCAGGGATCGCGATGAGCTTTCTTCTAAAACCTCAGATCGAAGCTCAGAATTCTTCTATGCTTACGTTAGTTACTGCATTAGCGGTAAATGAAGCAATCTGTGAGACAACAGGAATTCGGGCAAAGATCAAATGGCCAAACGATATCATTGTGAATGGAAAGAAGATCTGTGGAATCCTAACAGAGATGAGCCTTCAGATGGATGAGATCAATTACATTGTAGTGGGACTTGGTATCAATGTAAATATCGATCATTTTCCAGAAGATTTAAGTGATAAGGCAACTTCACTCCAGATCGAGGGAGGAAGAAAGATCAAGAGAGCTCCATTGGCAGCGAAAGTGTTAGAATGTTTTGAGAAATATTACGATATGTTTTTGAAGACAGAAGATCTTAGCATGTTGCAAGATGAATACAATAAACTTCTGGTACATACAGACCAGAAGATCAAGGTTGTCAGAGGTTCCAAAGAAGAGATATTCTTATCAAGAGGCATCAATCATCGTGGAGAATTACTGGTAGAGGATGAAGATGGAAAGGTATCAGAAGTTTCATCCGGAGAGGTATCAGTAAGAGGTATCTTGGGATACGTATAAGAGATTCCGAGAATATATACAAGAAACAAGGAGAAATACAAAAACATGTATCAGGATAAAGTTACATTATGCGGTTCCAATGCATATGAGAAGAAATATTACTTAAACCCTGATTTTTCTGGATTACCAGAACAGATCAAACAGGAACTGCAGATTGCATGTGTACTATTTACAGCAGAAGTCGGCGGAGTCTTGACATTAGAGTTCGATGAAGAAGGCAAATTAAATTTTGTTACTCATGTGGAAGATAATGATTTCTTTTACGATGAGATCGGAAGTGAACTGATGATCAAGAAACTAAGACAGGAAAAACAGGATTTCTGGGAGTCCTTGGAACTATATTATAAAATATTCCTTTTGGGAGAAGATGAGGTATAAATTATGTTATTAGCACTCGATGTTGGGAATACCAATATAACGATCGGCGTATTCAAAAGAAAAGAGATTATAGAGGTATTTCGAATTACAACAAAGTTACCAAGAACATCCGATGAATTTGGAATTCTGATTTCAAATCTATTAAAGGAAAAAGGATTGGATGAAGGTGAAGTGAAGGCAGCGATCATAGGATCAGTTGTGCCAAATATCATGCATTCACTGAGTAGTGGTTTGATCAAATATTTTGATGTAAAACCGATCATTGTGGGACCTGGGATCAAGACAGGGATCAATCTTGGAAGATTTAATCCAAGAGAAGTTGGAGCAGACAGGATCGTAGATCTGGTTGCAGGATATGAAATATATGGCGGACCAGCACTCGTCATTGACTATGGAACTGCAACAACATACGATGTTGTCACAGAGAATGGCATATTCTTAGCAGGTGTGATCGCACCGGGAATTCGCACTTCAGCAAATGTACTATATAGAGATGCAGCACGTCTGCCAGAGATTGAAATCTTAAAACCAAAGACGATCCTTGCAAACAGCACGATTGACAGTATGCAGGCAGGTTTGTACTATGGAGTTGTTGGTGAGACAAAATATATGGTACAGAAGATGAAAGAAGAGACAGGCTTTGATAACATGAAAGTTATCGCAACCGGAGGCCTTGGAAATATGATCGCACAGACGGTTGATGAGATCGACTATTACGATCCAACATTAACATTGAAGGGATTACAGATCATTTATGAGAAGCAATAAATTAAAACCTCTGGTTATTGGAGATATTACAATTGAACACCCGTTAGCACTTGCACCGATGGCAGGAGTTACAGATCTACCATATCGTTTGTTATGTAAAGAACAGGGTGCTGGAATGATGTGCACTGAGATGGTAAGTGCCAAAGGATTATACTATGGGAACCGTAAATCTGAGCCATTGATGGCAACAGATCCGAAGGAAATTCCAGTAGCGATCCAGATTTTTGGATCCGATCCAGAGATCATGGGTCAGATGGCAGCGAAAGTCAATGATGGGCGGTTTCAGATGATCGATATCAACATGGGATGTCCGGTTCCAAAGATCGTGAATAACGGTGATGGATCCGCATTGATGAAGAATCCGGAATTAGCAGGGAAAGTGATCAAAGCAGTTGTAGATGCTGTGGATATCCCGGTTACAGTTAAGATCCGAAAGGGATTTAACGATGAATTGATTAATGCACCAGAGATGGCACAGGTTGCACAGGAGAATGGAGCAGCAGCGATCGCAGTTCATGGAAGAACAAGAGAACAGTACTATTCAGGAACAGCAGACTGGTCGATCATTCGCAAGGTAAAAGAAGCTGTTGATATTCCAGTAATTGGAAATGGTGATATCACATGTGCAAAAGATGTATTACGAATGCAGGAAGAGACAGGTTGTGACGGATTTATGATCGGAAGAAGAGCCAAAGGGAATCCATGGATCTTCAAAGAGATCTTACATTTCTTTGAGACAGGAGAAGAAATGCCAAGACCATCCTTAGAAGAAGTTGTCGCCATGATGTTGAGACATGGACAGATGATGATCGATTTTAAAGGAGAATACATCGGAGTCCGTGAGATGCGGAAACATGTCGCATGGTATACATTCGGTTTTCCAGGGGCAGCAAAACTTCGCGAGAAGGTAAATCATACAGAGACATACGAAGACTTAGAAGAATTACTGCAAAATTATCTCAAAGCCACGAATGGCAGGGATTAGGAATTGACAAAAGAAACTTAGGTAAGATATAATTAATCAGTTAACATTTAGAACGAAAGGAATAGTGTTATGGCAGAGGCAAAGAAGAATATATTAACCCCAGATGGTTTAAAAGCATTAGAAGATGAATTACAAGAATTAAAAGTCGTAAGACGTAAAGAGATCGCACAGAAGATCAAAGAAGCAAGAGAACAGGGTGACTTATCAGAGAACGCGGAATATGATGCAGCCAAAGATGAACAGCGTGACATGGAAGCACGTATCGAAGAGATCGAAAAGATCTTAAAGAACGCTGTTGTTATCGATGAGAAATTCGAAAAAGGTGTCATCAGCCTTGGATGTCATGTATTATTAGAAGACATCTCTCTTGGAAAAGAAGTAACATATCATATCGTAGGTTCTACAGAGGCAGATATCCTTCAGAACAAGGTTTCCAATGAAGCGCCAATTGGTAGAGCTTTACTTGGAAAGAAGATCGGAGATGTCGTATCCGTAGAAGGAATCAATCAGGTAAACAATTTCAGAGTTATTGATGTACAGAGAAAGTAAGAGGAAGTAAGAAAAGTGGCACAGCAGAATAAAGATACAAACGAACTGATCAAAGTTAGAAGACAGAAACTGGCTGATTTACAGGCAGCTGGCAAGAATCCGTTCGAGATCATGAAATATGATGTAACACATCATTCAAAAGAAATCAAAGATAATTTTGAAGAATTAGAAGGAAAAGAAGTAGCAGTTGCAGGACGTTTAATGTTCAAACGTGTGATGGGTAAAGCATCTTTCTGTAACGTACAGGACCTTCAGGGTGGAATTCAGGCCTATGTAGCAAGAGATGAGATCGGTGTAGAATCTTATCAGGATTTCAAGAAGATGGATATCGGAGATATCGTAGGTATCAAAGGTAAAGTCTTTGCTACAAAGACAGGAGAAAAATCTATCCATGCAGAAGAAGTGATTTTATTATCTAAGAGTTTAAAACCACTTCCAGAGAAATTCCACGGATTAACAGATACAGATACAAGATATCGTCAGAGATATGTTGACCTGATCATGAATGAAGAATCCAAAGAAGTATTCATCAAACGTTCTAAAATCATCAGTAAGATCCGTTCTTATCTAGATGGACAGGGATTCATGGAAGTAGAAACTCCGATGTTAGTATCCAATGCAGGTGGAGCATCAGCAAGACCATTTGAAACACACTACAATGCATTAAGTGAAGATGTAAAATTACGTATTTCCCTAGAGTTATACTTAAAGAGACTGATCGTTGGTGGACTTGAGAAAGTTTACGAGATCGGACGTGTATTCCGTAACGAAGGTGTTGACACACGTCATAACCCAGAGTTTACATTAATGGAATTATATCAGGCATACACAGACTATCACGGAATGATGGATTTGACAGAGAACTTATATCGTTACCTTGCAGAAGAAGTATGCGGTGGAACAAAGATTCAGTATAAAGATTTCGAGATCGATCTTGGAAAACCTTTTGAGAGAATCACAATGGTAGATGCAGTTAAGAAATACTCTGGAGTAGACTTTAAAGAGATCAAGACTTTAGAAGAAGCAAGAGCAGCTGCTGAAGAACACCATGTAGAATACGAAGAACGCCACAAACGTGGAGATATCTTAAACTTATTCTTCGAAGAATTCGTAGAAGACAAACTGATCCAGCCAACATTCGTTATGGATCACCCAGTAGAAATCTCTCCATTAACAAAGAGAAAACCAGAAGATCCAGATTATGTAGAACGTTTTGAGTTCTTTATGAATGGATGGGAAATGGCAAATGCATACTCTGAGTTAAATGATCCGATCGATCAGAGAGAACGTTTCAAAGCACAGGAAGAACTTCTTGCACAGGGTGACGAAGAAGCCAACACAACAGATGAAGACTTCTTAAATGCATTAGAGATCGGTATGCCACCTACAGGTGGTATCGGATTCGGTATCGACAGAATGGTAATGTTATTAACAAATTCTACAGCGATCAGAGACGTATTATTATTCCCAACAATGAAATCTCTGGGAACAGAAAAGAAAGCGTCTAAACCAGCAGCGAAAGCTCCTGAAGCTGTAAAAGAAGTGATCGATTTCTCTAAAGTTGAGATCGAACCATTATTCAAAGAAGAAGTAGATTTTGAAACATTCAGCAAATCTGACTTCAGAGCAGTGAAAGTAAAAGCCTGCGAAGCAGTGAAAAAATCTAAAAAATTATTACAGTTTACGTTAGATGATGGAACAGGAGAGGACCGGACAATCTTAAGTGGAATTCATGCTTACTATGAACCAGAAGAATTAGTCGGAAAGACACTGATCGCCATCACAAACCTGCCACCAAGAGCAATGATGGGAATTGATTCCTGTGGAATGCTTTTAAGTGCAATTCATGAAGAAGAAGGAGAAGAAAAACTTCATCTTCTGATGGTAGATGATCATATTCCAGCAGGTGCAAAACTGTACTAAGAAGGTTCAACGGACCTTTCTGCCACAACAGGCAGGAAAACGGGATATTCATCATTTATCAGAATTCTGAGAATCGCGATTATATCATATGATACAAAAACGATGCAGACAGTAAAATCGCATATTTTTAAAAATGAATGGGCAGTCCCTTTAGGCAGGACTGTCCATTTTTGTATAGAAAAGCCGGAAGATGAAGATTGCAGTGATTGTAATGATCATCAATCATAATTTTACAAAAAGTTTACATCACTCCAAGACCAAATTTTACATACGTCTGATAAAATTTCTCAATGAATCAGGAAACAAGAGAATAAAAAATCAGGAGGTATATATGAAGGCTAATTGGAGAAAACAAATGATGATCAGTGCATTGGCATTGACACTTTCTGCTGCAAATGCAGCACCAGTATTTGCAAGTGCGGCTCCAGATGGTAAATCAAATGCAACAGAGATTGCACAGACAATGGGAACGACAGCACAGTGGAATCGCTGGCAGAAAGAATGGGAAACTTTAAAGAATGACTGGACACAGATTTCTTTATCACCAGGAAGTAATGCAACGGAACTTAATTTTGCATGGTATACACCAAAACAGACAAATGATAACAACACAGATGCAAAGGTAGAAGCTAAAGTGCAGGGAATTTCTTCAGATCAGAAAGATAATGGTATTCCGAAACTGATCATTGGTGAAGGACGTAATATGAAAAATGCCAAGGTGTACGAGGCAGAACAAACAGAAGTAAAAGATGAGCAGGATAGTAATGGGCAGACTTATCATTCTAACAAAGTAACAGCAACAGGATTAAAAGAAAACAAAACATACTATTACAGCTATGACAATGGAAATGGCTATACAAAACCAGCTGCATATACAACAAAATCTACAAAGAGCTTTTCATTTGCGTTTGTAGGAGATCCACAGATTGGTTCTTCTAATGAGTTAAAAGGACAAGACAGTCAGAAATTTTACGATGCACAGTCTGATGCAGTAAAGAGTGATGCATTTAACTGGTCTTCTACTTTGAATGCAGCATTAGAAAAAACAGATAATAAATTAAGTTTTGTTGTGTCTGCGGGTGACCAGATTCAGACAACAAAGAAAAAATCACCAAATAAAGATGCATCAAAAAGTGAAATTGAATATACAGGTTATTTAAGCCCAGAAGCATTAAAATCACTTCCAGTGGCAACAACAGTAGGTAATCATGACGCAGATAATGCAAACTATACGTATCATTTTAACAGAACAAATGCAAGTGAACTTGGAAGCAATAAGATCGTTGGTGGAGATTATTATTTTAAATATGGAAATGCATTATTTATCATGTTAAATACACAGGATACAAATGTGGCAGAACACAAACAGTTTATCGAGCAGACAATTGCAGCAAATAAAGACTGTAAATGGAGAATCGTGACACTGCATCAGGATATCTATGGTTAAGCAGAACATTCTAATGAACCAGAGATCACAAATTTAAGATATCAGTTAACACCGATCTTTGAACAAAATAACATTGATGCAGTCTTAACAGGACATGATCATGCATATTCCAGATCCAAAATGTTATTAGGCGGAACAAAAACGAATGATTACACAGATGATGAGTTTGATGCAGAATTAAAGAAAGATATGGATGCAGGTGAAAATCCAACAACAAGAACTGTGGCACCTGGAAACATTAAAGATGGCAGCACAGACGAAAATGACCAGAAATATTTATCATATCTTAAGAGCATCATGGATGAAAAAGCAATTGAGACTGTCAAAAAACAAGGAAGTTCTGTGATCAATCCAGAAGGTGTTCTTTATATGACAGCCGGTTCTTCTTCAGGAAGTAAGTATTATGATCTCGTGCCAAGACAGCAGACATACATTGCACACCGTTGGCAGGAAGATGTTCCAACATATTCTGTTGTAGACGTGACAGAAAACAATTTAATGATCAATACATATCGTACAGACAATGATGAAAAAATTGACGAAACATTTTCTATCACAAAGAGTAAAGGAGATGTAGCATCACTCAGTAAAGAGATTAAAGCAGCAGAGAGTATTATAAAACAGAAAAATACATATACAACACAAAGCTACAGAGTTTTTGAACAGGCACTTGCAGGAGCTGAGAAAGTTGCAGCAGATAAAAAGGCAACAAAGAGTGAGGTAGAAAATGCTTTAAAAGCTCTGACAAATGCAAAAGCAGCATTAGAAAAGAAAATTGTAGTAGCAAAAGCAGCATTAAAAAAGAAAATTGTAGTAGCAAAAGCATCTGCAAGGCTAAAAGCTGGTAAAAAGAAAGTAACAGTAAAGATCAAAAAAAATGCTGTATCTGGATATCAGATTAAATACGCAGCGAATAAGAAGTTTAAAAATGCAAAGAAAAAAAATACAACAAAAACTACTTATACGATCAAGTCATTAAAATCAAAGAAAAAATATTATGTAAAGGTTCGTGCATACAAAGTGGTCAAAGGTAAGAAAATCTACGGTTCTTACAGTAAAGTTTTGAAAGCAACTGTGAAATAACAATGAAGCAAAAACAGATGAAAGGAGTGTGTCTGCTGATCGCAGGCATTCTCTTTCTGCTGCTGTTTTTTTCTTTTTCTGGAGTCAAGAAGACCAAGCTTCTTGATACGGATGGAAGGAATTTTGAAAAAGCAGAAGTAACAGAAGTGATTTCTGGAAATTTATCCAATAGTGGAAGTGGAAAGCAAACCGTAGAATTAAAGCTTTTATCTGGAGATCATAAAGGAAAAACAATACAGGCAACAAGTTCCCAAAGTTATTTGTTTGGTGCAAAATGTAAAAAGGGAATGAAAGTCATAGCGATTGTTAGCGAATCAAATGGAGAATTGCTGGCTTCTGTATACAGTGTAAATAGAGGCCCGATGGTATGGCTGATGGCAGCCATTTTTGTAGCAATTGTGATTGCAGTTGGAGGAAGAAAAGGAATTTCATCAATTTTAAGTTTGATTTTTACCATGCTTTGTATCTTTTTTATTTTCCTTCCAATGATCTATCGAGGAATATCACCAATTCTGGCAGCTGTATTGGTGGTTGCATTTACAACGATTGTCACGATGTGTATGGTGGATGGAATTACAAAGAAGTCAATATCGGCAATGCTTGGAACGATCATAGGTGTCGTATTTTCTGGAGCATTTGCATTAATCTTTGGGCGAGTGACATCAATTACAGGTTATAATGTATCGGATATAGAAAACCTTGTTTACGTGGGAGAAATGACAGATATAAAAATCGGAGAACTCTTATTTGCAGGAATTTTGATTGCATCATTAGGTGCTGTCATGGATGTTGGAATGTCGATTGCATCGACATTAAATGAATTAAAAGAACAAAATCCACAAATGATGTTAAAGGAATTGTTTCAGTCAGGAATGAATGTCGGAAGAGATATGATGGGAACAATGACAAACACATTGATTCTTGCATTTACGGGAGGATCGATCAATACATTAGTGTTTATTTTTGCATATAATTATGAATATCAGCAAGTGATCAATATGTATTCGGTAGGAATTGAGATCATGCAGGGATTATCCTCAAGTCTTGGAGTTATCATGGCAGTTCCAATAACATCATGGATTGCTGCATTTTTATATAGTAGGAATCAAAAATAGAGAAAGGGCAGAAAAATAGGTAAAATTTTTCTGCTTTTTTTTGATTTTCATCAATATAGGTGGTGCGTCTGAAAAAGAGCGGCGCGAGAGGAGTTGTACCTTCAAATATCGAGGTGGTTCATACGGTTTTTGTTTCAAATAATAGTCAGCAGCTTTCATTGATAGATAGCACATTTGGAACAACTGAAATATGAGATCGCGGAGGGACTGGGACTTCTGGATCGGGTGTTGGAAAGAAAAGAGAGAGAAATATAAACAGGAGCGTGAAAACGGAATGGTTTTCACGCTCCTGTTTTAAAATACAGAAATCTTATAGCGAATCTGCAAACACAATGCGCAGGGTATTGGCATATTTATTGCGAAAAGTGGGATCAAGACAGGAGTCTGTGACCAGACAGTCGATATTCTCCCAGACGGCAAACTGTGTCAGAGAAGAATAACCGGCTTTGCTGCTCTCGGCCAGAA
>ULQN01019143.1_pt1 | contig 23824 bp, 10 predicted proteins | sample 1954491 | NCBI WGS metagenome assembly ULQN01 (sample SAMEA4835656, study PRJEB28245) | human gut metagenome | biome: gut microbiome; material: fecal sample | place: Denmark | collected 2008
GTGGTTTCCTTTATCGGAATGGCTACACAAGAAGTGGCTATAAGACAGACTGTTAATATCACTTTGAAATCTGATACAGAGATGCTTGACGATGTGGTAGTTGTAGCTTATGGTACTGCGAAAAAGTCGTCTTTTACAGGTTCTGCGACTGCTGTTAGTGGAGAAAAAATAGCAAAAATGCAGGTTTCTTCAGTTTCTAAAGCCTTGGAAGGTGCAGCAGCAGGTGTACAAGTAATCAACACCAGTGGGCAGCCTGGAGAAAATGCTAAAATAAGAATCCGTGGTATTGGCTCTTTTAGTGCATCGTCGGCTCCTTTATACGTAGTTGATGGTATGCCTTATGATGAAGAGTCTGTTAATGCATTGAATCCTGCCGACATTGAAAGCATGTCTATATTAAAAGATGCTGCATCTGCATCTCTTTATGGTTCACGTGCGGCAAATGGTGTTGTGATGATCACTACCAAAAAAGGTATGGTAGATAAATCCAAAGTAACTCTTGATGCACGCTGGGGAGTAAATACTCGTGGTGTTCCAGAATATGATATCATGAAAGATCAAAGAGAATACGTACTAACAGCTTGGAATACTTTGAAAAATCAATCTACAGGTGCAGAAGCTTCCGAAGGATTAATAGGTAGCATTGGGTACAATCCATTCATCGGTGTAGCTAATAATGCCATGGTTTCAGCAGATGGTGTAGTTAGTTCTGCGGCTCTCCGCCATAATGACGATTGGGCTGATGCCGCATTACATAATGGTATGCGTCAGGAATATAATTTGAGTCTGCAAGGTGGTAACGCTAAGACAACTCATTTTTTATCATTGGGATATTTGAAAGATGAAGGAATTTTAAGGCATACTGACTTCGAACGTATTTCAGCACGTGCCAATATTAATCATACTGTAAATAAGTTTATTGACATCAATGGTAATTTGGCTTACGCAAGAGCGGAAAAAAATGCAGGCCAGTCACAAAATGCTAGTTTGTCTAATTACTCTAATGCCTTTATGTTCACTCAGCAAATCGCTCCTATTTATCCTGTATATGCGTATGACGAAAACGGAAATCGCATATATGACGAAGAAGGCAACACTGTTTATGATTTTGGTGATGGTACATATAGTACACGTATGGGCGGTTTCAGTAATCAAAATGTTGCAGCTAACTCTGGGTTGGATGTGCATCAGACTTTGAATGACAATTTTAATGGCCGTGGTACTATCAACATTAATATTATTGATGGTTTAAAAGCGACTGCTAACATTGGTTATGATTTAATGAATCAAATCCGTACAGACCATATGAATCAGTTATATGGGGATGCTGCTAATGTGAATGGTCGTACTTATAAATATAATCAACGTATTGAATCGTTTACAGCAAATCAACTTTTAACTTATAGTAAAGCATTTGGCCATCATAATATTGACATAATGGCTGGTCACGAATCTTATTCATATACACTGAAATATCAGTATACTCATAAATACAATTTTTATACTATTGGAAATCCTGAGTTCAACAATGCCATAACTATGAGTGATATGAATTCATATACACAAGAACATAGTATGGAAAGTTTCTTTGGTCGTGTAAACTATGATTTTGATAACAAGTATTATCTATCTGCAAGTATTCGTTCAGATGAATCTTCCAAATTCCATCCTGATCACCGGCGTGGTACTTTTTGGTCTGTCGGAGGTTCTTGGAGATTAACACAGGAAGAGTTTTTGAAAGATGTGGAATGGTTGTCTAATCTTAAACTAAAAGCAAGTTATGGAACACAAGGTAATGATGGAATTCTTGATATAAATGGTTATGTAGTCTATCAACCATATTTGAAGCAATATTCTGTAACCAATAATAACGGAGATTTCTCTGTAGTCGAAACTTATCGTGGAAATAAAGATTTGACTTGGGAAAAAAGCAAAAATTTAAATATCGGTTTGGAAGCTGCTTTTCTTAATAACCGTTTGAAACTAGAAACTGAATATTTCTTGAAGAAGACTTCGGATATGTTGTACAATATGCCTTATCCCATTTCTTCTGGAATTTCTTACGTTCCAATGAACCTGTTGGATATGCAGAACAAGGGGATTGAATTTACCATTTCTGCCACCCCAATTCAAACAAAAGATTTTATATGGAATTTATCTTTTAACGGTACACACTATAGCAATAAGATTTTGAATCTTCCAGAAGACAAAAGAGAGAATGGAATTATTCATGGTACCGCTTCTTTGTTCCGCTTAATGGAAGGAGGGTCTATTTATGATCTTTATACGTATGAATATGCAGGTGTTAATCCAGAGACAGGAGCGGCACAATGGTATATGGATGAGAAAGATGCTAATGGCAAGGTGACCGGAAGGACCGTAACTGAAGACTATACTCAGGCAAGCAAATATGAATTAGGTTCTACTTTGCCCGATTTCCAAGGAGGTTTTTCAACTGATTTTGCATACAAAGGAATCGATCTTTCTATAGCTACAAACTTTCAAATTGGTGGAAAGATATATGACAGCATGTATTCTTCTTTCATGCATGCGGGAAGCAATATTGGCAGCAACTGGCATAAGGATATCTTGAATGCTTGGACTCCGGAAAACAAAAATACAAATGTGCCTATAATGGATGGTGCGCAAAATAGTAATAGCCAATCCTCACGTTTCTTGATAAATGCATCATTCTTTAACATCCGTAACATTTCATTAGGATATACTTTCCCGAAAGAATGGATGAAAGCAATATCAGCAAGCAGTGCACGTATTTACGTATCTGCCGATAATGTAGCTTTATTCTCTAAACGTAAAGGTATGGACCCCCGCCAATATGCTTATGGATATTCGGCTGCCAATTATTCTGCGATTCGTACTTTATCATTCGGCATTAATTTGAACTTTTAAAAGAATAGAATTATGAAATATACAAAATATTTAGCAATATTGGCTGCAGCGTTTATGATGGGATCTTGTAGCGATGACTTTTTGGACAAGGAACCTTCAGAAAATGCATCAGAGGACCAAATTAAAGATTTGCTTGATAAAGATCCTACAGCTATTCAAGCATACATTACAGGATATTACAAAAATATGTTTTCTCCGGAAGCACAGCAAAGTCATGATGATTTCGGGTTAAAGGCATTTGAATTGGCCACAGACTTGATGGGAGATGATATGGCGTATATGACTTCACACTTCTTCGTATATGATTATCTGCTTGACAACCGTGCTTCAAGTTATCGTCGTACTACCACTTACTGGCAAGAATTATATGCTGTAATCAGTGGTGCAAATGAAGTAATCAGCGGTCTGAAAGAACAAGCGGACAGCGGTGATGAGAGTGTTGAGAAGATGCTGGGACAAAGTTACACTATACGTGCTTACTGCTATTTTTGGTTAATAAACATGTACCAACAACCTTATGAATGGAATAAAGATAAATTAGGTATTCCTATTTATACTGAATCTGAAACCAAATTGAATCGTGTTCCTGTAGGTGAGGTCTATGAACAGATATTAAGTGATATAGATAAAGGATATAATTATTTGAAAGGAAAAGGAATATCCAAGAAAGATGAATTAAATGAATATGCAGCAGCTGCTATTTATGCAAACATTCTTTCATTTGTTAATGATTATCCCGATCAATGGAATGAAGTTGCTAAATACGCAAAATTGGCTATTGAAGGTGGCTCACTGATGAGTGAAAAAGAATTACTTTCCGGCTTTAATGACCTTTCTTTGAGCGAAGTGTTGTGGGGGGCTGATATTAATGGTGAAACGAATACATTCTACGCTTCATTCATGAGTCAAGTTGATCCTTACGGTCCGGGATATGGTGGTAATTTAGGAAATTACAAAATGATTTCCAGTGATTTGTATGAAAAAATTTCAGATAATGACATTCGTAAAAAATGGTTTGGAGTTGATTTGGGAGAAGCAAATACTCATTATAAAGTAAGACAATATGTGCAGCGCAAATTTATTGATGTAGGTTCTACCGCGCCTGGTTTTACTCCTACAGGTGATACTTTTTGCTCTGACTATATTTATTTGCGTACTGGTGAAATGTATTTTGTAGCTGCAGAAGCATTATATAGGGCAGGGAAAGAAAGTGAAGCCAAAACAATGCTGACTACGATTATGAAAACTCGTAATCCAAAATATGAAACATCCGCAACAAGTGATGCACTTTTACAAGAAATTGAACTTCAAAAGCGTATTGAAATGTGGGGTGAAGGTCGTCGTTTATTTGATATGAAACGTCGTAATGAAAGTTTGGATAGGACACATGCAATTAATCATAGTGCGATTGCTCCAAAGGAAGTCCCTGCAGGTAGTAAATTATTCATTTATCAAATCCCCGATAAAGAGTTAAATGCCAATAGTGAGATTACTGATAAAAACGAATAACTAATAATAAGTCTATAATAAAAAAGATGCCTAGTAATCTAGGCATCTTTTTTATGCTTAAGGTAGAATAAAAGTAGACATAAAATCAAATTATTTTTTTCTTTTTATAATATATAGTTGATTTATAGTTTGTTATAATAGACGTAATATTGTATATCTGTAAGAAAACAGAATGCTAAAACTTTGATTACTAGATGCTTTTTTGTATATTTTAGTTCTGCAAAGACTTTGGTGGTTTCCTTTATCGGGATGGCTAGTCAAGAGGTTTCTATCAAACAGAATGTTAGCATCATTTTAAAATCTGATACTAAAGTGCTTGGAGAAGTGATGGTTGTTGCATATGGTACTGCAAAAAAGGAATCTTTTACAGGATCAGCATCCGTTATTAATAATAAGAAACTGGAATTACGTCCTATAAGTAATGTTACTAAAGGATTGGAAGGACAGACTACAGGTCTGTTAACAACTTCAGGCTCAGGTCAACCTGGCGAAGCTGCCAAGATCGTGATTCGCGGTTACGGTTCCATCAATGCCTCACAAGATCCTTTGTATGTAGTTGATGGAATACCTTTTAGTGGAGATATGAGTTCTATCAATCCTGCCGATATTGAAAGCATGACAGTTTTAAAAGATGCTTCAGCCGGAGCCCTTTATGGAGCCCGTGGTGCAAATGGTGTAATTATGATTACTACCAAACAAGGAAAAGAAGGCAAGACTAAGGTATCTTGGCGTTCTACGGCAGGTTGGTCTTCACGTTCCTTGAAAGCCTATGACATGGTTGACCAAAAAGAATTTGTACAGTTAACGTATGAAGGTTTACGCAACGGATATATCTTTGACAATGGATATAACTGGGAAGCTGCCGGTAGACAAGCATCAGCAGATTTAGGTGGCGTTTTAGGTGGAGAACAATATAATCCATTTAAAAATTACACATGGGGAACAATTATAGATCCTGCAACAGGTAGAGTGCAGGGTGATGCTACATCCGCATGGAATGAATCTTGGATGGATGCAATACAAAGAGACAATGCATTTCGTCATGAACACCAGTTGTCTGTTAATGGAGGTACAGAAAAGACCAAATATATGTTCTCTTTGGGATATTTAAATGAAGATGGCATCTTGATTAATACCGGTTTCCAACGTTATAATGCCCGTGCAAACATAAACACAGAAGTGAATAAATGGATGAAGACTGGATTGAATGTGTCACTTTCCAATTCCACACAAAATTTCAGTGATTACGAAGGTTCATCTAATTCAAATGTGTGGTACTCTGCACAATTTATGGCTCCGATTTACCCGGTGTATATAAAGGGAGAAGATGGTAAAGATGTATTAGATGCCGATGGAAATCGCCAACTGGACTACGGTGACGGTAGTGTACAACGCCCACAGTATAGTGATTTCAATCCCGTAGGCGGTTTGGTAGATGACAAGGCTGATATAAAAACAGATGTAGCCGGTTTGCGCACATTTTTGGCATTCGGCTCAGATTCGGAAGATGCCGGATGGGCTAAAGGTATTAAGCTGACTTTAAACTTTGGTCTGGACTACCGGAACAAATCTCAAAAATCATATATGAATATGCACCATGGTAATCAGGCAGCTGCCGGCGGTTTGTTGATGAAATATAACAGAAGAACCCAATCTTATACTTTTAACCAGTTACTGACATGGGGGCGTTCTTTTAACTTTCATAACATCGATCTTTTGGTTGGTCATGAATTTTATGCATACAAATATGAATTTCTGTCTGCCGGAAAAACCAATTTAGTAGATGGTATTCTTGAATTGCGTCCGGGTACAAATCTATACAATGCAGACTCGTATTCGGAAGATTATCGTGTGGAATCCTTCTTTGGGAGATTCAATTATAACTTTAATGAAAAATATTATTTTTCAGCCTCTATCCGTACGGACGGTTCTTCACGCTTCCAAAAAGATAACCGTTGGGGTACTTTCTGGTCTGTCGGTGCCAACTGGAGAATTTCACAAGAAAAGTTTATGCAGAATTTGACTTGGATTTCTAATTTATCAGCTAAAATCAGTTATGGTGAACAAGGTAATGATAATCTGTTAAGATATGATAGTCTTGAAGGAGGATATGTACCGGATTATTATCCTTGGCAAGGACTCTATCCATTGGAATATCCGAATGCCAATCAAGTAGGAGGTCTGATCGGTGCTTTGGAAAACAAAAAACTTTCATGGGAAAAAAGCGGTAATTTAAATGTCGGTATTGAGGCAAGTATGTTTGACGGACGCTTGAATGTTAGTGCTGAATATTATAACCGCAAAACAACGGATATGTTGCTGGGATACCCTAAGGCTACTTCTAGTGGATTCTCTGAATACAATGCGAATATCGGTTCTATGCGTAATACCGGGTTTGAATTTAGTTTAGGTGGTTCCCTTATCAAAACCACTGATTTTATATGGAACTTAACTTGGATGGGCTCTACTGTAACCAATAAAGTGCTGAAACTAACTGGGGAATCTCCTGAAATTATCAAGGGAGTTTTCAGTATTAAAGAGGGAATGCCTATTAATACATATTATATGGCTAAATCTGCCGGTGTGGATCCTGCAACAGGAGCGCAGCTCTATTGGGTATATGATAAGGATGATAATGGCAACATCACTAACGAATATATCAGCAGTGACTATCAAAAAGCTGCGAACAGCAAATATTATTCCGGCAGCCGTATACCTGATTTATATGGTAGTATCAATACCGATTTCTCTTACAAGAATTTCGATTTGTCAATATTGGGTACATATTCTATAGGAGGTAAAGTTTATGATTCATTATACGCTGGTTCTATGGAAGTTATGTATGCAGGCAATACATGGAACAAACATGCTTTGAGACGTTGGCAACAACCTGGTGACATCACAGATGTACCTCGTATTCAAATTGGAGGTTCCTACACAGCTTCAGACCGTTTTTTAGTTGATGCTTCATACTTTGCTATCAAAAATATCACTTTGGGCTACACTATTCCCCAACAATGGCTAAAGAAGGCCGGGCTAGAGTCTGTCCGCATATTCGGATCGGTAGATAATCTCGCTTTATTTTCTCATTTGGACGGTATGGACCCACAGTATAACTTCAAGGGCGAAACAGACTATTCTTATGCTCCCAACAAGACTTATTCAGTAGGTTTTGAAATTAATTTCTAACAATTTAAAAGAATACAGGAAAGTATGAAAAAAATATTTAAATACATATTTGCCGGGATGGCTGCAATGTCTGTGGTAGCTTGCAGTGAGGATGCTTTGGAAACCAGTCCTTCATCTTCTGTTTCTGGCAACGAATTATTAGGAACAGCAACTAATGCATTAGTATCATTGAATGGTGTATATCGAGCAATGTATACAGCAGGGGTTTCAAACAGCTCTAACACTCATCAATGTTTCGGTATCACAGCTTATAATCTGGTGGCAGATGTTATGGGTGAAGATTGCATTATGAACGGACAAGGTAGCGGCTGGTTTTGGTATGATTGCGTTTACAACGTAAAATCAAGATATACCTCTACCGGATGGCGTTCTTATGATATGTGGAATGGCTATTACACTTGGATTTCTAATGTCAATTACATTTTGGCAGAAGAGGAAACCATGTCTGGAAGTGAAACCGAAAAGAATTATGTGCTTGGACAAGCCTACGCTGTACGTGCTTACAGTTATTTTATGCTGGCACAAATGTTTTCTCGCACTTATAAAGGACATGAAAGCGAACCTTGTGTACCACTCTATACAGAACCGACTGATATTGCAACAGAAGGTAAAGGGCGCGCAACGGTTGAAGAAGTATATCAACAAATCACTTCGGATCTTGACAAAGCAATTACCATGCTGGGCAACTCAGGTAAAAGAAAACATATCAGCCATATCAATGAGGCTGTTGCCTCAGGTATAAAGGCTCGTGTCGCTTTAGTGATGGAAGACTGGCAGACCGCTTTGGATGCCGCGAATGCCGCAATAAGCAAAAGTGGGTGTAGTATCGGCACTGGAACTGCGGTAACCGGTGGAATGAATGATGCTACTGCCAATAATGTGATGTGGGCGGCCGAAATCATAGCCGACCAGTCCGGAATGTATGCAGGTTTCTTTACACACATGGATGCGGATCAAGGGAAATATGGAGCTAGTGCTCGAAAACAGATAAACAAACTGCTTTATGCAAAGCTAGGCACAAATGATGTCCGCAAAAAATGGTGGAATCCACAAGACGAGAATAATGAAAAGAATGGTTACCAACAAGAAAAATTCAAGTTTAAAGATTATGCGAAATGGACGGGTGACTATATTTTTATGCGTATTGAGGAAATGTTTTTAACCGCAGCAGAAGCATCTTGTCGTTTAAATGATGACAAAGGCGCACAACTGATGTTGAACAGTTTAATGCAAAAACGTGATGAGGATTACACTTGCAAAAAAACAGGAACGGCATTAGGTAAGCTCACCTCAGATGAAACTGGTTCTTTACTTGAAGAAATTATAATTCAACGCCGTATTGAACTTTGGGGAGAATTTGGACGTATCTATGATATACGCCGTCTGAAACAAGGGTTCAGACGTACTGCAGACATGGGCTGGCCATCCAGTGCTTTAATTGCTGGTACAGATACGGAAGATCCTGAGTCGTATGCATGGGTATTAACTATTCCTCAAACGGAATTTGATGGTAATCCGAACATGGATCCTAGCAAAGATCAGAATCCGATAGGTGATCATAAATAGTATTAATCTGTAAGCAAGTAAATTATGAAAGTAAATAAATATATAATCGGCATGTTTGTTGCCACTGCAACTTTTTTTGTATCGTGCAACACCGACAATGAAGGAGATATATACAATAGCACAACAATGGGGGTGACATTCGCCACAGGCACACAATCGGTTTCCTTTCCTTCCACAGGATATGAGGGTTTTGATGTAGAAGTCTTACGCGCGAAATCTTCGGAAGCTACTACAATTAATTTATCAGCAACATTAGTTGTCGGTGATAAAGAGCAGGAACTCCCTGCCTCCATTACCGTACCTTCCTCGGTTTCATTCGCAGCAGGGGAATTTAAGACCAATATTCATGTTACAGTTGGAGATATAACTCCTGGACAGAATTATAAAGTCAAGATATCTTTGCCGGAGGAAATGGTTACGATAGACCAGACTTCGGATAAAGTCATAACTGTTTATAGGGATTATACTTTTTCTTCATTAGGAACTGGAACATTTAAATCTGCGGCTATGGCAGAGGAAGGAGAAGATTTTGCAACTTGGGAAGTGGAAGTTCAAAAAGCAGACCAGATATCATGGTATAAAGCTATGAACTTATATGAAAAAGGATATAACATTGTCTTCAAAGTTAATGAAGCCAATGAGGTCACTGTAGAATCTCAGCCGGCATGGAAGCACGCATCCTATGGAGAAGTTTTTGTTTCAGGCAAAGGTGCTTTGGAAGACGGGGTTATTACTGTGAAGCTGTCGCATGATGTACCCAATGTTGGTGGTTTTGGTGAATTTAAAGAAATACTTTACCTACCTGCTAAATAATTTAGATTTAAGATATGAGGAAAAGATGAAACTTTCTCCTTAATTATCCAATAAATTATTACCCAAGTATACAAAATTAATGTATACTTGGGTAAATCTATATAGTAAATCGGTCTTTAGAAATTATTGATAAACATCTGTTAACTCGAATTCGATTACTATATAAATGTGCTTGTAAAGACATATATGTTAAATATTTAGTTACATATTTGGAAGGAACACAACAAACCACCATCAATCCTTATGAACTGATTGTAACTCCTGACGGGAAGTCAAATTTTGATTACACACGGAATCTTCCATCAGTTTTTTTAATGTTCTTCTCAGCCAAAACTCAAAAAAACGATCATAGACCGGATGTAGCATATTATGCCGTCAAACAGTTGATATATTTCAGATATAACATTTTTATTAATGTACTTCCCGTTTTTCTGGAAATGGTGTGTAACAAATTTTGTATATTCTTTCAGTCTGATAGATTGTAAATCCAAAATCATAGTACTTTGATAAAAAAGCCGGAAGACTTATAAAAATTTCTCCCGTCATATGACATTGTGAACATAAATATATAAATGGACATTGTACAATGTTATATATAGATGCTCAAAATGGCTTTAACGTTCTTTCCCGGATATTGAGCGATAACTTGAAATTAGTCAATCGCTACTAGGCAGATTTTGTCTGCTTTTCCTAGATAGCTAAGTATTTCGTCCAAAGTAACAGACGTTTTTTGCTCTCTCCCATTTCTAAATTCCAATTTGGATTTCCTCTTTCATTATTTCATGCATTTTTTTTGCAAAAAAATTATAATCTTATTATAATACAATCATTATAATGAGATTTATCACAATTAGACTTTTTTATCGTATAAAGTAATTTTGAGGTAGAACAAAAGTAGAAAAAAAGGTTATCATAACTTTGTTTAAAGTAATTCCCGCAGAGTAAATAAAGAGAATCGATAAATTTTAATCTTTTGATTATAAGCACTTTCTGTGTCTTGTTAGTTCTGCAAAGACTTTGGTAGTTTCCTTTATCGGAATGGCTACACAAGAAGTGGCAGTCAAAGCAAACTTGAATATTGTATTAAAGTCTGATACAGAACAGCTTGAAGAGGTAATGGTGGTGGCTTATGGTACGGCGAAAAAATCTGCATTTACAGGTTCGGCTGCCACTATAAAAAATGAAAAAATAGCGACGAGACAAACTTCAAATGTGACAAATGCTTTGGCAGGTCAAGTAGCCGGAGTGCAAACTACGAGTAATAATGGTCAGCCGGGCAAAGATGCTGAGGTGCGTATTCGTGGTATTGGATCTATATCGGCTAGTAACAAACCTTTGTATGTGGTAGACGGAGTTCCGTATGATGGTGAAATTTCTGCTATCAGCACTTCTGATATAGAATCGATGACAGTGTTGAAAGATGCTGCTTCTAACGCTCTGTATGGTGCACGTGGTGCCAATGGTGTAATTTTGATTACTACCAAGCGTGGTAAGAGTGGGGAAGCCCGTGTTACTTTTGATGCTAAATGGGGTATAAATAAACGTGGAGTACCTAATTATGAAACAATTACGGATCCGGCTACATTCTATGAATTAAACTATTCTTCTATCTATAATGCTGATTTGAAAGGATATGCGGCAGCCGGAGACTTGGTTAAAGCTAATGCGTACGCTAATCAAGCGATGCTTTCTTCTACATATTTGGGATATCAGGTGTATTCCATTCCTCAAGGACAGCAACTGATCGGTATGGATGGCAAATTGAATCCTAGTGCGACATTAGGTTATTCTGATGGTACATATTATTATATTCCGGATAATTGGTCGGATGAAATTTTTGAAAATAATCTGCGCCAAGAGTATAATTTAAGTATTAGCGGTGCGACCGAAAAAATGAATTATTATATGTCGGCCAGCTATTTGGATGATAAGGGAATTGTTCCTAACTCTGGTTTTCAACGTTATTCTGCACGTTTGAAAGCTGACTATCAAGTGAAGCCTTGGTTGAAAATGGGAGGAAATGTATCATTTACTCATTATGATAGCCGTGAACAGGATACTGAGGGTGGTACCTCAAATGCAAATATCTTTTATGCGTCAAATATTATGGGAGCTATTTATCCTATGTATGTTCGTGATGCACAGGGCAATATTATGGTAGATAATCGAGGTTTCCTTCGTTATGATTATGGAAAGCAAGGACAAGATTCGAATGGTAGCCGTAATACTATTCCTAATGCAAATCCGTTGGCAAGTTATATGTTGGATAAAATGAAATATTCTGGTGATGTGGTTAGTGGAAAATGGTCTGCTGATATTGATATATGGAATGGAATCAAGGCAAAAGTGAATATAGGTGTTGATGTAAATAATGTGCGTTCTACAAATATGGTTAACCCCTTCTACGGACAGTATTCCGAAACTAGCGGAGTCGGAGGTTTGATCAGTGTAGCTACTGAGCGTACATTTAGTGTAAATCAGCAGTATTTGTTGACATACAACAAAACATTTAATGATGTTCATAATGTGGATATTTTGGCCGGACATGAAAGTTATGACTATAAATATCAATATTTGTACGGACAACGTGAGAAATTGTACGATCCGAATGTTCCTGAATTAGGCAATGGTATTATGAACCAGAGCAATAATTCATATTCTCGTAATTATGCAACAGAAGGATGGTTGTTCCGTGCGCAATATGACTATGATGGGCGGTATTTTGTTTCAGCTTCTTTCCGTCGTGATGCTTCTTCTTGCTTTCACCCGGATAATCGTTGGGGTAACTTCTGGTCTGTAGGAGCAGGATGGTTATTGAGCAAAGAGAGATTCTTGGAAAACCAGTCTTGGATTGATATGTTGAAATTTAAAATTAGCTATGGTTTGCAAGGTAATGATAACTTGATGTTCCAAGGTGGTTTGTACCGTAACTACTATCCGTATCAAGACCAGTATACATTGGCAAACAGTAATGGTGATTTTTCAACTTCTTTATATTATAAAGGTAATAAGGATATTACTTGGGAAACTTCACATAGCTTTAATACTGGATTTGATTTTGCTTTTTGGGGTGGTAAGTTAGGTGGTTCTGTTGAGTACTTCTCACGTAAAACAACTGATATGCTTTATTTCAAACCGGTAGCAGCTTCAATGGGTTATTCCCGCTATCCCGAGAATGTGGGTTCAATGGTAAACCGTGGGGTTGAATTGGATTTGTATTCCAATATAATTGAAAACAAGAACTTTTCCTGGAATATAAACTTTAATCTTACACATTTTAAGAATAAAGTCTTGGAATTATCTCCTGAACTGAATGGACAATTGATTGATGGTGGTCGGATTTATCGTGAAGACGAGTCTATGTACCAGCTTTATTTACCTAAATATGTAGGTGTGGATTCTGAGACAGGAGAGAGTCTGTGGGCGCTGGTGACTCCGGATGAGAATGGTAATACAGTTACAAAATCTTATTCTGTCGCTTCTGAAAACAGATTCGCATCAGGTGATATTCTACCTAAAGTTTATGGTGGTTTTGGAACAAGTGTCACAGCCTATGGCTTTGATCTCTCTGTTTCGTTTGCATATCAGCTTGGTGGACGTATTTTGGACTATACTTACCAAGGATTAATGGACGTAGCAGCTACAGGTAGTGCTTTGCATAAAGATATGTTAAAAGCATGGACTCCTGAAAATAAAAATACGGATGTTCCTCGTATGAATATTAATGACCAATATACGAACAGATTAACAGATCGTTTCTTGACTAGTTCGGACTATTTAAGTTTGCAGAATATTACATTGGGTTATACTCTGCCAAAAAGTCTGACACGTAAAATGCAGATTGACGGTGTTCGTGTTTTCTTTGTTGCAGATAATGTGGCTTTGCTGACAGCTCGCAAAGGGCTGGATCCACGTCAAGGTTATGTGGCTGCTGACAATGTGTATTCACCTATCCGCACAATTTCCGGAGGTATATCTTTAAATTTCTAATTTAGCAACCTATTTTTAAGAATATGAAATTGTCAAATAAATATATAGCATTTGCAAGTGTCGCTTTATTAATGGCATCTTGCGATTTGGATAAATTCCCTGAAGGAGATTACATATCTGAAGAACAGAAAGAAGATATAATCAATGGCAGACCTAATTTGATAACTGCTGAAGTGAATGCTATGGCAGCCAAATTAAATACTTTTGGTACGATTTCAGATGATGCCACTACTTATCATAATGATTATGGTATTCCTGCGGTATCTATGATATTGGAATCAGGAGGGCAGGACTTGGTTGCATTGGTTAATGGATATAATTGGTTTAATACATCTCAGAATTATAGTGACAGAGTATACGATAGTTCAAGCGATGAATTGATTTGGAAAACGTTCTATAATCACTTGAAAGCTGCAAACAATGTACTGAAATTGATAGCGGCAGATACGGAAGATTCTTCTTTGAAGGTTTATCGTGGGCAAGCTTTAGCTGCTCGTGCTTATGACTATCTGAACTTGGTTCAAATCTATCAGTTTACTTATGCAGGTCATGAAAATAGTCTGGCAGTACCTATTGTTACAGAAACAATGACTGATGAAGATATGCAGAATAATCCGCGTGCAACTGTACAGCAGGTGTATGACCAAATTATGAGTGACCTGAATACGGCTGCTGATTTATTGGCCGGGTATGATAATGGCTCAAACAAAGATCAGATTGATGAGACGGTAGTTTACGGATTGCGTGCTCGTGCTAATCTGTTAATGCAAAAATGGGCGGATGCAGCTAAAGATGCAGAACGTGCCATCGCTGGCGGTACACCTCAGACTTTAGCTCAGGTGTCTACTCCTACCTTTAATTCGGCATCGGCAAGTTCATGGTTATGGGGAGTGATGATTACGCCTGATAATGATGTTGTCCAGACTGGTATTATCAACTGGCCTTCGCACTTGTGTTCTTTTACCGGAAACGGTTATACTTCAGGAGTGCCCGATGGATATAGAAAGGTGAACTCTGCATTATATGATTTAATACCCGAAACAGATATTCGTAAACAATGGTTTTTGTCTCCGGATAATAAATCTTCATTGATTGATAATGAACAGATTGAGGGTACTTCCATCGTTGAATATTTTGGTTTGACTCCGTATGTAAATACAAAGTTCGGAGCTTATCAAAGTATATTTGGTAACACAACCAATGCATCAGACTGGCCTTTGATGCGTGTTGAAGAAATGTATCTGATAAATGCTGAGGCAGAAGCCATGGGTGGTAATTTGAGTGGCGGAAAGAGTACATTGGAAAATTTTGTACGAACATATCGGGATCCTTCCTTTACAAGTAAAGCTAATTCGGCACAGGATTTTCAGGATGAGGTTTGGTTGCAGCGTCGTATGGAGCTTTGGGGAGAAGGTTTCTCACTGTTCGATATCCTGCGCTTGAAAAAGCCGGTGATTCGTAAGAATACGAATTATGACCCGTCTGTACAATATAATTCAGCTGCAGAAGCACAAATCCTGATCTACCGGATTCCGCAATGTGAAATGGAAACCAATTCCGGAATCAGTGATACTGATAACAATCCGGCGGCTCCACAACCACAACTATAGGGAATAACTGTAATAAAAAAGAGGATGACGTTCAACGTTCATCCTCTTTTTTTGTTATATTTGTCGCGAACTTATTTAGATTGATAGATAAATGAAAGAATTTGTAATTTCTGAAGCACAGGTTGAAACTGCCATTTTAGTTGGTTTGATTACTCAGACACAAGATGAGCGTAAGACCAAGGAGTATTTGGATGAGTTGGAGTTCTTGGCCGAAACGGCTGGGGCAACAGTGGTGAAAAGGTTTACTCAGAAACTGCCTGCTGCCAATTCCGTGACTTATGTCGGTAAAGGAAAGCTGGAAGAAATCAAGGAATATATTCATCAGGAAGAGGAAAATGAGCGTGAAGTCGGAATGGTGATTTTTGATGATGAACTTTCTGCTAAACAGATACGTAATATAGAAGCTGAACTGAAAGTGAAGATCTTGGATCGTACTTCGCTGATTCTGGATATTTTTGCCATGCGGGCTCAAACAGCAAATGCTAAAACACAAGTGGAGTTGGCCCAATACAAGTATATGTTGCCTCGTCTGCAACGTTTATGGACTCACTTGGAACGTCAGGGAGGTGGATCTGGTGCCGGTGGAGGTAAAGGCTCTGTGGGATTACGTGGTCCGGGTGAAACTCAGTTGGAAATGGACCGTCGTATTATTTTGAATCGTATGTCATTGTTGAAAGAGCGGTTGGCTGAAATTGATAAACAGAAGTCCACTCAACGTAAAAACCGCGGACGTATGATACGTGTAGCTTTGGTAGGGTATACTAATGTAGGAAAATCTACTTTAATGAATTTGCTTTCAAAAAGCGAGGTCTTTGCTGAAAATAAACTTTTTGCAACATTGGACACCACAGTACGCAAAGTGATTATTGAGAATCTGCCATTTCTGCTTACAGATACCGTAGGATTTATCCGTAAATTACCAACGGATTTGGTTGATTCCTTTAAATCAACTTTGGACGAAGTACGTGAAGCGGATCTGCTGATTCATGTGGTGGATATTTCTCATCCGGATTTTGAGGAACAAATTTCTGTGGTTGATAAAACGATTGCTGATTTGGAGGCAGGTGGAAAGCCTACCATGATTGTTTTTAACAAGGTAGATGCTTATACCTATGTAGAGAAAGCAGAGGATGATTTGACTCCTAAAACCAGGAAAAATATTACATTGGAAGAACTGATGAAGACATGGATGGCGAAATTGAATGATAATTGTATCTTCATTTCTGCTAGAGAGAAAATAAATATGGATGAATTGAAGACTATTATATATAATAAGGTACGCGAGCTACACGTACAGAAGTATCCTTATAACGATTTTCTTTATCAAACCTATGATGAAGAATAAATACATATAGAAAATGAAAACTTATCGTTCACTTACACAAGAAGAAATACAACAATTAAAAGAGAGATCATGCACTGCGGTTGATTGGGCTGAAATTGAAGTAGTAGAGAACTTTAAGACGGACTATATTTGTCATACCCGTTTTTCTGGAAGGGTCAGATTGGGAGTTTTTGAAGACGAGTTTATGTTGGCGGGTGGCATGCGTAAACATTCCGGATTGTATCATGCGACTTTGCATAATGTAACGGTGGGCGATAATTGTTGTATTGAGAATATAAAAAACTATATAGCCAACTATATAATTGGGGATTATGCATTTATAGAGAATGTAGATATTATTCTGGTAGATGGCTGGAGCAAGTTTGGAAATGGCGTTGAAGTAGCTGTATTGAATGAAACGGGTGGACGTGAAGTGCCTATTCATGATCGTCTGTCAGCGCATCAGGCCTATATTTTGGCATTGTATCGTCATCGTCCTGAATTGATTTGTCGGATGAAAGCCATTATTGACCAGTATGCTGAAGAGAATGCTTCGGATACAGGTACTATTGGCCAGCATGTTACTATTGTTGATGCGGGATATATAAAGAATGTACGAATAGGTGATTATTGTAAGATAGAAGGGGCGGGACGATTGAAAAACGGCAGCTTGAACAGTAATGAGCAGGCGCCTATTCATATCGGCTATGGAGTGGTATGCGATGATTTTATTATATCAAGCGGTTCTAATGTGGAAGATGGAACTATGTTGACCCGTTGCTTTATCAGCCAGGCATGTCATTTGGGACATAACTATTCTGCATCTGATTCTTTGTTTTTTAGTAATTGTCAAGAAGAGAACGGTGAGGCATGTGCCATTTTTGCCGGACCCTTTACGGTGACTCATCATAAGTCTACTTTGCTGATTGCCGGAATGTTCTCTTTTATGAATGCGGGTTCCGGCTCTAATCAAAGCAACCATATGTATAAGTTAGGTCCGATTCATCAGGGAGCTATGGAGCGTGGGGCGAAGACTACTTCTGATTCTTATATTTTATGGCCCGCACGTGTAGGTGCATTTTCTTTGGTTATGGGGCGTCATGTAAATCATGCCGATACTTCTAATCTGCCTTTTTCTTATCTGATAGAGCAGCAAAATACCACTTATTTGGTGCCGGGGGTAAATTTGCGGAGTGTAGGTACGATTCGAGATGCTCAAAAGTGGCCTAAACGTGACAAACGTAAAGATCCGAACCGTTTGGATCAAATTAATTATAACCTGTTGAGTCCTTATACTATTCAGAAAATGATGAAAGGGCGTAGTATTCTGAAGGAATTACGTAAAGTATCCGGAGAAACCTCAGAAACTTACTCTTACCAAAGTGCGAAAATTAAGAATTCTTCTTTAAATAATGGCATTCGTTTTTATGAAACGGCTATTCATAAATTTTTGGGTAATTCATTAATCAAGCGTTTGGAAGAAGTTCGTTTTAACAGTGATGAGGAAATCCGTGCCCGGTTGATTCCTGATACAGAGATAGGGACAGGAGAATGGGTGGATATTTCCGGATTGATCGCTCCTAAAAGTGAGATAGAGAAGTTGATGGCAGATATAGAATCTGGAATTCTGACTAATGTGGATCAGATTCATGACCGTTTTGTTGAGATGCATCGTAATTATTATACATACGAGTGGACATGGGCGTACGAGAAGATGCTTGAGTTTTATAATCTGCGTTCCGATGAAATAACGGCAAAGGATGTTATTGCTATCGTGAAGAAGTGGCAGGAGGCTGTTGTCGGATTGGATAAAATGGTCTATGCCGATGCGAAAAAGGAATTTTCTTTGTCTGCTATGACGGGGTTCGGTGCAGATGGATCACGTGAAGAAATGGAGCAGGATTTTGAACAAGTGCGTGGGGTATTTGAAAGTAATCCGTTTGTGACAGCGGTGTTGCAGCATATTGAAGCGAAAACAGCGTTAGGTAACGAGTTGATAGAACGGATTGCTTCTATATGATATTTTTGATGAGAGTATTCAAACTAAGATGAACATTCGGAAAAGTTACAGATGGTAGTTATATATAAAAGAGCCGTATGAACGCTGGAGTAGTTATACGGCTCTTGCTATTGGATGACATTTGAGCTTGGACACTCCCTTTTTTATTTTTTTACCACAGGTAGTATAACTCTGCTTGCAGCTCCTTGCTGATGATAAATTTTGATTTTTTGTTTCATCACAAAATCTTCTACCGTACAATGATAGGTATCAATAAATTTTTGTGGATTGCGGTCAATAATGGGGAACCAAGAGCTTTGAATTTGAATCATCAGTCTGTGTCCCGGTAGGAATGTGTGTGCCACATCATACAGTGTGTAATTAACCGGAGTTATTTCTTCCGGTTTGAAAGGCAGGGGATTGTCGAATCCCTTACGGAAGCGTCCTCTGAACAATTCGCCACGAATCATCAGCTGGTACCCACTCATTGGATAGTTACTCTTTAAATAATTGCGTGCAGTTTTGGAATATTCAAATTTTTCAGGATATACATCAATTACTTTCACCATAAAATCAGCGTCAGTACTACTAATGGCAGTCATTAATTCCACTTCTATAGGGCCGGCCAGTGTCAATGTATCACATAGCGGCTCCGTCATGAAAGTAATGACATCGGGACGTGAAGTGGCAAAGCGTTGGTCATCTACCATGAATTCTTTTGTCCGGTAAGTGGTAGGGTTTGCCGTATAGGGTACCGGACGTGACATATCTGAAATATATTCTGAATAAGACTCTTGTTCTGCCGGTGCTTGTGTGGATACTGATCCGTTTTTATGTATATAATAAGGTATGCCAGTAGTTTTTTGTACAGGCCATTCGTCGTATGTTTTCCATTCGTTTTCACCTGTATGGAATATATTTACTTTATGTTTGGGCTTTTCTCCCTTTCCTTCCAGGAAATATCGGAAAAAAGGATATTCTATATTGTCCATGTAATAAGCCGAAGTGCTTTTGCCGAAATACAGATTACCGAAACCTTGGAACCCGCGTACTGTCCAGGCTCCATGCCACCAAGGACCGAATGTCAGATATAAATCTGTATCCGGTGATTGCTCTTTGATGGCTTTATAAAGATTCCAAGCTCCGTAACAGTCTTCGGAGTCATACAGTCCACCTACCACCAATATGGCGGGCTTCAAGTTATAACAGGAGGTACGTGCGTCGCGCTCTTTCCAGAAATCATCGAAATCAGGGTGGTTTTTGATATCATTCCACAATGTCTGTGTAGTATCACGTACCAAGTCGTCCACGTTCTTAAAGGTACCGAGTGTCAGAAAATCTGTGTAAACATCATTCTTTACAATTTGGTTCATCACTCCTTTCCCTATGTGGCGTCCTTCCAGTCTGGGAAGGAAATTAGTGGTTTGCAGCAGGGTGAAGGCTCCGTTGTGATGACGGTCATCTCCACGGAACCAGTCGGTGACGGGAGCTTGCGGAGAAACAGCTTTCAAAGCCGGATGATTGGAGGAAGCTGTCATAGTGGCATAGAAACCATCATAACTGATTCCCCATGTTCCTACATTTCCGTTATTATATGTGTTGTGAATCAACCATTCTATGGTATCGTATGTGTCCGTAGCTTCGTCTATATTCTTTTTATCTTTCTTACCCTTTTTGTTTTTGTTGAGAGGGCGTACTTGGATAAATATCCCTTCACTCTTATGCCGTCCACGTACATCTTGGAAGACGATAATATATCGGTGCTCTATATAGTTTTTCAGATTAGTCCTGAAATGACGGTCAAATCCTTCTCCGTATGGGGAACAAGAGTAAGGGCTGCGGTGCATCAGGATAGGATGCTGCCTGCTGTTGTCTTTCGGTTCGTAGACAGCGGTGTAAAGCTTGATTCCGTCACGCATGGGAATCATGACTTCCCGTTTCGTGTAGATTTCCTTCAGTTTGAGTTCGATACTGTCCGGTTGGTTTTTTGCTTGGGTTTGTGTCCATCCTCGAGGGATGAGAAAGCATAACAGTAATGAAGTAATAAATAATAATTTGCCTAATTTTTTCATGTATAATGCGATGTTATTTTAATGAGTTGGCAAAGGTAAGGACATTCCTTGAAAGTTTTCACGCTAATTAAGGAAAAATTTCGATAATAGTTACTACCTTTGTCACACTAATAACTTTTAACTAAAAATAAGTATCAATATGGCAACACCTCCGTTCCACTATCAGCACATGTTCCCGTTGGGACCTGATAAAACCGAGTATTATTTGCTGACTAAAGATTATGTGTCAGTAAGTGAGTTTGAAGGAAAACCTATCTTGAAAATTGAAAAAGAAGGTCTGACTGCTATGGCTAACGCTGCTTTCCGTGATGTTTCTTTTTTGCTTCGCCGTTCACACAATGAACAGGTTGCTAAGATTCTGAGTGATCCCGAAGCCAGTGATAACGATAAATATGTAGCATTGACTTTCTTGCGTAATGCAGAAGTTTCAGCTAAAGGCAAATTACCTCTTTGTCAAGATACGGGTACTGCTATTATCCATGGTGAGAAAGGTCAGCAGGTATGGACCGGCTATTGTGATGAAGAAGCCCTTTCCTTGGGAGTTTATAAGACTTATACGGAAGAAAATCTTCGTTATTCTCAGAATGCTCCTTTGACTATGTACGATGAGGTGAACACCAAATGCAACCTGCCTGCACAAATTGATTTGGAAGCTACTGAGGGTATGGAATACAAGTTCCTTTGTGTGACTAAAGGGGGTGGTTCGGCGAACAAAACCTATTTATATCAGGAAACGAAAGCTGTATTGAATCCGGCTACATTGGTTCCTTTCCTCGTTGAGAAAATGAAGACTTTGGGTACGGCCGCTTGTCCCCCTTATCATATTGCATTTGTAATCGGTGGTACATCAGCAGAGAAGAACTTGCTGACTGTTAAGTTAGCTTCCACTCACTATTACGACGAGCTGCCTACTACCGGTAATGAATACGGGCGTGCTTTCCGCGATGTGGAACTGGAAAAACAAGTATTGGAAGAAGCTTATAAGATTGGTTTGGGTGCACAGTTCGGCGGTAAGTATATGGCTCACGATGTCCGCATCATCCGCTTGCCCCGTCACGGTGCTTCTTGTCCTATCGGTCTGGGTGTTTCCTGTTCTGCTGACCGTAATATAAAATGTAAGATCAATAAAGACGGTATCTGGATTGAAAAGATGGATGATAAACCGGGTGAACTGATTCCGGCAGCACTTCGTGAAGCAGGTGAAGGAGATGTGGTTAAGATTGACCTGAACCAACCTATGGCGGATATTCTGAAAGAATTGACCAAATATCCGGTAGCTACCCGTCTGTCATTGAACGGAACTATTATTGTAGGTCGCGATATTGCTCATGCTAAATTGAAAGAACGTTTGGATCGTGGCGAAGATTTGCCGCAGTATATCAAAGATCATCCTATCTATTACGCCGGTCCGGCAAAAACTCCGGAAGGTATGGCTTGTGGTTCTATGGGGCCCACTACGGCAGGACGTATGGATCCGTATGTGGATTTGTTCCAGTCACATGGTGGTAGCATGATAATGTTGGCAAAAGGTAATCGTAGCCAGCAGGTAACGGATGCTTGTAAGAAGTATGGCGGTTTCTATCTGGGCTCTATTGGTGGTCCGGCTGCTATCCTTGCTCAGAATAATATCAAGAGCATTGAGTGTGTGGAATATCCGGAATTGGGTATGGAAGCTATTTGGAAAATAGAAGTGGAAGATTTTCCGGCATTCATTTTAGTGGACGATAAAGGTAATGACTTCTTCAAGCAGTTGAAGCCGCGTTGCCTTGGAAATTGTAAATAATTAATTATTTCGTAATAATACTAATACAGCCTTCCTCCCTTTAAAGGAGAGGGGGCTGTTCTGTTTTTTATTTAATTGGTGTTATCCGTTACCTTAATAATATGATGAAAAAACTACGATTGTTGTTTGTGCTGTTATGGGTGACAAGCAACTTATTTTCTTCTCCTGTTACAGGATTATAAGAGCGCATCGACAAAGGAGCTTCCTCCAAATTTATTATCGAACGTCAGAAATCGGGGACCGATTTTTTTGAACTCGATCAGAAAGGTGATAAAGTAATTATCCGGGGTAATGATTATGTAAATATTGCTACCGGATTGAATTGGTATTTGAAATATTATGCAGGCATACATCTTTCTTGGAATGGAATGACTGCAAAACTGCCTGCTGTTTTGCCCCCTGTGACTAAAAAGGAACGGCATGAAACGGATCTGCCCTATCGTTATGATCTGAATTATTGTACTTTCTCTTACTCCATGGCTTTTTGGGACTGGGAGCGTTGGGAAAAGGAGATAGATTGGATGGCGCTTCATGGTATCAATCTTTCCCTGGCATTGACAGGGACTGAGTCGGTTTGGAGAAATGTACTTCTAAAACTAGGATATACTAAGGATGAAATTAATGAGTTTGTAGCCGGACCGGGTTTTACAGCTTGGTGGTTGATGAATAATCTGGAAGGGTGGGGAGGACCTAATCCTGAAAGCTGGTACATCCGCCAGGAGAAACTTCAGAAGAAGATCGTAAAAAGAATGCGTGAATATGGCATCGAACCTGTGTTGCCGGGATATTGCGGCATGGTTCCCCATAATGCAAAGGAGAAATTAGGATTGAATGTTGCTGATCCCGGATTTTGGTGCAGCTATCATCGTCCTGCCTTTTTACAGCCGGAGGATGAACGCTTTGAAGAAATCTCTGCTTTGTATTATAAAGAACTGACAAAACTGTATGGAAAAACTGGTTTTTACGCTATTGATCCGTTTCATGAAGGGGGAAGTACTCAAGGAGTAAATTTGGATGCAGCCGGTAAAGCCATCATGAAAGCCATGAAAAAAACAAATC
>ULQN01038217.1_pt1 | contig 23759 bp, 20 predicted proteins | sample 1954491 | NCBI WGS metagenome assembly ULQN01 (sample SAMEA4835656, study PRJEB28245) | human gut metagenome | biome: gut microbiome; material: fecal sample | place: Denmark | collected 2008
CCGCTTGATTAAGAAGTCTTTTAGAGCATACAACACCGGCAGCCAGCTTGTAAAGTTTGTACTGCCGACCGGCAAAGCTGTTGGGCTTCTTTTTGGCTAAATCCTCAAAGAGCAAATCAACTGGATTTTGGTATTCTTCATCGTCCTCCAGCACCTGCATGGTATTGAGCATTTCCAGCAGCGTAGCGAAATTCTGCTCCTCGACAGGGGCTTCATAATGCAGATAGGCGATAAGAGCGGTAAGCAAAAGACGTTCACTTTTCTCCCAAAATGGATCGCCGCCAGACCCCTCACCCTTGGTGTTGGTCATAAGCGTTGTCACCAGCTTCAAAATGTCTTTTTCGCTGTGAACGTAGCTGAACGGATTGTAGTGCATCGACTTTTTGAAGTTGATGGTGTTCAGAATCCTGACCATGTAGCCGTTTTTCAGAAGTGCGTTCCCACACTCGACCACGATACTACCTTTAGGCTAGCTTTTGTCAAGATAAAGTTTTGAAATGCTGCTGAATAATCAAAAATTTCCTGCTTTCGCTTCTTTTTGGATGATTTTTCGCATTTGAGTATCCAATGTGCTCTTTGCGTTCGGGTTAAAAAAGATGTTGACGTTGTAAGTTGTGTTTCTGACTCGCATGGTCAACAGTCCGTCAGCGGGGCGATGTTCGGTCAATGTGATAGTTTTGCTCATTTGCGCTTCTCCTTTTACAATGTGTGTTCGCTTTCTTTTGGCTGGGTCTGTGATTTTTTCTGTTCAAGTGCTGCCTTACTATCATTCAGCTTTTTCAGCACGGATTCCTTTTCCGAGGTCTTACCGCCCGGTGCAGAAAGCTGCTGCTTATTCAGCACCATGTCGATATATTTGCGGATATTTTTCAGTGCGGAGATATCCGGCTGCAAGGTTTCCAGTTGGATGCGCAGCTCTGCGCTGCCGGATTGCAGCGCAGAAAATTCGGCATCCAATGCCGAAAAATCCACCGCTGTGCTGCCGTTCAGCTTCATCAGGGTGCGGACAGCTTTGTTGAAGGAGTCCAATTCATCCTTGTGTTGGGCAGAGTAAGCATCCTTGGTGAGTTTGAAGTTCTTCATTAGAAAGGCATCGTGGATGGGCTTCAGCTTGGCATGGATGGTAGCAGCGTCTTTGATCTGGGCGATTGCCCGCATCCGGTTCTCGTTCTGCTTCAACTGTCTGCGGAGAGGGGCAGCAGTCTGGTTCAGGTTAGAAATTGCGGTGTCCAAATCCTCGATGGTGTTCAAGGAATGGGCTTTCAGGTAGTCCACCACCCGTTTGACTTCCTCAAAGTCCCGGACAGTGCATTTCAGTTTTGCCTTGCCAGACCAATCGCTGCGCTGTTCGTTGCGGAGGTTGAAGTAATCCACCAGCAGGTCGGACAGCGTTGGCTTCTTGGCCTGTTCCAGTGCGTTCAGAAGAATCTGTTTCTTTTCGGTCAGGTCTGCGATCCAGAGTTGCAGTCCCCGGATGGTGCTGCGGATGGACTGCATCAGGCTGTTGGCGGCTCGAATGTCCCGGTTCAGGTTTCCGAGAAAGGTTTCCACTCCACGCTTTTCCATCTGGTGTGCAGCGGGGCCGAGATGCACGGTCGGAATCTGCTGCACGCCCTGACGTTCAAACGAACGGAGGTCAACACGCTCCGGTCTGCCTGCTGCCTCCAGATAGCGGTTGGTGATGGTTTCCCAGCTATGCCGCCAAACCTCGGCGTACTTCTGGTCGTTCCAGTCCACGGTGTTTTCCTTGTGGCACTTCCAGTTACCAGAAGGAAGTCGGATGCGCTCACCGTTTTTGTCGAGGTCGTAGACCTTTCGAGCTTTCGGAAGCCACTTGCCGTGTTCGTCCATTGCCCGGAGCGTCAGCAGAATGTGGGCGTGTGGGTTTCCATCTCCCTTGTCGTGGATGGCAAAATCGGCAATCATTCCATTGGAAACAAACTGCTCCTGACAAAATCCCTTTATCATGGAGAGATACTGCTCCTTCGGGACTTCCACTGGGAAAGCCAGCACGATGCGTCGGGCAAGCTGGGAGTTCCACTGGTTCTCCACGGCTTCCACGGCGTTCCAGAGCGTTGCCCTGTCTGCATATCCGGGCGGCGCATGGGACGGCAGCATGATCTCGGCGTGGACAAGTTCTTTCTTCTTGTTGTAGAATTTCGTTTTCTGGTCGTACTCACTGAATAGCCGTTCGCCGCTTTGGTAAGCGGCCCCGGCAACAGCGGACTGCCCTTGGCTGCGCTTGACGATGGTGATTTTGAAATGCGGACACGGAATAGGCATCACCCCCCGTTGATAACATCTTGAACGTTCTCTTGTAAAAATTACGAACTTATGGTACTATTAGCTTGAACAAGCAAGCAGAAAGTTGGTGAACCAATGTCGGAAAGAAAATCACAACAAGAATTGGATTTTGAACGGAAACACGAAGAAGATTTGCAACGGCTGCGTGGATTGCGGTTGATTGATGATGATTTCATGGCCGCAGTTTTTGAAGATAGCGCCTGTGCCGAGTTCCTTTTGCAGATCATCTTGAGGCGGGACGATTTGACTGTCAAAGAGGTTCACGGCCAGTACAGCATTAAAAACCTGCAAGGTCGTTCCGTTCGTTTGGATATTTTGGCGGTAGATCGGGAAAACCGTGCATATAATATTGAGGTACAGCGCAGCGACCGTGGTGCTAGTGAAAAGCGTGCACGGTACAACAGCAGTCTACTGGATGCAAACTTGACTGATGCGGGCGATGATTACGATGCGCTGAACGAAACATACGTTATCTTTATCACCGAAAATGACGTATTAAAGGCAGGCCTTCCAATTTATCATGTTGACCGTACAGTCCGGGAAACGGGAACGTTTTTCAACGATCAGGCTCACATCGTTTATGTGAACTCACAAATCAAAGACGAAACTGCATTAGGAAAACTAATGCATGACTTTTTCTGTACCAACTCGAAAGATATGAATTATTCCATTTTGGCACAGAGGGTTCGTTATTTCAAAGAAGACACGAAGGGAGTGGCAGCTATGTGCAGAGCTATGGAAAAGATGCGGGATGAAACCGAGCATGAAACATCGATCAAACACGCGTTGGCAATGTTGGCAGATGGTGTGCCTTGTGAAAAGGTGGCAAAGTACACCGACCTTTCAATTGAGGAAGTCCGGGCATTAGCTGAAAAGAAATCTGCCTAACAAAAAGATAAGCCGATTGGAAATGTTCCTGTTTCCAATCGGCTTTTTCTATGCGTGTTTTATGGTAGCGAGCAAAAGGATAGCTGCAAAGCAGCGCAAGGAAAATACAGTTTTCCTTGGGATGAAATCGGGCTGGCGCACAAACGCCAGCCTCGATTTCATCGAGCCGTCTGCAAGACCGCAATTTCACACAAAGGGGTCCCCGGAAAAGCATCGAAGATGATTTTATGGGGAAGAGGAGGAACTGCGGAGTGAATGAGCATTTGTGCTTTTGCACAGATGCGAACGATACGCAGCAAGTGACGACGAGGTGTATAATTGCGCCCTTTATTCTAAAGGGTTTTGGACGTTGCTGCGTTCGTGAACGTCATGCACCATCTTTGCAAGTGCCAGCACGACTTCCGGCTGACGGAACGAGATTTTCAGCAGTTCCATCACCTCATCGTCGGTCAGCTCTCCCGGACAGACCAGAAAGCTTTCCAGCATTCCCGCACGGGTGCAAAGACGATGCACACGCTCTCTCCGATTCAGCTCTGACATCTGGCGTTCAAGGAACTTCTCCCGGTGCTGACAAGAGCGTAGCTTCTGCTCCGCTTTGGCCTTTTCGTTGCGGAGGTAGGCAAGGTCGGTTTTGGGTTGGGGCAATGGCATCACGCTCCTAAAAAAGAAATCACCTGATGTTGTCAAGATTGGTTGACACATTTTTCTCAAGGACATCATGGACTATGCTGCTATACGTAGAGAATCATAGTATCTCTGTCGCTTGATCATAGGAGGAAGACCGCCGTTGGTGGTACAAATCCTCCGATTGTTCCAATAGCTGATAAAGTATCTCCAGATTAAAGACTTCAGCTCGGATACCGTAAGTTTTTCGCTGTCGTACCGGTCATACAATAGCTCTGTCTTTAAACGAGCCCACATGCTTTCACAACGGGCATTGTCATGGCAGCGTCCACCAGCGCTGTTCATGCTTTGAATGATGTCATATTTTCTCAGGGTGTTACGATAAAGCTCACTGGTGTATTGAGTACCACGATCGGAGTGGATTACGGCACCACGGATATCAGGATATGCTATAAAAGCATTTTCCACCGTATGCTGGCAAAGCGTTGCCTTCATTGTGGTTTCCATTGCCAGTCCAAGTACTGCTGAGTCAAAACAATCGAAGATTGCTGAAACGTAAAGTTTTCCATCTTTCGCTTTGATTTCGGTGATATCTGTTACACATTTCTCCAGAGGCTTTTCTGATGTGAAATCTCTTTTAAGAAGATCATCAGATTTACGAGCCTCCCGGTCTGCTTTCGTAATTCCTTTCGGATTACGTTTTGGACGATGACTGAGACCGATTTTTCCATAACCCTGTAAACGGTTCGCTCACTGGGAATGGAAACGCCTTCTGGCTGTTTCAAAGTTAATGCCTGGAACATACGTACACGCCCATACGTGTCATTACAGGTATCCTCATCATGGATTTCAAGCATAGCATCTGCAAGCGGCTGGTATTTCCACGGACGGTCTTTTACGGACAGATATTTGTAAAATCCCTGGCGACTCACGTGTAGTGTACGACAGTAAAAAGCTAGTTTCCCCTTGATTGTGCCATCTTCAGTCTTAATTGCAATGAATTTCATTCTTTCGATCTTAGAGACTTCCGACGGCTCGCTGCGAAAAAAGCGCTTGCTTCCTCCAGAAACTCGTTTTCTTCTTTCAGACGGCGAATTTCCTTATCCTGGTCTTTTACGCGTTTACGAAGCACCGCAAGTTCCTCTGCAAGACTCATAGCCGATTCTGGTGTATGTGATCCTGCACCAATATCCAGCTTGCCAGTTCTGGCTGCAGACAGCCAGGTATGAATGGTTCCCTCTGGAATACCTAATTCCTTAGCGGCTTTAGCACCGCCGATTTCTTTTGCAAGCTTAACTGCCTGCACTTTGTACTCATGATCGTATTTACGTTGACTTCGTGCCATAGGTGGGCACCTCCTTATTCTCTTGATTATACTATGAAATCCTTGAGAATAGGCTGTCAACTTTATTTATACACCATCATCCGTGCACAGAGGGAATAATTTTTGTGAAGAAAAACAATTTTAAAATATGCGATGGAACGATCGATTTGAAACAACTCATACTTTGGATGGGTTTACAGGGTGAAAAATCCATGATAAGATAAAATAGACTAAATTCTGTTTTACGGTCTCTTTGCATAAATTTTACAAAACATCCAGTGACATGAGGGGGCCACCGGGTTCTGTGTTGTTCTATTTTGATAATAGTTTAGGCACTTGCGAAGGGGGAAGAGAGATAGCACAACCCGTTGTTTTTCGAAGAAAGCTGAAAGAACAGGTGCAGGCTGCGCTGGAAAATGGACGCGCAGTTCTGTTCAGTGCGCCCTGCGGATTCGGAAAGACCACAACAATACGGGCGATTCTGGCAGGCAACCGCATGATTGAGGTGTCGGCCGGGTCTCACGATTTTCAGTTACCGGACGTTTCAGACAGCTGGAACCTGCTTGTGGTGGATGATCTGCAGGAATTGACCGATGAAAAACTGCAGCGGGCACTGTGTGAAATGATTCGGGAGAATCCCCGCCGGCGCTTTGTCTTTCTCAGCCGCGGCATTGTGCCGGGATGGCTGGCACCCTTTGAAATCGTCGGCATGCTGGCGGTGTTTCGTGCGCAGGATCTGCTGTTGGACAGAGAGAGCATCGGCCGGCTTTTGGAAGCGTACGGTGTATCGGTCCCGGATGCCATGCTGACGTCCATCTATCAGGAGAGCGAAGGTTATCCGCTGGCAATCAGCTTGTTGGCCCGCCGGATGATGCGGGGCGAGGCCTACAGCAAGACTATTTCCGATCTGGTGCGGCAGGATATCTTTCTATATTATGAAGAGGCAGTTTTCCGCCGTCTGGAACTGCCGGTGCGGCGTCTGCTTATGGAACTGGCTCCCTTTGAGTTCATCACCACGGAACTGGCCCAGATCGTCAGCGGAAGCAGCCATGCAGGAGAGATGCTGCTTCAGCTGCAGCGCATCGCAACAATGATGAATCAGAAGCGGTTGGACTGCTGGTATTTCTGGCCGCTGTTCCGCCAGTTCCTGATGTGGGAACTGGAGCAGAACTACAGCGAGGAGCAGCAGCGAAACCTGTACGGCCGGGGCGGTCTTTACTACGAATTGCGGGAGGAGTACGGCCGGGCGCTGGAGTGCTATTCGCGCATCAGAGATTACAGCAAGGTGTCACAATTGCTGGTGAAGAACGCCGAAATGCATCCCGGAATGGGACATTACCGTGACATGGAGCCCTATTACCGCGCGCTGCCGGAAAGAGAAATCCTGTCCAGCCCGGCGTTGATGCAGGCCATGAGCATGCTGTGTGCGCTGTGCATGGATTACGAGCAGTCCGAAGTATGGTACCGGAAACTGGCTGAATTTGAAAAGTCCCGGCAGCCCGGAGATGCGGATGCACGGGATGCCCGTGGCCGTCTGGCCTGGCTGGACATTTCGCTGCCGCAACGAAAAGTGGAAAATTCCATTGAACTGTTTCCGAAACTGTTTCGGCAGCTGGCAGCCCGGGAGATCCGCCTTCCACCCTTTTCCGTCACCGATGCACTGCCCAGCCTTTTGAACGGCGGAAAGGATTATTCACCCTGGGGCAAAGACAGCGAACGGTTGTACAGCATCATGCGCGCACCGGTGGAAGCCGTGCTGGGCCGGGATGGCGTGTGTATGCTGGACTGCGCTGCGGCTGAGAACGAATTTGAAAAAGGCGAGGTCATCCGGGACCGGATCGTGTGGATCTTGCAGAACATCGACCGCATCCGGCGGGACGGAACACCGGACATTGAGTTTGGGGCTGTGGGTCTTCTGGCACGGATGCAGATGGACAGCGGGCACTCGGCGGACGCGCGGAGCAGCCTGGAAAATCTGCGCGAGCGGTTTGAGGCATGCGGCGAGACGCGCTTCCTTCCGAATCTGGATGCCATGATCTGCCGGGCCAACCTCCGCATGGACAACGATGAAGCGGTGAATGAGTGGTACCGGGAGCGGGCGCCCCGGAACCCCCAGCAGTTCTGGATCATGAAGCGGTATCAGTATTTTACACAGGCCATGGTGGAACTGGCCTTCGGCGATGAAGAGACGGCACTTTTGACGCTGGCGCCGCTGGAGCCCTATTGTAAAATCTGTTCCCGATACATTGACAGCATTCATTTGGATGTGCTGTCATCCATCGCATTTTGCCGGCTGGGTGATAAGCGATGGCGCCAGAAACTGTGCGACGCGCTGGACATTGCCGCTTCTTTCGGCTTTTTCCGGCCGGTGGCGCAGTATGGCGCGGCGGTTCTGTCGTTTTTGGAAAGCTGCGGCTGGGATGGTGACGCGGTATTTCTGGAAAAGCTGACACGCCTGACGCGGCAGCAGGCAGCATTGTATCCGGACTATCTGCTGCCGCGCAAGGCGATGACGGCGCCTTTGTCCGCCATGGAGCTGCAGGTGCTGCGACTTTTGTGTGCCAACAAAAGCAATGCGGAGATCGGCCAAATTCTGAATATCAAGCTCCCTACGGTGAAAACGCATGTCAGTCACATTCTGAGCAAACTGGGCGTAAAGCGCCGCAGCGAGGTAAAAGCCGCGGCACAGCGGCTGCATCTGATTCATTGAACGCACGAGATACGGAACTTGAGCAGTGATAGAGGAGGAATCATTCAAAAATGAAAGTGGCTTTGATTGGCGAGAGAGACACTCTGGCGCAGTTTTTTTTGGAAAAGATGAAAAAAGAGGGAAACGACGTCTACTTTCTCTCGGAAAATGATTTTTACGGAAACTTCTCTGCGGCTGTGAAGTATCGTTTCTTTCAACTGAGCAGAAATCCGGATATTTTGAAAAATCTGTTTGAATCCATTTCACCGCAGGTGGTGGTGTTCACAGGAAAAGAAGCCATGAACAGCCGGCTGGATGCATGGGACGAAGAGGAACTGACGCTGCTTTCTCGGGTATTGGGCCTTTCCGCGCAGACGAAGGTGGAAAAGTTTGTCTATCTGTCTTCCTCTGAAGTGTACGGAGAGGGCGAAACGGTATTCGAAGAGACGGACCGCGTGAACCCCGTGACCACCAAGGGAATGCTGACGGCCCAGGGCGAGTACATGGTTGCACAGTTTGCCAAGCGCTACGGCATTGAAACGGTGATCGTGCGCGCTTCACAGATTTATTCCGAGCAGTGCGCAGACGACGGCCGGGACTTTCTCAGCCGCCTGATCCGGCAGGTAAAAACCGAGTCCTCCCTGCCCGCAGGCGAGGGTGAGGTATTCCAGCCGCTGCACGTCAGCGACCTGGCCGAGGCGCTCAAACGCATCATCGAGACCGGTACGGCGCACCTGTACAATGTCAGCGGAAGCTTTACGGTTTCCGCCGCAACGCTGTGTGCAGCGCTGAAAAAGTATTTTGATGCGGCTGTAGAACTGACGGATTCCGATACAAAATCGGGCACGCTCATCAGCAATGAGCGGCTTAAAAAGGAACTGGAGTGGACCGATTTCAAAAAGCTGACAGCCTTTTTTGAAAACCGACAGCTGGCCTATCAGGAACACCAGGCTAAAAAGCCGGAGAAAAAAGGCGGCATCCCGGCCGGGGTGCGGCGTGTGGGCGAAAACGTGGTCGTGTTTGCCATTTTCCTGGCGCTGTATCTGCTGACGTCTTCCCACTCGCTGTTTTCACAGATCAACTGGATGCTGATCTATGTGGTGCTCATTTCCCTGTTCTATGGTTTGCGGCAAAGCGCGCTGGCTGTCATTCTGGCTTCGGGCGCTTATCTGGCCACCCGGGATCTGAGTCTGCTGGAAATGACCAACTTCTATTCGTACGCTCAAAGCGTTCTCACCGTGGTGGAGTTCGTGTTCTTCGGTGTGGCGGTTAGCTATACGGTGGATATGCTGCGTGAAGAAGTGCGTGATACACGCCGCGGCTACGAGATGGTGTCCAATGACTTCCGTGAACTGAAAGCAATCAATGCGCAGAACGTTGTGATCAAAAACGAATACGAAAAACGTCTTCTGGATTCCAAGGAGAGCATTCCCCAGCTGTACAGCCTGATTGAGCGGCTGATGGTTCTGTCTCCGGACCGAATCTTCCTGGAGATTCTGCATGTGGTGGCGCAGCTGGTGGAAACCGACACCGTGGCTGTGTACACGGTCAACCCCAAAAGTACGTATCTGCGCCTGGTCAATGCATTGAACGACGCCTCTTCCATGGGCGGAAAGTCCTGGAACATTGCTTCCAACGCAGCTCTTGCAGCAGCCATCGCCCGGGGTGATCTGTATCAGGGCGATGTTTGGAACGGGGAGCCGGCCGTGGTCCTGCCGGTGCAGTATCATTCCAAGACGATCGCTGTGATCGTCATCCGTTCGCTGGATTATAAAAACTGCACACTGTATCACATGAATCTGTTGAAAACCATGGGCCTTCTAGTTTCCGAGTCCATGGCACGTGCGCTGGATTATGAGCAGATTATCCGGCAGGCACGTTACGTGGACGGTTCCCTGGTGCTCAAAAAAGAGGCCTTCCAGGAAATGGTGCGCATTGCCCGCGAAAAGCAGGAGCGGGGCGTGGCGGAATTCTGTGTTCTGGAATTGACGACAGCGGGCAATGCCCAGGCTGTCAGCGAGCGTCTGGGCTCGCTGTTCCGCACGGCCGATCATATGGGAACAGACGGTGAAGGGCATTACTATGTGCTTTTGAACAATACGGGAACGGACGCGGTGAAGTTTGTTCAGGAGCGGTTGCAGCAGAAAGGCATCTCGTCGCAGGTGAGCAGCCGCTTCGCAGAGGCAGGAGTGTGACACATGGCAAAGTGGTTGATTCTCTTTTTACTGGCCAACCTGATGGGAACGGTTGCCTATGCGTGGTATCGCGCAAAGCGGAAAGAATCCATCGGGCTGGTGCTGTTTTTCCTGTTTCTGCCGGGGCTGGGCTTTGTGTTTTACTTTGCGCCCCAGTGGATTCAGAAAACGTTTTTGAAACAGCACTATGACCGCGATTCGCTGGTGAAGCGTCTGGCCATTCCCCAAAACGCCGAGCTGGTGGATGTGGAACGAGAGCTGAACGTAGTGCCTGTGAAAGACGCGATGGCGGTCAGCGACAACTTCCAAAAGCGGTCGCTGCTGCTGAACCAGCTGCGCAAGGACATTCACAGCAATTATCGGGAATTGCTGGCTGCCGAGGCAGACGAGGACTCCGAGTCCGCCCATTATGTAGCCGCGGCGAAAATGGAGGTCTACGCCGCCCGCCAGAAGGAGTGGACGCAGGCGCTGAAAGCGCATCAGGCGGACCCGAACAACGAAGAACTTTTCGAGCAGATGTTGGGCGAGCTGGAACGGTTTCTGGACAGCGGCCTTCTCTCTGTCCGCGAAGAAACCATTTACAAAGAAAGGTACTGCGATTTCGTGCGGGAGGCCCACGGCGGGGATCTGGCCGGTTTGAACGGGGAGATCCTGAAAACCTATCTGCGCTTCCTTGTGGATTTGAAGGAGTACGGGCAGGCGCTCCAGCTTTGGAAAACGCACCGCCCGGCGCTGCGCAGCGAGGCTTGCTATATGAAAATGCTGGCCATGTTTTATGCGCAGCGCGACAAGGCGCAGTTTGACCAGTGCATCCGGGAGCTTCAGGCAGACGCAGGCGTTCGTCTGAGCGCGTCCGGTCTGGAGAGCCTGCGCTACTGGCTTGAAAGGGCTTAAATCATGTTATCGACCAAAAGACTTCTCTATGTGATATCGGTGGTGTTGGTCATCAGCACGATTTTCATGCTGTACAACATCAACGAAGAGCGCGCCAGCCACATCAGCATCGAGCGCAGCGCGGACCCGGTGGTTTCGGCCATGCCCGACCAGAATTGGGAAAGCGCCCAGCAGCTTACGTTTGTGCTGACCGGCGAGAGCAAACGCGAGATTTATGGCGATCTTTACCAGAATGTCCGCCGGCTGCTGGATGATTTGAAGCTGCCTGTGGAAGCCACAGACTTTGTGGATTTTGCTTCGCTGGATACGAACACGATCGTCATCTTCTGCAGCGACGCCATCAGCGACTATGCGAATCTGTATCAGCTGGGGCAGTTTGTGGAAAACGGCGGACGCGTGATTTTTGCCGCTGGTCTGCCCGAGGGAAACATCGATTCTTATTTGAATCCGTTCCTGGGCATTATGGAAAAAACCATCAAGGAAAATTACAACACGCTGGCCTTTGTGGGAGATCTGTTCCCGGTGCAGCCGGAGGAGATGACCTACGATGGTTACAATGCGTCCACGTGGGTCCGCGTGCGCCCCGATGCCAAGGTCTATGTGCAGGATGCGGAAAAGGAAGTTCCGGTTCTGTACACATATCCCTACGGCCAGGGGATCAGCTGTGTCATCAACGGCACATTTTTGGCTGACCGGAACTGCTGCGGCCTGCTGACAGGCGCCATCGGTACAGTGGCCGACTCCTTCCTGTATCCGGTGGTGGGGCTGAAGACGATTTTCCTCGACAACTTCCCCATGGTCACCTATGTGAACGACAAGCTTTGCATGAAGCTGTACGGCTGCTCCACCGATGCTTTCGTCCGGGACGTGGTCTGGCCCCAGTTCCAGGGCATGGCGCTGCGGGGCGAAGTGGCGTATACCTCCGCCATTCTGGCAGAGTCTTCGGATGCGGGAATGTTCACCGGTATCAACGACAGTTTGTTCACCATTATCGGAAAATCCGCCCTTCAGTACGGCGGCGAGCTGGTTTACGCGGCCGGTTGCCGGGACGATGCGCTTGTGTTCAACGAAGAGCTGCTGAACTCCTTTTCCAGTGTGTTTGACCACTATCAGGTAAACGGCCTGGCCCTGATGGGGCAGACGGAGTTTGACCCAGCCATGCTGACGCCGCCGGGCGTGACCCTTTCCGCCGTGCGCAGCCGCCTTTCGGATGAAGAGGCGTTCCATGTGCAGGACGACTATTTTGCGTTCCCCTGTGCCAGCCAGGGCAACAACATGGAAGACGGCAATCTGTTCGAGATCACATCCGTGCTCTCTGCTTACGGAATGGTGTCCCACGCCTTTGACGTAAACCTGCTGATCGCGCAGGACGAGACCGCCAGCTGGGACCTGGACAAAGAACAAATTGCTTATTTCGAGGACCAGATTCTGGATGAAACGCATTTCCTGACGTCCAAGACTCTGTCCAATACGGAGAATTACGTGAACAGTTACCAGTCGCTGGAGTACGAGTGGCAGCAGGACGGAAACCAGATCCGGCTGAACTGCCGGGGCGCGATTCCGGACCAGGCGTTCTTCTTGAAGACCGGCCGGGAGATCCAAAGCGCGGAAGGGCTTTCCTATGAAGAGGTCGGTCACGGGTATTATTGTCTGAAACTGCAAAGCAGCAGCGCGGTGATTGAGTTGGGATAAAGGTGGTTACATGAGGGTTTGCTTAATTTGCGAAGGATGCTATCCGTACATACCGGGTGGCGTCTCCAGCTGGGTGCAGATGCTCTGCACACAGTTTTCCGATGTGGAATTTGTCATCTGGTCCATTGCGACCAACCGTGAGGAAATGTCCAAAGTTCGCTACGAAATGCCGGAGAACATCAAGGAACTGCGCACCTTTTACCTGGGCGAAGTGGCGCTGAACAAAAAGTACCGCAGAGTTCAGATGACGGCGGAGGACCATCAGGTCCTGAAGGCACTGATGGCGGGAAAGCCGGAGGAGATCGACTGGAAGCGCACGCTGGAATTTGTCAAACAGTACCGCACCCGTCTGGAAGATATTCTGATGGGCGAGGACTTCTATCAGATCTGCCTGGAGGAATACGATCGCCGGAAATCCAAAAAGGTCTTTTTCCAGTTCTTGTGGAATTTCCGCAATATGTACTTCCCGCTGATGAATATTTTGTCCGACGAGATTCCGCAGGCGGATGTTTATCATTCGCTTTCCACGGGATACGCCGGCATTTTGGGAAGCTGTGTGTCCTATGCCACGCAGCGCCCGTTTTTGTTGACCGAGCACGGCATCTACACCCGTGAGCGCGAAGAGGACATCATCCGCGCCCAGTGGTTGAAAGAGGATTTCAAGGAAATCTGGATCGACTTTTTCAAAAAGATGTCCCTCATTGCCTATCAGCAGGCCACGGTGGTCACCAGTTTGTTCCAGGTCAACAAGACCCTTCAGGTGGAACTGGGCTGCCCGGAGGAAAAGATCCGCATCATCCCCAACGGTGTCAGCGTGGAGACCTTCGGGGAGCTGGCAGCCAAACGCACCGGCGATCCCGCGCGGTTCAACATCGGCGCAGTGCTGCGCGTGGTGCCCATCAAAGACGTGAAAACCATGATCCTTGCCTTTGCCGACGTGAAGGACCGGGTGCCGGCCGCCCGTCTGTACATCATGGGCAACTGCGGTGAAAATCCGGAGTATTATCAGGAGTGTGAAGAGCTTGTCCAGGCGCTGGACGTGCAGGACGTCTCCTTCCTGGGCCAGGTCAATGTGATGGAGCATCTGGCCGACATGGATCTTCTGCTGCTTTCCAGCATCAGTGAAGGCCAGCCGCTGGCCATTTTGGAGGGCATGGCGGCAGGACTGCCGTTTGTGGCTACCAATGTGGGCGACTGCCGCGGCCTGCTGGAGGGTGAAAACGGGGAAGATCCGGCGGGTCTGATCGTGCCGGTGATGGACAGCGCCGCTATGGCGGATGCCATCGTGTACTTCTACACCCACCCCAAAGAGCGGCTGAAAATGGGGCAGGCCGGGCGCAGACGCGTGTGTGAGCGCTATCGCAAGGAATTCTTCTTGAAAGAATATCGAGCATTGTACAATCAGCTGGGGGAGGAACAACATGGCGGGAATCGGGTTTGAACTGAGAAGAATCTTCGGTAAAAAGACGCTTGCGGCCAATGTGTGGGGCACTTTTTATGCCACCATGACCACCATTGGCCCCTCGCTGCTGTTTGCCGTGCTCATCCTGTTCTTGAAATGGTTTGTAGACAGCGCCCATACGCCGGAGCTGGAGAGCCGGTTTTTCATCTCATCGTTTTCGTACATCTTTCTGGGTGCCATTCTGGTTTCGGCGCTGTTCAGCACGGTCATCTCCCGCTACATTTCCGACTGCGTGTTTGAAAAGCGGGAAAGCGAGATCTGTGCCTCGGTGTTCGGCGTGCTGACGCTCAGCACGGTGATTTCGGGGCTTTATATGCTGGCGCTGTGCGCGGGCATGGCCTGGAAAAGCGGCATCGGTCTTCCGTTCCTGGTGGTCTACTATCTGCTGGGCGTGCTGTCGGCCAATGCCTACAATCTGATCATTTATGTCTCCGCGCTGAAGGAGTACAAGGAAGTGACGGTCAGCTATCTGTCCGGCCTGGTGGTGGCCCTCCCGGCCTTTTGGCTGTGCCGGCATTTGCTGGGAATACACATTATATCTGCAGTGTATGTGGCTTTGACCTGCGGCTTCTTTGTGATCGACTTTTTGCTGGTGGTTCTCTGCGTGCGCGCGTTCGGATGGCCCAGCACGAACTATTTTGCGTTTGTAAGTTATTTCCGGAAGTTCCCAAAGCTGTTCTGCAGCGGCTTTTGCTACATGCTGGGCTTCTATGCCGCCACCATCGTCTATTGGGCGCTGTCAGACATGAGGCAGACCATCAGCATATTCAGCACCACCCCGGAATACGATATGGCGATGTTCTTGGCAATTGTGGTGAATATGCCGGCGCTGGTCATTTTTGTGGTAAAGACGGAGACCGCCTTTTTTGACAAATACGTTCGCTATCTGTCCGCCCTGAACCACGGTTCGTACGAGATGATTGAAAAAGAGCGGGACAACATGTGCAACGTCATTCGCTATCAGCTGTTCTTTGTGTATGAGGTCCAGCTCATCATTACGGTCATGCTGGTGTTTCTGGTAAACATCTTCTTCCCGTATCTGAACGTGAGCACCCGCATCCTGAACACCTTCCTGGTGTTGAGCATGGGACTGTACTGTGTGTTCTGCATGTATTTCACCGTCATCTTCCTTTATTATTTCGAGGACCATACAGCCTCCTGCATCGGGCCGTGCATTTTCCTGGCGGTCACCACGGTGCTGGCGCTGGTGGCTTCGGTGGCAGGCACACCGTTCTATCCGCTGCCGCTTTTGATCGGCGGCCTGGCCGGCTGGATCGCGGCATTTTTGTGCCTGAAGCACAGGCTGAAAAATCTCAACGTATTTCTCATGTGCAAATAAGGAAAGGAAGAACTCTTTGTGAACAAGTTTGAAAGAAGAAACGCCGGCATCCTGGTGTCGGTGGTTCTGGTTGCGGCGGTGCTTCTGGCGGTGCTGTATGTGAAAAACCAGATTCCCGTGGAAAAAGTGCCCGAGACGCAGCCCTCTTCGCTGGAGGACTGGACGCTGGAAGGCAGTGCGCTGAACGGCGTGCCGCTGGAAGAGGACAAAGGCATCTATGAGCAGAACAACAACATCTATGACGTATACATCAGCGTGTTCCCCACCAAGGACAGCGATGGCAACATGCTGGATTTTTCGGCCTTTGACAAACATACTTCCCGCGACCACACGTACAACCCCACGCTGAACTGCAACATTCAGATTTTGAATGAGGGCGAAACCATGGACCCGCTGATGAGCCTGGACCAGAAAAACGCCACCATTCGCGTGCGCGGCAACTCTTCCCGCGGCGATAAATACAAAAGCTATAAGGTCAAACTGGACGAAGAGGCCGAGACCTTTTTCGGACAGAGCAATCTGAACATCAACAAGCACTCCGAAGACGTCACGAAGATCGCCACCAAGCTGGAGACCGACCTGCTGACCCAGGTGCCGGACATCCTCAGCTACCGCACCTATTTTATGCGGGTGTGGATCCGGGACACTTCGGTGCCGCAGGACCAGCAGGAGTTCAAGTATTACGGCCTGTTCACCCAGATCGAGCAGCCCAACAAAACGTATCTTAAACTGCGCGGCCTGAGCAGCAACGGCTCCATGTACAAAGCGAGGGACTTCAGCTTTGCGCTGAGCGACGTTCTGAAGGACGTGGACGATCCCGGCTACGACGAGGAGGCCTTTGAGACCGTCCTGAGCATCCGCGAGGCGGAGGACCACGAAAAGCTGTTGGAGATGCTGCAGGCTGTGAACGACGAGACCACGGATTTTGAAGAGGTCTTCTACACGTATTTCAACGAAGAAAACTATCTGACGTGGCTTGCCTTCAACCTGCTCATGGGCAATAACGACATCATTAACCATAACTTCATCATTTACAATCCCGATAATTCTCAGACATGGTACTTTGTCCCCTGGGACTTTGACGGAACCCTGCGCTTTGGCGAGTATGAGAGTTCGCTGATGAAGCTTCCGGTCTCCCTGCGGGGCGTGCAGAAGCTGAACCAGTCGGTTCTCCACCGCCGCTATCTGCGGCTGGACGGCAGCATCGAAAAGATCGAGCAGAAAATGCAGGAGCTGCTGCAGAACTACATCACCCGGGACCGGGTCACGGAACTGGTCAATTCCTACAAGCCCATTCTGGAGAAAACGCTGCCTCTGGCACCGGACATTGAGCTTTTGGACATGACGCCCAGCGAGATGCCGGCCTATCTGGACAGTTTGTACGATGGAATCCTCAGCAACTACGAGATGTTTGAGCAGTCCATGCAGTATCCCACGCCCATGTACGTGGCGAAACCGGTCCGGAATGCCGCAGGCGGAGTGGATTTTTCCTGGGAGACGTCCTATTCCTATCAGGGCCGGCCTGTGACGTACAATCTGCAGGTGTTTACAGACTACAACATGCAGAACATGATCTTCGAGGCAACGGACCTGGTGCAGACCACCTTCACCAAGGAGGATGGACTGGAGCCCGGCACCTATTATCTGAAAGTGACCGCCGTGGACAGCGAAGGCCACGAGCAGCTGAGCATGGAGCGCTTTGAAACGATGCTGACGGACGTCAAGGGATACAACGTCAACGGCCTGCTGGAATTCGTAATCGAATAGAGGAGGCCGGCATGCAGTATCAGGGACATACGCTCAGACATGAGCTGAAATATTACATCAACGCCAGCGTCTATCATACGCTGCGCAACCGCCTGCGAGTGGTGCTCAAGCCGGACCCGAACATGAAACGGGAGGACGGTTATCTCATCAGCAGCCTGTATTTTGACGATTTGCATCATTCGGCGCTGAACGAAAAGCAGTCCGGCATCCGGTTCCGCAAAAAGTACCGGATGCGCTGCTATGACCGCAGCGACGCGCTGATCAAGCTGGAATGCAAGTACAAGTACGACGAGTACATCTCCAAAACCAGCGCAACGCTCTCCCGCGCAGAGTACGACGCCATTCTTCGAAACGACTATGGCTTTTTGGCGTCGCGCCGGGAAGAGGTGTGCCGGCAGCTGCTGGCTTATCACAATCTGCGGCTTCTGCAGCCGGTGGTTGCGGTGGAGTATCTGCGGGAAGCTTACGTCCTGCCGCAGGGCAATGTGCGGATCACCTTTGACAAGGATATTTCCGCTTCCACCGATTGCTTTGACATGTTTGCGGAAGACTATGTAACCAGCCGGGTGCTGGAAAAAGACCTGATCGTTCTGGAAGTGAAATACGATGATTTCATCCCGTCCTTTGTGCTTGAGATTCTGCAGACGGCGATGACCAATAAGTGTGCCATCTCGAAATATGTGATGTGCCGGGTAGATAAAAGGAGGATATTGTATCGATGACCAATTTTTCTGATATTTTCAAAAACAGCTTTTTGCAGGAGACGGGCAACCTCACGACCGAGGGCTTTGTCATGTCTCTGCTGTCGGCGTTCGTGTGCGGCATGATCGTCTATGCGGTTTATCGCTTCTTTTTCAAAGGCGTGATCTACAACAACAACTTCAACATTCTGCTGGTGATGACCAGCCTGGTCACATGCTTCATCGTAATCGTCATCAGTTCCAACGTGGTTCTGTCTCTTGGTATGGTCGGTGCGCTGTCCATTGTGCGTTACCGCACCGCGGTCAAGGATCCGCTGGATGTGGGCTTTTTGTTCTGGACCGTGGCAGTGGGCGTCACCAGCGGCGCGGGCCTGTATCTGATTTCGCTCATGGGCACCGTGGCCATTGCGCTGGTGTACATTCTGCTGGTGAAAATCCGCAGCCATCGCCATTTGTATCTGTTGATCGTCAAATATGCGGATGAGGCAACGGATACGGTGCTGCGCGAACTGGAGCCCATCAAAAAGGTGCTGAAAAACAAAACAGCCACCAAGGGTTATACCGAGCTGACGTATGAAGTGCGCCTCAGCGGGGACAACACCTCCTTCACCAATCGGCTTTCCGCTTGCCCAGGCGTGGAAAGCGCTGTGATCGTGGAATTCACGGGCGACTATTTTGAGTAAAAAGTGGAAGGCGGCCGTTCTCCTTCTCGTCGTTCTGGCGCTGGCGGCCGCCTTTGTCTTTTCCCGGCTCCGGTGGGAAAAAAGCTGGAACTTTTCCGAATCGGTCCGCACGCTTCGCAACCCTGCCCGGGGGTTTTATATTCAGGTGGACAGCACCCGCTGGCAGAAAATTGAAAAGATCAGCGGCGATGTGCGTGTGATTTTGCTGACGCTGGACCTGCGCGATTTTGCCGAGCAGGCGATTCCGGATGAAACGATGCAGGAGCTGGAACAGGCGCTGAGCGCTGCAGAGCAGGGACATGCGGCGGTGGTCTTTCGGGCGGCTTACGGCTTTGACGAGTCGGTGCGCGAGCCGGATGATCTGGAGACGGTGGGCGCCCACATTGCGCAGATTGCGCAGGTGCTGAACCCGCATGCGCAGAACTTTCTGGCGGTGCAGGCAGGGCTTCTGGGTGAGTACGGCGAGTGGCACGGCGGCCATTTCTTGCAGGGAGACGAAAGTGCGCAGCGCACCAGCCGCCTGTATGTGCTGCAACAGTGGGAAGCGGTGCTTGAACAGCAGATCCCGGTGGCGGTTCGCCGGCCCCGTTTTGTGCGCGAGGCCCAGGAACAGGGCATTCTGACCGGTCGGCTGTGCCTGCACAACGATGCACTTTTGTCCACCGACAGCGATATGGGGACGTACGATGATCCGGAAATGTCTTTTTCTGAGGAGCTGCAGTGGGTGGATGAGCAGCTGGCGGACCAGTACAACGGCGGCGAGATGCCGTCACCCGGCGCCCGGAATGAGCCGGAGAATGCCCATGCGGAGTTTCAGCGCCTGCACATCGGCTATTTGAACCAGATGTACAATCAGAAAATTTTGGACAGCTGGCGGGAAAGCGAAATGCCCGGTGCAGGGGGCGAGAGTGCTTTTTCCTTTATCGAGCGCCATTTGGGCTACCGCTTTTCAGCCAGCGGGGCATCGGTCAGCGCCCGTTTGTGTGACCCTGATACGGTGCAGGTTCACCTGACGCTGAAAAACAGCGGGTACGCGGCTCTTCCGGCCGGCTTTCACCTGTATCTGCTGACGGAAGATTCGGCGGGAACAGTGGGCGAGGCATATGAGATTCAGCATCCGCAGCTGCATCAGATCAGCAATGGACAGGAGTGCGAGGTTTCGCTGGAACTGCAGCTGGACGATGTGCAGCCGTGCTCCCTCAGTTTGCAGATTTCGCCGGATCTGTCCAGCCCGGAAGAAGATTGTGTGATTCTGGCCAACGATGCGTTCGGATGGGAATCCGGCCGGAACCGGATTTTGCAACTTTGGAAAAACGAGGACTCTTTCTGGGAGCCTGTGGGCGTAAAAACGGAGCAGGACGCGTGATCCTGCTCCGTTGTTGCTGCGGTTCAAAACAAAAAAAGGGGCTGTTACACAAGCCCAACAAAAAGACCAGAGTTATTTAGCCAAAAGGCTTTACAACTCTGGTCTTTTGCTTTAATGTTAACAGTGCAAAATGAAACGGATAAAGCAAGAACAGCATATCGAAATTGAGGAGAAAAGTCAACAGTTAAAATTTCGAATGAAGTGCTATACTAACGTTGTAACAGTAGTGGCTAATAAGATATAATAAATCCAGTAGAGAAAAGAGGTAATTATTATGCCACAAAGTTACATACCTGAATTCAAGAAAAAATAGTACGTCTTCATGAAGAAGGTCGTACCAACAAAAGCATCACCGCTGAGTATGGGGTATCGAAAGCCAGCATTTCTAAGTGGTGTGGCGAGTTTAGTAAAGAATGCCTGTCAAGCCCGGAAGCTAAAGAAGATTATGACAACATGAAGGAGATGCTCAGACTCAAAAGAGAAAACGAAGAACTTCGTAAGGAAAAGCTTTTCTTAAAAAAAGCGGCGGCATTCTTTGCAAAGGAAATCGATTAGAGATTTATCGATTCATTGAACAATATCATAATGAATTTGGCATTCGCTGGCTGCTTATCGCAAGTCAAGAAATTAGTGCAACATTCAAACAGCATATTTGCGATATGCAATTCAACGTTGTTGCTGTTGCATTAAAAAGTTGAATTGCTATAAGGTCTTTTCCCCGGCGCGTGTCAAGCAGGGGCATATCCAAAACCACAATGTCAACGCCCTTGTCCTTTGTGATGATACGCCATTGCTGTAAGATTTCTTCATAGTTGCGTCCCAGACGATCTATGCTCTTGATATAGAGCAGGTCGTCTTTTTTCAATTTCCGAACAAGCCGCTTGTACTGCGGGCGGTTGAAGTCCTTGCCGGACTGCTTATCAATGAAGATGTTCTTCTCCGGGATCTTCAGTTCCCGCAGCGCAATCAGTTGCCGGTCCTCGTTCTGGTCACGGGTGCTGACCCGGATATAGCCATATAAATTTCCCAACAAATCACCCCTTTCTGCAAAAAATGATTTTTTCTTTATGTAAAAACAGCCAAAGCATCAATCTGACGCTTTGGCCGTTGCGCTCTATTCTACCATAGCAGAGGGGCTTACGCTCAGGACAGCAGTGCAGGCCGAATCAGCACCGCTGCATTCCTGACCTGATACGTCACCCCACTGCCTTTTCCCTTTGCCTTGCGGCAGCACACCTCCGGGTGCTGCATAGCAAGGTCGGCAAGCTGCTTCTGCAAGTCAGGATTCAGCGTGAACACGCTGTAAGTCCTGTCCTCGCTGGCGTAGATCATGGTTTCCAGCTTAAACATCGTCAATCAGTTCTTCCTCCTCGGATTCGTCAAAGATGGTCGGGCCCCAGTCCTCGTCCCCCTCGATGTCCCGTGACATTTTCTGCATCATGGTGTAATGCTCCATCTCGGAACGGACGAAGTAGAACATCTGGTCGTACCAGTCTGCCAGCGTTTCATCCTCCAGCTTCCGGCAGAAGTCAAGCACCAGTTTGTTCTGGTCTGGGTCAACCGTCAGCCCGGCAACTCCGTACAGCCGCTTGCGGGTCAGCTCCAGATCGGCGCAGCCATAGGTGTAGAGCAGCTTCTTTTCTTCAAAGGTCAGTTTCATAGGTTTGTTCCTCCGTATTAAAAAAGGGCCTGCCCTGTGCAGACCCGATGTAGCAAAAAGACCGCCGTGCGTTGTGCAGGGCGGTCAGAGATGCGATATTGTATCAGACAAAAATCAGCTCCGTCTTGATGATCTCTTCGGCACCGTTGCGAATGCTGTTCATCCGGCGCACCCACTCCAGTTGATCGGCAGCTTTCAGGGCTTCGGTCACGCCCTCGGCTTCCTGCATCTGCCGGACGGTCAATGCAAGCTGTTTCTCGGCCTGCTTGTCCAGCTTGGCAAGATAGCCGCCCAACTCACCGGACAGGAGCAGTTGATTATACTGGATGGGATGCTGCTCCTTCAGATACATTTTATGTAAGCGGCCCCACCGCCCGGTGGGGTGCTGCTCTGCCGGGGCTGTTGCAGTCAGGTTTGGCAGATAGTGGTCATTGACAAGGGTGTAGTCCAGACCGTTGGTGCTATCGTAGATATTCTGTTTCAGGTCGTTCATGCGGATTCTCCTTTCAGTTCACCGGTTAGTTCTAATTTTAGGGTGGTTTTATCGGCAAGCTCTTGATGAGCCAGCTTTTTCTTTTGGGCATATTGGCGGCAGCGTTCCCGGTTTTTCTGCAAGAGTGCTTCGTATTCGGCTGCTGCCTGCGGGTCAGTTTTAGCAGCTTCACGTAAGGCAGCACGTTTCTTTTTGCGGTTTTCCCCGGCAGTTTTTTGATAGTTCTTACGCTTGGCAAGTTGCTGTTCTGTAAGATTTTTCTTGTCACTGCGGCTGATCTCAATTTGACTAGGAAACGTATCACCGATAAAATTGAAGTAGATGTCGATTTGCTGCTGACGGTAGATCGTCCGTCCGCCGGAAGCAGAATGAATCACCACTTTTTCTACCAGTTCGTACAGCATTTCATCTGTCAGCGTTTCGCAGTCCTTGTATTTCCGAATCAGTTTGACAAAGCGTTTCAGATCAACCTTCGTTGTTTCAACGACGTCCAGTTCTTTCTTCAGCTTGGCAATGCGAGCTTCGCAAACAGCTTGTTCCTCATCATATTGCGCCATCAACCGCTGATACTGTCGTTCCGGGATTTTCCCCAAAACACTGTTTTCATACAGACTCCGAATCAAAGCGTCCAACTCGTCTATTCTTTTTTGAACTGAAAGCAGTTCTTTTTTGCTCTCGGAAGATGCGTGCGTGTTTTGGTTTTCCCATGCAGCTTGAAGCTGCTCGGCAAACGCATCCTCATTTTCAATAATTTCTTTTGTCATCGCTTTGATTGCATTCAGAATGGCGGCTTCAATGGTCGAGGTCTTGATAAAATGGGATGTGCAGGAGACGTACATATTACGGTACTTGCTGCACTGCCATGAAGAATCCGAATCGTACACTACATCAGAATCCCGATGTTTGGATTCTGGGCTGGAAAAGCTCATTCGGGAGCCGCAGTCAGCACAGAACACCATCCCGGCTAAACGGTGCGAGTATGTTCCACTCGGAAGTTTTTTCGGATTCCTCTTGCGCAGCCGCTGTGCTTTATCCCATGTTTCTTGGTCGATGATAGCTTCATGAGTGTTTTTGAATACAATCCTTTCTTCCGGGGTTGCAGCACGGCGCTTTTTTAGCTTGAAGTTCTCACGAATACTTTTACATAGCACTGTATGGCCGAGGTATTCCTGCCGGTCAAGAATATAGGTCAAGGTGGTCGTATTCCACCGATAGGGGTCGTGGTACGAATGGTTTCGGGCAGCTTCGGGATGATGCCGTTCTTCGTATGCAGACGGAATCAGCACTTTTTCGTCCGAAAGCGTCTGACCGATTTGCGCAAGACTGGCACCGCTGGCTGCCATATTGAAGATCCTGCGGACAACGGCAGCTGCTTCCTCATCTACATGAAGGGTTTGCTTATCACCGGAAATCCGCTTATAACCGTAGGGAATACTGCCGCTGCACCGTTTGCCATCCTGCATCCGTGATTTGAACACGGCACGGATTTTATTGCTGGTGTCCTTGGCATACCACTCGTTCATGATATTCAAGAAAGGGGTAAAGTCATTGTCCGCGGGATTGGCACTGTCAACATTGTTGTTGATAGCGATGAAACGAACACCCTTTGAAGGAAACTGAATTTCTGTGTAAAAACCAACTTCCAGATAATTGCGTCCGAAACGGCTCATGTCCTTTA
>ULQN01020309.1_pt1 | contig 23349 bp, 23 predicted proteins | sample 1954491 | NCBI WGS metagenome assembly ULQN01 (sample SAMEA4835656, study PRJEB28245) | human gut metagenome | biome: gut microbiome; material: fecal sample | place: Denmark | collected 2008
GAACGGGCAGGCTGTGCGGTGAGCGGGGCCGAACAGGTGGCGCGGGCAGACTGCATCCTGCTGCCGCTCCCGCTGGACGAGAGCCGCACCCCGCTGGCAGAGCTGCTGCGTGCCGCAAAGCCCGGCGCGGTGGCGCTGGGCGGCAGGCTCTCGGCGCAGGCAAAGACCATCGCGCAGGAAGCGGGCGTGGAGCTGGTGGATTACTACGCGCGGCCGGAGCTGGCCATCTACAATGCCATCCCCACGGCGGAAGGGTGCATCGGCATCCTGCTGCGGGAGAGCACCCGCACCCTGTGGGGCGCAAACATCCTGTTGCTGGGCTTTGGCCCGGTGGGGCAGGCGCTGGGGGTACGGCTGGCAGCGCTGGGAGCAGATGTGACCGTCTGCGCCCGGCGTCCGGAACAGCGGGCTCTGGCCGAGAGCCTTGGCCTGCGCGGCGCGGAGCTGGCCCGGCTGGGCGCTCTGGCCCCGGCCTTTGACCGGGTGGTGAACACGATCCCTGCACCGGTGCTGACAGAGCCGGTGCTGACGGCCCTGCGGCCCGGAAGTCTGATCGTGGATCTGGCCTCGAAGCCCGGCGGAACGGATTTTGCGGCAGCGCAGCGGCTGGGCCTCCGTGCCATCCATGCACTGAGCCTGCCGGCGGTCTGCGCGCCGGAAACAGCGGGCGAAGCGGTGGCACGTACGGTGCTGGCCATTTTGCGGGAGCGGGAGGAATGCACATGACCACACAGAAAAGGGGAAGCGCCGCATTTGCAGTGTGCGGCAGCTTCTGCACGCTGGAAACGGCATTGGAAGCGGCGCGGATGCTGACGCTGCAGGGCTGGGATCTGCTGCCCATCATGAGCTTTGCGGCCGGACAGGATACCCGCTTTGGCACCGGAACGTTCTGGAAGGAACGGCTGGAGGCCCTTACCGGGCACCCGGTGCTGGATACCCTGCAGGCCGTGGAACCGCTGGGCCCCAGACAGATGGCACAGGCGCTGGTCATTGCGCCCTGCACCGGGGCCACGCTGGCAAGGCTGGCGGCGGGGCTTTCCGATACGCCGGTGACGCTGGCGGCAAAGAGCCTGCTGCGGGTGGGGTGCCCGGTGCTGGTGGGCATTTCCACCAACGATGGGCTGGGAGCGTCGGGGGAGAACATCGCCCGGCTTTTCCAACGCAAGCATTACTACTTTGTGCCCTACGGGCAGGATGACCCCATTGCCAAGCCCAGCAGCCTGAAGGCGGACTTTGCCCGTCTGCCCGCTGCACTGGACGCTGCGCTGGCCGGGCGGCAGCTGCAGCCCGTTCTGCTGCAAAACAACGTCTGAATGGCTTTTCAGCCGGGACAAAATGTGGTATACTGAATTTGATGCTTTGCCGGTGCGGTACGGCCGGGCAGAATAAGCTTCGATGGAGAAAACCAGATGAAAAAACTGACCGTAGCGCTGTGTGCTGTGCTGCTTGTGTTCTGTATGTTCGTGCCGGGGGCTGCGGCGGCTGGCCCTGCCCTTGGCGCCACCCGCGCTTACTGCATCATCGATGCAGACACCGGCCTTGTGCTGGCACAGCAGAATATGAACGAAGAGCTGCACCCGGCGTCCATCACCAAGGTGATGACGCTGGGTCTTGCCTGTGAAAAGGCACAGGGAAACTGGGAGGATACAAAGCTGACCGTGAGCCACGAGGATGTGTACTCGCTGGCAGGCACCGATTCCAGCCACATCGCCCTGCTTGAAGGCGAAGAAGTCCCCCTGACGGATGCGCTGTATGCCACCCAGATGGCCAGCGCCAACGACGGAGCCAACCTGCTGGCCGAATATTTCGGCGGCGGCACCATCACGGACGGCGTGGAGAAGATGAACGCAAAGGTGAAGGAACTGGGCCTTGCGCACACCCACTTTTCCAACCCCCACGGCATCAGCGACGAGGACCACTACACCAGCTGCTACGATATGGCGCAGATCCTGCGCTGGGCACTGGAGCAGCCGGGGTTTGAGCAGGTGTTCACCCGCAATGAGATGTACACCATGGACCCCACCAACATCCAGCCCGTGACCCGCTACTTTTCCCAGCAGGACAAAATGCGCATCGGCTCCAGCCGGTACCATATCACGTCGGTCAAGGGCTCCAAGCTCGGCTATACCAACACGGCCCGCTACAGCTACGCCTGTCTGGCGGAGCAGAACGGCGTCCGGCTCATCTGCGTGACCATGCAGAGCGAGCTGAGCACCGATAAATACAACGATGTCCGCACCCTGCTGGACTACGCCTTCAGCACCTTTACCGGCTACACCGACCTGCCCGCCCGGGGCGTGACCGCGCAGCTGCCGGTGATGGGCGGCGGCGGGAGCCTTGGCACCGTGACCGTCTCCGACCCCGGCGTGCGGCTGCTTCTGGCCGACGGCCTGACCGCGGAGGATGTGGACGTGGCGCTGGAGCTGCCGGAGACCTATCTGCTGGGCACCGAGCCGGAGGTGTACGCAGTGTACACCGTCAAAGGCGGCACAAAGCAGGAAAAGACCAGCGTCCGGGTGGAAGCCGAAGTGACCGGCCTTGCCCAGCTGCTGGACGGCAGCACCGGCGTAGAGCTGGAAGCGGCCAAAGCGGTAAAGCCCAAAAGCCGGGTGCTGTGGCTGCTGGGCATTTCGCTGGGGTCCACGGCGGCGGCAGCGGCAGTGACCCTTGTGGTGGTGCGGCTGCTGGCAAAGCGGAAAAAGCGCCGTGCCGGCCGCCGGTGATCATGCGCAAAAGCCTGCACAGGAGCAGACTTTTCCAGATAAAAATGAGAAGCGGCTTTTATGCGGACGAACACCGCGAAAAAGACCGCTTCCAAAATCGCTTTACAAAAAGAGAGGTACAAAATTATGGGCAAGTTTACGTTTACTCAGACCGAGATCCCCGGTGTTGTGGTCATTGAGCCGCAGGTGTTCGGCGACGACCGCGGTTACTTTATGGAGACCTACCAGAAGGATCAGTTTGCCGAAGCCGGCATCGATAAGGAGTTCGTGCAGGACAACCAGAGCCGCTCCACCCGCGGTGTGCTGCGCGGCCTGCACTTCCAGAAGAACCACACGCAGGGCAAGCTGGTGCGCGTGACCAAGGGCGAGGTGTTCGACGTGGCCGTGGACTGCCGCCCCCACAGCGCCACCTTCGGCAAGTGGGTGGGCGTCACCCTGTCCGAGGAGAACAAGAAGATGTTCTATATCCCGGAGGGCTTTGCACACGGTTTTCTGGTGCTGAGCGATGTGGCAGAGTTCTGCTACAAGTGCACCGATGTCTACGACCCCACCAGCGAGGGCGGCATCCCCTACGATGACCCCACCGTGAACGTGCAGTGGCCGGACTGCGGCTGTGAGCACAAGACCAGCGCAAAGGACAAGCTGCACGAGCCCTTTGCTGCACAGAAGTTTGAATATTTTGAAAAGTGGTGATCGCCTGTGGCAAAATTCAAAGCAATGTGGAACGGCTTCTGGTGCTACCGCTACCTGCTGTGGAATCTGGTCAGCCGTGACTTCAAGCTCAAATACCGCCGCAGCGTGCTGGGCGTGGTGTGGAGCGTTCTGAACCCGCTGCTCATGTGCCTTGTGTACTGGGCTGTGTTCAGCAGTCTGATGGACATGCGGGGCAGCGGCATCGACAACTTTGCCGTGTTCCTGATGTGCGGCCAGCTGCTGTTCAACTTCTTCAACGAGGCCACCTCCACCGGCATGAGCAGTGTGCTGGGCGCAGCGCCCCTGCTCAAAAAGGTGTATATCCCCAAGTATATCTTCCCGCTGGAAAAGTGCTGCTTTGCCATGGTGAACTGCGTGTTCAGCTTTGTGGCACTGCTGCTGGTGATGATCTTCACCGGTGCACCCTTCCACCTGACCCTCATCGAGGCGGTCTACCCGCTGGTGACGCTGTTCTTCTTCAGTCTGGGCGTGGGCCTGCTTCTGGCAGCGGCCACCGTGTTCTTCCGGGATATCATGCACATCTGGAGCGTGTTCATCACCGCATTGCTGTATTTTTCCGCCATCTTCTACGACCCCACCCAGATGACCTTTTCCATCGGCGGGTTCAACATGCAGCAGATCATCAAGCTGAACCCCATGTACTGGTACATCACAGGCTTCCGCCGTACCGTGATGTGGGGCATCCCGCTGGATTTCAACATGTTCGCGGTGTGCGGCTGCTGCGCCGTGCTCTCCATGCTGGTGGGCGTGTGGGTGTTCCGCAAAACGCAGGACCGCTTTGTGCTGCATATTTAAGGAGGAAGAACAATGGAACCGATCATCAAAGTGGACAATGTTTCCATGTGCTTCAACCTCTCCAAGGAAAAGCATGAGAGCCTGAAGGAATACTTCCTTGCCATGGTGCAGGGCCGCCTGCAGTACGATGAATTTTACGCCCTCAAGGACGTGAGTCTGGATATCATGCCCGGCGATTTCTACGGCCTTGTGGGCCTGAACGGCTCGGGCAAGTCCACCCTGCTCAAGACCATTGCGGGCGTGTACAAGCCCAGCAAGGGCAAGGTGACGGTCCGCGGCTCCATCGCCCCGCTCATCGAGCTGGGCGCGGGCTTTGATATGGACCTGACCGCCCGCGAGAACATCTACCTGAACGGCACGGTGCTGGGCTTCTCGCCCAAGTATCTGGACGAAAAATTTGATGAGATCGTGGAGTTCAGCGAGCTGCAGAACTTTCTGGATGTGCCGCTGAAGAACTACTCCTCCGGCATGGTGGCCCGCATCGGCTTTGCCATTGCCACCATCACCAAGCCCGATATCCTCATTGCGGACGAGGTGCTTTCGGTGGGCGATTTCCTGTTCCAGCAGAAGTGCGAAAAGCGGATGCAGGAGCTGATGGCAGGCGGCACCACGGTCATTCTGGTGTCCCACTCCATCGAGCAGATCGAGCGCATGTGCAGCAAGGTGGCATGGCTGAGCCACGGCCACCTGAAAATGAACGGCGATACGGCAACGGTCTGCGCGGCCTACAAGGCAACGCAGCGCGGCGAGGCCTGATATGAATGTACGACTGAAACGCGCCAGAGAACTGGCAGGCTATGCGGTGCAGCTGACGAGGGACGAGGGCCTGCCCACCATGCTCAAACGGGGCGCGGGCTTTGTCAAGCGCCGCTGCTTTGGCAAGCGTGCCCGCTATCTGCCCGCCAAAAAGGTGCTGGAAGCCCAAAAAGCAGAAATGGCCGGCAAAACGGCGGCAGACTGCGGCCTGCCCACCATCAGCATCCTGACCCCGCTGTATAATACACCGGAAAAATACCTGCGGGAATTTCTGGATTCCTTTGTGAACCAGACGGCCCCCAACGGTCAGCTCTGCCTTGCGGATGCTTCCGATGCAGAACATGCCGATGTGAAGCGCATCGTAGAGGAATATCAGGCAAAATATCAACGTATCGTATATAAAAAGATCGAAAACAAGGGCATTGCGGCCAACACCAACGCTGCGGCAGAGCTTGCCGCAGGGGAGTATCTGGCCCTTGCCGATCACGATGATATTCTGGCACCCCACGCCCTGTACACCATGGGCAAAGCCATTCTGCGGCTGCGGCAGCGCGGCGAGCCGGACGGCTTTCTGTACAGCGACGAGGCACTGTTCACCAAGAGCATCCAGCGGCCCATGGTGGCCCACTTCAAGCCGGACTACGCCCCGGACTACCTGCTGTGCTGCAACTACATCTGCCATCTGGCGGTGTTCCGGAAAGCCCTGTGGGACGCCATTGGCGGCGAGCGCCCGGAGTGCGACGGCAGTCAGGACCACGACCTGTTCCTGCGCCTTGCCGAAAAGACCGGCGGCGCGGCCCATGTACCGCAGGTGCTCTACTACTGGCGGGTGCACGCAGGCTCCACCTCCGGCGGCGCGGACGCTAAGCCCTATGTGGCGGCGGCGGCAAAAAAGGCGCTGGCCGACCATCTGGCCCGCACCGGGCGCACCGGCACGGTGGAGGACGGCCTGTTCCCCAGCACCTACCGGGTGAAGTGGGACATTGTGGGCGAACCGAAGGTAAGCATCCTCATCCCCAATAAGGACCACACCGAGGATTTGGAAAAGTGCCTGCACAGCATCTGGACCAAAACCAGCTGGGAGAACTTTGAGGTCATCGTCATCGAGAACAACTCCACCGACCCGGCCACCTTTACCTATTATAAGGAAGCCCGGCAGCGCTACGACGGCCTGCAGGTGGTCAACTACCCGCAGAAGGGCTTCAACTTCTCCGGCATCAACAACTTTGGCCGACAGTACGCCAGCGGGGATTACCTGCTGCTGCTGAACAACGACGTGGAGGTGCGCAATGCCGACTGGCTCACCGAGCTGCTGCGGCAGTGCGCCCACCCCGGCGGCGCGGCCATCTGCGGCGCGGAGCTGCTTTACCCGGACGAGACGTTGCAGCATGCGGGTGTCGTGACCGGCCTTGGCGGCTACGCGGGCCACAGCCACAAATACCGCAAGGCGGGCGGCAGCGGCTACATGTTCCGTGCTGCCACGGTGCAGGACTTTTCCGCCGTCACCGGTGCCTGCCTGCTGGTAAAGACCAGCGTATGGGACGAAGTGGGCGGTCTGGACGAAGCCTTTGCGGTGGCCTTCAACGACGTGGATTTCTGCCTGCGGGTGCGGGATGCAGGCTATCGCATTGCGTGGACGCCCTACGCCCGGCTGACCCATTACGAGAGCAAGAGCCGCGGCGGCGACGAAAAAGACCCGGTGAAGGCCCGGCGCTTTGCCGCCGAGCAGCAGCGGCTGTATGCCGTGCACGGCAAGGCGAACATCCTGCACGACCCCTACTATAACCCCAACCTGACCATGGACCGGGAGGATTTTTCCGAAAGCAATGATCTGCGCGGACTGAAAGAGGGACGCATCACGGTGCAGTGGAGGGGATGAACCCTCTCAGGCGCACTGACGTGCGCCAGCTCCCCCGAAAGGGGGAGCCTTTGGCAGTCCATACGAGCTTCATCTTTATGCCAAGGCCTCTCCCCTTTGGGAGAGGTGGATTTGCGAAGCAAAGACGGAGAGGGCAAGGGCGCTTGCGGTGTAGCTGAAACCAAAGAAAATGACAAAATTTTCGTCTTTTCGGATACACCGTGACCAAGGAGGATCACCAAATGAACATCAAAGGCCATTTTGAGACCATCACCCGGCACAAGCTGCTGGTGATGAAATACTGTTTTGCCTGCGGACTCTACGAGCAGGGCCTTGCCCATGACCTGAGCAAGTACAGTCCCACCGAGTTCATCCCGGGGTGCATCTATTATCAGGGCGACCACAGCCCCAACGAGGCCGAGCGCGCGGCACGGGGCTACTCCTCCGCGTGGCTGCACCACAAGGGCCGCAACAAGCACCATCTGGAATACTGGATCGACTACAGCACCCGGAAGGCGGGCCTTGCCGGCATGAAGATGCCCCTGCGCTATGTGTGCGAAATGGTGTGCGACCGCGTGGCCGCCAGCCAGATCTATCTGGGCGACAGGTACACGGATGCTTCCCCGTGGGAATACTACGAGCGCAGCAAGACCCACTATCTGCTCCACCCGGAGACCCGTGCCCTGCTGGAAGAGCTGCTGAAGATGGTGCGCGACCTTGGGCATGACCGCACCTTTGAGCACATGAAATACCTGCTGGGCTGCGAAAAAGATTACTAAAAGGAATATTTTGCATAAAAACACCGCTGAGGGAGACCCGGCGGTGTTTTTTGTTGAAAAAATCAGGGATTTGAGTACAAAAATGCATTCAAAAAAGTATCCGAAAAGAAAGTGCAGGTGCCAAAAAAGAAAAGATATTTTTCACTGAAAAACTGTGAAAAAAGAGCAGATCAAACTAAAGTTCTTCCATGGAAAAATCTCCGGGGGAGGGTACAATAAAAGCAGGAAGGGAGTCGGAGAACATCCGCTCTGAAACATTCAACGATGGAAGGAGAATTTTGTTATGAAATTGTTCAAGCGCCTGATGACTGCCTTGCTGGCCGCTGTACTGGCAGTGGGAATGCTGGCCGGATGCAGCGGCGCACCGGCTGCCCCGAACACTCCGCTGCCCAATGACGCCGAAGCTCTGGCACTGTATCAGGGCGTCTCGGAAACCTGTAAAAAATATAATGTAAAGACGCCGGTTTACTGTGCTGAACTGGAACCCATCGCGCAGGAGATTGCCAAGGCGGCTGTGATTCACCGGTACTACACCACGCAACCGTCTGCTGCTGCGATCAACAAGGCTAAAGCGGATGTGTCTGCTCTGATGAATGGTGCAGAGTATCTGGTGTATGAGTTGAACCCTTATGACACTGCAGCCAAAGCTCCGCTCTCCGTCAATAGCATGAAGAACACGATCATCCAGAAGGGGGCAAACCGTGTGGGTATGGTAATCGTCACCTTGACGAATGCTGATACCAAGGAAGAAGTAAAGTACGAGTGCACCGTGTATGCCCGTTTCCCGGATGCAGCTGCACAGGAATAAACCGGACAGGAGGAAAAAACGATGAAACTGTTTAAAAAACTGATGTCCGCAATGCTGGCCGGTGTGCTGGCGGTAGGGATGCTGGCGGGCTGTTCTGGCGGCAGCGGCAGTGTGAACGGCCCTGTGCCTACCAGTCCCCGCCCGGAAGACCCGGCCGTGCAGGCTGTATATGAAGTGATCGAGCAGAAAACCGCAAAGATGAACTTCGTTTCCGCCCCGGCCTACAGCAAAGAAGCTTCAGCACTGGCAGAAGCATATCTGAACGGCGGCGATAAGACCAAAGCATTTAACGAGCTGAAAGCCGCTCTGGCCCAGCAGGGCCTGCGCATTTCCAATGCACAGGATACCGCTGAAGCATCCAGCCTGAGCAAGTTTTCTGGTCCCGGTGATGTGTGGACCAGCGAGCTGGAAGAAACCAACTATAGTTTGAACAAACGCTATACCGATACTATGATTGCGGGCTTGGTGGATTACCGTTGCAACAGCGTGGGCATTGCCGTGAAGGACGGCAAGATGGCCATCGTCTACCTGCGCATTACCGAGATCCCTGCTGAAAACAGCTGACCTCAGCATTTTTGCTTTCCTCATAAGGTCTCCAAGTGCAGCGCCCTGCCGGGCTTTCCCTCCGGCAGGGCGCTGCCGCGTTTTCGATGGTGCGCTTTACTGCAAAAAATACACGACATTATACCGAATATATTATCCTGCTGCAAGGGCCCAGAAATAAATAAGAATTCTGAAAACACCGCTGAGGGAGACCCGGCGGTGTTTTTTTGTATGCCATGAAAAACACAAAACCACTCCGGTTGGCCATCACGCGGGACTGCAAAAATACATGTCATTTTTTGTGGCATCCGCGCATTGACAAAAGGGTACGGGGGGGGGTAAACTTAACTCATCCAAGCTGGAGGGGTTCCACTTGGGCGTGTGAAAAAACTCTGATATTCAGGAGGAAATGCAAAATGAAACTGTTCAAGAAACTGGCAGCCGCCGCTCTGGCAGCTGTTCTGGCCCTGTCTATGGTGGGCTGCGGTGCAGGCGGCACGGGCTCGGCACTTGATCTGAAGAACGAAGTGCTGAATGCGATCGAAGACAGCTACAATATGAGCAACAAGACTGCGACCCACACGACTGCCATGGATACGGCAGCGGCTGCGCTCATTGAGAAGGCTGCAGCGGATGAAACAGCAAAAGACGAGAATGTTACGGTGAAAGAACTTCTGCGAAACAACGGTACAGGCGATTACATTGCGATCTTTGAGCCCTATGCCCAGCTGCGTACGGAATTGATGAAGTATCTCTACGTTGAGCAAATGGGAGGCACACTTGATAATGCAATCCGGCACATTGCAGACGACTGGTACTACGATGATCAAGATACGGTCGTTAAAATCGGCGAACCTGTAATTCATACGGGTGATTCGATCGAGATCGGTGCAGCTACGGGTAAGATCAAGGACAAGAACTATCTGGTTCTGCTGGTGAGAAAGGCAGCCTGATCGACCGGCTAAAACAGAATACCAACCTGTAAATAGATTTTAGGAGGAACAAGAACATGAAATTGTTCAAAAAACTGGCAGCTGCTGCACTGGCAGCGGTTCTGGCCCTGTCCATGGTGGGCTGCGGCAAGGCAAACAGCGTAAATTCCACCAAGCAGTTCGTGCTGGATCTGATGGCTGATTATGCAACTCTGGGTGAGACAGAGCTCAGCAACACGGCTGAAATGGACGGCATTGCACAGAAGCTGCTGAATAAGGCGGCGGAGCTTTATGGAACGGAGGGACATGCGGGTGAGCCTGTGGGTGAGCTGCTGAAAGCTGCCAGCAAGGAAGCCGATGTGGGCTTTGACGCAACCAAAATCTATATGGTCACCTACGCAGAGGATTATCAGTACAAGAGCAGCCTGATAATGAATGCTCAGAAGCAGTATGCCTTCTTTTCAAAGCTGATGACGAGCGGCTTTACGATGCCGGAGAACGGTTTAAACCAAAAAGTAGTAAAGAAAGCAGATGTTGGCGTTGCTGTTGGTAAAATTGGCGACAAGACCTATGCGGTCGTAGTCACGATGCCCACAGAGACCGCTGCGGCCCCTGGCACCACCAAAGACTAAGCAAAACCCAAACTCTAAAGCATAACAAAAAGGCGCTGGCTCCGGCCAGCGCCTTTTTTGTGTCTGTCAACATCTGCCGACCCGGCAAAAAACCACAAATCCCCCAGCCCGGGCAGCGGCATGCCGCTCAGGCTGGGGGATGTTTTTGTGCAGGACGCGGGGTTACTGCTCGTTCTCGTAGATCTGGATATAACGGGGTGCGTTCTTATCCTGAATGAACAGCAGCGCGGCGGTCAGGGCCACCGCCAGAGCAGTGAGGACGGCGAGCAGTGCTTTGAGAACCTTCATCGTTTCAAGCCTCCTTGGTAAGTCTGGCGCGGAGCGGGGGACGTTCCGCAGTTTTTGCTTGCCCTTAGTATAGCATAATCCGCATGCAAAGGCAAACACCGGATGCAGGAAGAAAAATACGGTGGTTAGTTGTATATAACCACGAAAAAATGAAAAGAAAGTTCAGGAAAACACATCATTTTTGTGCCATTGTCGTTGACTTCCCACGCCAAAATGATACAATAAGTGTGTTAAGCAGCTGCTGTCCCTGTACCAGTGCGCCTGCATGGGCGTGGGGACGGCAATTCAAGCAGAATGGGGGATTTGAATTCCATGTTGAACAAGCTGAAACGTGCGGCGCTTGGCGCGCATACGCCGCATGACAAGGCAACTGCTGCAAGCAAACCGGTCCCGATGCCTCTGCCCGCGCAGGTACGCATCCTCATGAGCCAGCATATCGGCGCTCCCGCCAAAGCTCTGGTCAAAAAGGGCGACGAGGTATTCGTTGGCACTAAGATCGGCGAGGCTGGCGGCTTCGTCTCTGCAAACATCCACTCCAGCGTCTCCGGCACGGTTGCCGCGGTGGAGCCCTTCCGTCTGTCCAATGGCCGCATGTGCGACTCTGTCGTTATCAAGACCGATGGCAAACAGACCGTGGACCCGGCTGTCAAGGCACCGGAAGTGACCGATAAGGCCAGCTTCCTCAAGGCTGTGCGTGAGTGCGGTCTGGTCGGTCTGGGCGGCGCAGGCTTCCCGACCGACGTAAAGCTGCAGCCCAAGCAGCAGGTGGATACCCTGCTGATCAACGCTTCCGAGTGCGAAGTGTGGCTGACCAGCGATACGCAGGAGATGCTGAACTGCAGCGATGATATCATCCGCGGCATCAAGGCCGTGCTGCAGTACACCGGCATCCCGAAGTGCGTCATCGGCATTGAGAACAACAAGCCCGAGTGCATCGACCTGCTGTGCAAAAAGACCAATGGCGACAGCACCATCGAGGTCAAGCCCCTGCCCAGTGTCTACGGCACTGGCGCAGAGCTGATCCTCATTGAAAAGTGTCTGGGCCGCGAAGTGCCCCACGGCGGTCTGCCCGCAGATGCCGGCGCTATCGTCATGAACGTGACCAGCGTCTCCACCCTTGGCAAGTATCTGGCTACCGGTATGCCGGTGGTCGAGCGCACCATCACCGTGGACGGCGACGCCTGCGCAAAGCCCCAGAACATCGTTGTCCCCGTGGGCACCGCCTATCAGGACATCATCGATTTTGCGGGCGTCAAGGGCGAGCTGGGCAAGGTGGTTGCCGGCGGTGCCATGATGGGCCCCGCTGTGGAGAACCTGAACTACCCCACCACCAAGACCACCTCCGGCCTGATCTTCCTGAGCAAGGCCGCTGCAGAGCCTGCACCGGTGAATCCCTGCATCCGCTGCGGCCGCTGCGTGGAGTACTGCCCCATGGGTCTGGAGCCTGTGGAGGTCAATCAGGCTTACGCTGCACGCGATGTGCAGGAGCTGGGCAAGCTGCATGCAGACTACTGCTTCAACTGCGGCAGCTGCTCGTTCGTCTGCCCGGCAAAGCGTCCTGTTACCCAGATGATGAGTCTGGCAAAGGCGTTCTACCTTGGTGAAATCAAAAAAGGAGGCAATAAGTAATGGATACGAAGCTTATTGTTTCGGCTTCCCCGCATGTGCGCAGCGAAGAGACCACCCAGAGCCTGATGGCCAACGTGATCGTCGCCCTGTGCCCCTGCGTGGTGGCCTCTGCCATCATTTTTGGCGTGCGTGCACTGCTGGTAACAGCCGTGTCCGTGGTGGCCTGCGTGGCCTTTGAGTGGCTGTACTGCAAGCTGCTCAAGAAGCCCAACCCCATCAGCGACCTGTCCGCCGTCGTCACCGGCATCATTCTGGCCATGAACGTGCCTGTGGGCATGCCCATCGGCCAGCTCATCATCGGTGATCTGGTGGCCATCGTCATCGTCAAGCAGCTGTTCGGCGGCATCGGCATGAACTTTGCCAACCCCGCTCTGGTGGGCCGTATCGTGCTGTTCATCAGCTTTGCCGGTTCCATGAACAAGTGGGTGTTCCCGGATGCAGCGGTGGACCAGCTGTCCAGCGCTACCCCGCTGGCTGTGGCCGATAAGTCCAAGCTGAGCCTGCTGGATCTGTTCATGGGCATCCACGGCGGTGTGCTGGGCGAGACCTGCGCACTGGCCATCGTGCTGGGCCTGATCTATCTGGTGGCCACCAAGACCATCAGCATCGCCATCCCGGCTTCTTACGTCGGCAGCATGTTCGTGTTCTACCTCATTGCTACCCACAGTGTGCACGAGGCTCTGGTTGCCGTGCTGAGCGGCGGCCTGCTGTTCGGTGCCGTGTTCATGGCTACCGACTATGTTACCAGCCCCTTCACCCTGAAGGGCAAGCTGGTGTACGGCGTGGCACTGGGCATCGTCACCTTTGCCATCCGTTACTGGGGCAGCTACACCGAGGGCGTGTCCTTCGCACTGCTGTTCATGAACCTGTGGGTCCCCTACATCAACGATCTGACCCGTCAGACCCCGTATGGCTACATCAAGCCTGCAAAGAAAGCAAAGGAGGGTGCTGGCAAATGAGTAAGTCTTCCAATTGGGAGAGCACCATCAAGCCCATTGTTGTGCTGAGCGTTATCTCCCTGATCGCCAGCCTGCTGCTGGCACTGGTGAACGGCATGACCGCCCCGGTCATTGCCGAGAACACCAAGCGCACCACTCTGGCCGCTTATGTCGGCGTGCTGCCCTCCGTTTCGGACGCCAGCGAGCTGGAAGAAGTGACCGATTACACCACCGCCGGCATCACCGGCGTGGTCAAGACTCCGGACGGCAGCACTGCAATCAAGGCCGAGGAAAAGGGCTTTGACGGCGGTATCCTGACCGTTATCATGGGCTTTGATGCCAATGGTGCCGAGACCGGCATCTGGGTAGACGCTTCCACCCAGACCAAGGGCATCGGCTCCAACGTGAGCAGTGACGACTTCCTGGCGCAGTTCGATGGCATGGATGGTACCCAGAACATTGTGATGAATCAGGATTACGATGCCTACAGCGGCGCAACCATTTCGTCCACCGCTCTGTTTGCTGCCATCAATGATTGTATCAACTGCTTCAACGAGCTGGCATAAAGGAGGTTGGTAAGAAATGGCACAAGAAAATAAGTCCAAGGTAAGCATCCTTACCAACGGCATTATCAAAGAAAACCCCGTTCTGCGTCTGGTTCTGGGTACCTGCTCCATTCTGGCAGTTACCACTGCAGTTTCCAGCGCTCTGGGCATGGGTGCCGCCTTCACCTTCGTGCTGGTGTGCTCCAATATCATGATCTCCCTGCTGCGCAAGGTGATCCCCGGCAAGGTGCATCTGCCCTGCTACATCGTCATTATCGCAAGCTTCGTGACCATCGTTCAGATGTTCATGCAGGCTTACATGGAAAGCCTGTACAACGCTCTGGGCGTGTTCCTGCCCCTGATCGTTGTCAACTGTATCATTCTGGGCCGTGCCGAGATGTTCGCCTGCAAGAACAATGTGGTGGATTCCGCACTGGACGGCGTGGGCATGGGCGTTGGCTACACCCTCACCGCTACCCTGATGGCCTCCATCCGTGAGATCCTGGGCAGCGGCACCTGGCTGGGCTTCCAGGTGATCCCGGAAAGCGTTGCCAAGGTCTCCATCATGACGCAGGCTCCCGGCGCATTCTTCTGCTTTGGCCTGTTGATGGCCGGCTGTGTATGGCTGGAAGGCAAGCTGGACGCCCGCATCGAGCGCAAGAGCTGCTGCGACCTTGATAACCTGAAGAAGGAGGCAGAATAAGATGTTAGTAAAACTCGCTGCGATCTTCTTCAGCATGATCCTGGTCAACAACTACGTGCTGGTGAAGTTCTACGGTATCTGCCCGTTCCTGGGCGTTTCCAAAAAGCTGGATTCTGCGGTTGGTATGTCCGGCGCTGTTATCTTCGTCATGTTCATGGCAACGGCCGTTACCTTCCCCATCCAGATCTTCATTCTGGACCCGGCTGGTCTGAGCTACCTGCAGACCATCGTGTTCATTCTGGTCATTGCTGTTCTGGTGCAGTTCATCGAGATCTTCCTCAAGAAGTACGTGGTTGCACTGTATAACTCTCTGGGCGTTTACCTGCCCCTGATCACCACCAACTGCTGTGTTCTGGCTGTCACCATTCTGGTCGTGGGCGACTACGGCGCAGATGTGGCTGCTATGGGCTTCGGTGTTGCTTACATTGAGGCTCTGGTCTGTGCCATCGGCGCAGGCTGCGGCTTCATGCTGGCCATGGTCATGTTCAGCGGCGTGCGCAAGCGCGTGGAAGCCTGCGATCCCCCGGCACCCTTCAAGGGCCTGCCCATCACCCTGATCGCAGCAGCAATCACCAGCCTGTCCTTCATGGGCTTCGGCGGCATCGTCGAAAACCTGTTCAATGTCACGCTGTAAGGGAGGAACAGGATTATGAATATTGTATCTGCTGTTATCCTGTGTACCATCGTGGGCGCAGTCGGCGCGATCGTTCTGGTCGCAGCGGCCAAGTTCATGGCGGTGGAGGAAGACCCCCGCATTGAAGAAGTTACCAACTGCCTTGCCGGTGCAAACTGCGGCGGCTGCGGCTACGCAGGCTGTGCGGACTACGCAAAGGCTGTGGTCATGGACGGCGTGCCCTGCGACAAGTGCGCACCCGGCGGCCCCAAGGCTGCCGCTGCCATTGCCAAGATCATGGGCGGCACGGCCAGCGCCGTGGAAAAGAAGGCGGTTGTCCAGTGCCAGGGCAATTCCGAGCACTGCAAGCCTGCTTACGATTACAAGGGCATCCAGACCTGTGCAGCCGCTGCTGCGCTGTACGGCGGCCCCAAGACCTGCTCTTTTGCCTGCGTTGGTCTGGGCGACTGCACCAAGGAGTGTAAGTTCGATGCCATCCACATTGTGGACGGTGTTGCCAAGGTGGACAAGGACAAGTGCACCGGCTGCGGTGCCTGCGCAAACATCTGCCCCAAGCAGGTCATTATGATCGACGTGGGCGGCCCGCGCAAGCCGGTGGTCATGTGCTCCAACAAGGACAAAGGTCCTGTGGCCATGAAGGCCTGCACCACCTCCTGCATTGCCTGCGGTATGTGCGAGCGCACCTGTAAGTTTGACGCTATCCACGTTGTGGACGGCGTGGCCCGCATCGACTACGACAAGTGCAAGGGCTGCGGCATGTGTGCCCAGAAGTGCCCCAAGCACATCATCCTCTTCCCGCTGAAGGATGACCCCAATCCCCCGAAGCCGGTGGTGAAGCCCGCCGCTCCCGCTGCTGCCCCCGCAGCAAAGCCGGAAGCCAAGGTTGAGGCAAAGCCCGAGACCAAGGCAGAGTAAACTGTAAAAACCAAAGCCCGCCGTGCAGCGATGCCCGGCGGGCTTTTTGCATAGAAAATGATTGGAAATGCCCTCCGCGTTGCTCTGAACCACTTTTTCACGGGAGAGGCTGTAAAGGCAAATAGCAACGCACTCCGCAGCGCCGCGCTTCCGAAGGAAGCGGCGCTGCAAATGCAGTTTACCATTGCGACTCTTCTCGTGAAAATGGTAGAACGGAACGCCCGCAGGCGTTCCGTTCTACCGAAATCCAGAGTAATATTTCCTTGAATTATGCCCAGAGCGCAAGCGGAGGGCATTTTAAATCGTCCGAACCCAGCGGGCTTTTTGCAACTTTTTGTAAGAAAATCCGGTTGCAATGAGGCGGAATTATGGTTAAATAGAAGGAGGATATTTTCACAGAAAGAGGACGATTATGGAACAACAGTCTGCACGCCTGCGGAATACAGGCTTTCTTACCTTCTTCTTCAGCGGCATCTGCGCCATCAGTGCTGGCGTTGTGGTCAGCCTTTTGCAGGAAGAGCACGGCTTTGCCTACGGCATGACCGGCACCCTGCTCTCGCTCATGAGCATCGGCAACCTGATCGCCGGGTTTCTGGTGGGCGTGCTGCCCGGTGCGCTGGGCATGAAACGCAGCGTGCTGCTGCTGACCATCGGCTACGCGGTGGGCTACAGCCTGATGGGCCTGACGGGGGCCGTGGCGGTGCTGGCGCTGGCGTTTTTTCTGGTGGGCATTGCCAAGGGCAGCGTCATGAACACCTGCACCATTCTGGTCAGCGATAACTCGGCCAGCCGCACCCGGGGCATGAACCTGATGCACAGCTGCTACGCCTGCGGTGCGCTGCTGTGCCCCTTCCTCATTGCAGCGGCGGCAAGGGTGAGCACCGCACTGGCAGTGTTCCTGCTGGCAGTGCTGGGCCTGATGCTCTGGCTGGTGTATGGATTTACTCCGCTGGGCGGCGGGAGTCAGAAAACAGCCCGGACGAAAGAGGTCATCGACTGGAGCTTTCTGCACGCGCCGCGCTTCTGGCTGCTGACCGGCCTTTTGTTCTGCCAGAACGCGGCGGAGCAGAGCGTTACCGGCTGGATGGTGACCTATTTTAAGGGCAGCGGCATCATTGCCGGTTCGCTGGCGGCCTACACCGTCACGGTGATGTGGGGTGCCACATTGGTGGCACGCCTGCTCATTGCGTTCGTGTTCCCGTTCAGGAACCCGCGCAAGGCCATGGTGGGCATGAGCGTGCTGTGCACCTTCTTCTATGTGCTGCTGGTGCGGGCCGACACGCAGGGCATGGCCATTGTGCTGCTGTTTGCATTTGCATTTTCGATGGCAGGTCTGAACCCCACTGCGGTCGCCGGCGCAGGCCGCATGACCAGCGTTACCAGCATGGGCATCATGCTGCCGGCGGCGTCCAGCGGTGCCATCCTCATGCCGTGGATCATCGGCATCGTGGCCGAAAAGGCGGGCCTTGCCGCCGGTATGGCATCCAACATCGTGCCCTGCGTGGGGCTGATCGTGTTCACCCTGCTGGCAGCTAGATTGCCGGAAGAATAAACCCTCTCAGGCGCTATCGCGCCAGCTCCCCCGAAGGGGGAGCTTTATGCGCTAAAACCGTTTGGTATTCTCTTTTCAGTAAAGAAAATAACCGTTGGGCAAGTAGAAAAAGCTCCCCTCTCGGGGGAGCTGGCATTGCGCAGCAATGACTGAGAGGGTTATCTCTCAATGCCACGTGCTTTCGCGCTGAACTCGCACCCGCAGTAATCCTGCCGGTACAGGCCGTATTCCTCCGAAAGCTGCAGGCTGCGCAGGTAGCCGTTGTGCTTTTTGAAGTCTGAGGGCAGATGCTTGACCCCGAATTCTGCCTCCAGCTCCTGCCCGATGGCGTTGATACGCTTGGCGTCCTTGTGGGGGCTGATGGACAGCGTGGTGGTGAACCAGTCAAAGCCGTTTTCACTGGCGTACTGTGCCGCCCGGCGCATCCGCAGCCGGTAGCATACCGTGCACCGACTGCCCCGCTCCGGCTCGTTTTCAAGGCCGGTGACGGCGGAGTAGAACTCCTGCGGGTCGTAGTGGTCCTCTACCACGGTCACACCCAGAGGATGGGCTGCCGCCACGAACTTCTTCAGTTCCTCGCCGCGGCGGTGGTATTCTTCCGCAGGCCAGGTGTTGGGGTTATAGTAAAGCACCGTGATCTCAAAATACTGGCACAGCTGTTCCAGCACGGCGCTGGAACAGGGCCCGCAGCAGGCGTGCAGCAGCAGGCGCGGACGGGTGCCGCCCAGCTCCTTGAGCACGGCATTCATCTGCTGTGCAAAATTCAATTGAGTTGCCATTTTTATCATCCTTTGCTATACTGATTGAGAAAATTCCTTAAAAAGCTCGCCCCTTCGGGAGAGCTGGCATTGCATAGCAATGACTGAGAGGGTTTATTTTCTTATTATAACATATTTCGCTTGAAAATACAGGAGGCCCCATGACACAGGAAAAGATCGCCCGCATCAACGAGCTGGCAAAAAAGAGCAAGACCACCGGCCTGACCGAGGCCGAAAAGGCAGAGCAGCAGGCTCTGCGCCGCGAGTACATCGATGATATGAAGGCCAGCCTGCGCGCACAGCTGGCCAACACCTCCATTCAGGAGCCGGACGGCACCATCCACAAGGTGATCCGCCGCGCCGACCTTGAGAAGCCCCGCAGCTGAACGCACAATTTTACGCGCACTTTTTTGGAGGAAAACGCAGCTCAAAGCTGCGCTTTCCTCTTTTTTTGCGCGGGAAACTGTGCTATACTATACTAGCATTGGTGCGTGCATGATGCGCCGGTGCGCTTTCCCAAGGTGGCGTATCCCGGGCAAGGTGCACGGAAAAGGCTGTCTTTTGAAAAAATGATAAAGAGGTCATTTATTATGCTTACTGCAATTACGGGTATCAACTGGGGCGATGAAGGCAAGGGCCGCATGGTCGACCTCATCAGCCAGGAGTATGACATCGTTGCACGCTATCAGGGCGGCAACAACGCCGGTCACACGGTGAAGAACGAGCGCGGCAAGTTCGTGCTGAACCTGCTGCCCTCCGGCATCCTGCGCCCCAATGTCGTCTGCGTCATGGGCAACGGTATGGTCATCGACCCGCATCATCTGGACGGCGAGATCAACAAGCTGCGGGAGCAGGGCGTTGAGATCAGCCCGGCAAACCTGAAGATCTCCGACCGTGCAACCATCACCATGCCCTACCATGTGGAGCAGGATGGTCTGGAAGAGGCACGTCTGTCCAAGACCGGCGCACAGTTCGGCTCCACCAAGCGCGGCATCGCCTACGCTTACGGTGATAAGTACATGAAGAAGACCCTGCGCATGGGCGACCTGCTGCATCTGGACGACGCGGTGAAGAAGCGCCTGGTCACCATGGTGGACTCCAAGAATCTGGTGATGGAGGGCAGCTACAACGCCGCTCCCATCAGCGTGGATGAGATGTGGGCATGGCTCGAAAAGTATGCCGCCATCTTCAAGGACTACATCTGCGATGTGGGCCAGTATCTGGCCGATGCCGACGCCGAGGGCAAGAAGGTGCTGTTTGAGGCACAGCTGGGCGCTCTGCGCGACATCGATTTCGGCATCTACCCCTATACCACCTCTTCCAACGTCATCGGTGCCTACGCCCCCATCGGCGCAGGCATCCCGGGCCATAAGCTGAACAACTCCATCGGTGTCATGAAGGCTTACTCCTCCTGCGTGGGCGACGGCCCCTTCACTGCCGAGCTGGCAATGACCGAAGAGGAAAAGCACGACCTGCGTGAGGCTGGCCACGAGTACGGCGCAGCCACCGGCCGTCCCCGCCGCGTGGGCCCCATCGATCTGGTGGCAAGCCGCTACGGCGTGTTCTGCCAGGGCTGCGATGAAGTTGCCCTGACCCTGCTGGACGTGCTGGACTACATGGAAAAGATCCCCATGGTCACCGCTTATAAGCTGACCGACGGCAGCACCACCACCCGCTTCCCCATGGGTGAAGCTCTGGATACCGCACAGCCCGTGGTGGAGTACCTGCCCGGCTGGCACTGCGATATCACCGCGGCCCGCAAGTGGGAAGACCTGCCCAAGGAAGCACAGGACTACGTGGAATATCTGGAAAAGGCTGTTGGCTGCAAGATCGCCTATATCTCGGTGGGTGCCGAGCGTGAGGCTTACATCCATCGCGTCTGATGTTCCCGGCAGCCCCGAATGTTGCAGAAAAGGAAGCGTCACAGATGTTTGATATCATTACCGACAGCGCGTGCGACCTGACGCTGGACACGACCCGGCAGCTTGGCGTTGAGGTCGTGCCCTTCTACGTCTCGCTGGACGGCGAGCACTACCGCAAGGAGGGCACCGAGATCGCCGTGCGGGATTTTTACCAGTTCATGGTGGACAACCCCTCGGCCTACCCCAAGACCAGCCTTGCCTCCATCGAGGACTTTGAACAGATCTTCCGTGCCCATGCTGAGGCGGGCCGGGCTGTGCTGTGTCTGGTGTTTACCAGCAAGATGAGCGGCTGCGTGGGCAGCGCCCGCAATGCCCGGGATCTGGTGCTGGAAGATTTCCCCGATGCCCGCATTGAGGTCATTGACAGCGCGGCAGCTACCGTTACCGAGTCCACCATGGTGGAAAACGCCGTGGCCATGCGGGACGCAGGCTGCTCGCTGGACGAGACCGTGACATGGCTGGAAGCAGAGAAGGCCACCAACCAGATCTTCTTCACGGTAGGCAATCTGGACTATCTCATCAAGGGCGGCCGCATCGGCAAGGTGACGGGCCGTGCAGCCAACATGCTGGGCATCAAGCCGATGATCCTGTTCAAGGATGGCGAGATCTTCTCCGGCGGCGTGGCCCGCGGACGCCAGAAGAGCTTTGAAAAAGCGCTGGAACAGCTGATGAACTATCTGGATGCCCACGGCGGCACCCCGGACGACTACCGCATCACCGTAGGCTACGGCTACGATGCCGACGAGGGCAAGCGCCTGTGGATGCAGACGCGCGCGGCTCTGCGTGCAAAGTACCCCGGCGCACAGTGTGAAGTGGGCCTGCTGCAGATCGGCTGCACCATTGCCGTGCACACCGGCCCCTATGCGCTGGGCATGGGCGTGATGCGCCGCTGGAAAAAGCAGGGCTGAACGTAAAGCCTTGACAAATTTATAAAAAGTAACTATACTACAAATAGAAAAGGCACTGCGACAAGCGGTCAGCCCTTTTGGGTTATAGTTCTAAAACGAACCGTCACCGGCCAGGGTGGCGGTTCATCTTTTACCTTTAGAAATCCGAAGCGTGAACGTAAGCCCAAGCAGATGGAATGTAAAAGTAATAGGCATGACTCTCACCTCCTTTCGGAAGCGAGGGCTGAACCGCCTGCCGTTGTATGCAGTGCCTTGCTGCTTACAAAAGCAGCAAGTATAGAGTATCATATCATTCGACAAATTGCAAGGATGCACTGCACGGCTGAAAAGCTGTGTGGTGCTTTTTTGTTGAAAAAATTATGATTTGCAAACTTTTTATGAACCCTATTGACAAAGTGGGAAAACAGGAGTATAGTTTTAGCAGTCGAACAGATAGAGTGCTAAAACAAGCAAAACCGGTTCGGCAGGAGGTGCTTGAAATCGTGAAACAACTGAAGAATAGCCGCTGCTTCCCGTTTGGCAGCATCTCTGCGCCGGGCTTTTAGCAAACGGCTGTCATGTCCGCTAAAATAAACCTTCCGGTATGAATGGAGGCTTGACTTTATGAATACCAATCAATATACGCAGAAAACGCTGGAGGCTCTGCAGGCAGCGCAGCAGCTTGCTGTGGAGTATCAGCATAACCAACTGGAACCCGAACATCTGCTGCACGCACTGGCTTCGCAGGAGCAGGGCCTGATCCCGCAGCTGCTGCAAAAGATGAATGTGGACCCCGGCAGCTTTTCTGCCGCCGTGGCCGAAAAGCTTTCGGCTCTGCCCCGGGTGTCCGGCTCCGGCCGTGACCCCGACAAGGTCTATATCTCGCAGGCCACCGATAAGGTGCTCAGCGCCGCAGCCCGCGAGGCAAAGGCCATGAAGGACGACTATGTCAGCGTAGAGCATGTGTTTCTGGGTCTGCTGAATGAGCAGGATCAGAACACGGCAGAACTGTTCCGCGCCTTTGGCATCACCAAGGATAAGTTCCTGCAGCAGCTCACAGCAGTGCGCGGCAACCAGCGCGTCACCAATGACAACCCGGAGGATACCTACAACGCCCTGCAGAAATACGGTCAGGATCTGGTAGACCTTGCCCGCAAGCAGAAGCTGGACCCCGTCATTGGCCGCGATCAGGAGATCCGCAACGTGATCCGCATCCTGTCCCGTAAGACCAAGAACAACCCCTGCCTGATCGGTGAGCCCGGCGTTGGCAAGACCGCCATTGCAGAGGGTCTTGCACAGCGTATCGTGCGCGGCGATGTGCCCGAAAACCTGAAGGACCGCATCGTGTTCAGTCTGGACATGGGCGCTCTGGTGGCTGGTGCAAAGTACCGCGGCGAGTTCGAGGAGCGCCTGAAGAGCGTGCTGAACGAGGTGAAGAAGAGCGAGGGCAAGATCATCCTCTTCATCGATGAGCTGCACACCATCGTGGGCGCCGGCAAGACAGACGGCGCCATGGACGCAGGCAACCTGCTCAAGCCTATGCTGGCCCGGGGCGAACTGCACTGCATCGGTGCCACCACGCTGGACGAGTACCGCCAGTATATCGAGAAAGACCCCGCTCTGGAGCGCCGCTTCCAGCCGGTACAGGTGGATGAACCCACCGTGGAGGACACCATCTCCATCCTGCGCGGCCTGAAGGAACGCTACGAGGTGTTCCACGGCGTGAAGATCAACGACAGCGCCCTGATCGCCGCTGCCACCCTGTCCGACCGCTATATCACGGATCGTTTCCTGCCGGATAAGGCCATCGACCTTGTGGATGAAGCCTGTGCCATGATCAAGACCGAGATGGACAGCATGCCCAGCGAGATGGACGATCTGGCCCACCGCATCACCCAACTGCAGATCGAGCAGGTGAGCCTGAAAAAGGAGACCGACGCCCTGAGCCAGAGCCGCCTGAAGGATCTGGAAAAGGAGCTGGCCGAGCTGCAGGACAAGTTCCGCAGCATGAAGGCAAAGTGGGAGAACGAGAAGAACG
>ULQN01035714.1_pt1 | contig 22700 bp, 23 predicted proteins | sample 1954491 | NCBI WGS metagenome assembly ULQN01 (sample SAMEA4835656, study PRJEB28245) | human gut metagenome | biome: gut microbiome; material: fecal sample | place: Denmark | collected 2008
CAAAATCCCACTAAACCCTATAGGTTGCGGATTTGAGGTAAATCTATATTAGACATACAAATAATGGCTTTCGTCATATTATTTGGTGGTATGAATTTTTATTATGGCATAATAGGCTTAGTAAATATGGGATATTCTAAAAAGTTTGTAGCTTGTGTGTGGAAAGCAGGTTTTTTTAGTTTAGTACTGTGCTCTTTATTATCGATTGTCTTGAAAGATAGAGGTGCTGCCATTTCTATGATTGTATCTGAAATACTTTTACTTATTCTAATATGGAAAGAATTGAAAAAAATAGAGGAATAATTTCATGATGGAAAAACTTTACATTATTATATTAAATTGGAATGGTTATAATTATACTAAAGATTGTCTCATTTCTTTGAAAAATGAGGTGGGTATAGATTATACCATTATTCTAGTTGATAATCATTCAGAACAAAATGAATATGAGTTATTGAAGTCTTATTGCCAAAGTCACTATTTAATGTGTGTATGCTATGATGAACAGCAAGCAAGAAATGGTGGAGAAGTAGACACTGAAAGAAAATTGTTGAGTATTGATAGCCAAGATAAAATCGTACTTATTAGAAATTCAGATAATTTAGGATTTGCGGCTGGGAATAATGTGGCATTAGACTATGTTGAAAAACTCGGGTATAAATATGTCTTATTGTTGAATAACGATACAGAAATAGCAGAAAATGCAATTTCTAAACTGTTCTCTTTTGCATTAGAACATTCTCAGTTTACTGCATTTGTTCCTCAGATTCGTTTATTTGATCCTTCAAATCGTATATGGAATTGTGGGGGGAAAATTACTTGGTATGGTGCTCGTTTCTATTATTATTCTAATGAACATATACAGAATGTACCTCAGACGGGATATAAAGAAATTGATTATGCAACAGGTTGTGCACTTCTTTTTGATATGAATCGCACAGGGAAATTGACTGAGCGTTTTTTCTTTGGAGAAGAAGATTTTGAGTTCTCTTTAAGATTAAAAAAGAAATCGTTAAAAAAAGTTTGTTTATATTCTTCTGTGATTTATCATAAAGTGAGCTTGTCTCAAAATAAAATATCAAATAATAATATAGGAAAGGCTTGTTATCATTATGCCATAAGACTGGCAGATTTAAAAGAATACCAAAATAAATTATTATGGATAGTTTCTGTATGTATATATAGTGTATTTTCTGTGTTTACATTAAAATGTAATTATGGGGCATCATTAATGCAATGTTTTACCATTCAGAGAGAAATATTTAGGCTACTAAAAAAAAATGATTTTAGTAAATATATATTTTTACAAACTCTAAAACTATGTAAATAATGAAATATATATTTATGTTGATTTTTGCTTGGCTGCATATAGATGTACTTTTTCGTTTCTGGAATCGTAAAAAAGTGACAATTATTTCTTATCATAATCCTACAGTAGCAGTGTTTTTGTCGCATATAGAATATTTAATGAAGAAGTATGTTATAATCTCAATGAATGATTTTTTGTCAAAAGTAAATCTTCCAAATAATTCTTTAATTATAACCTTTGATGATGGGCATAAAGGCAATGTAGAATTGTTGCCATTAATAAAAAAATACAACTTGACACCAGTAATCTATTTATGTTCCCAAGTTGTAGCTACGAATCATCCTTTTTGGTGGAAATGCTTAAAACAACAATCAGTAGTATGTTATAAAAAATGCACGAATAAAGAGAGATTACGGTTATTGAAAGATAAAAAACTTTATTATCCTGAGATGGTGGTAAGTCCGCCTCATGGATTAACAAAAGATGATATTAATAGATTAAAAAAATATGTGATTTTTGGGTCTCATACCCGTATACATCCTATATTACCCCAATGCACTCAAGAAGAACAATGGGATGAGATAGCTCATTCTAAAAAAGAATTAGAAAAATTGTGTGATTGCCCTATTGAACATTTTGCCTATCCGAATGGAGATTATAATAATTATTCAATTGAATGTGTTAAGTTAGCTGGTTATAAGACAGCTAGAACAACGGATGCTGGCTGGAATGATAAAAATACACATTTGTATAAATTGAAAGTAATAGGTATTAGTGATGATGCTGATCTTTTTAAGTTGAGGTTTCAGTTATCAGGATTGTCTTTGTGGCTACAATATTTATTGAAAGGATCATTTAGAGGTAAGAAATAATGCCTGTTCTTTTACTAACATTGGAAACTCTTTTGTTTATTGCAATAGATAGGAAAATGTATGGTACATTTTATACACCTACCATTTTCTTGTCAGTTCCTTATCTATGTATTGTTTTTGTATTTATATTATTTGCTGATAATTTTAATTTCTATTCCTTATATCTACCCTCAGTTTATATATGGTGCATAGGTCTGGCTTTGTATTGGTTAGTGGGCCACTAACCGATACAAAATCGCAATACCCTATAAGCTAATGAATTACAGATGCAGTTACAGTGAGGGGTAACAATATAGCAACAATAGCGGATTTTATTTGTATGCTACCGTAAATGACTTTTTGAGTGTGGCAAATGTACAATAAAAAAGTGTTTTTTGTGCAGCGAAAAGAAAAAAGGTGGGGTCTTGTTATCTTTTTCTTTTAATTGGTGTTGTTGGTAGGGGTAAATCCGGGCTACGCGACATTGGGGTAATCGTTGGGGTTAGTGCAAAAAGACAGGTTCATGGATGCCGTGAACCTGTCTCTTGTGATATATAACTTCAATCAGTTTTTTTTCGTTTGTCGTACCAGTTCCTTATGCTGTTTTGCAGTTCCGGGAACTGTTTTTTTGGTGAATCCTGCGCCTCCTTTATCTATGAAGCGATGCCTTATCCCAACGGATTCTTGTCCTGACCGTTGTCGCCGACAAGAGCGTCCCGAGTCGCCGACAAGGCACGAGGGCTTCGGCGAGGGGAAAAAGGCGGTGCGGAGGGACATACTTTAATGGATGAATGGAGTCAGAAGGCTAAGATTGAACGAACACAAAAACCCCACGTATTCGTTAATGGATCTGCAGAGGTAAACATATCCGAACCTCGAATCTCAATCTTACCATCAGTTCTCATTGTAGATGACCACGACATATTAACAAGAAAACCAATAGAGGCCACGTAGCCCAACTGATTGATGGATGGAAGAAACCAACCGGTGCTGTTGCTTATAGGAGCTGGACACATTTCTTGATAGTACACCACAGCATAATAAAAAGCCTGAAAGTTGCTGTTCTTCAAATTACCCACACCCACCTTACTAACTACCTCCCAAGTAGTATCATAACCACCCCGTGGTCTATTATAGACAATCGAATTATCTCCCCAGCGGTAGCACTTTGTGGAAGCAGATTTCGAAGCCGCCACATAGCCGTGGCATTTTGTCAGACCGATGCCGGAGTGATAATAATAATAATAATCGGCATTATCGTTCTGAACTTGCCCGACACAACACACTTTTCCGATAACTTTTTTCTCTTCTTCATCGGTCAAGGTCTTGTCTTTGGAGAGCAGGTGCCCGTCGGTAAGATAATAGTCGCCTACTTGTAGCAAGTGCTCTTTCGTTGTGACGGTTGCTTCATTCACCACATAGTGCTTGCGATTACCCGCACTGATATTGGCGAGGGCTGCAAATTCATCTTTTTCTTCATAGGGATAGGGCCTGCCGGTAATGGTTGTCGCCGTGTTGCCCGCAGGCTTCACAATGCAGCGATACGTCCCATCCGCACCACAACGCCAAGGCTTCACCTCACTGCCGGTGAAGTCCACTGGGTCAACCACATAGTCGGAGATGGAGACATCGGTGTTGGCGAAGCGATACACCGTCTTGGGCACGTCAATGACGGCGAGCGCCATGCGGTGGGTCAGGGAGAAAGTCAGCAACAACTTGCCGTCATCGGTCTTTTCTGTTGTGCTGCATTTCGCCGTCATCAGGTCGGAGGCTGTATATTTGGCGTAGGTGCTTTGGTCGGCGGCAGGTTGCCAGCCGGAGATAAGCGTTTTGAAGAAACCGGTATCGCTGCTTGTACTCGACGCATTGATTTTGCCGGTCATATCCGGCTGATAGGGATAGTAGAGGAAATAGGTCTCGTTGGAGTAGCCTCCGGTCAGGGTCTCCCCCTCTGCGGGCTGCCAGGTAAGGGTGCCGTCCGCGCCTTCCGTGGCGGTCAGCTTCACGTTGTCATATGCTACTTTACCTTTACGCACCATGTAAAGCCCGCACGCATCGCCGGCGGTGAACACGGTGGTGTAGCCGTCCTCCACAACGCGGGTATCATTCTTGCCTGTGTCGTCCGCAGCATAGCCGCCATCGGTCACGGTGATGCGGAGCGGCCGCGCCCCGCCGTCATCCGGCATATCGGGAAACTTCTCTCGCGAGCAGCCTGCCACAAGCAGGGTTGCCGCCATCCCGAAAGTTATTAGAAGAATCTGTTTCAATGTCATAGTTTCATTGCGGTTAAAAAGCGCAGATATAACGCACCCTATTCTGCATGAATTTATAGCGATAGACCACACCGGCAGTTCCAAAATCCATTCCAAAAGCATAGAGACCTTCACTACCATCGGTTTCTGTAGAAGACCAATAAAATATGTCACTGCCTAATACCGTACCACCGGCGGCGGAGAGGGAGGAATTGACCATATCACGAATCCCCATCATGCCGGCCGCGGACACCCCGCCAACGTTATCCACATCCCCGTAACAGAGAATATGCAATTCTTTTACCGAAGGAAGGAACCAGCCGGTACTGACTTCGGGAGCGGGATTACTTTCTTTGAACGATGCAAGTTGGGCAATGGGGTTGACATGGTATTTGTTATCTGCTTTGTAAGCATTATAGGCGAGCAGCACTTGTGTGTTCTGATACCCGAGAATACGGTTGATGTCATCGGTCTCGCCCGTACCGGAAGCGATGGAACAGAAATCCTGTTTATTTTCGGGAGCGAAATGAGCAGTGTTCTGAAACGTCTCTGCCACAGACTCACACGCATAATTCATCACAGAACCCTGCCAAGTACAAGTAAGAGATACATCCTTCAACGCTACCGCCAAACCTTTGGTGCATTCCGGAAAGGCCGCAGTCATAATCTTGTCATCCGTCAAGCGGGCGGGAGTTTTTCTACCGGTGTCGGTAAGGTCGGTTTCCGATGGAGTCCAGAACACGATGCCTGAAACGGTCTTGTCTGTCAGGGGGGTCGGTTTTGCGGCTTCCCACCTCATAATGCCGTTGGAATAACGCGCCCGCAGTCCGCCGTCGGAAGTTGTTCCGTCACTATAGAGATAGTCACCGGGCTTCAAATCACCGGCGGCATATTCAGCCACCAAAATACCTGCGGCCTCGCTGCCACCGTCGCTCCACGTTCCGCCCGTCACCTCCTTCACCTCTATGCCGTAGGCACTCACGGTGATGGTATAGGTATATACCGTGCCTGCCACAAGGTTTCCGGCATTCTCCTCCGCTTTCGGCGTATAATAGAAGTACTGATTGTTAATCTTTACTCTGATAAACTGCTTCCCCGCCATATTCTGCGGAACAAGCAACGCCTCGCCCTCGGTGGAAGAAGTAGCGTAAGGTGTATACCATTCGTAGGTCGCATTGTAGGGTGTCAGCGTTCCTTGAATGAAAGAGGCCCTGTAATATCCGCGGATCTGAACACTGGCTGTGGCGAGTTCATCCTCCGTAATACCGAATCCCGCTTGGAGGATGTATTTCACTTTCGCCATTTGGTGCTTGAAAACCAATGTCGCCGGAGTCCGGTAACTTTGGTTTTCAGCCGTTGCCGTCAGAAAATCGTAAGCGGCATATCCCTTTGACTGGTTGCTAATATAGACTCCTTTCTTATCCGCATAGGGATACCATGCCTTGACGGTGGCAGAAGCGGAATTTTTCCAATACACCGGCGTGACGGCTTCCTTCACCGTGCCGTCGGCATTCAGCTTGTAGCGACCTGTCGCGCCGTCCTCTCCGATGCGCACGCCAATCTCGTCACCGTCAGTCCAAGCGTCCTTTCCGGCGGCACGGCTCCTTATTCCGTCCACCGAGGCGGTGAGCATCAGCGGATATTCACCGCCCGGCAACGGCTCACCTTGCGGATTGCCGGGGATGTCGTCCTGCGAACAGGAGGCAAGCCCCGCGCAGAGCAGCACCGCCGCCGCCATGTCCCGCCATGTGTGTCTCTTGCGAATTATCATATCTTCGATTGTATCTTATCTGTTTCTTGCTTTGTCATTTGTGCCACCGCCCCCAGCGACGGGGGCAGTTACACCTTATAATACTATAGGGCGTATCTCCGTGTCTTTACGCAGGCGACACGGGATGGCTGTTGCCGGTTGTTACATCACGGCGTCACCGCTGGTAGCGTCTCCGGCACTGTTCCATTCGGAAATGGAACAGCTCACCGTCAGTCCGGTAAGTTTTGCGGTGATGGTGTAGCGGTATTTCTTGCTGCCGTCAAATGTGACACCGCCATCGGGAACTTTGTAATAGAGCGTACCGCCGTTGTTGGTTGTGATACGGAACAACTGAGTGTCTTTTGCTATCGTCTGCGGGACGATGATTGCCTCGTTAAGGGTCGGTGAGGAATCTGTATTCCCCGATTCGGTTGTGCCGTTGTCGATGGTGATGGCGTTCTTGGTATCGTCGGCAATGCTGCCTGCCGCCGTTACCGAGCATCCGTTTGTCTTGTCAGGAGTGAATGTTGCCTGCAGCTTGGTGTTCAGGATTTCCACCTTGCTGATGCTCGGCGCACCGTCTCCCTGTACCAGTACCACTTCCATTTTGGAAAGCAGGTGGCTGAACAGCAGGTTCACAGCCTGGCTGGTGCGTGCCACATTGTCCTTTTTACAATACACGAGGTCGGAGGTGGCATAACCTGTCTTATTGTCACCGCTGGTCTGGTCTGTTGCCACAGTGTGCGTCTGCTCCGTTCCCCAGAATGTGGTGTACTCGGAAAGGTTGCCGTGTATGGCATAGATGTTCACGGCATTGCCGGTAGAGGGGAAATACATGGCTGTGCCGCCGGAAAGATTCCCGCTGCCATCTGCCGTCAGTTCGTTCTTGGCGTACAGTTCCGGGGATGCTACACCGCTGCCTGCATCATCCACCCACACATACACTTTCTCGTCGTTTTTCAACTGTGTGTCAAGGTTGTGTGTGGCGCGGGTCTGTACTTGCAGGCCGCTGGTGAGACGGATCTCCACGGGGTCGTTGGCGTTGTCGGGCATGTTCTCGTCATTGCTGCAAGAGGCGAGCGCAAGGGCTGCCGCAGCGAAAAAAAGATACTTTTTCATAATTGAACTATTTGTTTGTTGATACTATGATGTCGGTTATTCCGCACTGCCGTTCTCTCCGGATTCGCGGTTGCCCGCACCCCAGTCCTCGATGGTGGCGGTCACGTTGATGCCGGTTTTGTTGATGGTGATGTTGAATTTATACACCTTGCCTGCCTCAAACTTTGTGGCCGAGGTGGAAGATACATTCCACTTGTATGTGCCGGAGTTTGTCGTGGCGAAGGTGAGGGCCATGCCGCTGAAGTCATCGCTTGGCATTACGATGGCTTCGGAGGTCTGTCCGTTGGCGGCTGTTTTCAGGGTGACGGTCTGATTCCCCTCTTCGGTAGCTGTCACTGCACCGGAAGCCAGTACATCGAATGTACCTGCCGTTTTCTGTCCGCCCAGTGTGATTGTCAGGCCGCTCAGGTCGGCTGCCGTGAGACCCGTACCGGCCTTTATCGACAGGCTGAGTTTGCAGAGACGGTGATGGAAACGGAATTTCACAGCGGGGGCGCTCTTGGTGATGCCTTTGACCGTGCTGTTCGTTCCGTTTTCTTTCTCGCTCGACATGAGGTCGATGGCACTTTGATTGGACTGGTCGGACAGGTCAACCGTGTATGAACTTCCGGTCATCCCGCCCTGCTGGGGGTAATAAGCCACGAAGTCACGGCTGGTGCCGTCCACCGGCAGGTAGATGGTGGTGCCTTGCGGAGCGAAGGTGCCGTTGCCGTCCGCCGTCGTGTAGGCGATGTTGGAATACGTGTCGGTCGTTGGGCCGTTGAGCATGAAGATTCCGATGGCATCATTCGCCTCCCAAGCGTCATTCGCCGCGCGTGTGCCGGGTTTGGATGCGCCGTCCGTCACATCAATGTTGCTGCTCACGCGGATAGCCACACGGCCGTCATTCTCTCCTCCGGGGAGGTTCTCGTCGTTACTGCATCCTGTCAGGGAAAGTGTGAGGGCAAGCAACGCTGAAAGTGATAATTGAGCTGTTTTCATTTCTTTTTTTATTGGTTTGTTATGATTTAATGTATGTCTATATCTTCTCCGTTGTTTCCCGACTTCCAGTTCTCGATGGTGGCGGTCATGCCCGTGTCTGCCGGGGGATTCAGCTTGTTGGTAAGTACGAAGGTTTCTGTCATATTGTCGCCAAAGCCTTTCACCGTTTCCGCGAAGTTGCCGCTTTCCACCGTTTGTGTCCTTCCGTCGGTGAAGCGGATTTCCAACGTGAATGCCGGTTTCCCGCCTGTAAAGCCCAGTAAACGGGCGTTTGCCGTGAATTTGTCATCCGAACGCATGAACGAGAGGACGGTGCTTGCCTCACTGTCCGTAATCTTCTGTTCCTGGAGACTGAATGCCCCGGCTATGCCCTTGAGCGTCCCGGTGACGGACTCAATCAGTTCGGAATTGCCATTGGCGACGGTCAGTTCCACACGCAAGTCCCGGTTGCGTTGCTCCATCGGAAGGTGAACGCGCAACGTGTCGTCCCGGGCGACGGTTATTTCCTGCCGGCCGGTAAAGAAGTAGCCCGGCAATGCCCGGATAACCCGTTCCGCTGTCCGGCTTCGGACTGCTTCGCCGACAGAGGCAACGCCGTTCTCTATGATGATTCCCGCCGGTCGGTTATAGACCAGCACGGTATGTGCGCCCGGTTCGGAAAGTTTGACGACTTCCGTTGTATTTATGCCGGTTGTCTGTTCTTCCCCGTCGAAGTTCAGTGTGTATTCGTCCTGTATGACTTCCTCCGGTATGGAGCCTTTCCAGTAAATACATACCAACACCGCCCCCTTGTCGGGGTGCGGCGTGTCGTAAAGGTCGTCCTTGACGCAGGAGGCCAGCGACATCATGGCAAATGCGGCCACTGTCATTATGTTATATATTGTCTTTCTGTCCATAGTCGTCCCTCCTTATCAGAATATCGCCCATACCAAAGTGACTCCTGCCTGAACGGGTCCCCACCAGTCCTTCGTCCCCTTGCCACGGCGCACGCGCACACCGTCAATGACCGTGTATTTGTCATAGCCGGCATGGAGACAGCCCAGCCCGAGCGAGAAATCAAGAGCAAGGGTTCTGTTAAGCCGCAGCTGATAGCCGCCGGTGATGCCGCCGCCCATGAGGTCGCCCTGTCTGCCGGTTCCGGAAAACTTGTAGTTGAACTCTCCGGCCTTGTACATGGCACCGATGTAGCCCCGCTTCTCCTTGCCGAGATACCAGCGCACTTCGGGAGCCACTTCCCAGAGGGCATAGCGGCGGTCTTTACCGTTCCACGACCATGAGGTCCACGAGCCGTTCACGGCGATGCCCACGTGGCGGTTGATGCGCCACTCGATGCCCAGGTCCGGCGTGAGGGTCGCCCAGCGCAACAGGTCGGTACGGATAGAGAAATGGCGGATACCTGTCGTTTTCTGCGGGACTTCAGTCACGGCGGGTTCTGTTACCGGGGTTTCCCGGACATCATTTGCAACTTCCCTTACAGCCGGAGTCCCAACGGATGTACCGGCCGTTGGGGGCACTGCCGCATCTTCTTGATCATCATTGCCGGGAACCGCTGCCACGGCTTTGGGAACAATAATGCGCACGGTCACGAAATCCCCTTTCCCGGTATGGTTGCGGGTGATGAAATGCTCTTCCTTGAGCCCGTCGCGTACAATCAGCTCAGACTTGACGCGGTTGGAGCGCGTTTTTGCCATGGCAAGGTTTTCGGACTGCGTCTTTGCCGACTTGCAGTAGCCATCGACATACAGGGGTATCTGACCGGAATGTATTTCAGAACGATAAGTTTCAATGCATTCTTCCAGACGGGCAAGTTCCTTGTCGTTGCCGAATGTGGGGACAAGGAACATGTCCTTGCCGGTGCAGAAGCGGAATGTATAGATGGTGTCCGGTTTCTCCTGTGCCGGGAGCGAAAGCGCCGGCACAAGCAGCAGCAACGTTATTGCTATGTAAATGGCCCGTTTCATTATCTGTCCTTCTTTATTCTTCATTCCTTGTTTTCTCTCTCTTTTTGCTACTTCTCTTGACAAGAGAAATTGCAAGGTATCAGTTCTCTGATAATTGGCAGGACCTCAGCGAATTGCCAAATTTGACATTTGTGTTCCGCATAACATTTGTTATGGGGCGACATTTATAAATGTTACCGGATGGTCAAATTTTTGGTCTCGTTTTGCGAAAAACTCGCCGATTTCTGCCGATTTTTCAAATTAATTGAGTACCTTTGCACCTGCTATACTTCTCTTGTCAAGAGAGTTACGGATTTGTAGAACAAATCCCCGGCAGGATTTCAGCCCAGAGACATCCATCCTTTCGTGTTCCTATTCATAAGTCAAAACTTTGCTGTGGCATGGCGGAATATTTCCGTCAGTATGGGCAAATGTTTTTCCTCTTTCAGAATCGGAATACGATATTTCTCTCTTTAAGAGAAGTTTTGCAGAAGAATTATAGTTGACAATCAGATAAATATGCGTTTTTTGGGAGCTGTTTGAAAAACATGGCGGCATGATTTCAAAACAAAATATGCCTGCCCGGTCAACTTTCTTATTCTTTTTAAGGCGCATTACCTCTTTTTTTCGTACCTTTGCACTTGCAAAACTTCTCTTAAAGAGAGAGTTACGGATTAGCATAACATTTCCATATAGATAAAGGCGCACGGCTGCGCCTTGTTTTTTCCTATATGGCAGGTCAAGGCTGTTTTACAGACAAACAGGATGCTGCGGCATACCTTCCGTCCGTAGAACAGCAACCGGTTGAAGTTTACGCCCTGTCAAAGGACACTCAGCACAATGGAATTGGCCTTATCGACAGACGATGTGTCAAGGGAGGCGAGATAAATCCGGGTGGTGTTTTCGGAATCATGCCCCATCGCCTCGCTGATGGTAGATACAGGTATGTTCTTGCTTTTGGCTATGCTCGCCCAGGAATGCCGCGCGACATAACTCGTCAACGGGATTTCCAGTCCGAGCTGTTCTCCTATCTTTTTCAGCTTGTCGTTCACAAGATGCGCGCCGTTCTTGTACTGCGTGCGGCTGTCCGTGCCGTTCTCCTTGATGATGGGCAGCAGATACGGGCTGTCCCCCGTATCGTACTTGTCGATGATTTCCTGCATGGGCTTCTCCCATTTGATGAACAGCTGCTGGCCGGTCTTCTTGCGGCGGTAGCCGAGTATGCCGCCCTGCAGGTCTTTCTTCTTCAGGAAAGCCATGTCGATGAAGCTCATCCCGCGGGTGTAGAACGAGAACATGAACAGGTCGCGGGCATAATCGAGCTGCGGTGACAGGCGCAGGTCAAGATTCTTGATTTCCTTGATGGTCTTTGCCGGGAGCGCGCGTTTCACCGTCTTGTCTATTCCCGTGTACACATGGCGGAACGGAAATCGCTGCACGGTGAGTTCTTTCTCCACGGCACGGTTGTAGATGGCACGGAGATTGCGCATGTAGAATGAAGTGGTATTCTTGCAGGCCCCGCTCTCTTTCAGCCAGTGTTCGTATTCCAGCATGAGACCGGAATCCATGTTGTCGATCGGGACATCGCTCTCGCCCCTGAAGCGCTTGAAGCTGTTGATGGCGGTGGTATATTTGGCGGCGGTCTGGCTTTTGCCGGCCTTCGCCATGCGGCTGATAAGGTCAGAGGCGAAAGAGATGAAGCATCCGTCGCCGTCCGGCGCGTTGTACAGTTCGACAACCTTGTCCGTATGATACGGGACGCCCGCTTTCTCAAGCCGGGTGATAATCCCTGACAGCCGTGAGGCATTGGTAGCCAGCACCTCGCGTAACGATGACAGATAACCGTTCCGGCTCTCATCGCAGCCGGGTGGTATGACAATTCTGGAATCCGTGGCGTCCCATTCGTAAGGGAACAACTTGTAACCGGTATAGATTTGTCGGGGCACACGGTTATGTATGACCTGGTAGAAGAGCGTCCCGGCCTTGTCCGGCTGGGAAGATGCCCTGAATTTGATTTTCACTGTAGCCATATATTATTATGATTGGTTTAATGTTTCCGCTTGTAAAGGATAAAAAAGGCCGCAGCGAATGTGACGGCAATCAATCCGGCATATACGGCTGTTATTTCGGTCAGCGTCCCGGAATGGAGCAGTTTCACGTTGGCGAATACGATGACGGCAAAGAATGATGCAAGGTTCAGTAACAATGCGGTCATGCACCAGAATGTCGCCTGTGTCATGGATATGCGGTTCTCGTTGCGGCGGATATCCTTGTCCGCCTTTTCACGCTCCCTGCGGATACGTGATATGGCATTGTCGGCAATGGCATTGACTTCTTCCAGCAATGCCTGTCTGTCGTTTTCTGGAAACCTTATAGGAAATGAAGCCTTAAGCAGGTCATGGAGATTTATCATTGTACCTGCGTATGCACCGATTCCTTCAATGAGCTTGTTCAGCAGTCTGTATGCCTCCGCAATCTCCGGCTTGAGCCTGCGGAACTCGTTGGCAAGCGCGTCATTCCGCCGCTCAAGTCTTTGTCGCCGTGCTTCTTCCGCTGATGCTTCCTCCGCCGTTACCTCCGTCGCCTCTGATGTCTTTGCCATTTCGGAGGCGGCTTCTGCGGGTTGCCGCACATCCTCGCTGTAATCGTATTTCCTGTTTGCCATAGGTATATTCTTTATCTTCTACGTCCTGATTTCGTTTTCTTGCCAAGATGTGCCGCCGCTGCACGGGCGCACCTGCGGGCGCGTTCCATCTCGTCCTCGTCTTTTCTGTCACGCCAGTCATTGTCATTGCTTGAACCGCCTCCTCCGCTGCCGCCGGTTGAAACGGTGTCAAGTGCCGCCAGTCCCACGAACAAGGCTACCGCCATGTCGGTAAGCTCCTTCCAGTTTGCTGTTTCCCGGTAATCGAACTCATCGTTGAACACCTGCATGACATCATCGGGAATGTAGAACAGGGATGTCTTGCCGTCGTGCGTAAGCTCGTATTGAGAAGTGTTCTCACGCCATGACGAATAGTCTGCGACAGGTTTGTCGGAATGTCCCGTCGGTTGTGTCACAGGCTTTGCGGCGACAGGTACAACAGGTGTAACCGTCTTTGCTTCATTTTTCCCGGCAGGCTGCACAGTCTTTGTTTCGGACTGACCGTGAAGTTTCTGCCAGGTCTGTTCAATCTTCGATGCCATGAGCTTGCGCCCCTTCCCAAGTTCGGAAGCCTTGAATCTGGCCTTGCCCTTTCCGACCACATAACCCTTTATGCCGCCCTTGTCGTCAGGCCGTTCCACGAGTGTGTACCCTTTTGCCCGCACCCTTGCTACATAGTCATCCCAAGACCATGACGGCATTGCCCGCAGGATGTCCATAAGGTCTTCGGCAACCTTGACGGCGTTCGCCTTGTGGATTTCCATAGCGGTTATCCATCCACGCTGGATGGCTACAGCCTGCGCCGCGTCATGCGCGCGGATGTGTATCTTGTGGTCGTTGTTCGTCCTGCCGTCACGGTCTTTACGGCATACGGCGGCATGGAGATGGGGAATCCGGCTGTCGGATTCAAGGTGCAGCCACACCGTGTAGATGCTGTTCGCGAGGTTTGTCTTATGCGAATACACCTTTCCGTCGTCATCCGCCATCTCTATTTTGTCATACTCCCGGACAAAGTCATCCCACAACTGCTGCCAGTCCTGCATGGTGAAGTCCTTTGTATGTTCTTTCGCCGGACTGATTTCAATGCGGATAACATTGTTTTTCATCGGCGCGTGTGTCTTCATCATGTCATACACGCCTTGCGCGTCAAGTTCGCACGGAAGGAGGTTGTCCTTCACATGGTATATCAGTTCCGGGTGTTTCTTGTTTCTTGACTCGCCGGATATGTATCGGATGTCATTTATTCCGTGGTTTATGGATTTTGCCTTGCCTATCATGTCGGTTCCTCCTCCTTGTCTGTTTCTGATACTGTTTCCTGTTGTACTGTTATAGTTTTCACCGGCGGTACGCGGTTCGGGGCGAAATGTTTTTTGATGAGCCTCGTAATCATGTCGGCGGTCTTGCCGAGAAGCCGGAGCGCGTCTATCATCCACGGCTGGTTACGGAACATCGTCCGTCGCTCGTCCTGTGACATCGCGTTAAGCATCGAGGTGTATTTCGCGTAGTCGCTGCGGGCGATGACAAGCTGCTCGCGGACTGCCTCCTGTTCCGGTGTCAACCGTACTTTCGGCTCGTATTCATATGCGCGAGAAAGCACATAGTCACTGAGATTCATCCCGCACTCTTCAGCAAGAACTGTAATCTTTTCCCGTTGCGATTTGCTGACACGGAACGAGATTGTCGAATCACGTTTCTCCTTGACTTTCTTCTTTTTGTTTTCCGTGTCTTCTGCAGTCACGGCAGCATCGGTTATTCCATCTTCGGTTTCAACCGGTTTCATATTGCCGGGTAATTTCTGTTCGGTTTTCATAAGCGGTAATTGATGATTTTACAAAAGGTGCCGGTGCGAGCCTGCGAGCGGCGTCCCCCGTTGGACTGAGGGACAACGGCAAGAGGGCCGTGCGTGGAATGACCGTCAGGAAATGTAATGCAGCGGCATATCTTGAAACACCACTCATATTCCTCCCTTCCTTTTTCTTCCTTTTCCGCCCTGCCTCTGGCATTATCCCATCGCCGTTTCAGACTGTTTCGCCCCTATATTATAGGAGGTATGACAGCCGCCTGCAGGTCGCGCCTTACCCGGATTACTTGTCGTCCGGAAGTCTGGCGAAGGCTGTCTTCACTGCTTCGGCATCGGTGGTGATACGCATCAGCGCGACGGTCGCCTTGAGTGCCTGTGTCTGGTTGCAGAACTGCGTGACGGTATTAAGGAGGACTTCCGACCGTCCGACACGGAACGGCATCACGGCGTCTGCCGTCAGGGTGTTGGTCTTGTTCATGCCGTGGTTCAGGAACCGGTTCACGGCCAGCCTGTCATCCGGATTGATGTCCTCATACTTGCCGTTGCCCGTGGCATGGCTTACCATGACACGCACGGCGTCCGCCTGATAAAGTGTGCAGGAGTTGAGGAATGCAAGCACATGGGCGAACTCCGCCTTGAGTTCGCCTCTTGCGCGGGGCTGTCTGCTGTTGTTTTTTCCGCTGTTGTCCTTTTGCGCGGGAACATTGCCGTTCACCTGCGGCACATTGTTTTCATTGTTCATACTGGAATGGTTTAAATGGTTTTTGAATACTGTCTGATTGATGTCTGAATCTCATTTGAATGTTCGTTACTTGTCCGCACGGCGGTTTACAAGATACTGCGCGGCATCGCTGTCAATTTCCGCCTGCGACCTGACACGGATGTTTGTCAGCCATGTGTCAAGGTCTGCCTTCGAGAAGAAACACAGTTTGCCGTTGGGCTTGTAGTAAGGGATTGCACGGCGCATCATCAGTTTGTAGAGATAGCTCGGCTTGAGTCCGAGGTACTTTGCGGCCTCGGTGGTGGTGAGTAGGTTCCGTTCTGTTTCCATATCGCTTTCAATTTGTTTTTATTCCTGTTGCCACTCGGCATAACACCTTGCGTTTCTGCTGTTTTATGCCTTATGTTTCGCTTGCAAAGTTACTTTGGACTTGAAGTGGCACAATGTGACCCGAATGGGGAAAGTGCATAAAATAGCAATGCGCCATACTGCTGGTATTCAGCGGTATGGCGCATTGCCGTAATCTTCTTGTGTTATATCAAATGGGGAACTGACGGGCTGTTATGGGGTACGGTTCAGTTGCCGGGCTTTTTCGATGGCTCTGTCGATGGATTTGCGGTATTCACGGTTCTCCCTCGTCGCGCCTTGCGCGCACACGTCGTTGCGGTGCTTGTCGTAATATGATTTGGATATGCCGCAACGTTGCAGGAAATCTTCCGCCCATTGCTTGCCACGCTCACGCGGCCTGACGGTCTGCGATACGGACAACACCATGTAGCAGACGCGCAGGTTCTCTTTCGGACGCACGGTGACAGGCCGCACCGTAGGTTTCAGGTTCATGAAGTTCACGAAGTCACTGCCGGAAAGATGCCTGAACTGATAATCGTTACACACCTCGTAGATGAACAGGCACAGGGCGAGGTCAACGGTGTCCATCCATGCGGATGTGTCTTTGAACAGTGTTCCGTCACTCATGCGCGTCCCCCTTCATCCGTCCTATGTCGCTGATGATGCTTTCCGAAATGCCTTTCAGTCTCTCGACCAGCACGGAAAGGAACACCGGTTTGAAACAATACACGCAGAAGGTGCGGTCCCGTTCCTGCTGCCACTCATTATATAAAAGGTTCACACGCGCGTGGGCTGTGTCGTATTCCGCTTTCTTTGCATCGCACAAAGGGTCAAGCGATTTGTATTCCTCTGAGTCGATCGGCAGGAAATCCAGCCGGTTGCTCATTGCCGAATACTCGCGCCACAGTCCGGTTGTAACATCTTTCGCTTCCTCATACTTTGCCTCATAGGGTTTTAAGTGGTCATTGAAGATACCCTCAAAATCCACGGACTGCAATCCTGAATTATCTAATGACAGGAATTTTTCTGCCTCTGAAAAGAGGGAAAAGGAAATCTCGTTCAACTGTTCCGCATCGTTCTGGAACATTGCAGCCGCCTCTGTCACAATTTGGTTTGTCTCATTGAAATCCTTATAGAACAGGGACAACAACATCGCCTGTTCAAAGGTGATGCTGTCCTGCTTACAAGTGGCAAGCAAGATATTTACCTCTTGCAGCCGTTGTGGTATCTGTTGTATCATCATAATTGTCAGGAATTGAAAAGGTCATCCATTGTCACCTCGCTGTGGACTATACTGTGGTGTTTACCTTCACCTAATCCGAAAGTCGTCACAAAAGTATGTACGAGGGGCTTCCTGTTCTTGGTCTTCAAATTAAAAAGCCACATGCGGTCACGAAGTTTCTTCTCATATTCCGCAGTAATGTTATAAGCATTCTGCGAGAACTTCATTTCACATAGATGTATCATCCTGTCCGCCCTCTCGATAATCATGTCTATCTGTGCGCCGGGAAGATCGTTCTTCTCATCGGGCAAGCACCGCCATGTGGAAATGGATGTCGCCATGCCGGAAATGCCCAACGCTTTTTTTATCTGGTTATGGTGCAACATGCAAATGGTCTCAAAGGTTGTACCCATCCATGAGTAGATACTGCTTGAATCAAGGTGATGGGTCCACCACTGTTCATCCTTGGATTTGTTGTCAGCTATGAACTTGAAGTAAAACAGGGTGTAAAAATCAATCAGCCGGTAAACGGATTCTGTGCGTCGGTTCCCGAACAGGCTCGTCTGGTCGATGAAGTTGCATCTTTCAAGATTGGAGAGGACACGTGTGAGGAATGCACCTGTCACTTTTGTTTTGGCAAGTATCTCTTTGCGTGAAAGTCCTGACCGATTTGCGGCCAATGCCTTGACTACTTCCACATAGGATTCCGCACCGGGGAAAATAGCTCCGTACAACTCATCAAATTCCATTCTTAATGCTCCTGTTTCTGAAAAACAAAGAGCGTCCAAGTTCTGGGCGACACTTAGCTTCGGTGACAACAGCTTGAGATATAACGGCACGCCTCCGGTGAACATGTACGCTTGCAGAATCTGGTATCTGTCCCAATACGCCCCTTGACTTTTAAGATACTCCTCGGTCTCTTTAAGGGTAAATGGTTTAAGGTAGATTCTGTGCCGGATACGATTGTGCAATCCTCCACGGTTCATCAATAGTTTGTCGGTCATCCATGAAGTGGCGGAACCGGTAGCCACCAGTACAATGTTGTATTGGCCGCTTGCCCACCCGTTCCAGAAATTTTCCAGTGCGCTCACAAAATCAGAGCGTTTGGTGTCTATCCAAGGCATTTCATCAATGAACACAACTTTCCGGCGGTCATTCGGCAAGGTTGAAAGATAATCCTCCAAAGCATCGAATGCCTCAACCCAATCAATGAAGGGTTCGTATTTTATACCGGAATAACTTCTTAAAGCCTTCGCAAAACTTTTGAGTTGGTCTCTCGTTCTCAAATTGTGTCCTCCGACAAATTTGAAATCGTATTTCCCACCAAAATATTGCTCGACCAAATATGTCTTACCGATTCTGCGGCGTCCACATACGATGACAAATTCCGATTCAAAGGATTCCATACACCGTTTGAGTATGCTGCATTCTTCATGTCTGGCTATCAGTTTGTTCTCCATGCCTGTTGTTTTTTGCAAAGGTAGGCATATTTTCCCATATAGGCAATATTTATACACGAAAAACAACCCTGAAGGCGGTGAATTTACAAGATAGGGTAATGTTTTGTGCGTGACATCAAACGATATCTTTGATATGCACACTAAAGATTACCCTTACAGCCATAAGTGATAGCATTAAGGTAATCTTTCGTGTCTAATTACAATTGGCTTTCTATTGACTTAAATATGGGGAGGTATGATTAGATTTATTTTCCCTATATCAATCAAACACATTATCCACCAGATTGACGGCTTCAACCTTCTTGCTGTCAACGATTTTAGCGTATATCTGGGTCGTTTTCACGTTGGAGTGGCCGAGCAGCTTGCTCGTGGTATAAAGGTCTGCGCCCAGTGTCAGCATCATCGTTGCGAAGCTGTGCCTCGACGTATGGTAGGTGATTTTCTTGGTGATACCAGCCGCCTTCACCCACTTTGCCAGTACCTTGTTTATGTTTGGTTCGGCTATCAGCCCGTCAAACACCTTGCCGTCATCCGGGGCATCGCCACGTTCCGGCAGCCATTTCATCGCCTGTGAGGAAAGGGGAAGGAATATCGGGGTCGTGGTTTTCTTCATCACGACAGACGCGCGCCACTGTTCACCGTCTTTGGACAGGTCATGCCAGCGGAGTGCGTAAATGTCACTTAGCCTGAGACCGCAATAGCAGGCGAAAAGATAAGCACGTTTCACATCCTCCCTCGGGCACTCGGTAACTATAAGTGTCTTTATTTCGTCCACGGTAAGGAACTCACGCTTGCTCTCCGGCACCTTGATACGCTCGGTCGGGGTAAGCGACATGAACGGGTTTTCGGGAATGATGTCAGCCCTGACCGCCGCGTTCAATGCCGTGCTGAAGTAGCCGACATAATCCGACATGCTTTTCGGACTCAGCGGATTGCCCCACGTGGTCTTGTATTCGGACTGGAGCCAGCGTATGAAGGCGACACAGAAGTTTTTGTCGATGTCTCCCATGCGAATCTTGTTCTTACCGATATAAGTGGAAATGAGATTTCTCACCGTCCCCAACAGTTTCACGCCTCTCACACCCCTGCGCTTCTGTTCCTCATAAAATGACTGCATCCAATCCGACAGCAGCATCTTTGACCTGCCGGATGTGTTCTTCAGACCGGCCTTGTTGTTGGTCAGTTCGATTATCCGTTTTGACTTGATGGTCTCCACCGCCGCCAGTGTAGCCCTGTTCTGCTCCTTGACGCGGGCGTTGATTTCGGGAAGGCGGTAGAGCTTCAGGAACTCGTACTGCCTCTTGCCGTCCACATAGATGTCAAGATAGTATGACTCGGAACCGTCCGCAAGTTTCTTGGTGCGCACCTTCACCGGTTCCTTCAGTTTTGTCTTTTTGCCGTTTGCCGCCATATATAATTTTATGATTTATGATTTCAAAATACGGAATCCGCGAGGTTCACCGCCTCGTCCTTCTTCCGGTCGATTATCCTCGCGTATATCTGGGTATGCTTGACCGAGCTGTGTCCCAGCAGTTTTGATACGGTGTACAAGTCCGCTCCGAGGGTGAGCATCATCGTTGCGAAGGAGTGCCTGCTCGTATGGTAGGAGATATGCTTCTTTATTCCTGCCGCCTCTGCCCACTTCTTCAGGTTTTCGTTCACATTGCCGTAATTGACGAGGTTGCCGAACACGTAATCATCAGAGGTACTTTCCCCTTTTTCGGGCATCCATTTCAATGCCTGCCTTGATAAGGGGATGTATAACGGCTTGTTGGTCTTCTTCATTACGACCGAAACGTATGTCTGCCCATTCTCGATATAAACATCGCCCCATTTGAGGTTTCTGACATCGCTGATGCGAAGACCTGTAAAACAGGAGAACAGATAAGCCTTTTTCACAAGTTCGTTGGGGCAGTCGGTGGCAATCATGCTCCGTATCTCGTCAATAGTCAGGTACTCACGTTTGTTCTCCGGCTTCTTTATCTTCTCGATAGTCTCAAGTCTGTTCCACGGGTTCTTGTCTATGAGTCCTTCGCGTACCGCCTCGTTGAGCATGGTGCGGAAAGTCTGGCAATAGGTGTCTGCGGTTCTTGCGCTGATGGGCTTCCCCGTCAGGCGGTGCTTGTATGTGTTGCGGAACCAGTCTATCATGTCAAGGCAGAACTGCCTGTCAATATCCGAAAGGCGGGTGTCAGGACGGAACATATACAAAGCCCTTTTCACGTTGCTGATGCTGCCCATGTCCCTTAAACCGCGTTTCTCGTGGTTGTCATAACAGGTCTGAAGCCAGTCCGAAAGGAGCATCCCCGTACCGGAACCGGCAAGTTCCGTCTCGGCTTTTGCATTCAACAGGGCTTCGGTTCTCGCTTGCAAGATTTCTTCCGCCTCCCGGAGCGTGCGCGCGTTCTGACGCTTCGCTGTAGAAGAGGTTTCGGGCAGGAGGTAGAGTTGCAGGAACTCGTACTCGTGCCCGCCGTCCACGCTGCGGTCGAGGAACAGGGATATGCGTCCGTCCGCCAGCTTGCGGCGGCGAAGTTTGAAAGGGGATTTCCCCACCAGTGATTTCCTTTTTCTTCCCATTGTCCTTCAGTGTCTTATATTCACTTGCAAAGATAAGAAATAATCCGCAAATGAGTATCGTTTCAAGTAACAAAAATGAAGAATAATAGTGATTTCCAAGGAATATATCAGAAACCACCAGTTTTATACAAATAACTAATAATCAGTATTTATATGGATTTTCTACGCTTTTATTTTCCCTTCTTTTTCCTACATTGGCTAATGGGCTATAACCGAAAGCCGTTTTTCTTTTTCGGTGGCCGGCTGTGCGTCTCCTTTGCAGACCGGACTTGCCTGTTTCTTTCAGTCTGCTTCTGTAAGTATTCGTTCAAGTCCTTGCATCCGCTGTAGGTCTGCGAAGCGTCACGGATGTATAAGTCCCTGCCGTATTCCATACGTATTTGTTGGAGTGCTTCCATTCCTGCACGGTCATTGTCAAAGAAACAATGGATGCGCTCGTAGCTCCCCAAAGGATAGAGGGCTTTGGAAATATTGGCTACGGAGTTCAGCACCATATAATCTTGCCTGTCCAGTTCGGGATATTTCGGGCAATTCTCCAATCTCAAAGTAAGGAATGAAAGATAGTCCATAAATCCCTCGAACACATAACACGTTTCTCTTTCTGTTCCCGGCTGTTTGATATGGGAAATCTCTTTCGGTGCGATGCAGCCTTTAAAATAGCGGTTGCGGATTTCATATCCGCCCGATACGTTGGGAAAGGCAATGGCGAAATAGCGTTTGCCATGATGGGTGAAATGTGCTTCACTGCATTCTTTTTTCGCCAGTGCAATGTTTATCCCCCTTTCCTGCAAATAGGTGAGCAAGGCAGGAGAAGAAAGCGATACAATTTCCAGCTGTTGAAAACTTGGCTCGGAAGATGACTGCTTGCCAAAAGAAAAAGACACGGGGCGAATATTGGGTGTCTGTTCTCCGATTCTTTGCAGGAGATATGGCACATGGTCGGAACAATAAAGTTCCTGTGCCAGTGCGATGATATTCCCACCCCTGCCGAGTGCAAAATCATACCATTGGTTACGCTCTGTATTCACCTTGAATGAGGCTTCCGTTTCTTCCCTTAGCGGTGATTTATACCACAGGTTTATACCCTGTTGTTTGACTGGAGAAAAGCCCAAACTGTGCAGATAATCTGCTATTTTGATTTGTTTCGCTGTCTGTATATCCATAAAACGATAGGTTTAATGATAATTGAATTGGATTATTTCTCTTTTCGCCCGTACCTCTTTATGAAGTACGGTCTGTATAATCACTTCACTTTATTTTCGTATATATAGAGTACGGTAATAAAGTGAAGCGATTTATCCATTCCTTGCAACTACTTCGCTTTATCCCTAATATATAGACCCCTGGAATAAAGTGAAGCGATTGCAAGGTGTGAGTTAATAGTGGAAGTCGGGTATGAACGTGTACTTCCTACCGTTCTCCTGCACTATCATCCGTTTGTTGCGAAGCATGGTGATGAGCGGTACCGCCTTTTGATGGTTCAGCTTTACACCTATTGACGTATAGCTTTTGATTAAAGCATCTTCCAACTCCTTGTAGCCGTATTCCTCTTTCAGTCCGAAAACTGCTTCCAGCGCGATGCGGTGCTGCTGTTCGGTGATATGCTTGTAAGGGTCGAACTTTTCTTCTTCCGGTCTTCCCGGCTTCTTGGTTTCGGGCTTGTACCCCTCCATGAGTTTGGGCAGGGCGTTGTCGTTGATACGGAATGCGAAAGGCTCGAAA
>ULQN01046444.1_pt1 | contig 22399 bp, 19 predicted proteins | sample 1954491 | NCBI WGS metagenome assembly ULQN01 (sample SAMEA4835656, study PRJEB28245) | human gut metagenome | biome: gut microbiome; material: fecal sample | place: Denmark | collected 2008
CCCACAGACGGAAAAGCTCCGCGTCCGTCTGCGCCCAGACAGCGCCGGGCGGCCGCATGATATGGGTGGTGGTGGTCACCAGCACATGCCAGTTCTTACGGACACAGTGCGCAGCCATGGCGTACATCAGTGTCGTTTTGCCGCCGCCGCCCACAAATGATACAATGTGGCCTTTTTCCGTCAGAAACGGAAAGTCATTTTCAATCGGCATACAAACGCTTACTCTTTTTTGGCAACAGCCATGGCGATCTGTTCCGGCGTAATGGGCAGCTCATAGAACCGGGTACCAATGGCATTATAGATCGCATCGGAAATGGCCGGCAGCGGCGTATTGATGACGACCTCGCCGATGGACTTTGCGCCAAAGGGGCCGTTGGGTTCGTAGCTGCTCTCAAACTCCACCTTGAGTTTTCCCACATCGGTACGGGCAGGGATCTTGTACTGGAACAGCGAGTTTTCCTGCGGATAGCCATTCTTATCGTAGGTAATGTTTTCGGTCAAAGTCATGCCGATGCCCTGCAGCAGCCCGCCCTCGGTCTGTACACGGGTCAAGTTCGGGTTGATGGGCGTGCCGCAGTCCACGCAGGCATCAAACTCCAACAGCTTTACTTCACCGGTCTCGGTATCCACTTCCACCTCAGCAGCACCGACCATGAACGGCGGCGGCGACAAAGGCGAAGTATGCGTTTCGGTGGCTTCCAGCGGTACCATGTGGCCGAACTGGGAAGCATACGCGATCTCCGACAACGTTTTTTTCTGTGCAGGGTCCTTGCTCATAAAAACATCCCTGCCGTCAAATTCCACCTCGTCCTCAGCACATCCCAACAGCTCTGCGCCCAGCCTGCAGATCTGAGTGCGCAGCTTCATAGCACATTTTTCAGTGGCCTTGCCGGTAACATAAGTGGTGCTGGACGCATAGGAGCCAGAGTCATAGGGCGAGGTATCCGTATCGGCTCCAAAGACCGTGATATTATCCAGCGGGCAGTCCAGAACCTCGGCAGCGATCTGCGCCAGTGTAGTGTCACAGCCGGTGCCCATGTCGGCCGCACCGATCATCAGGGTATAGAAGCCGTCATCATTCAGTTTCAGGGTCGCACTGCCCACATCCATGCCGGAAATGCCAGATCCCTGCATTGCCATGCCCATGCCGACAGCGCGCACCTTGCCGTTGCCCATATCACGGGCAGGATACTTGTGCTCCCAGTCGATCATATCCCGCACCTTGACAAGGCAGCGATCCAGTGCACAGCTGGTATTGACGGCGCCATAATAGGCAGGCATCACATCGCCCTCCTGCACGGTGTTTTTCAAACGCAGCTCAAAGGGATCCATGTTCAGCTTGTGGGCCAGCTCATTGACGGCAGATTCTACCGCAAACAGGCCCTGCGTCGCACCATAGCCGCGGTAAGCACCGGCAGACATGTGGTTCGTATACACAACATCACTGATAAAGCGGAAAGCCTCTGCCTTGCCGTACAGTGGGATAGATTTGTGGCCGGAAAGGCCTACCGTTGTGGGGCCGTGCTCGCCGTAGGCGCCGGTATTGGAAAGGGTATACAGATCAATGCCCTTCACAATGCCGTCCTTCGTAGCACCCAGCCGCACATGGACCTCCATTTCATGACGAGGCGAAGAGGCAATCTGGCTTTCCACACGACTGAAAATGATCTTGGAGGGCTTTTTGGTCTTCCAAGTCACGAAGGCCGGATATACTTCGCTGACCGCTGTCTGCTTTGCGCCAAAGCCGCCGCCAATGCGGGGCTTTGCCACGCGCACCATGCTTTTGGGGATATGCAGTGCGTTTGCAATATTGCGCCGTGCATGGAATACGATCTGGGTGGAGCTGAGCACGTTCAGGCGTCCGTAGGTGTCGATCGAGCAGTAAGTGCGGAAGGTCTCCATCATAGCCTGCTGACAGGCCTTGGTGTGGTACACATGGTCGATGACCACATCGCTGGCTGCAAGCACTGCGTCGATATCACCGTCTCCGCATTCGTCATGAGCGCAGAGATTGCGCTTGTTGTCGGCTCCCACCGGGCACAGACTGGCCCAGTTGTCCTCCGGATGCACCAGAATGGGGTTGTCCTTGGCAGTGTGATAGTCCAGCACTGCTTCCAAAACCTCATATTCCACCTTGATGAGCTTGAGGGCCTTATCCACGCACTTTTCGTCTTTGCCGGCCACAATGGCCACCACATCGCCCACAAAGCGCACATGGCGGTCGATGAGCAGGCGGTCATGAGGACTGGCTTCCGGATAGGTCTGGCCTGCCTGCGTGTAGCGCGGCGCATCCTGCGGCACATCCTCCCATGTAAAGATCGCTTCGATCCCGGGCACTTTTTTCGCCACAGCGGTGTTGATGGTTTTGACGATGGCATTCGCATACGGAGAACGCAGCAGCTTCACAGTCAGGCAGTCCTGCGGGATCACATCATCCATATAAACGGGCTGTCCGGTGACCAGCTGCATCGCATCCTTTTTACGGAAGGGTTTATTGATGGTACTCATTCTGCGGCCTCCTTCTGCTTTTTCCATGCCAGAAAGTTCATGATGCCGCGCAGCTGGCCCTCATAGCCAGAGCAGCGGCAGAGGTTGCCGGAGAGATATTCCTTGACCTCTTCCTCACTGGGGTACGGATTTTCGCGGAAGAGGGCCAGTGCGTTCATGATAAAGCCCGGGTTGCAGAAGCCGCACTGCTCTGCGCCCTGATCCGCGATAAAACCGCCAAACTCCGCTGCTTCTTCCTGCAGGCCTTCCAGTGTGGTAATGCTGTGGCCGCTGGCACGTGCTGCCAGCACCGAGCAGGACAGCACCGGTTTCTCGTCCAGAAACACCGTGCACAGACCGCAGTTGGAAGTCTCACAGCCGCGCTTGACGCTCTTGCAGCCGTGGGCACGTACAAAATCGATCAGCAGCATATCTGCGGCCACATCCTCTGTGACCTTGACGCCGTTCAATGTAAGAGTGATCTGCATTTAATTTTCCTCCTGTGCCGTGCGTGCTTCCAGCTCCACAACAGCACGCTTTGTCAGAACGCCCGCCAGATGGCGGCGGTATTCCGCACTGCCACGCATATTGGAGCCGGTAATGATATCGTTCTTTACTGCATCGGCGCACTTCAGCGCCAGCTTCTGTGCAGGCACGCCGTTTTCCGCCGGGAACTCATACAGCACCGCTTTAAGCGGGCGTGCGCCGATCGCAATGCGATAGCACCCATCTGCAAGACGGGCGGCGGCACAGGTGAGCACCGGGATATCGGTCTGGCTGTTGCGCACAGACTGATAGAAAAACTCCGCGTTTTCCTTTTTGACGATCAGCCGCACAAGGATGTCTCGGTCATAGGGACGCTCGGCGTACTCCCGCAGGGACATGATACCACCTTTGTACAGCTCTACCGAACAATCCATGGCCATAAACAGTGTGAGCACATCGGAAAAGCCGAACCGACTGTAGATGCTGCCGCCCACAGTGGCCAGATTGCGCAGCTGCACGCCCACAATATGCCGCAGCGCTTCTTTTACTGCGCCGCGGGTATAGGCGGCAAGGCCGGGATGCTCTTCCAGCTGCCGCAGTGTGACCATAGCACCGATGGAAAAATTGTCCTCGGTCTCCTCTATGGCGTCCAGTCCCAGACCGGACAGGTCGATAGCTGTGCCGACATTGATGTTCTCCATTTTGAGCCAGATCATGCCGCCCAGCACACGGTTGGCCTTTTTCTGGTTCAGCTGCCACGCTTCTTCCAGAGTTTCGGCCCGCTTATATTCTCGGATCGTCATCATAGCTGCAGGTTCCTCTCTTTTTTTCTCTGTTCTTTTATTTTAACACAGATTTCGATATAATACTATTGTCAATTCGTTTCAGAAGGAGTGGTACTATATGAAAGAACTTCTTCCGGTGGGCTGTGTCATCATGGCGTCCGGGGTAAGCCGCCGTTTTGGTTCCAACAAGCTGCTGGCAGATTTCTGCGGGGAACCGATGCTTTGCCGCGCATTTGCGGCAACTGATACTCCAAGGCTTTCGGCCCGCATCGTGGTGACACGCTCGGACGAAGTTGCGCAGCTTTGCCGCTCCCGCAATGTTCCAGTGCTGCTGCACGATCTGCCCGGCCGAAACGATACAGTGCGGCTGGGACTTTCCGCGCTGCTGGAACAGGTGCCGGAGCTTTTTGGCTGCATGTTCCTGCCGGGAGACCAGCCGCTTTTGTGCCGCGAGACAGTGGAGGCCATGGCAGGCATCTCCGGGTGGGACAACAGGACTCGGCTGGAACGACAAAAAGAAACAGAACGGGAGATCTTCCGTCTGGGATTCCGGGTCCGTAACGACCCGTCTCCCCTTACCGGAAGCCCCGTTCTGTTTGAAAAAGGACTTTTTCAGGAACTGCTCACCTTGCCGCAGGGCATGGGCGGCAGCGTTCTGCTTCGGAAATATCCCGCACATGTTCACACCGTTTACATTGCGGATCGGAATGAACTGGCCGACGCCGACACGCCCGAAGCACTGGCGCAATTGGAAGCACTGGCCCGGCAGAAGCTTTGAGCTTTATACTGCCTTGTCATCCTTCGGCAGCAGCACATTCAGCAGGATCGCCACGAACGCAGCCGGGACGATGCCAGATTCGCCGCAGATCAGCTGGAAAGCGTGCGGAGCCTGTGCCAGAATGCCGCTATTGGCACCCATGCCGTAGCCAACACCCAGAGCCACCGAGACGATGGTAAGCTGACGCGGGGTCATCTTTTCCTTGGTGATGAGCTGGATGCCGCTGACCACGATGGAAGAGAACATCATAACGGCAGCACCGCCCAGAACGGCCTGCGGCATAATGGAGATCAGTGCGCCGAGCTTGGGGATCAGGCCGCACAGGATCAGGAAGATGGCACCGGAGGCCAGAGCCATGCGGTTGACCACCTTGGTCATGGCCACCAGACCCACGTTCTGGCTGAAGGAAGTGTTGGGCAGTACGCCGAACAAAGCCGCAAAGGAGGAGCCCAGACCGTCACAAATCACACCGCCGGACAGCTCTTTATCGGTGGGTTCACGATTCATGCCGCCCTCCATGACACCGGAGATATCGCCCACAGTCTCAACAGCGGTAACAACGAACATGATCATCACCGGCATAATGGCGCGCATATCAAACACGATCTTGACCGGCATCAGCTTGGGAATGGCAAACCAGGAGGCCTGTGCCACTTTATTCCAGTTGAGCACCCATGCCTTGGTAAACTCTACACCATCGGCAGTGACACCGGTGGTGGGCAGCACCAGACCCATGACAAAGGCCGCAACGTAACCGGCCAGAATGCCAATCAGGATCGCGGAAGAGCTGAGGAAGCCCGTGGTCCAATGCTTGAAGATCAGAATGACCACCAGAACGAACAGGGCCAGCAGCAGATTTTCCATGGAGCCGAAGTCTTTTGCGCTGTTGCCGCCGCCAAAGGAATTGATACCCACCGAGATCAGCGAAAGACCGATGGAAAGCACAACCGTACCGGTGACGACCGGCGGGAAGAACTTGCGCAGGGGCTTGAGGAAGAAGCCCAGCACGCTTTCAAAAATGCCGCCGATGATGGATGCACCCATAATGGCACCATAGGCCAGCACACCGCCGCCCATACTGCCGACAACACTGTTGAACACGCCAATAAAGCCGGAACTGGTACCCATGATGATGGGCACGCTACCGCCCACGGGGCCGATGGTGAACAGCTGCACCAACGTGACCACACCGGCCACGAACATGGCACTTTGCAGCAGCGTGACCTGCAGATCTGCGAACTCACCACCCGCAATGCCGCAGGCACTGGTGATGATCAGCAGCGGGGTCAGGTTGCCCACAAACATAGCGCAGACATGCTGCAGACCCAGCGGGATCGCCTGTTTCAGGGACATTTTTGCGTCGAACTGATACGCCGACTCTTCGAGCTTGACTTCCTTCAAATGTTCCACTCTCCTCAAATCTTGACAAAAATCATTCTTTTCGACTGCTTTACCAAAAAAGCGGATTTATTATAGCAAAACTGTGAATTCTTGTAAATTAAGTATGACTTTTCCATGAACGGCTGTTTCCCGCTGAGAAACACAAAAAGCAGGGCGTTTTGTGCGTTTTTTCCGCTTTGGTTGGAAAAATTTCGCGCAGAACTCCTGCTTTTTTGTTCCGTTTTATTTGATTTTTGTGCGATATGGAAATTTTACAGATCCGAAAGTCCGTAATCCTGCAGGCAGCACCGGATTCCCTGCTGCGTGGCAGCAAACCGGATACCGGAACGCTCCAGCTTTGCAGCGTCCATCACAAGGTTCCGCTCCCAGCTTTCTTCGGCGATCTTTACGGTAATGCCCAGTGCTTTGGCAAACTGCCGGGCCGTGCACACCATGTCCTCTGCATTTCCGCTGCCAAAATTGTATACGCCGCCGGGCAGGTCCATGGCGGGTTCCAGATTTTCGATCACCTGCCGCACATAGGTCACGCCGCGGAAGTCGTTCCGGGAGAAACGAACAGCCTCCCCCTTCAGCGCGGCACGCAGAAGATTCAGCGGCAGATTGCCCCGGATGGGCAGCCCATAGCCGGGCAGGTCATACATCCAACTGGCACGCAGATGGACCGAGTCCGGGCAGAGCTCCAGCACGCGCTGCTCTGCTTCCAATTTATACCGGCCATAAATGTTTGCCGGATGCAGATCCAACACTTCTGACAACGGGCCCTGCTGCTTCGTTCCCGCATAGACCTGATCTGAGCTGAATGCCACCAGCTTTGCCTTCGTCTGCTGCGCGGCCCGTGCCAGCCAGACCGGCAGCTCAACATTGGCACGGTAAGCTTCTGCCGGATGCTGTGCGCAGTAGCCGGTATCGGAAAGCGCAGCGGTGTGCAGGATCACGTCCGGATCCCGCGCCCTGGTCTGCGCAAGGACTTCCGTTTCGGTGGCGGTGCACAGAAAGCCCTTGGGGAAAGCGCAAAGTTCGTATTTTCCCTGCCACTGTTGTAATACACGAGAGCCCACAAAGCCGCCTGCACCTGTGATCAGAACCCTTTTCATCGTCATCTTTCCTTTCGTTTTGAGAATATGAACCCAGCACAAAAAACGCCCGGCGGCACGATGCCTCCGGGCACAGAAGTTTTAAAGGAACAGCTCCAGCACGAACACAACGGCACAACAGATCACCGATACCTGAAACAGGCTTGCACCGAGCCATGCAGCCGCAATGCCGGCCACCAGCGCCATGGCACCGGCAGCCGGGCTCTGGGTCGCGTTGACAATGGCCGGAAAGGTCATGACCGCCAGCGTCACATAGGGCACATAATACAGAAACGACTGAATGAAGCGGTTTTTGATGGGCTTGCGGATCAGTGTGAGCGGAAGGATGCGGATGGTGTAGGACACCAGCGCCATCACTGCAATGTAGATGTAATTGTTATGCGTCATGCTCTGCCTCCTGCTCGTCTGGATTTACCGGAAAAAGCACCGCCGCTGTACCGGAGATCAGCACGGTGAGCAGAATGGTACGGGTGCCTTCCGAGAGAGCGGATATTCCCGGCAGGTAATTGCACAGAAAGCTCAGAGCAAAGCTGATGGCCACAAGTGCAGCTACCACCCTGCTCTTACGCGCCGGAGGAATGATGATGGCAAGGAACATGCCGTAAAGGGCAACGCTCAGCGCACTGACAGCCCGCAGCGGCAGCAGATTGCCCGCAATGATGCCAAGCGCCGTACCGATGGCCCATGCGGGAGCAGCCAGCAGAATGGCACCGTAAGTATAATATGGGTTCAGGCTGCCGGGCCGTGCAATGGTGATGCCAAAAAGCTCGTCTGTCACATCATAGCCGATGACAAGCCTGTGCCAGAAGGGCGTGCCCGGTGCAAAGCGCTGGGCCAGCGCGCAGCTCATGAGCAGATAGCGTGCATTTGCGATCAGGGTAATAACTGCTACTTCCAGATAGGTTGCGTTTGTCATGATGATGGCGAACGCAGCATACTCACCGGCCGAAGCGTTATTCAGCAGGCTGACCAGGAAGCCCTGAAATGGGGTGAATCCCGCCCGGCGGGCTGCAATGCCCAGCGAGAAGGAGACTGCAAAATACCCCAGTGCAATGGGCACGCCATCCCGCATACCCTCACAGAAGATCTTTTTGCTGAAAGCCCAAACCGGCCTTTCTGCATTGACAAGCTCCGGGGCAAGGAGCTTACTTTTGGAATTCATCTTTGTTTTTAACTCCTTTCCTATTTCAAACACCGCTTCTTATTATACTCTCCCGCACACAGAGAAGAAAGGGCTTTTTCACTTTCTTTTCGGCATAAAAAGAGAACGCCGCCTGAAAAGGCAGCGTTCTTCGTCGATTTATGCGCCCGGCACCAGAAAATGCATCGCCTGCGGCAGGGTCTGTGTTCCTGCATCCAGACCGTTTGCGGCCAGCATCTGTGCCGGTGATACATGGAACCGTTTTGCAATGCCGAAAGGCTCTTCTCCGGCCTGCGCGTAGTAAATGCGCAGTGCGATCTCCGGGTCTGGCACGGTCAGCGGCTCACCCAACTCTGCGCCGCCAATGCCCTGATGGGTGCTGCGGCAAAGGATGGCTCCCTCTGCGCGGGCTGTCACTGTGACCTCCAGCGTGCCGCCGGTACAGCTGCACTGGATATTCTCAGTGCTCAGCCAGCACTCCGGGCTGAGCTGTGCACCCTGCGGTGCATCCACCGCAAGCGGAAAGACCAGCTCCAGCGTTTTTTCGTAACTTTCCAGCTCGGCAAGGCTGTTTTCTGCAAAGGCTGTGGCAACAGCACGCACGGTAAAAGCCCAGCCGTCCCGATAAGGAACCACCTGTGCCGGTCCGTAGGCCACAAAGCAGGCCCGGAGCTGTGCACCGGCATCCGGCAGAGATCCGGCAGCGGTGGCGGAAGCCGTCTCGTTCAGCATGCAGGCAAGATCCTCTACCACCAACTCCTGCGGCGTGACGGTGGTCTCAAACCGGGTGGAAAACGCATCCGATACGTACTGCAGTTGGCAAGACCGCCATGCGTGCAGATGCATCATCACACTGGCTGTCAGCTGACCACCGGCTCCCTGTTCCCCTTCCGTCAGCGCAAAACCAACCGCTTCCAAAACACACAGGCACTTGCAGTCCTCGGCCACGCCGTCCAGATCTACTACCTGATTGAATGGCAGGGATGCCGCCTGACTTTGCAAGCTGCTATCGCCGTCCGCGCGCCAGGCGCATTGGACACGTACCTCGCCCTTGACAACAGCCTTGCCCGCCAGAAGCTTTATCTCCCGTACGGATGCCGTGCCGGTAATATCCAGAATGGCGGCAGGAGGCTTTGCGAACACCATTTCTCCCTCTACTGTGACCAGTTTTTCCAGCACCGCCGCACTGCGCACCCCGGTCAGGGTTTGCAGCTTCTGCTCAATGCCGCCGTCCGCCAGCGCAGTGATCAGCTCTGCCTTGTCCTGTGCATGAAGCGTGGCCACCAGACCATAGGCTCCGCGCACCTCAATGCGGTGCGGGTTCACGGCCCGGCAGTTGAGATATTCGGTCTGGCCTTCCACCATGGCCGTCCAGCTGGTGAAGGAAAATTCCGGCACTTCCAACTGTTTTGTAAAGGGCAGTTTCTGTTCGGTCTGGCATAGGCCTGCGCCATTCTCGCCCTGATAAAACACGGTGCAGCGCAGATAGCCTTCCAGCGTCAGCCGCCCGGGCTGCAGCTGTTTCTGCAGCACCACCGGTTTTGCAAAGCATTTGACCAGCTTGAATACCGGCGGCAGATAGTCCGAGATCAGGATCTCGGTTTCCAGCGGGAGTTCTGCCTTCACGGTGCAGCTTGCGCCCGCCTGCGGCAGGGTGTCCCGAAAGATCTTCAGTTCCATGCAGTTTGCTCCTTTCCCTGTCCGTTTCTACTGGAAAGGTATGCGGCTGCCGGGCTGGATATGCCCGTAAAAAAGGCACCGTGCCAGACGCACGATGCCTTGGGAAAGGTTATTGGGGTTCACGGATGACCGAGATCTCTTCCACATGATAGCGCTTCATCCATGCTGCTGCAGCCGGTGTGATCTGCTCACCGCTCACCACGATGGGAATAGCCGGCGGGCAGGAGACCGTAGGCATGGCACAGATGCGGCCGACTGCCTGCTCTGCGGGCAGCTGTTCCTGCGGTGCGAAAACGGCCTGCCGGATGGTACAGCGGCGGTGCAGGCCGTGCTCCAGTTCCGCAAATTCACCGGCAGTTTCTTCCGGGAGCGTCACCGGGCCAGCAAGTTCTTCTGCAATGCGGAGAACGGCTGCGGTAAGCCGCTCGAAGTCCTGCGGCGGATTATCCGGTGTGAACATCAGCACCAGATAACGCGGGTCGGCGTACTCGCACTCGATCTTTGCGGCACGCAGCTTTTCAGCAAGCTCTGTTCCGGAAAGTCCCAGAACCACAGCGTCCAGTGTGACCTTGAGAGGTTCACTTTCCAGTGCCAGCGGCCCCGGGCAGTGTTTTGCAGCAGCAGCTTCGTTCAGCTCCCGGCGCAGGCGGGTCAGATGACCGCAGCACTGCAAAAGCCGCAGCGGATAACCCTCCGACAGGATCTGGTTGCATTTGTCCAGCGACTGCAGGATCAGATAGGACGGGCTGGTGGATCCAAACAGTGCCAGCGCATTGCGCACAGCAGCCTCATCCTGAACAGGAGCGTTTTTGCCCAGATGCAGGTATGCGCCCCCGGTGACAACAGGCAGCGTTTTGTGGCCGGAATCGCAGCACATGGCTGCGCCCAGTGCAATAGGATGCTGACCGCCCTGCGGCAGAAAACGCAGGTAAGCACCGTGGGCATTATCCACCAGAAGCGGAACGCCAAAATCCTTGCACACTTCGGCCAGCGCTGCAATATCCTGCACACCGCCGAGATAATCCGGACTGGTGATGTAGACGCCAAAGGGCCTTTTGCCCTGCTGTGCCAAACCCTGCAGAGCACCTGTCAGCTTTGCAGCCGACACCGGGCAGCTGCAAAGCGCACCGGCATCCTGCGGCGCAGGCCAGAGCCACTGGATATCAAAATCCAGCAGTGCCGCCGCATACAACAGCGCTTTGTGAGCGTTGCGCGCTGCCAGCAGGACCGGGCGCTGTCCGGCTGCGGGCGCAGCCTGCAGTGCAAGGCACAGCATTGCACGGATGCACTGGGACGAGCCCTCTGTGCTGTAATAGGTATGCACCGTGCCGAACAGCCGGGTAGCATTGGCTTCGCTCTGGGCAATGATGCCGTCAGCCCCATACAGTTCATCCGCACCCTTTATTTCAGTAATGTCCCACGGCTCAAAGCCCAAAAGGCTCTGGCCCTTGTGGCCGGGCATATGCAGCCGGGAGGTGCCGGACTGGGCGTACCGGCGCACAAAATCCACAATGGGCGTGGTCATGTTCATTCGCAGGCTTCACCGTCTGCACAGGCGCTGCAGGTGGAACCCAGCTCAATGGGAACTTCGATGCCCTTGGCGGCAAGTTCCTGATTCTCAGCCACCTTGATCATGATGGCGCACTCCATGCGCTTTTTGAACAGCTCACAGCCGTACTCGTACACGCCGGTGATATTGCCGGTGGCATGGTAGGAGTTGGCTGCACAGCCGCCGGAGCAGTACAGCTTTGCCCAGCAGTCCTGACACTCCTTGCGGGCATAGGCGTTGCAGTGCTTGAACTCATCCCGCACAGCGGTGTTGGTAACGCCCTTCCAGATGTCACCCATCAGATACTTGGGGTCACCCACGAACTGGTGGCAGGGATACAAATCGCCCCAGGGAGTGACGGCCATATACTCGGTACCGGAACCGCAGCCGGAGATGCGCTTGTAGATGCAGGGACCGCCGGTCAGGTCGATCATGTAGTGGTAGAAGGTAAAGCCGCGGCCCTCGCGGTCACGCTTGATCATTTCCTTGGCAAGGATCTCGTACTGCTCCTTCAGAATGGGCAGATCTTCCTCGGTCAGAGCGCTGGGCTCACCGGGCTTAGACACCACCGGCTCCATGCTCAGCTCGGTAAAGCCGAGGTCTGCCATGTGGAAGATATCGTTGGTAAAGTCGGTGTTGTAGTGGGTGTAAGTGCCGCGCATATAGTAGCCCTTATCCCCACGTTTTTTCACGAACTCCTGGAACTTGGGCACGATGGTATCGTAGCTGCCATGGCCCGCATAGTCCTTGCGGAAGCGGTCGTTGACCTCTTTGCGGCCATCCAGACTCAGCACCACATTGTGGCACTCCTTGTTGCAGAAATCGATCACATCGTCATCGATCAGCATACCGTTGGTGGTCATGGTAAAGCGGAAGTTCTTGTTGTGGATCTTCTCCTGCTCACGGCAGTAAGCCACCAGCTTTTTGACCATATCAAAGTTCATCAGCGGTTCGCCGCCAAAAAAGTCCACTTCAAGGTTGCGGCGGGTGCCGGAGTTTTCGATCAGGAAGTCCATGGCACGCTTGCCCACTTCAAAGCTCATCAGCGCACGGTCGCCGCAGTAGCGGCCCTGAGATGCAAAGCAGTAGGAGCAACTCAGGTTGCAGGTGTGTGCAACATGCAGGCACAGGGCCTTGACCACGGTATTGCGGTTTTTAAAGTCGAAAGCCATGTTCTCATAGGTATCCGGCGTCCACAGCTTGCCAGCCTCCTTCAGAGAAGTAACATCATCGATGCACTGGCGCAGATCTTCCTCGGTCACATCTTCGCGGTCGCCATACTTTGCCAGCATGGCAGAGACGATCTCATCGGCAGAATGCTCCGGGTACATGGCAATGATATCATATGCCACATCGTCCACCACATGCACCGAGCCGCTGCAGGTATCCAGCACGATGTTATAGCCATTCAATTGATACTGATGTACCATTTTACTCTCCATTCCAATTACACAAAAAAATGCCGCCCGGCAAAGGCGGCATGGGGTTTGCAAAAATTACTTGTTGCTGTTCTCGCACTGCTGGTTAGCCACGCCGCAGGAGGTCTTGCAAGCGGACTGGCAGGAAGTCTGGCACTCGCCGCAGCCGCCGGTCTTAACGCTCTTGGTCAGGTCACGAGTAGCAATGGTCTTAATACGTTCCATAATAGAAAACCTCTCTAGCTCTCAAAATTTCATCGCGCCGGGCAAAGCCCGGTACGCATTTATCTTTACCTATGATAACACGCAAGGAGCTTTCTGTCAAGATTTTTATGCCGCTAACCTGTTTAAAGCTGCCCGGCAGGCTGATATTTCGTCAGGACAGTATGCAAGCCAAGCTCCCGCGCCCTGGCCAGTAAGTACCGGTAGCGGCACAATAGTGCCTGCCTCTCATAGATGCGCTGTTCGATCAGATCGGTGTCCACCTCCAGATCAAACATCATTTCGTTGCGTTTCAGACAGAACAGGCATTCCTTGAGTTCTTCTTCCAGTTCCGGGTGGTAGCGCTCGTGCTCGGTGTCCCGCGGGATACGGCTCGAAAGCAGGGTCTGCGTAGTTTGATTGTGGGTTCGTTCCAGCATAAGCCATCCTCCTCTTTGTGCATCTGAAAATCTGTACATTTCATTCTATGAGGAGTGGAGTGCGGAACATGCCGGTTTATGGGTGGATGCAAAAAAACGCCCTGTCGGGTGTGCCTGGCATTGAAAAACTTCTGCGGTTTTGCGTGCATTTTGAAAAAGTCTGAATTTATTTGAAAAATATGCTTGACAAAGCCTGCTTTTGTGCGTATAATAGCACACGTTGAGCGGCTCACGAGCCAAACAACACCAAAGATTTTGGGGATTTGCATAGTGGTAGTGCGGTAGACTCTGACTCTACTTGTGGGAGTTCGATTCTCTCATCCCCAACCAGAAGCCATCCGGTTTATATCGGATGGCTTTTTTCGTTCCATTTCGTTATACAAAAACAGCGCACCGCCCTGCCGGACGGTGCGCCTTTTTATGCAGTTGTTACAGGATGCTGATGCGGCCTGCGCCGTAAGGATCTTCGTAATTCAGCAGGTAGCCCGGGTAATCTGCCAGCGGGCTGTTGGCTGTTGTCAGATGCGGCAGACCCTCAGCGTCTACGCCGCCAAAGGTCATTGCATAGGTGGACATCACAAGGTAATCCTCAGACACATAGTCCTTGATCAGCTCTGCGCCATCGAACATGGCAAAGCCGTCGCCCAGATTGCGCAGCGTGTAATTCATGCCAGCCAGTGCATAGGTCTTGTTCGGGTCCAGCGGCAGATAAGAACCGGAAGCCTTGTCATAGATCTTCACGTTCTGCACGCGCGGAGTTCCGGTAGCGCTGCCGATCCAGACATTCTTTTCATCGGTCTGCACCGTGTTGGGGAGATCGGTGTGGATCTCATATGCCGCACCTGCCACATGCAGGAAGCCACCGTTCTCCTTGCCGCCCTCGCCTGCAAAGCGGGCTGCAAATTCCAGTGCATCCTGGATCTGCTTGCCGGTAACAGACATCAGACAGGCCACATTGCCGAACGGACTGACCTGCTTGCAGGTCTTGAAGGTCCAATAACCTGCGTTCACATCTGCACGGATGCCGCCGCCGTTCATGATGGCGATATCGCAGTGCAGCTGCTCTACCTCGTTGAAGTAGGTGTAGATGCCATCGGCCACAAAGTCGCCCAGATTGGTCTCGGCTGTGCGGATGCGGCGATTGCCGGTCTCCGGATCGGTGACATAGAAGTTGATCTCGGAAGCAGCGATCTTCTCGCCCAGCATATCATCCACAGAAGCGACCCACGCAGTCTGGATGCCTTCCACCACACTGTCGGAGCCTTCGTAAGAGGAGATCAGACGGGTAGCAATGGAACCATCGGTCTTGATGGTCATTTCGCCCACATTGGCAAAATAGGAACCGGTCTGGGTCAGAGCAACTGCCTTGCCGGACAGATCCTTCACCCACTCACATTCCATCTTAGTGTGAGAGTGGCCGTCGATGAATGCATCAAGGCCGGAGGTGTGCTGAATGACTTCCCTGCTGGTCCAGGGCGAAGAGGACGGGTCAACGCCCAGATGGCCCAGACCGATCACGTAATCTGCCAGCAGCTTTGCCTTATCGATGGATTTCTGCACAGCCTTATACAGCTTCTGACCATCGTCGCCGCCCAGAATATCATAGATGTAGCGCTTCTGGCTCTTGTCCATGAAGTAAGCCGGCGTGGACTTGGTGAAGGTCTCGGGCGTGGTGATGCCCACAAATGCGATCACGCGGCCGCCGATGGTAAAGTACTTGACATCCGGCAGAACGCGATTGCCCAGCGGCAGATTGACCCAGTTGCTGGAGAGGTACGGGAAATCTGCCTCAGCCATCGCCTCTTTTGCACGGGCCATGCCGTAGTCGAATTCATGGTTGCCGGGCGTAGCAACATCATAGCCTGCGGCATTCATCAGCTGGATGATAGAGGCACCTTCGTCCATGGAACCATAAGCAGTGCCCTGAATATGGTCGCCTGCGTCCACCAGCAGAACGTCCTTGCCTGCATCCTGATAGCTCTTTTTCAGGGCGGCAATAGCGGCATAGGTCAGTTCCGGAGACTTTTTGTCGATGTAGGTGTGGACATCGTTGGTGTAAAGAATGGTGATGTCCTTCACGCTGCCCGGGAAGCAGGCAGATGCAGCGGGAGCACCAAGGCTCACGGCAGCAACGGCTGTGGTGACGCCTGCGGCCTTCATAAAGCTGCGGCGGGAGATAAGTTGTTTCATGGAAAACGACCTCCTCTTAGAACTTTCTTATTTTCATCGGGCGTACAGATCCAGCCCGACACTTGTTGCATTAAGCATAACATATATGCCGCCCAAGAGCAAGCCGAAATGACACAATTTATTCAAATTTGATATTTGCAAATCATACTTTTTGTGCAAAAAATCTCATTTTTTGACAAAAACCAAGCCCGCACTTGCAGTCAGTCGCTGACTTACAAATGCAGGCCTGATTTTAGGGGGATCCAAAAACGAAACGGAGAACCGGATCAGATGGCATTGTATTCCTTGAGGAATTTTTCAAGGTCAGTACCCTCGATTTTTTTCAGAGCTTCCTTCATGGCAAGGCGCGGGATCAGCGGCAGATCCATGTCGGTGATCTTCTTGCCGTCGCGCAGCTTGACCGTTGCATCGATCAGAGCGCGCACGTCGTAGGTGCTGCCCCAGACCTCGGGCACGCCGCGGTCGATGTTCAGCAGGGTGTACACAGCCTCCATACCGGTGCGCATGGAGTATTCGGTGGTGAAGATGGTGTCGCGGGCGGTTTCGGCAAACTGGCCGAGGAAGGCAAAGTTCACAGCGCCCTCGGGCACGATATCGGGGCGGTCGCCCATGGCACGGGGCATAAAGAAGGCATCGATATAGGGCATCATCACAGGTACGGTGTTTGCGCTGTGCTCTGCCAGCTCCTCGATCTGAGCCTCGGGCACACCGATATGGTACAGCCACTCCATGCACAGTTCCTTGCCGGTGCAGTCACGCATAGCTTTCTTGACATAGTTGCCGGGCTTGTCGCTGAACAGACCGTAGACCCAGACACACAGCTGGTTCTTAGGCTGGTCGCGGAACTGCTGCTGGCGGTTCAGTGTCCAGCTGAGCAGCCAGTTGGAGTCCTTAACGGTGACGATGCCGCCGGTGACGGTGTGGCCGCTGAACGGGTCACGCTTGCAGATCTTCTGGATATACTGCGGGATCTTGTCGTCCAGAGTTGTAATGGTAGCGCTCTCCCAGTTGGAATGTTCCGGGTCGGAGCAGAACTTCTCGGGATGGCCGAAAGCGGGATCCTGTGCAGCAATCTTTTTCCACAGATCCCAGCCGTTGCCCGGCTTGATGGTGGGGTCAAAGCCTGCAGCCTTGTCCTGCGCACCCACGGTGCTGCTCTCCACACAGCCACCGTTGGTGATGAACAGCAGATCGTTCTCGGTCAGGTCGATGGTGCTGGTCTCCCCCGCATGCTCCACGACCACGCTGCTTGCCTGCTTGCGCTTGCCATTGATATCAAATTTCACGTCCACGACCTTGGTCTCATAGTGGAACTGCACGCCGTGATCCTTCAGGTAAGTGACCATGGGCAGGATGATGGACTCGTACTGGTTGTAGCGGGTAAAACGCAGGGCGGTGAAATCCGGCAGACCGCCGATATGGTGGATATAGCGCTTGAGATAGAGCTTCATTTCCAGAGCACTGTGCCAGTTTTCAAAGGCAAACATGGTGCGCCAGTACAGCCAGAAGTTGGAGTTCAGCACCTCATCGTCAAAGAAGTCGGTGATCTTCTTATCCTGCAGCTGCTCGTCAGGGGTAAAGAACAGCTTCATGATCTCCATGGCACCCTTATCGGACAGACCGAACTTGCCATCGGTGTGGGCGTCCTGACCGCGGTCCACGGTAGCGCGGCAGAGAGAGTAGTTGGGGTCTTCCTTGTTCAGCCAGTAATATTCATCCAGCACGCTGGCGCCCTCGGTCTCCAGAGACGGGATGGAGCGCAGCATATCCCACATTACCTCAAAATGGTTGTCCATCTCGCGGCCACCGCGCATCACATAACCGATGTCGTACTTATAGCCATCGCAGGCACCGCCGGGGATGGGGTCTTTCTCGAACACATGCACATGCTCGCCCTTCATCTGACCGTCACGGACCAGATAGCAGGCAGCCGTCAGTGCTGCCAGACCGGAACCGATGATATAAGCGGATTTATGATCGACACCCTCCGGCTTTTTAGGGGTTGCAAAAGCTTCATAGTTGCCACTGGAATAGTACATAGAAAAGCCTCCCTGCTTTTTATTGCGTTTTTCGGCATCCTTGCGCCGTCCTTATGGCAACAGTATACCCTGCGCAGACGCAGCAAACAACAAACAAATTTTCATCCGTGTATAAACTTTATACAATCATCCTGTTTTGCTGGAAATGCGTCTAAAATGTGACAAAAAAAAAGAAGGAGGAAGAACCGGACTGGTCCTTTCTCCTTCGGGAAAAACAGCTTACTTTGCGTTTGCCGGAGCAACTTCAAAATCGATCTTACCCAGATTGACGTCTGCGCGCACGATGGTGATCATCATGGTGTCGCCAAGGCTCCAGTTTTTGCCGGAGACCGGGTCGGACAGGCGGATGCCCTCGGTGAGCATGGTGCCGGAAGGGGTCAGGCTGGAAGCGGGCACAAAGCCCTCCACGCCGTTTTCCAGTTCGATGAACAGGCCGCGCTGGGTCACGCCGGAAATGCGGCCTTCGTAGCACTCGCCCAGATGGCGGCGGGCGTATTCGGCCTTATAGCAATCCTCTGCCTTGCGCTCGATCTGCATGGCGATGATCTCGCGTTCGCTGGACTGCTTGCTTGCTTTTTCGGCAAAGTCGCTGTAGCGCAGCACCATGGTCTCCTTATCGATGCCCTTGAGCTGAGCCGTCATGATGCGATGGATGGCCAGATCCGGATAGCGGCGGATGGGGCTGGTAAAGTGTGCGTAGTCCTGCAGGACCAGACCGTAGTGGCCTTTGGGCTTTTCCTCATACACAGCCTTGGACATGCAGCGCAGCATTCCGGTATTGATGATCTGCTCATACGGGCCGCCGCGCACACCTTCCAGGATCGCGCTCAGTTCCTTAGGGGTGGGCACATCCTTGGCAAAGTGGTCGTTGATGCCGCAGGCCTGCAGCAGGGTGTGCAGGCGTTCCAGCTTTTCGGCATTGGGCTCCTCATGCACACGGTACACAAAGGGGATCTGCTTCACGCGGGCAAAGTGGGCGGCGCACTGGTTGGCCAGCAGCATGAACTCCTCGATCATGGCTTCGCTCTCGCCGGAAGTGCGCTTCTTGACGTCAATGCAGTGGCCATCCTCGTCCAGGATCAGCTTTACCTCGCCGCTCTCAATGTCCATGCAGCCGCGCTCCTTGCGCAGGCGGGCACGGTGGCCATACAGCTCCTTCATAGCAGGCAGCTGGCTGAGCACCTCGTGGTACTTGCCCTTCAGCTCGTCGTCTGCGCTGCCGGCAAGCAGAGCATTGATCTCGGAGTAAACACCCTTGACGCGGCTGCGGATGACCGTTTTCGCAAAGCGATAGTCGGTCAGGTTGCCATCCTTGTCCAGACGCATCAGGCAGGAGAACGCCAGACGCAGCGCACCCTCGTTCAGGCTGCAGATGCCGTTGGAGAGCTGCTTGGGCAGCATGGGAACGACCTGATCGGCATAGTAGACGCTGGTAGCACGGTTGAATGCCTCGTTATCCAGCTCGGTGCCGGGCTTGACATAGTTGGAAACATCCGCGATGTGGACACCCAGCTCAAAGCCGCCTTCCGGGGTCTTGGTCAGGCTGATGGCATCGTCAATGTCCTTGGTCTCGGCACTGTCAATGGTGAAGATGGGCAGTGCACGCAGATCCATGCGGCCCTCGGTGTCCTTTTCAGAGACCTCGGCATTCTCCAGCTTCTTGGCTTCATCGCGGACTTTATCCGGGAAGCGGCTGCGGATATCCTGCGCATAGAGCAGGGCCTTGGCGCAGCGCTTGGCTTCATCCGAATTGCCGAACCGCATGGCAACGCCCACACGGTGATCTTCCTGACGGTTGCCGCGCTGCAGGATCTCCACGGCCACCTTGTCGCCGTCCTTTGCGCCGCCCTCGCAGTCACGCATCAGCTGCATGGAGATGGCCGGGCAGTCATCCGGCACGAATTTCAAACGGCCTTCGATACGGCGGACCGTGCCCACCAGAGAATTTTTCTCTTCCAGAATGGCAAGGATCTCGCCTTCATCGCTGCCCTCCACACGGGGATGCTCAAACTTTTCCACAAGCACCATGTCACCGGGCATTGCACCGCGGGTAAAGCGGCCCGGGATAAAGATATCGCTGGTGCCGCCCTCCAGCATTACAAAGGCAAAATTTTTGCCCAGTTTGACCACCTTGCACAGCAGAGCCTTGTCTGCACGGCCAGAACGCACCGTAAAGAACACGCCCTGACGCTGGCAGATGACTGCCTCGTGCACCAGCTGGTCCACAGCCTCCATCACCTTGCGGTCCGCACTGCGGTCCCCGCCGAACTTTGCCTTGAGGTCTTTAACTGTGCACGGCTGATTCTGGATCGCGTGCTCAATTTTATCGCGCATTGCCATAATAATCTTTCTCCTTGCTCTTCCATGGCCGCAGCCTCCAACGTGCCGCAGCGCTGCCGGTTGTGGGCCAACTGCCCCACCCTGCCCGGCGGTCAGACTTCCGCCGACATCCTATCATAATACAGAAAAACAGCCCCGTCCTTTACACGGGGCTGCACGAACCTTTTCAGCCTGCCAGACGGCCTGCAAACAGACATGCCAGAATAGCGACCACAAAGAAAACGACACCTGCAATGCGGGTCACCTTGGCCAGCATCTGGTCAGCCGGGGTCAGGCGGGCATTGTTTGCACCGCCCACGCTGCCATTGATCGCACCGGAAAGGCCCTGACCATGCGTATGCTGCATCAGAGTGAGAAGGACGATGACGAGCGAAGCGACCAGCAGGATCACACCGCCAACAATTTCGATAACAGACATGGATTGAAACGCTCCTTTATTATAATTCAATGAAAACCACGCAAAAATACAAATATATAGTAGCATAACAAGCGTGAAAAAGCAAGCAAAAACCGCGCATTTTACGCCAGAGTACGAAGCATGGCGCACAGCCGGGCAAAGATGGCTGCACTGGAATAGGCCGTTTCGGTCTGCCCGTCCTGCAGCACGATCGCCGTCCAGCGGGGCTTTTCTTCCGGGTAAAAGCCCGCAAACCACAGATTCTTGCGTTCTGTTCCGTCAGCATCAAACTGTCCGGTCTGAGCCGTGCCGGTCTTGCCGCCCGCACCGCCTTCCAGCTCTGCAGCATCCTGTGCAGTGCCCTCTTCCACCACCTGACAAAGCATTTTACGCAGAAGCGCTGCATTTTCCGCACTCATCACCCGCCTCGACTGCGGATGCGCAAGCGTTTCCAGCGGTGTACCGTCGGTTTCGTCAACCGTGCATTCCAGAAAAAACGGTGTGTGGTACACCCCGCCGGAGGCGATGGCATTCATCATGGCGGCGATCTGCACCGGCGATGCCAGCAGGCTGCCCTGCCCAAAGCTGAAATTGGCAAGCTGACCGCTCCGGGCAAGTTCGGCTGCGTCCGGCAGGTTCCCGGATGCAGCATGCAGATTTCCTACTAAGCTTATCTCCTGCCCAAATCCAAAACGCTGCGCCGCTTGCAGCAAGTTTTCCGCACCCAGCTGCTGCCCCAGCCGTACAAAATAGCCATTACAGCTTTTTTCCAGTGCTTCTTCTAGTCCGATCTGCCCATGCGGCACACCGCCTGCGCAGCGGAAGATCTGTCCATCTATCACTGCGGCACCCGTACATTCATATTCCGGAAAAGTGCCCTGTTCCTGTGCCGCCGCTGCCAGCACCGGCTTGAACACCGAGCCGACGGTATAGCATTCCAACACTCGATTCAGGAATGGGCTGTCCGGCGCGTCCAGACTGGCGGCAAGGTTATCCGGGTCATAGCCCGGCATGCTGACGCTGGCCCGCACGGCGGCAGAAGCTGTATCCAGAACCAAAATGCACCCGCTGGTCATAGTCTCCGCTGCTACCGCTTCCGCTGCGCGCTGCATTTGACGCGAAATGGTCAGCTGCACCCCCACAGCCTTGCTGTCCTGCCGGAGATACTGCGGTGTTTCTCCGGCTCGCAGCTGTCCCTGAGCGGTGACAGCGCACAGCAGGACGTCATGTTCCCCCGTCCCGGTCAGCAGCTTGTCCAGTGCTTTTTCCAGTCCGGCAGCTCCATGGCCTTCGCCATCCAGATATCCGATCAGCTGCTGGCACAACGGTGCTGACGCATACCGCCGGGCAAACGGATAGCACGACACTCCCTGCCAGTAAAGATCACGCTCCACCCTTAGCAGAAATGGCATGGAACGATTCCGATTCTGGTACAAAAGCGCCTGTCCGTTCTCATCGGTATAGGCATACAGGCGGGAATAGCTGTTTTCGCCCGGGAAGCAGAGGGCCAGATATTGCGTTTCCAGCCCGGTGAGCAGTGCACCAGTATGGTCATAAAAATTTCCACGCCGTGCAGGCAGCGCAAGCCGAACCGCGCTTTGCGCTTTGGCGCGGGCTGCATAAGTCTGGTTCTGTGCCAGAAAATACAGGCGGCACAAAATCACTGCAAAGCTGAACAGAATGGCCGCATACAGCGCCAATACCCGTTTGCCGGACATAAAATTCCGCCTCCTCTTTTTATAAGGGTGAGCAGAACAGCGGATGAATATGCGATCATACCATCTTGGGCCGTCTCCGTTTTTGACGCAGAGATGCTGCTTTATGCTAACTGCGAATGTGATCCGCAGCAATTTTTAACTAAAAAAGGAGGCGGACCCTCCAAAGAAGATCCGTCTCCTTTATGCTATTTATTCGCGCAAGATGCTTTTAAGGCTTAGTACATGCCGCCCTTCCAAACCACACTTTTGGAGCCG
>ULQN01042742.1_pt1 | contig 21877 bp, 14 predicted proteins | sample 1954491 | NCBI WGS metagenome assembly ULQN01 (sample SAMEA4835656, study PRJEB28245) | human gut metagenome | biome: gut microbiome; material: fecal sample | place: Denmark | collected 2008
CGGTGCTGGCCTTTGCCCGGGCAGGCTATAACGTCGCCTTTACGTATAATTCCCACCCCGATGCCGCCGACGCCGTGCGCCGTCAGACCGAGGAAATCAACCCCGGCGGCCACTATCTTGCCATCCGGGCCGACGCGGGCGACCCCGCCCAGGTGCGCGCCGCCGTTGCCCGGGCCGAGCAGGAACTCGGCAGTCTGCAGGTGCTCGTCTGCAATGCGGGCATCGCGCAGGTCAAGCTGTTCACCGACACCACCGACGAGGACTGGCGGCGGATGATGGCCGTCGATCTGGACGGCGCGTTCTACGCCTGCCGCGCGGTGCTGCCCGGCATGATCCACCGCAAATACGGCCGCATCCTGCTTGTCAGCAGCATGTGGGGCCAGACCGGCGGCAGCTGCGAGGTCGCCTACAGCGCGGCCAAGGCAGGGCTCATCGGCCTTGGCAAGGCCCTTGCCAAGGAGGAAGGCCCCAGCGGCATCACGGTCAACGTCATTGCGCCCGGTGTCATCAACACCGACATGATGGCGGGCTTTACCGACGAGGACCGCGCCGCGCTGGCGGAGGAGACTCCTGTGGAGCGCCTTGGTGAGCCGGACGAGATCGCCCGCACGATGGTCTTTCTCGCCGATGAGGCCAGCGGCTACATCACGGGGCAGGTGCTCGGTGTCAACGGCGGGCTGGTGATCTGATGCGTGCCGAATACCGCGAGGGCGAACGCTTTGAGCGCCTGACCTTCACCGGGGAAACGTTTTACGACTGCGACTTTTCGGACTGCGTTTTTGCCGACTGCACGTTTGAGGACTGCAAGCTCGACCACAGCGTCCTGACCGAATGCCAGTTCCTGCGCTGCACGGTCACCAATTTAAAAACCACTATGTCACGCGCAAAATTCACGGATTTTGAGAACTGTACACTGAACAACATCGACTGGATGTCCCTGCAGGGCGACGGTGCATTTGCCGACCCCATCGAGAGCCTGCGGGACTGCCGCCTGAAATACAACACCTTCACCGAAATGAACCTGACAAAGTTCAAATTTGCGGGCAGTGTCATACAGCGCTCGATGTTCGCCAAGTGCAATCTCGTCAGCGCGGATTTTGAGAAATGCGACCTGTTGGACACCGAGTTTTTCCAGTGCGATATGCGCAAGGCAAACTTCAAAGAGGCCAGCGGGTATAAAGTCGACATTTTCGGCTGCAAGCTGCAGGACGCAAAATTCTCCCTGCCGGAGGCAGTGTCGCTGCTGGGAGATTTGAGGATCAAATTGCTGTGAAAAATATACAGATCGAAAAGCTGTCCGATGCGTATATGATTCGCCGCCTGGCGTAAAGGCCCCTTGGCTGCCACCCTTGCAGCGGAAACAGATATTACACACCCTGCCCCCTCTTTGCATATTATACCGCAAAGGGGGGCTTTTTATGGCGCTTTTCCAAAACGGCATTGACGTGTCGCGCTATCAGGGCAATATCAACTGGGGCAGGGTGGCGGCGGCGGGCAAGCAGTTTGCCATTGTCCGCGTCGGTTCCGCCAACAGCGGCGGCCTGTACGTGGACCCGTACTTTTTGCAGAACGTCAACGGGGCCAAGGCCGCGGGTCTGCGGGTAGGGGCCTACTACTATACCTACGCCCGCACCCGCGCCGCCGTTGCCAACGAGCTGACGACGTTCCTGAACGTCATGGACGGCCTGCAATTGGAATACCCGGTCTTTGTGGACGTCGAGGACTCGAGCCTTACCAGCCTGGGCAGTGCCGAGCTGACAAGTCTGGTGCAGTACGCCATGGACATTCTCTACCAGCGCAAATGGTACGCCGGGTGGTACAGCTACACAAACTATATCAACAGCTACCTGAATGCCGCCGCGCTGAGCCGGTACCCGCTGTGGGTTGCGGATTACCGCTCGGCGCTGGGGTACAACGGCAGCTATGCCATGTGGCAGTACACAGGCAGCGGCAGGGCCAGCGGAATCTCCGGCGCGTGCGACCTGGACCGCAGCTACAAGGACTTCCTGCCCGAGATCAGAGCCGGAGGCTACAACAACTATGGGGTCTCCGGCCCTTCTATGGAGACGGTCAGCGGCAAGCGTCTGGTCGTGTTCAACGCCCGGTGCGAGTATTTTAATACCGCCAACTTCAACGATGTGGTCGGCTACCTGCCGCTGGGCAATTACTGCGTGGTAAAGCAGAGCACACGGAAATATAACGGCTATGACTGGGTCATCTTCCGCTATCAGGGCACCGAATATTGGACCGCCGTCATAGGAGACCGCAACCGGGTGGAGGACTGCAACTGTGACTGTGGAAATTGAGGCATGCACTGTAGTGATGAACAGAAAAAATACATTGATATAAACAAAATGGACTCTTCTTAAAGCATACAATGCTTGTATGAAAAGCAAAAATGTGGTAACATATTAGTATTAAAAGCGTATCTAGTGGAGGACGACTGTGATAGAAAAAATTTTGGCTTTGACTGCACGGTACAAGGCAACCAACAGTAAAAGTGAAAGAAAGAAAAAAGGACAGTTCTTTACTTCGCCAAATACAGCACTATATATGGCGCAAGAGGTTGTACGCAAGGCAGAGCATCTATCTGTTCTCGATCCCGGATGCGGGAATATGATTCTTTCAGCGGCAGTGATTGAATATGCAATAAAAAACAACCTATGTAATCGTTTTTCTGTGACGGCGGTAGAAAATGATTTGGAAATAGGGAAAGAGTTGCCAACAATTTGTGAAATTATTTGTGATTACGTCCATGAAAATAATGGTGTGGTTGATTTCAACATAATTGCAGACAACTTTATTTTAACAGATATTGAAAAAACATTTGATATTGTAATTTGCAATCCACCGTATAAAAAGCTGCGAAAGGATTCGGAAGAATCAAAAAAAATGAATGAAGTTGTTTATGGGCAACCTAATTTGTATGGTCTTTTCATGGCAAAGGGCATATCGCTACTACGTGAAAATGGTCGATTTGCCTACATTACGCCGCGTTCATGGACATCGGGACAATACTATTCATTGGTAAGAAGACACATATTTGAAACTGTAAATATTGAAAATATAGTACTTTTTCAAGAAAGAAATAATGTTTTCAAAGAAGAAAATGTGCTTCAAGAAACTATTATTGCGTCAGGGAGACGAGAAATATCGCAAGATGAATGTGTTGACATTTATACTGTTACAGGAGACTTTGAAAAGAATGTAGGAAGTATATCTGTTTCAAGCAGATTGATCATGGATGTTGGGGAGTATCATTGCATCGTGCTACCCACAAGTACAGCAGAAGTGGATGTGCTCGAGAAGATGGGGACAATTCAAAGCAATTTGCGGTCACTTGGGTATACATTTAAGACCGGCCCGGTTGTGGAATTTCGAAACATGTCTTATTTGTCGAACGTACAAAAAAGCAATTCTGTCCCTATGATACGTTCGGCTAATATTGTTAAAGGAAAATGCGTTTTCCCAACAAATGTCGGAAAGGCGCAGTATGTGTCGTCTGCAGCAACGCATTTGCTTATCAGAAATTCACCGACGGTATTTGTAAAAAGGATAACGGCAAAAGAAGAAAAACGTAGAATACAAAGTTGTGTGTATTATCCGTCAACATCGAATCCGTATATTTCCGTTGAAAACCATGTGAATTATCTTGTTAGACTTGATGGTAAGCCTCTCACGATAAACGAGGCAGAGCGCGTGAATCAGGCGCTCGCATCAAACGAGTATGATTTATATTATAGAATCATAGGCGGAAGTACGCAGGTGAATTCAAGCGAATTAAATGAGCTCCCTTTTTCTATGTAAGAGTAGGAGGTTAAGCTATGAAACGGAATATTGAGACCTTTAATTATCCATGCCTTAACGATGCACGTGAAATCCTGAAAAGTATAGATATGCCGTCGAAATTATATAATCCACGTTGTGTAATGACATTTGCCGCATTGGCTGAAATGACTGCAAATAGCACAAATTGGCGGCATATGAAAGAAAATTATCATGGGACACACTACATTCGAGAGTTCATAAATGAAAATTTCCCAAATAAAGCGGGTTTGGATTCAGTAGGTTATGCAGAAAATTCCAGAGAGACTTTTCGAGATGAGACAATTAAACCGTGGATTAGTGCGGGGATTTTAGAAGCAAAACCGGGACTTCCGCCCAATGATAAAAACAATGCTTACCGTTTTACGGCCTACTTTGCGGCGCTTGTTCGCTCTTATGGAACAGATTTGTGGCAAGAGAAGCTAAAGGATTATAAAGAAACGCGTGAGTCTTATGCTGAATTTTTAAAGCAAGCAAAAAATGTTCAGCGTAATTATGAAATAGATTATTACGGGAAAGTTCTTTCGTTTGAAAAAAATGATCATAATAAGTTGCAAATGAGAATACTTGACGATTTGTTCCCGCTGATTGCAAAGGAAAAGCCAGAACTTTTGTATATAGGTGACGCGTCAAACAGACATTTGGTATGTGAAAGAAGTCGTCTTGATGAAATTGGAATAAAGGTTATTTCGGATTCGTCCAAGCTACCGGATATTATTGCATATGACAACGCAAATCAACGAATATTGTTTATTGAAGCATATTATTCAGGAGGCGCTTTTACGGTGGACAGGGTAAAAAGTATAAAAGCATTGTGTGCGTGTCCAGCTGGTACAGAAGTGGCTTTTATAACAGCGTTTGACACAACCAATAAAATGCTCAAGGCTTATAAAAGTGTGGCATGGGATACGGAAATGTGGGCGGCAGATGAACCTACCCATCTTGTGCATAAAAACGGCGATAAATTTATAGGAAGACCTTTGTGATATATAAAAGAGTAGAGCCAAAGTGTGACTTGGGGGTCTGCTCTTTTTTGCTTCTGTAAATTAAGTGAAAGTTTTCTACGCAATGAAAATCAAATTTGACAAACCGCTGTGCCTTGTGGTTTAATAAATCTACATGTGCAAAAACTACCACTGTTTTACTATAAATTCGGAGGGACCCGCCGCATGGCAAAAAAACAACAGGAATACGGCAATGACAGCATCCGCCAGCTGAAGGGCGCGGACCGTGTGCGAAAACGCCCGGCGGTCATCTTCGGCTCCGACGGTGTCGAGGGCTGTGCTCATTCCATCTTTGAAATTATTTCCAACTCTATCGATGAGGCACGCGACGGCCACGGCAACCGCATCAATGTCACGCTGTTCCCGGACCACGTCGTCGAGGTCGAGGATTTTGGCCGCGGCATCCCCGTTGACTACAACAAGGCCGAGGAGCGCTGGAACTGGGACCTGGTCTTTTGCGAGCTGTACGCTGGCGGCAAATACGCCGAGGGCAGCGGCAACTATGATTTCAGCCTGGGCCTGAACGGTCTGGGCCTGTGCGCCACCCAGTATGCCAGTGAGTGGATGACCGCCGACATCTACCGCGACGGCTTCCACTATCACCTCGACTTCAAAAAGGGCGGGAACGTCGGCGGTCTGCAGAAGGAGCCGTTCAAGGGCAAGCGCACCGGCTCGGTCATCCGCTGGAAGCCCGACACCGAGGTTTTCACCGACATCGCCGTCCCGGCGGAATCCTTCAAGGATATGCTCCGCCGTCAGGCCGTCGTCAACGACGGCGTTACGCTGGTCTTTACCGACAAGTCCGGCAGCGACGCCGAAAAATTCGAGTACCTGTACGAGCATGGCATCACCGACTACGCCAACGAGCTGGTAGGGGACAAGGCCCTGACGCCCGTGCATTTCTGCTCCGGTGCCGCCGCGGGCCGTGACCGCGCCGACCAGCCCGACTATCAGGTCAAGATGAACGTCGCGTTCGCGTTCTCCAACACCGTGCAGTGTCTGGAGTATTACCACAACTCCAGCTGGCTCGAGCACGGCGGCAGCCCGGACCGCGCCGTGCGCACGGCATTCGTCAGCCAGATCAACGCCTGGCTGAAAAACAAGGGCCTGTACAAAAAGAACGAGAGTGCGATCACCTTTGCCGACGTGCAGGACTGCCTTGTGCTTGTCTCGTCCAGCTTCTCCACCCGCACGAGCTACGAGAACCAGACGAAAAAGGCCATCACGAACAAGTTTGTGGCCCAGGCCATGACCGAGTTCCTGAAGCATCAGCTTGAGGTCTACTTCATCGAGCACCCCGACGAGGCCGAAAAGGCCTGCAAGCAGGTGCTCATCAATAAGCAGAGCCGCGAGCACGCCGAAAAAGCGCGCATCACCATCAAAAAGACGATGACCCAGCAGATGGATCTGGCCAACCGCGTGCAGAAGTTCGTGGATTGCCGCACGAAGGATGCCTCCCGCCGCGAGCTGTACATCGTGGAGGGCGATTCCGCTATGGGCGCGGTCAAGCAGAGCCGCGACTCGGAGTTTCAGGCCATCATGCCCATCCGCGGCAAGATTCTGAACTGCCTGAAGGCCGACTACGCCCGCATTTTCAAATCCGAAATCATCACCGACCTGATCCGCGTCATGGGCTGCGGCGTCGAGCTGGGCGGCAGCCACAACAAAGACCTGGCCAGCTTCAATCTGGACAACCTGCGCTTTAATAAAGTCGTCATCTGCACCGATGCCGATGTGGACGGCTACCAGATCCGCACGCTGGTTTTGACGATGCTCTACCGTCTGACGCCGACCCTCATCAACAAGGGCTATGTCTATATCGCTGAGTCGCCGCTGTACGAGATCAACACGAAGAACAAGACCTATTTTGCGTACACCGAGCCGGAAAAGGCCGATATACTGCGCCGTATCGACGGCGAGAAATACACGATCCAGCGCTCGAAAGGTCTGGGCGAGAACGACCCCGAGATGATGTGGCTGACGACGATGAGCCCCGACAGCCGCCGCCTGATCAAGGTGCTGCCCACCGACGCCGAGCGCACCTCCGCCGTGTTTGACCTGCTCCTGGGCGATAACCTCCAGGGCCGCAAGGAGCACATCGCCGAGCACGGCGCGGAGTATCTGGACGATCTGGACGTGAGCTGATACGCGCCCGGCGGGAGAACACCCCTACGATTGCCGCGTATGCGGGGGCGGGGCATCCCCGCCCGCAACCTTCCCGTAAACGCTTTGCTCCCGGTAAGTGAAGGGCCGGACATGTCCGGCCCCTACCGGGCGGCTCTGAAATATAGGATAAATCATAATGGCAAAACGTAAAGAAAAAAAACTGACCCCTGCGCGCCCGCAGCTGGGCGATAACGTCGAAATTTTATCGGCGGGCGAGGTGCTGGAATCTGCCATCACCGATACGCTGGAAACCAACTATATGCCCTACGCGATGAGCGTCATCGTCTCCCGTGCCCTGCCGGAGATCGACGGCTTCAAGCCCGCCCACCGCAAGCTGCTCTACACAATGTACGAGATGGGCCTGCTCAAGGGCAACCGCACCAAGAGCGCCAACATCGTCGGCAGCACGATGCACCTGAACCCCCACGGCGACGCCGCGATTTACGACACGATGGTCCGCATGGGCCGCTCCAATGAGAGCCTGCTTGTGCCCTTCGTGGACTCCAAGGGTAACTTCGGCAAGGCGTACAGCCGCGATATGGCCTACGCCGCCGCCCGATACACCGAGGCTAAGCTCGAGCCGGTCTGCGACGAGCTGTTCCGCGACATCGACAAGGACACCGTCGATTTTGTGCCCAACTACGACGGCACGACGACGGAGCCAACGCTGCTGCCCGTCACCTTCCCGACGATTCTGGCCAACAACACGCTGGGCATCGCCGTCGGCATGGCGTCCAACATCTGCTCCTTCAACCTCGAGGAACTCTGCAATGCGACGATTGCCCTGATGAAGGACCCGCAGGCCGATTTGCGGGAAATCATTCCGGCCCCTGATTTCGTCGGCGGCGGCACGATTCTGTACGACGCCGCCGAGATGCAGAACGTGCTGGAAAATGGCCGCGGCAGCGTCCGCGTCCGCGCTAAGTGGAGCTACGACAAGGAAAACAACTGCATCGACGTCACGCAGATCCCGCCCACGACGACGGTAGAAGCCATCATGGACAAGATCACCGAGTTGGTCAAGCTGGGCAAGATCCGCGAAATCTCCGATATGCGCGACGAGACCGACCTGAACGGCCTAAAGCTGACGATTGATTTGAAGCGCGGCCAGGACCCCGACAAGCTGATGGCGCGCCTGTACAAGGCTACGCCGCTGGAGGACAGCTTCGCCTGCAACTTTAACGTGCTGATTGCGGGCCAGCCCAAGGTGCTGGGCGTGCGCAGCATCCTGAACGAGTGGATCGCCTTCCGCGCCGAGTGCGTGCGCCGCCGCACCTACTACGATTTGCAGGGCAAGCAGAAGCGCCTGCACCTGCTCAAGGGCCTGAAGGCAATTCTGCTCGACATTGACAAGGCCATCGAAATCGTGCGCAACACCGCCGAGGAGACCGAGGTCGTGCCGAACCTGATGATCGGCTTCGGCATCGACGAGGTGCAGGCCGAGTACGTGGCCGAGATCAAGCTGCGCCACCTGAACCGCGAGTATATTTTAAAGCGCACCGAGGAAATTGAAGAACTCGAAAACGCGATTGCGGACCTGGAGGATATTCTCAAGCGCCCGGCACGCATCAACAAGATCATCATGAAGGAGCTGGCCGACGTCGCCAAAAAGTACGGCAAGCCCCGCCGCTGCGAGATCATGTACGAGGTGCCCGCTGTTGAAGGCGAGGAGCCGGAGCAGCAGATTCCCGACTACCCCGTGCACCTGTTCTTCACGCGGGACGGCTACTTCAAGAAGATCACGCCCCAGAGCCTGCGCATGAGCGGCGAGCAGAAGCTCAAGGACGGCGATGAGGTATTGTTCACCTGTGAGAGCACGAACAGCGTCGAGCTGCTGTTCTTCACGAATCATCGTCAGGTTTACAAGTCCCACGCCTATGATTTCAACGACAGCAAGGCGAGTGTCCTCGGCGATTACGTCGCCAGCGCCCTCGGCATGGAGGAGGGCGAGGTCCCGCTGTATATGGTCGTGACACCCGATTACAAGGGCTGGATGCTCTTCTTCTACGACAACGGCAAGTGCGCCAAGGTGCCGCTGTCCAGCTACGAGACAAAGCAGAACCGCCGCAAGCTGCTGAAAGCCTACAGCGACAAGGCCGAGCTGGCCTTCATGCGCCACCTGCCCGAGGAGACCGAGCTGGCAATTTTCACCACCAACAACCGTCTGCTGCTCGTCGGCAGCGCGCTCATTCCCGAAAAGGCGACCCGCGACACCGCCGGTGTCAGCGTTGTGGCGCTGAAAAAGAATGCCAAGATCGCCCGCGTTACGCTGGCCGAGGGCCTTGAGCTGAACGACGCCCCGCGCTACCGCGTGCGCACCCTGCCCGCCGCCGGTGCGATTTTGAAGGACGACGACAGAGCGGAGCAGCTGACGCTGTAAGGTGATACCGCACGAAGCTCCGTAGGGGCGCATTCTATATGCGCCCGCAAGGTGTTTGCCGTCTGACGGGCGGATATAGAATCCGCCCCTACGGTGTCAACCGAAAAAAGTGCTTGACAATCTTGATACTTTGTGCTAAAATATTTCAGCAATCGTTCAGATGGCTGCTCCGCCCGGACAGGATGCCGGGTGCTGGTAGCCGCAATTCGGAGATTGTGATGAGCACATATATTGAGTATGGCTCCTTTTATCATGATCGAGAAAGAGGTGAAATAACCATGAAGCAGGGCATCCATCCGAACTATGTGGACTGCACCATCACTTGTGCCTGCGGCAACGTGATCCACACCCGTGACACCAAGCCGGAGATCCACGTCGAAGTCTGCAGCAAGTGCCATCCCTTCTACACCGGCAAGCAGAAGCTGGTCGATACCGGTGGCCGCGTCGAGCGCTTCAAGCGCCGCTTCGCCAAGTCTGGCAAGTAATTCCGTTTTTTGTACCCCGGATGGTTTTCATCCGGGGTATTTTTTGCTATACATCGAGGTTTCCCACCATGGCCGACTACAAAACCATCCGCGGCACAGCCACCTTTGAATATGAGGAAAAGCGCAGCCGCTTTATCGCAACGGCCTCCTTTGCCGACACGGAGGAAAAAGCCCTGGCCGTGCTGAACGCTGTGCGCGCTGCCAACCGCACGGCGCGGCACAACGTCTACGCCTATGTGCTGCAAAATGGCCGCACGCGGTATTCCGACGACGGCGAACCCGCCAAGACCGCCGGTACGCCCGTGCTGGAGACCATCGGCCACGCGGGTGTGGCAGACGTGATCGTCGTGGTAACGCGGTATTTCGGCGGCATTCTGCTGGGTACCGGCGGGCTGGTGCGCGCCTACACGGCGGCAGCCTCGGGCGCTCTGCAAAGCGCCGAGTTCGTCAGCATGCGGCTGGTCGTCGACTGCAAGGTCCGTGTGAGCTACGCCCAGTTCGAGCAGGCCCAGCGCATCATTGCGGCGGCGGAAACGCGGCTTGACGAGCCGATTTTTGACGATGCCGTGACGCTCTGCTGGCGTATGCCGGCAGGGCAGGAGGGGGCGCTCCGCACGGCTCTCAACGAGCTGACCCGCGGCGGGGCAGAGGTGGAAATTTCTGCCCCGCAGTATGCGGCGTTTTAAATTTCTGTAAAAAATCAAATTTTTTCCAACAAAAAAAGAGTGTTTCCCGCACTTTTGTCGTATTTATAAGCAGAGAGCAGAAAAGGGGGCACACTATGACGATCCGTGAAGAGACCGAGGCTATCGAACGGCAGACCCTGAGCCGCTACGCGACTTTAAGCGAAAACAGCCTGGGCCGCCGTGTGCCGCTGGAGCCGGACCCTATCCGGCCCTGCTTCCAGCGGGACCGGGACCGCATTCTGCACTGCAAGGCGTTCCGCCGCTTAAAGCAGAAAACGCAGGTCTTTCTGTCCCCGGAAGGCGACCACTACCGCACCCGCCTGACCCATACGCTGGAGGTCTCTCAGATCGCACGCACAATTTCCCGCGCACTGCGCCTGAATGAGGACCTGACCGAGGCCATCGCGCTCGGCCACGATCTGGGCCATACGCCGTTCGGCCACGCGGGGGAGAGAGCGCTCAACCGGCTCTGTCCGGGCGGGTTCTCCCACTACCGCCAGAGCCTGCGCGTGGTGGATTACTTAGAGCGCGACGGCCAGGGCCTTGACCTGACTTGGGAGGTGCGCAACGGCATTGTGACCCACACGTCCGGCGCGTGGGCCCGCACGCCCGAGGGCTGCGTTGTGCGCCGTGCCGACCACATTGCGTTTCTGAACCACGACATTGAGGACGCCATCACCGCCGGTGTGCTCGACGCGCGCCAGCTGCCGCCTGAGGCCGTCGCCGTGCTGGGACATACCAAATCCGAGCGTATCACGACGATGATCACCGACCTGGTCGCACACAGCGGCAACGGGAAAATCAATTTTTCCCCCGAGGTCGAGGCCGCCTACGCCGTGCTGAAGGACTTCATGTACGCGACGGTCTACGTCGACAAGGAGGCCAAGCGCGAGGAAAAAAAGGTGGACAAGCTCATCAGTGAGCTGTACGCCCGCCTGTGCGACGAACCGGCCCTGATGCCGAACTTTTACATGCAGATCGCCTACAATGAGGGCGTGGACCGTGCCGTGACCGACTACATCAGCGGCATGAGCGACGAGTTCGCCACGCGCCTGTTTGAGGAACTGTTCGTTCCGCAGAAGTGGAAGGTTTTGTGAGCAAATAATAAATAAGAAATAATAAATAATAAAGATTGTGGAGCGCGTCGCTGCGCTCCGCTCAAAAAAACGTAGGGGCGCATTCTATATGCGCCCGCGGAGGTCTGCGCCGCCGCGAACGGGCACGGGCGGATATGGAATCCGCCCCTACGATTTTGTTTTCGACCAAAGGGAGAAAACTCCACCACATTTATTATTTATTATTTTGAGAAACGGAGGTGCAGCCTATCCCATGATACCCCAGGAATATATACAGGAAGTCGTGCGGCGCAACGACATTGAAGAAGTCATCGGCCAGTATGTCCAGCTGCGCCGCCGCGGACGCACGGCCACGGGTCTGTGTCCGTTCCACAATGAAAAAACGCCGTCCTTCGTCGTTTACCCGGATACCCAGAGCTTTTACTGCTTCGGCTGCGGTGCGGCGGGCGATGTCATCAACTTTGTGCGCAAGTACAACAATCTCGGCTATGTCGAGGCTGTCAAGCAGCTGGCGGGCCGCGCCGGTATGCCGCTGCCCGAGGAGGATGACCGCGAGTCCCGTGCGCGCCAGCGCCTGTTGGAGATCAACCGCTGTGCCGCGCGTTACTTCTACGAGAACCTCAACGCCAAAACGCCGGAGGCCGCCATGGCCCGCCGCTACTGGAAGGAAAAGCGCGGCCTGTCCGACGCCGCCATCCGCCGGTTCGGCCTTGGCTACGCACCGGAGGACTTCGGCGGCCTGCTGCACTACCTCAAGCGCCGCGGCTTCAGTGAGGAGGAACTGGAAACCTCCGGCCTCGTCAAGCGCAGCGCCAAGGGCAACCTCTATGACATCTTCCGCCACCGCGTCATGGTGCCCATCATTGATGTGCGCGGGGCCATCATTGCCTTCGGCGGGCGCGTGCTGGACGACTCCAAGCCCAAGTACATCAACAGCCCCGAGACGATGGTCTACCACAAATCCCGCACGCTTTTTGCACTGAATATCGCCAAAAAGTCAAAAAACAGGCGCTACATCCTCTGTGAGGGCTACATGGACGTCATCTCGATGCATGAGGCCGGGTTTGACACGGCGGTCTGCGCCTGCGGCACGGCCCTGACACCCGAGCAGGCTAAGCTGCTGAGCGAGTACGCCGACGAGGTCGTTTTGAGTTACGACTCCGACGAGGCGGGCCAGAAGGCCACCGAGCGCAGCCTTGGCATTCTGGGCAGCACGACGCTGAAAGTCAGCGTGCTGAGCTACCAGGGCGCGAAGGACCCGGACGAGTTCATCAAAAAATATGGCCGCGAGCGGTTCGAGATGCTCTTGAACGGCACGGCCAACCCGACAGAATTCCAGCTGAAAAAGAGCAAGGCCAAGTATGACCTGCGCAGCGACGACGGGCGGCTGAGCTACATCCGAGAGGCCATCGAGATTCTGACCGAGCGCGGCGTCAGCCCGACGGCGCGGGACGTCTACGCCGGGCGGCTGGCCGACGAGACCGGCGTCTCGAAGCAGGCCATCCTTTCCCAGCTCAACGGGGCGCTTCAGGCCGCTGCGCGCCGCAGCTACCGCAAGGAGCAGCGCGACCTTTCCAAGGAGGGCATCGCATCGGACATCCGCGTGCCCTACACCAGCAGCGGGGAATCCGCCCTCGGCGCGGCCAACGCGGCGCGCCAGCTGGCCGTGGCCATGCTGCAGGACCCCGAGCAGGTGCCCTACGTCCGTGCGCGGCTGGATATGTCCACCGTGCTGGTGCCCGAGATGCAGCGCGCACTGGAGGCAATTTTCCGCTGTGTGGACGAGCACCTGCCGCTGAACCAGACATCATTACAGCAAATGCTGGATGAGGCCGCGTTCCAGCAGCTGGCCCACGGGCAGGCGTACAACCACGACATCCGTCTGCAAAGGCAGGATATTGATATGTATCTGGACCGCTTGCAGACCGCCAAGCCGATCAGTGAGCAGGTCAAGGGTATGAGCGACGGCCAGCTGGAAAGCTACTTTGCAAACCTCGGCAAAAAGAAGGGCGCCCGCCCCGCCGAGACAGACGAATAACGACATTCCGACATACTTTGTCAAACAATAGAAAACCAAAAGGAGAACGTACTTATGGCAGAAAAGAAAGATCCGATCCGCAGCCTGATCGACACGGGCCGCCGCGCCGGCAAGCTGACCAGCAGTGAGATCAGCGACGCAATGGAGGAAAATGGCAACGTTCTTGACGTAGAAGCGATGGAAAAGCTCTACGAGGAGCTGGAAAGCAACGGCATCGAGATCGTCGACGACACGCCCGTTGACGTCAGCAGCGCCTTGCCCAGCTCCGAGGAGGGCGCGGACGACTACGAGGACGGCCTGACTGCCGACGGCATCACGATTGACGACCCGGTCAAGGTCTACCTGAAGGAAATTGGCCGCGTGCCGCTGCTTTCCCCCGAGGAGGAAACCGAGCTGGCACTGAAAATTCAGGCCGGCGGTCCCGATGGGGAGAAGGCCAAGCAGCGCCTGAGCGAGGCTAACCTGCGTCTGGTCGTCTCCATCGCCAAGCGCTATGTGGGCCGCGGCATGCAGTTCCTGGATCTGATCCAGGAAGGCAACCTGGGCCTGATCAAGGCTGTCGAAAAGTTTGACCACACCAAGGGCTTCAAGTTCTCCACCTACGCAACGTGGTGGATCCGCCAGGCCATCACCCGCGCCATTGCCGACCAGGCCCGCACCATCCGCATCCCCGTGCACATGGTCGAGACGATCAACAAGGTCAAGAAGGTGTCCAGCCAGCTGCTGCATGAGTACGGCCACGACCCCAGCGCCGAGGAAATCGCCGAGCGCCTTGACATGCCCGTGGATAAGGTCCGCGAGATCATGCGCGTCGCACAGGAACCCGTCAGTCTGGAGACGCCTATCGGTGAGGAGGAGGACAGCCATCTGGGCGACTTCATCCCCGACGATGACGCACCCGTGCCCGCCGAGGCCGCCAGCCAGACCCTGCTGAAGGAGCAGCTGGCCGACGTGCTCAAGACCCTGACCCCGCGTGAGGAAAAGGTCCTGCGCCTGCGCTTCGGCCTGGAGGATGGCCGCCCCCGCACGCTGGAGGAGGTCGGCAAGGAGTTCAACGTCACCCGTGAACGCATCCGCCAGATCGAAGCCAAGGCCCTGCGCAAGCTCCGCCACCCCAGCCGCAGCAAGAAGCTGCGGGATTTCCTGGATTGATTTGATACGTGAATAAAAGTACCCCGCCCCGCTTTTGAAAATAAGCAGGGCGGGGCTTTGGTTTGTGTGGGTGTTATGGCCGCTCTGTAGGGGTGGCTGCAATGTTCCACGGGCGAGCAATGCTCACCCCTACAAGGCGTCAAACAAAATTTATGCCTTATTCCTTGCAATACACCTCAATTGCTTTCGCTGCAAACTCAGCGGTGCCGGGGCCGCCTGCGGCGTTGATGTTGGCGGTGAACTCTCCGCCTGCGCCGTACATTTGGCCGAGCTGGGCGAAAATCTCCTTTGTGCAGGTGTAGTAGTGCTCGGTGATGAAAGCTTGCAGCTTGGCGGCCTGCGCCTGCACGGCGGGGTTGTCGATGGGCAGGTTTTGCAGTGCGCCGAACCCGGCGGTCAACGCCATCAGCTGATTGTTTATATCGCTGCTCTCCTGCACCGTGCGTTCGGCGGCGTTCTGCTCAAACTCGCGGTAGGCGGGGGTGTCGCCCCAAGATTCCTTGGCGCGGCGGGTGTACTCGTCAATGCGGGATGTATCAAATTCTTTGAATTGCATAGTGTGTCCTCCTGCGGCTTGCAAAGTCCGCGCCAGCCGTATCAAATCTTCCAAGTGCTGCTTTTTCAGCGTGAGAAGCTCAATTTGCTGGCGCAGAGCCTTGCGGCGGTCAAAATTCGGGTTGTCCCAAATGGTGCGGATGTCCCGCAAGGGAAACTCCAGCTCCCGAAACAGCAAAATCTGCTGCAAACGTTCCAGCGCTGCATCGTCATACAGCCTGTAGCCGCTCTCGGTGCGCATGGCGGGCAGCAGACCCAGCTTATCATAGTATTGCAGCGTGCGTATGCTTATGCCTGTCAGTCGGCTGGCTTCTTTTACGGTCATCATGATAAAACCCTCGTTTCCTTTGCGGTACTGCTATCATACACCCTGACGTTGCGTCAGAGTCAAGTGTTTCTTGAAAAAAAGTGTAATTGAAAACTTTCCGCGTCTGTGCTACACTTGCCTTTGTGCGAATTACGAAATTGGGAGGAAACAGGAGAATCATGGAACAAAAACAAAACAGAAGTTCGTTTTCCGGCAAGCTTGGCTTTGTGCTGTCGGCTGCCGGGGCGTCGGTGGGGCTGGGCAATATCTGGCGGTTCCCGTATCTGGCGGCCAAGTACGGCGGCGGTATTTTTCTGCTGATCTATATTGTGCTGGCGCTGACGTTCGGCTACACGATGATCATGGCCGAGACTGCCCTGGGCCGCATGACCCACAAAAGCCCGGTCAGCGCCTACGGCACGTTTGCCAAGCCCGGAAAAAAGAACGGATTCCTCGGCTTTGGCGGCTGGATCAACGCCGTTATCCCGGTGCTGATTGTGCCATACTACTCGGTCATCGGCGGCTGGGTCATCAAATATCTGTTTGAATATCTGCGCGGCAACGCCCAGGGTCTTGCGGAGGACGGCTATTTCAGCGCGTTCATTGCAGACGGCGCGTCCGCCGAGGTCTGCTTCCTGCTGTTTGCGTTCTTTACGCTGGGCATCATCTTTGCAGGCGTGCGCAACGGCGTGGAGCGCGTCTCCAGGCTCATGATGCCGGTGCTGGTCGTGCTGTCGGTCATCATTGCGGTCTACTCGGTCACGCGGCCCGGCGCACTGGCGGGTGTTGCCTATTTCCTGGTGCCCAACCCGGCCAACTTCTCGTGGATGACCGTCGTCACGGCCATGGGGCAGATGTTCTACTCGCTGTCCATCGCCATGGGCATTCTTGTCACGTTCGGCTCCTACATGAAGAAGGATGTCTCGATTGAGGAATCCACCGAGCACGTCGAGATTTTCGACACGCTCATCGCCGTCATGGCGGGCCTGATGATCATTCCGGCGGTGTTTGCGTTCTCCGGCGGCGACCCCGACACGCTGCAGGCCGGTCCCGCGCTGATGTTCATTACGATCCCGAAAGTCTTTGCCAGCATGGGGCTGGGCACGGTGGTGGGTGTGCTGTTCTTTGTGCTTGTGCTGTTTGCAGCGGTCACCAGCTCGATTGCCCTGACCGAGAGCGCCGTCTCAACGTTTGAGGATGAGTTGGGCTGGGGCCGCAAAAAGGCCACGGTGCTCGTCGGCGTCATCATGGTGGCGTTGGGCACGCTGTCCAGCCTGGGCTATGGCCCGCTGGCGGGGGTCACGGTCATCGGGATGCAGTTCCTCGACTTCTTCGACTTCCTGACGAACTCGGTCATGATGCCGATTGCGGCCATTGCGACCTGTCTGCTCGTCTCCCGCGTCATCGGCGTGGACAAGATCGAGCAGGAGGTTGAGCTGGACGGCCAGCCCTTCCGCCGCAAGAGGATTTTCCGCTTCATGATCCGCTGGCTCTGCCCGGTCTTTGCCGCCGTCATTCTGGCAAGCTCGGTGGCCAATGCGTTTGGAATCATTAAAATGTGACAGAAAAGGACCGTTTCCGGGTGTGGAGACGGTCCTTTTTTGTTTTATTAGAGATGCAGGGCAAGGCTCCGCGGGCGGATATAGAATCCGCCCCTACGGCCTCCGAGGCCGCAGGCACCCGCAGCCTGTCGAAAAAGTGCATCGCAGGGGCGAGCACTGCTCGCCCGCAGAAGCGCTGCGGCAGCCGGAGCGCTGCCGGGCCGTCGGGGGCACCCCGCCCTACGATGCTTTTATTTCTTCTCCGGCTTGTACCGCAGCACCTTCTCCGAAAAATGCCTTGTAAAGAACTGCACGAACGGTCCTAACCCGAAGGCGCAGATCAAGGTGCCCAGCCCGATCAGTCCGCCCAACAGGAAGGCAAGCACCGCACACAGTGCATCGGTGAACACGCGGCAGCCGAAGTAGGGGACAGGCAGCCGGTCTGCCAGCATCAGCGAGAGCGCGTCATACGGCGCGACGCCTAAATCCGCCGTCTGGTACAGCGAGCACCCCAGCGCGATGACCAACACCGCCACAGCGACCCAAAGCAGCTGCACCGGCAGCGTGTCGGCAGAGCCAAAGACGGCGGTCATCGCGTCGCCGGTAAACGTGACGATGAACCCGATGCAGAAGCTGTTGATGATGGTGCCAAGCCCGATGTACCGCCGCCCCCAAAGCAGCTGCGGCACGAAAAGGCAGAGGTTCATCAGCACATTCTCGATGCTGAACGGCAGGCCGACCAGCTCCGCCAACCGCAGGTTCAGCGCACTGATGGAGTCGTTGCCCAGACGCGAGAACTTGAACACCGCAATGCCGATGCCGATGATGACGACGCCCGCAATCATGCCAAGGATGCGCCGCAGGGTGATTTTCTGGCCGAGAAGATTCATGTGCAAAACGCCTTTCCAATTTTAATAAGGATTCTGTATAGTACTATCCCGTAAAACCACCCCGCCTGTCAAGAGACAACCTGTTTAAAATATCACACCCAACCTTGTGAAAACTGCCAAAAACCGCACCCTGTAACCGCTGTACCGAATTTGTCAAGCGGAGGGAAACGGTGCAAAATCAGCAAATTGCCGAAATTTTGTTACACCCGCCCGGGCGTTCGATAGAACGGAAAAACTTCATAAAAAAGCCGAAAAACCCTTGACAGCAAGCCATTTACCCTGTATACTAAAACAGTATCACAAAAATGGAATAGAGCGCCCTAAAGGAATTTTGCAAAATCTGTAAAATCAAAAAGTTTGTGAAAAACGACGAATATGCCGCAGTTTCACAGCCGCCTTTCGGGTCGCTTTCGCCAACTTTGTCAATCTATGGAATAGGAGTGGTCGCGTTTTATGGTAAAGGTCAAGCCCGTACAAAACGGCAGAACGACCCGCATGAGCTTTTCTCACATCAACGAAGTGATTGGTATGCCCAATCTGATCGAGATCCAGAAAAACTCTTACAACTGGTTCCTGGAGGAGGGCCTGCATGAGGTCTTCCACGACATTGCCGCGATCGAGGACTACACCGGCAACCTCGTGCTGGAGTTCGTCGATTACCGGCTGGACAAGAACCCCAAGTATTCTATTAAAGAATGCAAAGAGCGGGATGCCACGTATGCGGCACCCCTGTACGTCACGGCCCGTCTGTTCAACAAGCAGACCGGCGAGGTGAAGGAGCAGGAGATCTTCATGGGCGACTTCCCGCTCATGACCGACGCCGGTACCTTCATCTCCAACGGTGCCGAGCGTGCCATCGTCTCCCAGTTGGTCCGTTCTCCCGGCGTTTTCTACGGTTCCAGCAAGGACCGTACCGGCAAGGACCTGTTCACCGCTACCATGAACCCCAACCGCGGTGCCTGGCTGGAGTATGAGACGGACTCCTCTGACGTTTACTACGTCCGTATCGATAAGAACCGCAAGCTGCCCGTTACCACGCTGCTGCGTGCCCTGGGCCTGTCCACCGATGAGCAGATCAAGCAGTTCTTCGGCGATTCCGAGCCGAAGATCAACGCCTCTCTCGAGAAGGACATCACCCACAACACCGAGGAGGGCCTGCTCGAGGTCTACCGCAAGCTGCGCCCCGGTGAGCCCCCGACGGTGGAAAACTCCCGCGCGCACCTGAACAACCTGTTCTTTGACCCGCGCCGTTACGACCTGGCTCGTTTTGGCCGCTATAAGATGAACAACAAGCTCAGCCTGACCCGCCGCATTGCCGGTTATAAGGCTGCCGAGGACATCATCGCCCCGCTGACCGGCGAGCTGCTGGCCGCCAAGGGCGAGAAGATCAACATGGCCAAGGCCGAGGAGATCGATAACGCCGGTGTTACCCGCGTTACCATCCTCGTTGAGAAGAAGGGCGAGGAGCCCCGTCCGTTCATTGTCATCTCCAACGGCTGCGTCAACGCCCAGAACTTCTTCAGCTTCGACGTCGAGGCCGAGGCCGGTGTCAATGAGCGTGCCAACTTTGCCGAGATCCGCAAGATCCTCGACACCACCTCCGATGTGGAGGAGCAGAAGGAGCTGCTGCGCCAGAACCATGATGTTCTGATCAGCCGCACCGTCACCGTCGATGACATCTTTGCCTCCGTCAACTACCTGCTGGGCCTTGATCACGGCATCGGCACCACCGATGAGATCGACCATCTGGGCAACCGCCGCGTCCGCAGCGTCGGTGAGCTGCTGCAGAACCAGTTCCGCATCGGCTTCTCCCGCATGGAGCGCGTCATCCGTGAGCGCATGACCCTGCAGAATCAGGAAAACGGCGAGATCACCCCGCAGAGCCTGGTCAACATCCGCCCTGTCGTCGCCGCCATCAAGGAGTTCATCGGTTCCAGCCCGCTGTCCCAGTTCATGGACCAGAACAACCCGCTGGCCGAGCTGACCCACAAGCGCCGTCTGTCCGCTCTGGGCCCCGGCGGTCTGTCCCGTGACCGCGCAGGCTTCGAAGTCCGCGACGTTCACTACACCCACTATGGCCGTCTGTGCCCCATCGAGACGCCTGAAGGCCCGAACATCGGTCTGATCTCCTATCTGGCCACCTACGCCAAGATCAACAAGTACGGCTTCGTTGAGGCCCCGTACCGCAAGGTCGACAAGGCCACCGGCACTGTCACCGATGAGGTCGTCTATATGACCGCCGACGAGGAGGACGAGTATATCGTCGCTCAGGCCAACGAGCCGCTGGACGAGAACAACCACTTCGTCCGTCCCCGCGTCTCCGGCCGCCACCGCAACGACATCCAGGAGTTCGACGCTTCTCAGGTCGACTACATGGACGTTTCTCCGCGTATGATGGTTTCCGTCGCTACGGCCTGCATCCCGTTCCTCGAGAACGACGACTGCAACCGTGCACTGATGGGCTCCAACATGCAGCGTCAGGCCGTGCCTCTGATGGTCACCCAGCAGCCGCTGGTCGCCACCGGCATGGAGTACAAGGCCGCCACCGACTCCGGTGTCTGCGTCCTGGCCGCCCATGACGGCACCGTTGAGTATGTCGACGCCGACAAGATCATTGTCCGCTGCGCCGACGGCTCCGCCGACACCTATGAGCTCATCAAGTTCATGCGCTCCAACCAGGGCAACTGCAACAACCAGCGCCCCATCGTCAATGTGGGCGAGACCGTCAAGGCCGGCGACGTGCTGGCCGACGGCCCCGCGACCCGCAACGGCGAGATCAGCCTGGGCAAGAACGCCCTGATCGGCTTCATGACCTGGGAGGGCTACAACTACGAGGACGCCGTCCTGCTGAACGAGAAGCTCGTCCGCGAGGATGTCTACACCTCCATCCACATTGAAGAATATGAGACCGAGGCCCGCGACACGAAGCTCGGACCCGAGGAGATCACCCGCGACATCCCGAACGTCGGCGATGACGCGCTGAAGGACCTCGATGACCGCGGCATCATCCGCATCGGTGCCGAGGTCAAGACCGGCGACATCCTCGTCGGCAAGGTCACCCCGAAGGGCGAGACCGAGCTGACCGCCGAGGAGCGCCTGCTGCGCGCCATCTTCGGCGAGAAGGCCCGCGAGGTCCGCGACACCTCCCTGCGTGTGCCCCACGGTGCCTACGGCATCGTTGTCGACGTCAAGGTCTTTACCCCCGAGAACAGCGACGAGCTGCAGCCCGGCGTGCGTATGTGCGTGCGCTGCTACATCGCCCAGAAGCGTAAGATCAGCGTCGGCGATAAGATGGCAGGCCGTCACGGCAACAAGGGTGTTGTTTCCCGCATTCTGCCGCAGGAGGATATGCCCTTCCTGCCCGACGGCACCCCGCTGGACATCGTGCTGAACCCCCTGGGCGTTCCCTCCCGTATGAACATCGGTCAGGTCCTGGAGGTCAACCTGGGCTACGTTGCCAAGGCACTGGGCTGGAAGGTCCAGACCCCCGTCTTTGACGGTGCACACGAGTCCGACCTGCGCGACTGCTTCGCCGAGGCCCGCGAGAAGTGGCACGGCGAAAACGCGCCCGAGTACCCGACCCACCTGGACCGCCTGATGGGCGAGAAAGGCCATGTCATCGACTTCTCCAAGATCGATCTGACCGACGACGGCAAGACCACCCTGTATGATGGCCGTACCGGTGAACAGTTCCCCAGCAAGGTCACGGTAGGCTATATGTACTACCTGAAGCTGCATCACCTGGTCGACGATAAGATCCATGCCCGTTCCA
>ULQN01034898.1_pt1 | contig 21625 bp, 15 predicted proteins | sample 1954491 | NCBI WGS metagenome assembly ULQN01 (sample SAMEA4835656, study PRJEB28245) | human gut metagenome | biome: gut microbiome; material: fecal sample | place: Denmark | collected 2008
AATATCATTTACTGTAATATACTGAGGCTTCTCTGCCGAAAGCTTCAGTGTCTTTTTTTCTGCTTTTATCATAATCTATCTACCTCTTTTCTTCTGATCATTTTAGTTTGTCTTTGAAATATTTTTCTTCTATTTTATCACAATACTGCTTTTTCTGCTTTTATTTTTCGGAGAAAAAGCACTCTTTTTCTGCAAAGAAATATCTGCATTCTCATTTACAGACATGCCTTACCGCAGGATCTCGTCAATGGTGGAAACGGTACTGAAAGATCCTTTATTCCTTGAAATGATCTCTTTTACTTTCTGCAGTTCAAAATAATTTACATAGCAGATCAGGGTCTTGTTCTCTCCTGCGATCACGCCGGAAGAGTTAATGATGGTACAGGTTTTATTCAGTTCCTCTTTAATATCACAGATGATCGCATCAGGATCCTTTGTGATGATCGTCACCTGTTTCAGTGCCTCAAAATGATCTGTGAAATGATCGATGATGGAAGTCGCCACAATGTATACCAGAAGACTTAAAAGTGCGGAATCTCTATCAAGAAGTACAAACACAGCTCCATATACACACGCATTAAATGCGATCAATATGTAGGAAATACTGTAGTCCTTTCCGGAATGATTGTAGATCTTTTTTACAATGATATTGGCAAAGATCTCAGAACCGTCAATACAGCCACCGTTTCGAAGGATCAGAGACAGTCCCACACCAAGGATCGCACCTCCAAAGACTACTGCAATAAAATGCTCTGTATTCAGCTCAAAAGGGATTTTTTCAAAGTAGGAAAGACCTATTGTGTAGACAACAAAGCCCACGAACGTTTTTGCAAAGAAATACTTACCGATAAGAATGACACCCCAGCTATGAGAAACGGCAGAAACACAAGCAGCACACATAACGACAGGTTATACCCTGTCAGCTTGCTTATGATAATGGCGATTCCGGCAGTTCCGTAATCGATGGCATCATTGGGAAGCAAAATACAGGCAACAGAAAAACTGGCCAGGATCGCTCCCACAATGATCATCAGATAGGAAAACAGGGTTTTGATCTTTTTGTTCATAAAGTCCTCCTCTTTGTAAGTAAAATTGTTTGTCAACAATAGCAAAAAGCTGTTATAATAGATTTTCTCTATTACAACAGCTTTGTTTTCCTACTTTTGGAATGGATTTATTATATTATAAGTTTTTTTCTCTGTCAACGCCCTCCGACAATTTCACAGCTTTTCTTTATCAGTAAACCTGTATCCTGCTTTCTCAGATCTGATACCAGCGGATCTCATTAGCTTCCAGATGAAGATCAAAGCTCTTTCCATCCCCTGTGTAAACCGTAGTGTCCTGTGGCTCATAGGTGTTGTTTACCACACAATACTTTTTATTTTTCACATAAGCATGTACTTCCACATTATAATTGGAAGAAAACCAACGGTGAAGCTCACCTTCCGCTGCCGCTGACCAGAGTACGGCTCTGTAAAGAATACGGCTGTTGCAAAAGCTGTACGGAAGTCCGCTGATGTAAACACCTCTGCCTTTTCCGAAGGTTTTTACTGCCATCTGGACTTCCTGATCTTTCTGGATAAGGATCTTCGTATCCGGAAGTGCGAAGATATTCTTTTTCCCCTCACCGAAATCTACGGTTCCGTCTGTATCCTTCAGGATAAAATGATCTTTATGCTCTTCCCAGTTGTATTTATCTGTATTAAGATTAAATCCTCTTTCTTCCTCTACACCAAGGATGTCATCCAGCTGGAAGAATTTTCCCTGCCACTGATGAGCTGCCGGTTCACCGACGCCAATAAATCCGCCGCCATTATAGACAAATTTCCGCACAGCTGTAAGAATCTTCGGATCTGCCCAGTTCTCACCACCGGACTGTGCAGTATCCGCATCACCTACATTGATGATCACATCAAAATCATTCAGCAGATCTTTATCCTGACGGATATCATCAAAGCTGATAAAGGACACATCAAAAGGCGCACCACTTAATGCCTCGATAATTCCGAAATAGGAATAATTCTGCTTGTAATAGATGGCATGATGTACCATATGGTTGCCCCAGGAGCGCATTTTTCCCCAGCAATTTAAAACTGCCACACGTTTTACGCAGTACGGTGTGGTTCCCTGGATATTGTCGTAGAGCACACGGAATTCCTGGCAGACTTCCTTGATATACTGTACAAAATCCGGAAATTCCAGAGCCAGTTTCAGATAACCGCCGTATCCAATTCTCTGGATCGGACTTCGAAGGATAGCTCTTCTTGCAGTCACCCAGTTTACTTTTGCCTCTTTTACAGGATCCCCGCCCTCATGGAAGGTGTCCGGGAAAAAGTACGGCAGAAATCTTCCCTCTGTATATTTTACATGTTTAATATCACTGAACAAACGTAAGGTCGCTCCGTTTCCGACGCTTCCCACTACCGCATCCAGCCCGATGGAAGCAAACTCATCCATAAAGGGCTCCATACCGATCCAGTGATCGCCCATGAACATCATGGCCTCTTTTCCGTATTCATGGACAATGTCTACCATTTCCTTTGCAAGCTTCGCCACTTCCCGTCTCTGGAAAGCCTGGAAATCTTTAAATTCTTTCGACGGGATCCGATAAGTGTTGTTCATATATCCCTGATCAATGATAAACTCCGGGCGGAACTTATATCCCACTTCCTGCTCAAACTGTTCCAGGATATAGGGACTCACCGAAGCAGAATATCCGAACCAGTCTACATATTTTTCCCGTGCCATCTCATCAAAGATCAGTGTGAACTGGTGAAAAAAGGTAGTAAATCGTACTACATTCACATAATCATGGGAATCCAGAAATCTGCGGAGGCGATCCATGGAATGTGCACGTGTTGCGGGCTGACGCACATCAAAAGTGATCTGAGGCTCTACATCCTTCCAGTCATTGACAACTGCATTGTACATATGTACCGGATCCCACATGATATATGCAAGAAAGCTTACCGTATACTCATGAAACTCTTTCGCCGGCCTGATCACAACATTTCCGTTTTCTTCATCGTATGACCATTCCTCTGTACTGACAGCTTCCCCTGTAGTCCGGTCAATGACTTCCCACCATCTTCTGATATCATCTCTTGTATTCACAGCCAGCATATCCGGATACAGATGATCCATCAGATGGATCTCCAGAGTATCCGACACTGCCGTGTGAAAAGATGTCATGATATACATCTGCTGGATTTCTTCCGGATGGGCCTTTGCCCAGGCATTGTCCTTTCTGGTGGTATAATAGGTTGCATAAATCTTTGCGCCGGTTTTCTTCAGTTCTGCTGGAAATTCCGTTCCGTCACAGTCACGGATGGCATCTGCACCCCACTCATCCAGCATTTTCAGTGTCTCCGGAATCACATCCAGATCTGTCGGAATAGTCACTCTTCCTTTTGTTTCGCTCATCGCTTTACCTCCATTGTAAAAACCCCTGTTTTTTATTTCTGATATTTTTTCACGATCGTCTGCATAGTATCCCATTTCTGTTCCATATCTGCCACCAGCTTAAACTGTGTGCGGCAGCGGTCCAGATTATGTTCTTCCCGGTCGATCTTAAAATAATGATCTCCTTCCAGATAATCGGTAAGAAAGCGAATGCCGCATTCATAAGTCATCACCTTAGCTCCCATGGGAAGCATCTCGATCTCTTTTGCACTGAGCTTATCTCCACAGCTTTCCAGAAAGCCTTTTACATAGATTTCATAGAGCTCCATATCACAGGAAACTTTGCTTAAATCTTTCTCATCCTCCAATGCAGTGCTGGCCCCGAAACGAATGGAATCTCCAAAATCATTCATAGCAAGTCCCGGCATAACCGTGTCCAGGTCCACTACACAGATTCCCCTTCCTGTTTCCAGGTCGATCATAACGTTATTCAGCTTCGTATCGTTGTGTGTTACCCGAAGGGGCACCTCACCTTTTGCCAGAAGCTCACCGAATACATTTGCCAGATACTCATGCTGAAACGCAAATGCGATCTCTGCTTTTACGGATGCGGCACGATGACAGCTGTCCTTCTCTATGGCATTTTTCAAAGTCTGAAAACGTTTCTTTGTATCATGGAAATCCTTTATCGTTTCATGCAGAGTCTCTGCCGGGTAATCTGCTAGCATTTCCTGGAATTTTCCAAATGCAACTGCACTTTCATAAAAATCCTCCGGTTTTTCTGCCAGATCATAGCTTACTGCATCGGTAATAAAAATATAAGCTCTCCAGCATTCTCCGTTTTCATCTGTCAGGAATGCCTTCCCGTCCTTTGTCGGAATCAGGTTCAGAACCTCCCGTTCCGGATCTCCTCCCTTCTGAAGAACTTTCTTTTTCAGATGCCCGGTGACTCCGGCAATGTTCTCCATCAGTTCTTCCGGTTTCTGAAAGATCTCCCGATTGATCTTCTGAAGGATCACCTTAATGGACCCCATCTCTCCGATCCGATATCTAAGCATATAGGTTTCGTTGATATGCCCGCTTCCGCAGGGGCCGCAGGAAACCAGTTCTCCGGTAAATGCAAACTGATCCGCTATTCTTTTTATCTCTTCTTTTGGTGTACCTGCCATTTTACCTTCTCTTTCCCAGACAGCAGTAAAAAGCATACCGTCCGAAAACAAATATGCTTTATACTTTTTGCTGTGTTTTTTACTGTGATTATTTTTTCCGCTTTAAAATCCTGGTGGCAAGCGGAGCAATATTTTCATCTGTTGATCCGTAGAGAACTTCGTAATCCCCCGAGACAGAAACTGTTTCTGTCTTTTCTCCGAAGTTCTGGATAAACAGATATTCCGTATCCTCATTTTCTCTGGTTGTCACAGAAATACCTTCCGGTATAAATGTAAGCGGCATCTTCACGCCTGCTTCCTCTGCTGCCCTTCCCAGAAAATCCTCATAAAAGGCTGCTTCCATATCTGCCGCTACATAGTAAACATGGCCTTTTCCATATTTCTTGTGAGTCAGTACCGGATACCCCTGATAGAAATCCCTTCCATAACGCAGCAGTACTTCCGCATCGGAAACCTCTGCAAGCTCGCAGAGATTTTTACAGGTATAGCTTTCTGTAAGTCTGAGATGATTTCCTGTTTCCGGGATACCTACGTTTTCTTCCCAGTCATAAAGTGCATCGATCTCTTCCGTACGGATACCAGCTGCTTCCATCAGTCCGTGAGGGGTTCCCTCCAGATAACATTTATCTGTTTCATCTACAAGTCCGGACCAGTAGGAAATTACCAAAGTACCACCGTTTTTTGCAAAAGCGCGAAGCTTTTCGGCATATCCATGATAAAACATGTAGGCCATCGGTGCCGTTACCAAACGGTACCGGGACAGATCATGTTCCATATTGATGACATCTGTATTATAGCCTTTTCTTCGGAGAGCACGATACTGTTTCAGTACAGTTTCCTGATAATGCATATCCTCGTTTCGAGGTCCCTGCGCATCCTTCAGCGCCCAGTCATTTTCCCGGTCATAGAGAACAGCCACCGGAGACTTCGTCACGCTTCCAGCAGTTTCCCGGATCTGCTCCAACGCTTCTCCTACCTCTGTCACTTCGCGGAAAATACGGGTATCATCCCCACCGTAGTGATCGATCACCGCACCATGGAATTTCTCAGAGGCTCCCTGGCTCTGACGAAGCTGGAAATACAGAACACTGTCTGAACCATGAGCAACTGCCTGCAGAGAGGCAGCCAGATGTATTCCTGGTTTTTTCAGCTTGTTGATAGGCTTCCAGTTGGTCGCAGAGGGACAGGATTCCATCAGAAGAAACGGTGCTTTCTTGATGCTTCGCATAAGATCATGCTGCATGGCTCCGTCCAACGCTGTGGTATAATTGTCTTTTTTATGCCAGCTTGGATAATTATCCCAGGATGCAATATCCATAACATCCTTAAATTTTTTATAGTCCAGTCCGTTGTAGTCATACATCAGATTGGCGGTTGCCGGAAGCTCGGAACCACCTGCACGGATCGCAGAAATCTCATGCTTCATAAAATCCACAGTCCTGTCTGTAACAAAACGTTTCCAGTCCAAGGTAAGTGCATGAAGAGCATTTTCCCCCTTTGGCGAAGGACTTTCGATCTGATCAAAGCTGTTATAGGTATGGCTCCAGAACGTTGTGCACCAGCTGGAATTTAAATTTTCGATGGTCCCGTATTTTTCTTTCAGCCATTCCCGGAATTTTTCCCGGCACAGAGGACAGTGGCATTCTCCGCCATATTCATTGGAAATATGCCACAAAAGCACTGCGGGATGTTTTCCGAAACGTTCAGAAAGCTTCTTATTAATATTGTAGACTTTTTCCCTGTATACTGGAGAAGTATAACAGTGATTATGTCTTCCACCGAAAAATCTTCTTGTGCGATCCGGATCCATGCGAAGAACTTCTTCATATTTATCTGCCATCCATTTCGGTCTTGCTCCGGATGGTGTGGAAAGTATCGTATAAATTCCTTCTTTATACAGATTATCGATCACTTCTTCCAGCCAGTCAAAGTTATATTTCCCCTCTTCCGGCTCCAGCACTGCCCAGGAAAACATTCCCATGGAAACGGTATTGATATGGGCTTTTTTGAAATATTCGATATCTTTTTTCAGAATATCCGGTCTGTCCAGCCACTGCTCAGGGTTGTAATCGCCGCCGTGCAGATAATGGCCGTATCTGATCTGCTCTGCCATTTTTTTATCTCCTTATGATTTATTCGCATCAAGCGGACAAAGTCATCCGCTCCGCTACGAAGCTTTATACCAGGCAACTGATCCACAGTTGATCTGGTATAAAAAGAATGCTGCGTGATCCAGTTAAAGCATATTATACAATATACCTAAAGATTTCAGCAGCATCCTTTTTGTTTTAAAATTATTTTACAGCTCCAGTAATACCCTCTGCGAACTGTTTCTGTAATACGAAGAATACGATCATGGTCGGAATGGAACAGAATAATACGCCGCACATCAGCATGCCGTAATCCGTTACATATCCTGTGATCAGATTGGCGATCAACATCGGCATGGTCATCGCCTTATTATCTGTCATGATTACCTTCGGCCACAGATAGGAATTCCATGCATTCATAAATGTGATAACTGCTGCCGCCGCATAAGTAGATTTCATAGTCGGGATAAACATCTGGAAAAAGATCCTTACCTCGCTTAATCCGTCAATCCGTGCTGCCTCAATGATATCGATAGGAAATGCTCTGGCATTCTGACGGAACATCATGATCATAAATGGTGTGGAAATGATCGGAAGGATAAAACCTACCGCTGTATTTAAGAGTCCGGCTTTTGAAAACATCTTAAATAAAGGAACCATCGTTGCAACCTGCGGAACCATCATTGCAAGAAGCAGGGTGGAAAACAGTCTGTCTTTCCATCTGTCATGATATACCTCAAAGCCATAACCTGCGATAGAACAGATCAGAAGGCAGATCACTGTAGTAAGAACTGCATAAAACAGAGAGTTTCCAAGAGCTCTCCACAGCGGCTGCTGTGCAGTCAGGTTTTTAAAGTTCTGCATAAAATATGTACCCGGAAGGATACGGCCTCTGGATACATCTGTGGATGTATTGGTTGCCGCAGAGATCATCCAATACAGTGGAAATACAGAGATAAATGATACGATGATCAGAAAAATATATGTAGGGATCAATCTTCTCTGAATTGCGGATTTATTCTTTTTCTCAGTCACGTGTATCACCTACTTTCAAATTGATAAAGGCCAGGATCGCTACCATGATAAATATGATAAATGACATTGCTGCCGCATATCCGAAGTTTGGCACGTTGATGAAGCATGTATTATAAACATAATGGGACATTGTGATGGTTGAGTTCGCCGGGCCACCTTTTGTCAGGTTGACAGACTCATCAAACAACTGCAGTGTACCATTGATCGACATAATAAATGTCATGATAATTGTCGGTTTCAGAAGTGGTACGGTAATTTTCCAGAAGGTCTTCCAGCCATTGGCACCATCGATCTTTGCTGCCTCGTATACAGAATATTCAATATTCTGAAGACCTGCCAGATAGAACACCATGTTATATCCTGTCCATCTCCAGATCAGTGCGATGATGATCACGATCTTTGCACTTGTGGAGTTACCCAGGAAGTTATAGCCAGTTGTTAAAATTCCAAGTTTGATCAGGATGCTGTTGATCAGACCGTCTGTTGCAAACATAGAACGGAAGATCAGAGAATAAGATACAAGAGATGTTGCACATGGAAGAAATACACATGTACGGAAAAAGCCTTTAAATTTCAGATCCTTGTTATTCAGAAGCTGTGCAAGCAGGATCGCAAGGACCAGCATGATCGGTACCTGAATAATAAGATACAGGAAAGTATTGACGATGGACTGCTGGAATACCTTATCCATCATGATACGTTTATAGTTACTGAAGATCGGATCCGCAAACCTCATGTTTGCTCCGGCACCTGTCTGTAAAGAAATGATAAATGCGCGGATCATCGGATAAAAACTCATGACAGCGATCATAATGGTTGCCGGTGCCAGAAAGATCCAGCCGGCCGCTCTTTGTTTCGCTACCAGAGACATGCCACTTTTTTTGGAATTCACAGGAACTCCTCCTTTCAAACCTCTTAAGCCTTTACATAAGACAGAGGACTGCATGCAGTCCCCTGCTTCGTATTTACTTATTCATTTCAGAATGCAGCTTTCAGATCTTACTCTGTCATCTTGAATGCCAGTGTATCCTGTGCTTCCTGAAGTGCAGACTCTTTGTCTGCGCCGTTTACGATATTAACAACTGCTGTGTTGATGCACTCTCTTGCCTCATAGTGATACGGAGTCTTTGTGAATTCCGGAATGTGTGAAGAGTACTCTACAATTGTTGAGAAGATTGGCTGGTTGTTGAAGAACTCGCTTGGCTCGTTGTAAACGTCAGACTCACCAGCTGGCAGGTAGCAGGAGATTGCTCCTGTTTCCGGAAGGATCGCATCATAGAAATCTGTACTGGAACCAAATGTGCTTGCAAGGAAGTCCTCAGCAAGCTCTACGTTCTTGCAGTTGGATGTGATATACCAGGAAGAACCACCGTTGTTCGCATAGTTTGTAGCTGTGTCAACACCGTCAACTTTCGGCATTGTTGTGATCTGCCACAGACCCTTCTGATCCTCTGTTCCCATCAGTGTAGCTGTGATCCAGTTACCGTTAACGATACCTGCTGCCTCACCGCTTGTGATTGTGGAGATGTACTCATCCCAGTTGTTTACTAATTTAACAACATCGTTCTTTACAAGGTCTACATAAAGATCTACACATTTCTCAGCTACATCATTTCCTACAATGTAAGCTTCTCCATCCTCATTTACGAAGTTTGCTCCACAGGACTGGATCATCATCATCAGAGTATCGCCGCCTGTTGCCTCACTTGTAAGGAGGTATTTACCGGTTTTCTCATGAACATCTTTACCGATCTCCTCGAATTTACTCCATGTGATATCTGTAAGGTCATCGATGGTGTATCCTGCCTCTTCCAGGATATCGGTACGGTAGCAGGCGATTGTTGCACCATTATCAAATGGAACTCCGTAATGTGTGTCATCTACCATGGAGTAGGACTGTTTCAGTTTTCCGAAATCATCCCAGTTGATATCCATATCCTTCAGATCTGTAAAAGCATCCGGATAACTCTTCAGATATTTCTGATAGCTGTTGTCCTGCATCAGAACGATGTCCGGAAGTGTGCTGTAATCTCCGGCGTTTGCTGCTGTTGTAAGTTTGGTCTGGCAGTCATCAGAAGATGTCTCAACTACATCAACCTTGAATCCTTCGTGATCCTTTGCATACTGCTCACCTGCAATATTCATAGCCTTGATGTTGAAGTTCTGATCCCATGCCCATACAGTCAGGGTGTTATCGTCATCACCTTTTGCATATACTGCTGTAGTAGTTGCAGCAAAAGACATTGCCATGATACCTGTCATTAATACTGCGAGTAATTTTTTCTTCATTTACTTTTCCTCCTTTATTAAGCATTTCCCGTTTGCTTATGAATAGATTATAACATCCGCATTTCCTCTATAGTTTGCAGAATTGTTCATATAATGTGCAATTTCAACCATTTTATTAATTGTGCACTATTATCCAGCTATATTTTTACAAAAAATATGCACTTTGAGGATTTTCTCTTTTTACGTTCATCAAAATTTCAAAAAAAGCCTTCTTTTTTGACATTATGCGAACATTTTTTGTCAAAAAAGAAGGCTTTTGTTTCTATTTCATAAAATTTCATATTGTTTTTTATATATATTTCACAAACATTTCTGTATATTATGCAAAATAAACCCTTTCAGGAAACTGCGTTTTCATCGTATGCAGCATTTCCTCTGTCAGATCCAGAAGAAGTTTTATTTTACGTCCATCTTCCTGAATGATCATGGTATAGTAAGGCACATCATCTTCATAAGAGGTATAATCGTATTTTTTCAGTTTCTCCGTTCCGGCATTCTTTTTATATTTTGCCACCTTTTCATGATAGTGAGGTGCAGTCACTTCCATCTCCTCAAGATTCAGCACGTGAGCTGTTTTACGATATTTTTTGCCATAGATTACATCTATGGTCAGTTGTCCGTTTTCCATGATATATTCATAGTCTCTCTGGCTAAATATGTCATAAACAAAGTAAAGCAGCGCCAGAAGAAATCCCGGAAGCATGAATGCCTGAGAGATCGTGATACCCATCAGTACAAAAATTGCCGCAAAGATCACCATTACTTTTCTGAGAGCTCCTGACATGTGTTTCTTTTTTCTGGAGACCTGCTCCACAATCCTGTAATCGTACATTTCTTACCTCTTTCTATCTGCCTGCCCGCATACAGTCTGATATTTCTGTTCTGTCGTGTCAGATCCACAGATCTGGTTTTGTTGTTTTACCAGCCTTCCTCTGAATGGATGTCAAACTTAAGAAGCTGCTGTTCATAGTTCTCCGGACGTTTTCTCCACTCCAGCGGTGTCATTCCCGTAACCTGACGAAAATTCCGATTAAATGTGGAATTGGTGGTAAAGCCACACTTATGTGCTATATCTGCAATTGGCTGATCTGTTTTTTTCAGATAATCACAGGCCGCCTGGATACGGATCGTATTGATGTATTCCAGCGGGCTCATCTTCATGTAAGTCGTAAATATCCGGCGCAAATGAGTTTCACTGATATGACAGTATTCTGCCAGTTCGTCAATACGAAGATCCTCCATGTAATGATCAGAAATATAATCCTGGAACCTGGAGATCATATCCATGACTTTTCCTCTGCCTTCGCTGTAACGTTCTTCGCCTGAATCTCGGTTTATCCTTGCGATTTCCACAAGAAGCGATGCCAAAACTCCCTTAGCTTCTTCCAGATAAAATTCCTCTCCATCCCGCATGATATCCAGAATCTTAAGGATCTTACCTGCCATGGATCGGTTTTCTTTTTCATTCAGAAAAAGCGATCTGGAGTTGATCCGCTGAACGATTTTTTCTTTTTTTACTGAATTATTAATAAATTTATCCAGGAATCCTTCTACATCAATAAAAAGATACTCCCAGCGGCTGATAGTTCCAATGTCGCTGTTTGTGGTATGGGGATAATTGGGCGGGATCACTGTAAATTCCCGGTCATGAAACCGTACCTTATCTTCTCCAAGAATCAAGAACCCCTGACCTTCATAGCAGAAACCAATCTCCAGATAATTATGAAAATGAAGATAATCGATATCGTTTCCGTAATTCTGGATCCATTTCTGACCAAGCAATGCAAGAATCGGACTCCCTTCCGGCATTTTGTAATACCGGAGCTCCATTTTGGGTTTTCGTTTTTTTGCCAAAGATATTCCTCCGTATGTTTTCCTATGTCTGCATTTCAGGCGGATAAAAACGATCCGCGTTTAAGTCAAGTCTTTGTTATCTTACCGCTATCCGCCAAAAAAAGCAACCTGCTGAAAGCTCTGATCTGTTGATATCTGTGCATTCTGCCGATTGCTTTTTCATTTGTTTTCTCTTCTTGTTTATTGTTCTGTTCCGGTTATTCACCGATCACACGATAAGTTTTCCATTTTCCCTGGCGGAAACGGATCCAGAAGATCACTCCGCGGACCGTCCAGTCCAGACACATGGCCAGTGCGATCCCGATCACTCCCAGATCCAGGACAATTCCCAGCAATATAGATAATATCAGTCTCACGCCAATGGTTGTGAACAAAGAGATTCCCATGGTAAACATGGCGTCTCCTGCTGCCCGGAGGCCTTTTCCCAGAGGATCTGCAAATGGAAATACCACTGCATTGGCTATGTTATGGATCAGCACCAGATAGAGGATCATCTGCCCTGTCTGCCGGGAAACTGCAAAGATCTTTATAAGCAGTGGCGTTATCAGAAAGATCAGTGTATTCCAGGCGACTGAAATACAGACTGTCACTTTCGTTAATTTCCGAAAATAATATTCCGCCTGCCTGATATCTCCAGCTCCCATACACTGACCGATCACAGTAATAAATACCGGCCCCATGGTCACACTGATCAGTCCTGCCACACTCCAGATACTCTGAGAAATTCCGTTTGCCGCGATCTGGTAAGTACCAAACAGCGCAACCACACTGGAAAGTGCCACTTTTACAAACTGAAAGATCCATCGGCCCACATAGCGAACTTCCTTTTCCCGGAAGCAAAGCAGTGTGATCACCACTGCTGAAAACGTTCTGGCGATCAGGGATGGATAAGCAACGCCTGCTACTCCTGCTCGGAAAACAAAAACTCCGATCAAATTTCCTGCCACATTGATCAGATTGGATACAATTGAGATCTTCATGGTCACACTTGTCTTTCCAATGCTTCTGTAGAGTGCGGTTCCTGCATTGTATATTCCCAGAGCCGGAAAAGAATATACGGAGATCCTGAGATATGTTTTACACGCTTCCATTACATCCGGTTCTACCTTGCCAAATAATCCCTTCAGAAGAGGGACTTTCCAGATCAGTACCGGAATTGAGATCACTACTGCAAATACAGTAGCTACCATCAGAAGCTGACTGGATGATTCCGATGCCATTTTCATATCCCGCCGGCCAATATACTGGCTGACTACAACTGCTCCTCCGGATGCAAGTGCCGTAAATAGGTTAATAAATATGGTATTAAATGAATTTACCAGGGACACTCCGGAAACTGCCGCCTCTCCCGCATAGCTGACAACCATTGTATCTGCCAGGCCTACCAGCATCAGAAGAAACTGCTCCATCAGGAGCGGAAGTATCATATCTTTTAACTGTTTATTGGAAAACATTTCGGCGCCTCTTATTTCTTCTCGTCCAGAAGGATCACACCCTCTGCCGGATTTTTGTCAATTGCACCTACGATGGGATGGGGAACGTACATCTCTTCCAGATATGCAATGTCTTCCGGAGAAAGTTTTACGTTCAGTGCATCTGCCGCATCATCCAGATATTCTGTTTTCGTGGCTCCGATGATCGGTGATGTTACTCCCTTTGCCCACTGCCATGCAATGGCGATCTGGGACATTTTGCAGTTATGTTTCTCAGCAAGTTCCTGAACCCGTTTTACGATCTTGATATCCTGCTGTTCCATACGGTCGTATTTTCCCACTGCAACGCGGTCTGTTTTTCCTCTGAGAGAATCAGACTTCCACTGCGGCCTTGCCAGATGCCCGGCTGCAAGAGGACTGTATGGCATCCGTGAAACATTCATCTGGTTGCAGATCGGGATCAGTTCTCTTTCATCTTCCCTGTAAAGAAGATTGTAATGGTTTTCCATTACGGAAAATGGTGTCCAGTTATTGTCCCTGGCTGCAAGCTGCATGTTGTAGAACTGATATCCGTACATGGCGGAAGCGCCCAGTGCGCGTACTTTACCTGCTTTTACCAGGTCATGGAGTGCTTCCATTGTTTCCTCGACAGGTGTCTCGTAATCAAATCTGTGGATGATATACAGATCCAGATAATCTGTTCCCAGACGTTTCAGACTTCCGTCGATCTCTCGCATAATGGCCTCTCTGGAAAGACGGCCCGGGTTAAAATAAACCTTGGACGCGATCACCACTTTATCTCTGGCTACGCTTTCTTTCAGAGCCCGTCCCAGATATTCTTCACTGGTTCCCTCGGAATATCCGTTGGCTGTATCAAAAAAATTAATTCCCAGATCCAGCGCATGGCGGATTACTTCTCCGCTCTGTTCTTCATCCAATGTCCATTTATGCATAGTGCCGGCCTTTCCAAAGCTCATGCATCCTACGCATAATTTTGATACTTCGATATCGGTGTTCCCAAGTTTTGCATATTCCATAATGAATCCCTCCCTGTATCATTGTGTGCGCTCCATATGTTGTACTTTTATTGTAAAGGATTCTTTGAATTATGTAAAATACCCAGTTTATATAGCTTTCCATGCCTTTCAGGCATTATCAGGTCAAGCGGATATTCGCAATCCGCTTCGCTACGTAGCTCTACACCAAATAACTGCTCCGCAGTTTATCAGGAGGAGCTTGCACTCCTCCTGATACAAGCAAGTCCCCACCCACTGCTTATTGCCTTTCGCAACCCCGCAGGGGACTTACTTGATTTGGTTAAAGTGCAGTGTTTTGTGATATTTCGCATGCTGATCCAGAAGATCACTCCATTTTTCACCTTCCGGTTTCTTCTCGTTATTGTTGTAATTTTCTTCTCCTTTCAGCTCATCCATATACTGCACGTAATCCAGGATATAAATATCAACGGTGGAAATATCTCTGTCCTGAATGGCAAAATTATTGCAGTTTCCATTGGACTCATTATATGGCAGCCTGTTTCCATTGGCATCCAGCGCAACCATGAAACAGTCGCTGTTGGAACCTTCCTCATAAAGTTCATTTACCGTCAGCTCATATGGAGTCCGGATCACGGACTTAAGACCGATTCCTGCCTCATTTGTCTCATTGATCTCCTGAACTTCCGTTTCTGAATCATCGACTGTTACCGGAATGTCAAAACTCCAGTCTCCTTCGAATTTATAATATCCCGCATCCGGATCATTCGGATCTGAAGCTTCATCCGGCCGCATTCCACGGATCTCACTGATACCCAGATGCATGTTAAACTTTTCCGGAATATCGATCTCTTTGATATAAGACTGAAGTGCGCCTCCTCTGACAGATATTTTTTCTATATATTCTCCAAGAAGTGCACTGCCTTCTTCTGTCTCATCATTTATGTCATCCAGGGTGATGCCCATTTCATCCCGTACCTGCTGGCACATTTCCTCGTATTTTTTATTGTATTCACTGTAGTCTTTTGTCGCCTCTGCAAGATCTACCCGAAGGATGCAGGCATATGTATTCTCATCCAGAAATTCTCCTTCCAGATTGCTGAGCATCACCCCATCGTCCACCGGATTAAAATCCAGAAGTCTTGTTGAATACATTTCCATAGCAGGCTTCCCATCCAGTCCTTTTAACGTATCAGGAAATGGTTCCTCACTTTGAAACTGCATGGTCACATAGACAGCCTGGCTGTTTGCAAAAATCTCGGAGCAGGTGATGGTGAGGCCGCCGGATGTTTTTGTGTAGGTGGTGTCTGCGTTTGCATTATCTGATGCTGTATGATCCGTTGTTTGATCAGAGTTTCCATCTGCTGTTTTCGCTCCGGCAGATTTTTCTGTATCTTCCAGTGTCGTCGCATGATCTGCAAAATCTCCAAAGAAGCTTACTTTATCCTGTAATGTTTCAAAAAGATCTCCCACCACCGGGATATTCTTTGCCATGACCGGATTTGCCGCACAGAACAGAATACCTGCTGCCAGTACTGCTGCTGTTCCCGCCACGACCTTCCCGCCTGTTTTCATCCAGCGGAGGGCATTTTTATCATTCGTTTCTCTCTTTTGTACGGCAGTATTGTTCTCAATGTGATGATATGCCTGGTTTGCCCGTTCCCGCACAATCACCGGTATCTCTGTATCTTTCTGAAGTTTTTCCTGAAAATTTTTTTCATTATCATTTAATGTCATCATCAAACACGTCCCTCCCTGACCTTGTACTCGTACATCTTCGCAATCTGTTTTCTTCCGCGTTGAAGACGAGATTTCACTGTGCTTTCCTTCATATCCAGGATCTCACTGATCTCCCGGGTATTAAATCCTTCCATGTAGTACAGAAGAACGATCATCCGGTATTTCTCGTCCAGCGGTTCCCAGCATCTGCGCCCATTCTGCCGAGGCATATTCCGCCTCATGGAAAGGCATCTCCGGCATCTCGTCTGTACAGATCATTCGATTTTTTCTCTGCAGGATGTCCTTGCATTTGTTGATCAGGATCCGTATCATCCATGTTTTGAAATACCTGTTATATTTCAGGCTTTTCAGATTTTCATAGCAGGAAAGGATGGTATCCTGGATGGCATCCGCAGCATCTTCGTCATTTTTCACATAGGAGATGGCAATCTTGTACATACTCTGCATCTGCTCATCCATAAGCCGGCAGAAAGCATCTTTGTCCCCTTTTTTCGCCTTTCGTATCAAAATCTCATTCATTGGTAATCTCCATTCTCCTGCACGGACCGGTCCTCAGGAAATGTTTTTTGAAAGCATTTGTTTCTGTGCTTCTGTTTATTAGACGTGGGAGGAGTGGGGATGGATGCAAAAAAATAAATATTTTCAGGTTCCTGTAATAAAAACGCCGGTAATCCTGAAGATATACCCAGAATTTCTGGTACATATCCAAAGATAAACCGGCGCCATATTTCAGTTATTATTTATTACTCAGAGTTGGAGTCACGCGGAAAGTTCGGATTTCATAAGGACGTACCGTTACCTTAAGTTCTCCTGTCATTTCTTCGCCATCCGGATTCTCCATCAGATCCGTCTCCTGCCAGGAGTCTACCGGAAAACCAAAATTCAGCGTTACCGGGCCACGCATGCCTGCGTACTCGTGGAAACGGATGATCAGATCTTCGGAATCTTCTGCCTTCTTTATACAGTCAATGGCTACATGATCTGTATCTGCCTTGCAAAATGCAGACTGTACCTCTGCATCCACTGCCCCTTCCACAGTCCAGAGCGGATTGTTCAGTCTCCAGGCTTCTTTCTGCACACCGGATTCCTGCCAGCTACCACTGTGTGGATAAAGTGCATAGGTAAAATCATGGATTCCCTGATCTGCCGCATAATCCGGATGGATTCCACATTTGATCAGCGACATGCCAAGAACATATCCTTTGGCACTGTAGCCATATTTGCAGTCGTTCATCAGGCTGACTCCGTATCCGGTTTCGGAATAATCCGCCCACTGGTGAGCAACGGTTTCAAATTTTGCCATATCCCAGCTGGTATTCTCATAGGTCGGACGTTTTACATTTCCGTACTGGATATCAAAAGTTGCCTCGCTGGTACGGATATCCAATGGGAAAAGAACTCTCAAAAGCTGCTGATGCTCATGCCAGTCTGCATGGGTGACAAAGTCGATCCTGCGGTTGTCATTATAAAAACGGATTTCCTGTGAGATCGTGGAATCCTGATAATTCCAATCCATTTTTACTTTTGTCATCAAAGAAGATTTTTCCACAGAAACCGTTTTCAGATCATCTACCTCGTATCCTTTTTCCTGGTAATAGATATCAATATCCCAGGCATCATACTTCATCGGACGATCTTCATAAACTACCAGGTGGTTTCCTAATTCACCTGCCTTCAGGATCTCGCGGTCATTTTCCTTATCAAAAATAGAAGTCATACGGCCCTTTTTATCCCAGACAATATGATAAAATGGCGTATCCATTTCCCCAGTCCATTCTTCTGTGCAAAAACATTCCGCCTTGGTTCCAATTTTATAAGTCAGGGTTGTAAATCCGGCAGGCTCTATACCAGAAACTTTTACAAACCAGCCATCTTCCGTATATACAGCAGGCAGCTCTTTTCCATCCGCGGAAAACCAGCTTCCCTTTCTGCCCTCGTAAGCTTTTACTTTTGCTGTTACAATACCTTCGCCTGCAAAACTGCTGTTATTTACTACAGTTACAATGGAATTTGATTCTCTTACCAGAACCTTCAGAGCATTTTCCTCGATGGTATCCAGAATTTCATTGGCTTTTGCATACTCTGCCGTGGAATCCTCATATACTTCATGAATGGAAGATCCGGGAATGATATCATGAAACTGGTTTCTCAGTGCGATCTTCCATGCTTCATGAAGCTCTTTTTCCGGATAGGAAGAAAAATCTCCGGTCCTTATGGCTGCTTCACTGGCCAGCCATTCTGCCTCCCGCAGTTTCAGTTCGGTTTTACGATTATTTTTCTTATTCCGTGCCTGAGAAGTGTAGGTTCCTCTGTGATATTCCAGATACAGCTCGCCATCCCAAGTTGGTACATGACGGTCTGTAGACGCAATGGTCTTCTGAAGATTTTCGAAATAATCATAGGCCGTTCCAGGAATTACTTCCGGAAGTCCTGGCATAGCCTTCAGATGGCGTCCCATCTCCAGCATATCACGGTTCACTCCGCCGCCTCCGTCTCCATTTCCGTAAGCCAGAAGCAGATCCTTATTGATCTCTTTATCATGGTAAAGATCCCATACCCCTTTTACAGATGCCGGATCGATAAGCCCATTATATGTATAACCACCATCATCGCCAAAAGTCGGAGTGCTCATAAAGTGCGTCAGTACTTCGGAACCATCCACACCGATCCAGCGGAAAGTATCGTGAGGCATATGGTTGTACTGGTTCCAGCTAATCTTAATGGTCATAAAATTGTCAATTCCGGAACGCTTCAGGATCTGAGGCAGTGCCCAGCTGTAACCAAATACATCGGGAAGCCAAAGAACATTGGCCGTTACGCCGAACTCTTTTTTGAAAAAGCGCTGTCCGTTCAGGATCTGACGTACCAGAGCCTCACCGGAAGAAATGTTGCAGTCAGCTTCTACCCACATCGCTCCGTTTGGTTCCCAGTTTCCGGTTTTTACGGCTTTCTGTATCCGTTTATAAATATCCGGATAATCCGTCTTAATATAATCATAAAGCTGTGGCTGGGACTGGACAAAGGTAAACTCCGGATACTGCTCCATCAAAGTGCACATCGTTGAAAAAGTGCGGGCTGCTTTTTCCCTGGTGTGTTTCAGCTGCCAGAGCCAGGCCACATCGATATGAGAATGGCCCACAGTATGGACTGTTACCGGGCTGGTCCACGAGATTCTGGAAAACTCCTTCTTCCAGACTTCCAGAGCTTTTTTCAGAGATCCATAAAAGGCATCAGAACCAGGCCTTCTCCAATCTATAGCCAGATGTGCACGATCCATAGCTGTCAGAAGATCTGTTCTTATGGAATCGTTCTCATCCAGCATACGCACAGTCTCAACAGCCGCTCTGCTGCTGTAATAAAAATCATCCGCAACCTCATCCAGAACGGCAAGCTCTGCCTGTTTGAACTGATGAGTCTGTTGTGTTGGTACTCCGCCGCCTTCCAGTCCTGCCCAGAGGCGGATAGCCAGCTCCACTTTCGTACCGGCAAGCTCTGAAGGAAAGATCACTTCTTCATGATAGGAGCCGGTTTCGCAGTATGGCGAACCATTGACGTAGATCAGTCCCTCGAACCCGGAATTCAGGCCCTCGCCGGTTTTTCCCATATTAAAAAGCCCGGCGATCTTTTTCCCCGCCCATTCCGCCGGGATCTCTACGGACTGTCGGATCCACAGATAAGTACCTCTTCCGATCCAGAAATCACCTTTTTTCAGAGTTCCCGTGTAGACCACGCTTTCCGGCCGTTTTCCCACCGGCTCCTCCTCCTGCGTGCTCGCGTCAAATGACGGGATCTCCATCCGTTCTCTGTAACGGAGATCTTTTAACTGTTTTGTGTTTCTTTCCAGTTTTTCCAGTGTAAAAAACATTTGCTACATTCCCCCTTGTCTGCAACCTGTTTATTTCTTGTTTTTTCTTATCTCCTCATATACCCCATATCCGAGAAACAAAATTCCGACGATCAGTGCAACGAACGAAGCAATCGATAAGACCGGTCCCACATATGACAGACCAGCAGCAAATAATGTAGCATCCCAGGTATTCCCGCCGCTCATAAATATTGCAGCTGATAGGTATTTCGCAGAAATCAGGATTGCTGATATCAGGCAGAAAACAGCGCCTATGCCTTTATTGTTCATTTTTTGTTCCTCCTTTTCTTGTGATTGATAGGTAGAGCATATCATATATATGGTGGGTATTTCTACTCTATTTGGATTATTATTCTGAAAATACTATCTTTATAAAATAGCTGTACCTCCGCTAAAAAGCAAAATGTACAGGCTACATAAATTACCATCTATTTTCTTATAGAGAAAACAAGCCTTAACAGAGTTATATCATCTCTGTTAAGGCTTATATTAGTAAAAATTCTTTTTTATTAACTTATTATTTTGGAACTCTTTGATCTATTGCATTTCCAACATAATGTCTGAAGATTTTCTTCTGTTGTACATCCTCCCTTAGATACAGGAATAATATGGTCTATCTCTAATAAAAGATTAGGTTCTTTTTGAATAGAATTTCCACAAATACAACAGGTAAAGTTGTCTCGAGCCTTAATATGCTCTCGTAATTTTGTTGTCATCAAATTACGTTGTTCTTTTGCAAATGCCTTTGCAGTAAGCTTACTCTCTAAGATCTTGATAAGTTCTATTATTGTTTCTTCTGTCATTGGTACAGTAAATGATCTTTGAGCCATTCCACCACTAGATGTATATGAAAATTTATACTCTACAGTAAGTGCACTTTCATCTATATTTGCAAATCCAAGCCTTGAATAAAATCCGGCTTCATCATTTTTCATAACAAATTCTGGAACATCACCAAGATACTGTTGATACTCTTTTTTGTAATTCTCAATAATCTTTTTTGCATCTTTTAATGTTTCAAGTTCTTCCACAAGTCGATACAGTTTCTGTATTTGCTCAGGATACATCGTTTTGTTTGGGTAAAAATTCTTTACTACATATTCTAGAGAATTATTCTCTGCACTTGCAAATACTGTTGCTGAAACTTCAGCAGTAAATGGTGTAATTGTCTTTTTATATGGGCGGATATAATTATTCACATCCGTATTAAGTGTTTCAGTACGCATAACTCTAGTTCCAAAAAGTTGAGAAATCGATTGTACTTTTTCATTGATATACTCATTAAATTCTCGCTGTGTACTCATTAACGCTTCACAAGTATCTTTTATTTTCAGGAAATCCGATGATTCGTAATAATCCAGTATTCTCTGATTATTGTTTACTATCTTTTCTATGTCCGTTTCAGTTCGAGCAATAAATTCCTTTATAAGATTCCATTCTTCACTATCAATTGTCTTGATTTTTTTTATACTGTTAACCGTCCTATCAAACAGTTGAATAACCAATTCATCCATCTCTTCACGGCTTCCATTCAGGACTAGAAAATCTCTATTTTCATTTGCATAATCTACAATGCAGTTTACCTTCCCATAATACTCATGATGTTTTTCTTCTAACGCTGCTTTTTGTTTTTCTTTCAGATATTTATTGTATTCTCCTTTTCCCATAAGCAAAGATGGGTCGTCTCTAAATCTATCAATACTTGGTTTTTTTAACGCTATTTCTTTTGAAGCCAAATTATTTCCAGCCGATG